>Ga0209958_1000209_pt1 | contig 167905 bp, 148 predicted proteins | sample ThiBio_inoc_plan_FD_183942 | JGI IMG/M metagenome (GOLD analysis project Ga0209958, IMG submission 183942) | Wastewater bioreactor microbial communities from Cape Town, South Africa - Thiocy_inoc_plan (SPAdes) | ecosystem: Engineered > Bioremediation > Thiocyanate > Unclassified | place: South... | reverse complement strand
TCGCAACATCTCACCATACGCCTCCCAGACAGGATCAAAGGGGTTGTAGCCTCCTTTGATCTTTTCATGCCTTTCAATCACTGTGTCGCTTAATCGCGCCAACCGTTTCATGATCGGTTCGTCTTCTGTACCTACTTTGGTTGCGAACTCTGTCCTGTCGCTAATGACCTTCCAGTAACGTTGGGTGCACCAGCTTGGGGACTTCTTCGGATGTCGCCTCCTCGCCCAGCGGACAAGCCGCCAGTAGATAAGGTAGTCCATCCGACTGAACGTCTCTTTCGCGACCACCGGTTGGTGATACCTAGCCCATCCCCGAAGGATTGGGTTAAGTTGCGCGATGAGATCCTCCTGTTTTGTCGATAGATGCGTCCTTACGATTTCCGATACCTTGCGATAGAACGCTTTCACGTTTTTCTTGCTCGGCTTGATTAGCAGCTTTCCACGGTATTTGCGGAAATTCCATCCAAGGAAATCGAAGCCTCGGTCAATGTGCGTGACGCAGGTCTTTTCCAGCGATAGCCGCAATCCTCGTTTTGCAAGGAATGCTTCTACCCATGGTCGGACTTCAATCTCTAACAGCTCTCGTGAGCTCCCAGTGATGACGAAGTCGTCCGCGTAGCGGACCACATTTACTTTGGCCCTACGAGCTTTCACAACACCCAGCCGCGCGTTTAAGTGCGCGGCGAGTCCCGTTTCCAACCCATTCAGAACGCAATTCGCCAGGGTTGGCGAAATGACACCACCTTGCGGTGTTCCCTCATCTGTCGGCGAGAAGCGACCCTGATGGACCACTCCGGCTTTCAACCATTTCCGTAGCACTTCCCTGTTTGTGAGAACACGGTCGAGCATCCAGTCATGATTGATATGGTCGAAGAACCCCTGAATGTCGGCTTCCAATACCCATTCGGCCGAGGCCTTCTGAGACAAGGAGACGAACAACTGGCTCATGGCATCGTGTGTTGAGCGCCCAGTCCGAAAGCCGTAGCTGTTCGGGTCGCTGGTGCTCTCTGACACTGGCTCCAATGCAAGTAGGTGCAACGCCTGCATGGCCCTGTCAAACATGGTCGGAATGCCAAGCGGCCTTTCCTTCCCGTTTGCTTTGGGAATGTAGACCCGCCGCAGGGGCAGCGGTTTGTACCCTCGAAGATTCTTCAACCGACCGATCGCCGCCCATTTGGAGGCAGGCGAATCCCAAAGTTCGCGATCGACGCCACTCGTTCGTTTGCCTTGGTTTTCGGTCACTCGTCTCACGGCCAGCGCTCTGGCCGAGAACGAGTGAGTTAGAGACCTTTGCAGCGCTTTCACGCGGCGCCAGTCTTTTTCTTGCGTAGCCTTCGCTATACGGGTCTGCGTCGTCCGCACGTTCCGCGCCACTAGACCCCAATCGATGGAGTGCCAGTCTTGCGGTTCGCGTGAGGACGCAGACTCGTCGCGCGAAGCGACGTGTTTTCTCATGCTTTCCTCCAGGTTGAACCCCTGGAGACGCACACCTCCCCCGAAGGGGAATTGAGCATCCCTTCGGGGTCGGTTTGAACTTAGTCAGTCGTGTAACGACGATTGCACCACGCGGAAGTCAGCACGCTTTCGCGTCAGGGCACGGGCCCCTATGCCACCCATTACAGGTAACCATTCGCTTTCTCCGCTATCCCATACCCCCTCATCCAACAGGTCGTCTCGCGACTTCCCTGCCCTTGCGCAGAGCGCTTGGGCGGACAGTGGGGCTTACCACGTTCCCTGTCTTGCCGACGAATGACAACTTGCGTTGTTTCCGTCTATCCGTTTAGGGCTCATCTCTCCAGGGGCTGCATGTGTGACGACGACCACCTAGTTTTGACAGGTGGTGCCAGCAGCGCACCGTTTGGTTACGGCCTATCAGCAGATTTGGCCGCTCAATTGTTACCCTGGTTCAGACGATGATTCACTTATGTTGCCCATGCGGAACTAGCCTAGCGTCCTTTATCACCTCTGCTGGCGATAGTCCTGATGCCCCCCTCGCAGGGGACTCCAGCCGTGTTACGGGAACGCATTGTCGAGCGGGCTTCACACGGAGACGTTACCGTCCCCGCATGCCACTCTAGGCTACTCATGGTCGTACAAGAGGTCGCAGCACTTCAGACGAAGGTGCGACAAGGCAAAACAGAGCAGAGCACTCTGAGAGTCAGAGATGCGCAGCGCAATTGCAAGGTGACCAATCCATGGACGGATTTAGTCATCCCATTGGCGAGTTCCGCTTGTGGCGGACTCGTCGGCAAGTTGCGCGAGCGCCACAGACGGCATCACTGCCGCGATGAAAGCAGGTTTAACCCTGCATTGCAGTCGGTTTTTCCCGCTGCAATTATCAAAACCACAACTATGTTGTGATCTGTAGAGAGTCGTTTTACCGGCTCTCAATCTCTAAATAAAAGCACTGTAAGTGCTTGATTTAATTGCTAATTATTTAGTGAGGCTAGCTACCTCTCTCAGAGCAACACGTTACGTGTCGCACCAAAACCCTCAATTATAGGCGGCATGCCCATCCTCAAGCCCCACGCACTGGGCATGGGGCGATGCAATCAGCTGGCGCTGCCCTCGTAGTGGGTGACGTGGCCTTTGTGGTCGTCGATCCACTGCGGTGCCAGCGAGCCCCCGATCATGCCGACCAATGCCGCCAGCACCCCAGCCAGTTGCTGCGGGAACGCTTCGGACAGCATGGGGCTGGCCACAAACAGCAGCCACACACCCAGGCCCATGGCCACCGCCAGGATGGCGCCTTGGGTGGTCGCGCGCTTCCAGTACAGGCCGAACACCAGGGGGACAAAAGCCCCCACCAGCGGTACCTGGTAAGCGCCCGACACCAGTTCATAGATCGATGTGCCCTGCATGGTGATGGCATAGGTGAGCACGCAGGCGGTGAACACCAGCACCGAAATGCGCATCGCCTTCAGTGTCTGGGCATCGGACATGCCAGGCCGCAGGTTGTGCAGGATGTTCTCTACAAAGGTGGTGGATGGCGCGAGCAAGGTTGCAGAGGCTGTGGACATGATGGCCGAGAGCAGCGCACCGAAGAAGGCGATCTGGAGGACCAGCGGCATGCGCTCCATCACCAGCGTGGGCAACACTTTCTGGGGATCGTCCTTGAGCAGCGCCTGGGCGGTTTCCGGCATGACCAGCACTGCTGCCGTGACGACAAACATGGGGATGAAGGCAAACAGCAGGTACAGCACCCCGCCGATGACCGGGCCGGTGCGCGCTGTCTCGGCGCTGTTGGACGACATCACGCGCTGAAAAACATCCTGCTGGGGTATGGAGCCCAGCATCATCGTGATCGCGGCGGCAAAGAAGAAGGTCCACTCCTTGAGCCCGCCAGTGGGAAAGAACTGGAACTTGCCTTCGCGCGCGGCATATTCCACGACCTTGCCCGCCCCCCCGGCCAAGTCCGCCGCATACCAGGCGATGACCAGCAGCCCGAGGGCGATCACGATCATCTGGACAAAGTCGGTCATGGCCACCGACCACATGCCGCCGTACAGCGTGTAGACCAGAACGATGACCGTGCCAAGCACCATGCCCATGGTGACCGACAAAGCCCCTTGGGTCAGCAGATTGAACACCAGGCCCAGCGCTGTGATCTGCGCAGCCACCCAACCGAGGTAGCTGAACATGATGATGGCCGAACAGGACACCTCAATCACCCGCCCATAACGCTGGCGGTAGTAGTCGCCCAGGGTGATGAGGTTCTTTTTGTAGAGCTTGTAGGCAAAGAAGAGCCCCACCAGCACCAGGCACATGGACGCGCCAAACGGGTCTTCCACCACTGATCCGAGCCCGCCGTCGATGAATCGGGCCGAGACACCCAGCACCGTCTCGGACCCGAACCATGTGGCAAACGTGGTGGCAATCACCACAGCCAGGGGCAGGCTGCGGCCCGCCACCGCATAGTCGGCCGTGTTGTGCACGCGCGTGGCGGCATACAAGCCGATACCAATCGAGACCAGCAGGTACAGAACGATGAATGTGATCAGCATGGCGCCGCTCCGAAACTCCAAGGAAGGTTACAAAAAGCAGGTGTGCGCCCGGGGTGCCGTGGGCCGACACGCCGAGGCCCCTGCAGATCCAGGGGTGACCACTTTGCTACAAAATTCGTAACAAAAGTTGCAGCGGATTATGAAGGCAACTTTCGTGCCGTTCGCACCGTTTCAGAAAATCCGCATCCGCACAAACAACTGCATCGCCAGAAGGCCCAGCACAAAACCGACGCCGCCATAAATGATGGACTGGAGCAGCCGGTTGGTACGGTGCTGGACTTCCAGCAGTTCGCGCAAGGCTTGCTGCTGGTCAGCCGGGCGCTGCCGCAAGGCGTCGTGCAGCAGGCGCGGCAGCTCGGGAATCAGCTTGGCGTAGTGGGGCGCCTCGGCCCGCAGCTCCCGCCACAGGCGCTGCGGCCCCATCTGCTCCAGCATCCACTTTTCCAGGAAGGGCTTGGCGGTGCTCCACAGGTCCAGCTCCGGGTCCAGCTCGCGGCCCAGGCCTTCGATGTTGAGCAGTGTCTTTTGCAGCAGCACCAGCTGGGGCTGAATCTCGACGTGGAAGCGGCGCGAGGTCTGGAACAGGCGCATCAGCACCATGCCCAATGAGATCTCCTTGAGCGGGCGATCAAAGTACGGCTCGCACACGGCGCGGATGGCCGATTCAAGGTCGTTCACCCGCGTCTCAGGCGGCACCCAGCCACTTTCGATGTGCAGCTCCGCCACGCGCTTGTAGTCGCGCCGGAAGAACGCCACGAAATTCTGCGCCAGGTACTCTTTGTCAGACTCGGTGAGCGTGCCCACGATGCCGAAATCCAGCGAGATATAGCGCCCAAAGGTGGCCGGATCCAGGCTCACCTGGATGTTGCCGGGGTGCATGTCGGCATGAAAGAAGCCGTCACGGAACACCTGGGTGAAGAAGATGGTGACGCCGTCGCGCGCGAGTTTGGGGATGTCCACCCCGGCTTCCCGCAGGCGCTCGATCTGGCTGATGGGCACACCGTTCATGCGCTGCATCACCATGACCTCGGGGTGGCAGAAGTCCCAGAAAATCTCAGGGATCAGCACCAGGTCCAGCCCCTGCATGTTGCGGCGCAGCTGCGCGGCGTTGGCGGCCTCCCGCACCAGATCCAGTTCGTCGTGCAGATAGTTGTCGAACTCGGCCACCACCTCGCGGGGCTTGAGGCGCTTGCCGTCGGCCGACAGGCTCTCCACCCACCCGGCCATCATGCGCATGAGACTCAGGTCTTTCTCGATCACGGGCAACATGCCCGGGCGCAGTACCTTGACCGCCACCTCGCGCTCGATGCCATGGCGGTCCCGCAGCGTGGCGAAATGCACCTGCGCAATGGAGGCACTGGCCACCGGCACGCGATCGAAGAACGTGAAAACCTCATCCACCGGCCGCCGGAATGCCCGCTCGATCGTGGCGATGGCGATCTCCGGGTCGAACGGCGGCACGCGGTCCTGCAGCCGGGCCAGCTCGTCGGCCACATCGGGCGGCAGCAGGTCGCGGCGTGTCGAAAGCACCTGACCAAACTTGACGAAGATGGGCCCCAGGCGCTCCAGCGCCAAGCGCAGCCGCTGGCCGCGCGGTGCATCCAGGTTGCGTCCGAACGACAGGACGCGCGATACCGATCGCAGCCAGGGCTTCTGGAAACTGTCCAGCACCATGGCGTCCAGGCCGTACCGGAACACCACCCACAGGATGGCGCCGCCCCTCAGGAACTGCTTCATGCGCCAGCCCGGTCGGAACCGCTGTTTGGCGCGGAAGGCGTGGAGGGTCCGGATGGCATGGGCGCGACGGCTGACGACGTTGGTGCAACGCGCGTGCCCACAAACTGGCGCAGCGCCTGCGCAGCGCGGCTCGCCACCTGCGCCACAGTGTGGGCGGGAGCGTCACCGATCACACGCGCCAAGTCCTCCTCAACATCCCAGCGCACGTGATCGACCAGCCAGTTGATTTCGGCGGCCAGTTGCACATCGCCCTCAATGCGGATGGCGGGCTTGTCACCCCGCAGGGCCGTCTGGGCCAGCGCAAAGGGAGAGGTCTCGGTGACGTGAAGCTGCAGATCGGGCGCGGCAGTTTCGGGCGCCAGGTTGAACAGCCCAGCGGGCGTGATGACCAGGGCCATCGAATACGCACGCCACTGCACGCGGGCGATGCGGCCCTTCTGACGCACCAGGCGGTCCATGGCCTCTTTTTCCTGCATCAGTACATGGTTGAGGAACAGCACCATGCGCTGCTGCATCTCATGCACGAGCCACTGGGGGGGTTGGGGGCCAGCGGCCACACGCTCAAAGAGGCCGTCCAGAAACGAAAAAGGGGACTGTGGTGTTGCCATAGTCCCCGATTATTCCCTGAACTGGGATAGCCCCACAGCGGGGCATTTCCTTTATTACTGCAGGGCCTGCACGCCGGCCACCAGCCAGCCGCTGCTGCCGGCCTTGGGCTTGGTCATGTTCCAGACCTCGCGGAAAGGGCTCGGGCCGGCTGAGGGCTCTTCGCGGATCATGCCGGAGAACTCGACGCTGGCCATGTAGCCATCGCCCAGGTCTTCAATGCCCAGCAACTGGGCTTCGATCATGACCACATCGGTGTGGTTGGGCTGCATGCCCCGGTGGTCTTCGCGCTCAGTGAGCTGGGTGCGAATCTCGCCGAGCATGCTGTCGGTCATCATGGATCGCAGGGTAGCGATGTCCGAACGGTCCCAGGCCGCTTGCAAGGTGACGAAGTTGCGCTTGGCGGCAGACAGGAAGCCCTCGGTATCAAAGCCTTCAGGAATCCCCCAGTTCTGCGACCCGGACAGGCCCGAGCCGATCACCACACCCGAACCCGCACCGCCTTGTGCAGCGCGCGAGGCATCAAACGCCATGCTGCTGCGCTCCCAGGGGCGCGCCGAGGCGTCGTTGCCCACGTTGTTGGGGCTGTACTGCGGAGGCACCTGCGCTGCGGCGGGCGTGGCAGCACCCGCGCCCTGGAACGCGAACGGCGCACCACCGGCAGCAGCGCCACCGTTGCCACCGCCACTGCGTGCGCGCATCACCATCTTGAAGATGGCAAACGCGGCCACTGCCAGCAACGCAATCATCAGAATGTTGGCAAACCCTGCACCCAGCCCCAACGAGCTGGCCAGCCAGGCCAAGCCCAGGCCAGCGGCCAGGCCACCCAGCATCGCGCCCCAAGGCTTCTTGGCCGCAGCAGCGGCCGGAGCTGCACCCGCAGCAGGCGGCTTGGCAGCCGCCGCATTGGTCGCATTCTGGGCGGGCGCACCCGGCGCTGCCGACTCACGCTGCGTAACGTTGCTCGATTGCTGTCCCGTCGATTTACCACCGCCCAGTCGCCGGGCGTCGGCATCGGCGTGCGCAAACGCCAGCATCGCAACCAACACCACAGACCACAGTTTCATCATGACTTCTCCGTCTCCGTTAATGACTGAGCGAAACGCTCAGCACTTGATTCCAACATGCAAGGCCACAATGCCCCCAGTCATGTTGTGATAGTCCACATGCCCAAAGCCATTTTTTTGCATGAGGCTTTTGAGCTCTTCCTGCCCGGGGTGCATGCGGATGGACTCGGCCAGGTAGCGGTAGCTGGCGTCGTCGCCCGCCACCAGCTTGCCCAACTGGGGCAGCACCTTGAACGAATACCAGTCGTACACCTTTTCGAGTGGCTTTGCGACCTTTGAAAACTCCAGCACCAGCAGCTTGCCGCCGGGCTTGAGCACGCGGCACATTTCGGCAATCGCCTGGTCCTTGTGCGTCATGTTGCGCAGGCCAAAAGCAACGCTCACCACATCGAAATGTGCGTCGGGGAACGGCAGCTTCTCAGCATCGCAGACCAGTGTCGGCAACACCACACCCGCATCAATCAGGCGGTCGCGCCCCACGCGCAGCATGGCTTCGTTGATGTCGGTGTGCACCACACGGCCGGTGGCGCCCACCTTCTTGGAGAACGCCAGCGCCAGGTCGCCCGTGCCCCCTGCAATATCGAGCACCTGGCTGCCTTCGCTGAGGTTGGCCACCATCACGGTGTAGGCCTTCCAGGCACGGTGCAGGCCCGCCGACATGAGGTCGTTCATCACGTCGTACTTGGAGGCCACGGAGTCGAACACGCCGCGTACGCGGCGTGCTTTTTCCTGCTCGTCCACCGACTGAAAACCGAAATGCGTGGTGCTCATAAGATTCATGCTAGGCGCGTGAACGCCAGAGGTACAGCGACAACCCCGCACTGAAATGGGGCATCTGTCGCAATTTGGACAACGCTATTGAAAAGAAATCAGCCGCCAGCGCCTTTCCATATTGCACCAACAGCTATTATTTCAATAGCACCTTGACAGACAAGGGCTTCCGCCGTGTTCTGTGCTCCTCCAGAAAAACACCCGGCCCGCAGCCTCAATGACTGCCACAGGCATGGCCACCGGCACCACCCTGAGGCGCCATCGGCGCATCGCGGTCCGCCCCCGCAGCGGCCAGCCGCTCGGTGTACTGAGTCCACAGCGCGTCCTGCTTGTCGCCCAGTTCATAGAGGTAGTCCCAGGTGAAGATGCCACTGTCATGCCCATCAGAAAACGTGGGCTTGACCGCATAGTTGCCCACGGGTTCCAGGTTGACCAGCGTGACCTCCCGCTTGCCCGTCTGCAGCACTTCCTGGCCTGGGCCATGGCCCTGCACTTCGGCCGACGGTGAATACACACGCATCAGCTCGAACGGAATGCGGAACGTGGTGCCATCGGAGAACCCTACTTCGAGCACCCGCGATGCCTCGTGCACCGTGATTGCCTGCGGCGTGGGCGCACCCGCTTTCAAACCTGCCATGGATTCACCTGTGAGAAAACTGTTGTCAGAAACGATCTCTGCGATTGTCCCACCCGCTCTGGGGCACACCGCAAACAGGGTTACCGGGTAGGCAACTGCGCCAGCCGCGATTGCAACTGCGCCTCCAGCGCGGGCAGCAGGGTCCGCACGCCGACCTCTTGCGCCGCCGGGCTGGGCCGCTGCGCCGCCGCCCACACGGGCGATGGAAAGTGACTGTCCCAGTCAAACCGCGCAATCACATGCCAGTGCAGGTGCGGCACCATGTTGCCCAGCGCCGCGATGTTGACCTTGGTGGGCGACAGGTGCTGGCGCAGGGCCTGCTCCACCAGGGCCACTGCCTCCATGCAGTGCACACGATCAACGGCAGCCAGGTCCGAGAACTCGGCCACATGTGCATTCCACACCACGCGATAGAAGGCAGGAAACCCCGCCTCCTGCGCACGGATGACACGCAGACGCTCACCACGCCACACCAATGCGCCACCATCCTCCGCGCACAAAGGACAAATCACTTGCACCATTTCAGTGGTCCATGGCGCTGATCAGCACCTGCATCGAATGACACTGGCGCGGCCGAAAGCCAAGGACGCCAAGCAAGGGCCGCCCCGCAGCGAGGGCGTCGTCCCCCTCCCGCGCGGCGAGAGAGGGGGAAGGCGCGAAGCGACTCAGGGGGAGTTTCATTTCTAGACCAGCACCCGCTCGATGCCGCCGTTGTTGGCACGCTGTACGTAGTCGGGCATCCAGTTCTCGCCCAGAATCTCGCGCGCCATCTCGACCACGATGTAGTCGGCTTCGAGCAGGCCGTTGTTCAGATCGCCTTCGTAGCGGTTCAGGCCCTGCAGGCAGCTGGGGCAGCTGGTGAGAATCTTCACGTTGTCCTGGGCGCCCACGGCACCGCTCTCGCGCAGTTTGGCCTCGCCCTTCTTGATTTCCTCTTCCTTGCGGAAGCGCACCTGGGTGGACACGTCGGGCCGCGTCACACCCAGCGTGCCCGATTCGCCGCAGCAACGCTCACTCTTCAAGACCTGCTCGCCCACCAGCGCCTTCACGGTCTTCATAGAGTCCTGCAGCTTCATGGGGTTGTGGCAGGGCTCGTGGTACAGATAGGCGCCCTTGCCTTGCAGCTGGATACCCTTTTCGAGCAGGTACTCGTGGATGTCGATGATGCGGCTGCCCGGGAAGATCTTGTCAAACTCGTAGCCCTGCAGCTGGTCGTAGCAGGTGCCGCAGCTCACCACCACGGTCTTGATATCCAGGTAGTTGAGCGTGTTCGCCACGCGGTGAAAGAGCACGCGGTTGTCCGTGATCATCTTTTCGGCCTTGTCGAACTGGCCCGAACCGCGCTGCGGGTAGCCGCAGCACAGGTACCCGGGCGGCAGCACCGTCTGCACACCGGCGTGCCACAGCATGGCCTGCGTGGCCAAGCCCACCTGGCTGAACAGGCGTTCGGAGCCGCAACCGGGAAAGTAGAACACCGCCTCCGTCTCGGCCGTGGTGGCCTGTGGGTTGCGGATGATCGGCACGTAGTCCTTGTCCTCGATGTCGAGCAGCGCGCGCGCCGTCTTCTTGGGCAGGCCGCCCGGCAGCTTCTTGTTGATGAAGTGGATCACCTGCTCCTTGATCGGAGCCGTGCCCACCGTCGCAGGCGGCTTGGCCGTTTGCTTGCGGCCCACCTTGCGCAACAGGTCCACGGCCAGGCGCTGAGCCTTGAAGCCCACATCCACCATGGCCGAACGCATGAACTTGATGGTGTCCGGGTTGGTGGCGTTGAGCATGGTCATCGCCAGCGCGTTGCCAGGCCGGAACGTCTTCTTGCCCATCTTGCGCAGCAGGTTGCGCATGTTCATGGTGACATCGCCGAAGTCGATCTTCACCGGGCAGGGGCTTTCGCACTTGTGGCACACCGTGCAGTGGTCGGCCACGTCCTCGAACTCTTGCCAGTGCTTGATGCTCACGCCCCGGCGGGTCTGCTCTTCGTACAAAAACGCCTCAACCAGCAACGAGGTGGCCAGGATCTTGTTGCGCGGGCTGTAGAGCAAATTGGCGCGTGGCACGTGCGTGGAGCACACGGGTTTGCACTTGCCGCAGCGCAGGCAGTCCTTGACGCTGTCGGCAATCGCGCCGATGTCGCTCTGCTGCATGATCAGCGACTCGTGGCCCATCAGCCCGAAACTGGGCGTGTAGGCATTCGTCAAATCGGCGTGCATCAACGCAGCGTTTGAAGCATTTTTGGCCTCTAGCGCTTGTCCATCAAGCGCTGGCAGCTCCTGATTTCGGAGCAACTTTCCTTTGTTGAAGCGGCCTTCCGGGTCCACCTTGCGCTTGTACTCGGCAAAGGGGCGCAGCTCTTCGTCGGTCAGAAACTCCAGCTTGGTGATGCCAATGCCGTGTTCGCCCGAAATCACGCCGTTCAAGCTGCGCGCCAGCACCATGATGCGCGCCACGGCCTCGTGCGCGGTCTGCAGCATCTCGTAGTCGTCGCTGTTGACGGGCAGGTTGGTGTGCACATTGCCGTCACCCGCATGCATGTGCAGCGCGACCCACACGCGGCCCTTGAGCACGCGCTTGTGGATGGCCACAGCCTCGTCCAGGATGGGCTTGAACGCCGCGCCGGTGAAGATGCCTTGCAGCGGCGCCCGCAGCTGGGTCTTCCAGCTCGCACGCAGGGTGTGGTCCTGCAGTTGGGGGAACAGTGTTTCCACATCGTGCAGCCAGCCTTGCCACAGCGCACGCACCCCTTCCACCAGGGCGATGGCCTGGGCTACGCGCTCCTGCAGCAGCTCGGGCGATGGGACTTCGTCGTCAGCGTCATGCTTGCCCAGGGGCAGGTTGCCGCGCTCGAAGAACTCGGTCAGCGCATCGCACAACTTGATCTTGTTGCGCAGGCTCAGCTCGATGTTGATGCGCTCGATGCCATCGGTGTACTCGGCCATGCGTGGCAGCGGGATCACCACGTCTTCGTTGATCTTGAAGGCGTTGGTGTGGCGGCTGATGGCCGCCGTCTTCTTGCGGTCGGCCCAGAACTTCTTGCGCGCATCGGCCGTGATGGCCACAAAGCCTTCGCCGCTGCGGGTGTTGGCTAGGCGCACCACTTCGCTGGTCACGCGGGCCACGTCGTCGGCGTTGTCACCGGCAATGTCGCCAATCAGCACCATCTTGGGCAGGCCACCGTTGCCCTTCTTGCTCTTGGTGGCGTAGCCCACAGCCTTCAGGTAGCGGTCGTCCAGGTGCTCCAGGCCCGCCAGCAGCACGCCACTGCGCTTTTGCTCGGCGAACATGAAGTCCTTGATCTCGACGATGCTGGGCACGGCGTCCTTGGCGTTGCCAAAGAACTCCAGGCACACAGTGCGCGTGTGCTCGGGCATGCGGTGCACCACCCAGCGCGCGCTGGTGATGAGGCCGTCGCAGCCTTCCTTCTGGATGCCGGGCAGTCCGGCGAGGAACTTGTCCGTCACGTCCTTGCCCAGCCCTTCCTTGCGGAAAGTCTTGCCTGGAACGCTCAGGCGCTCGGTGCGCACGGGCGTCTTGCCATCGGCCTCGAAATACTGCAGCTCGAAGGTGGCCGTCTCCACGTCGTGGATCTTGCCCATGTTGTGGTCCAGGCGCGTCACTTCGAGCCACTGGGCGTCGGGCGTGACCATGCGCCAGCTGGCCAGGTTGTCCAGCGCCGTGCCCCACAGCACGGCCTTCTTGCCGCCCGCGTTCATGGCGATGTTGCCGCCAATGCAGGAAGCCTCGGCACTGGTCGGGTCCACCGCAAACACAAAACCTGCACGCTCGGCCGCATCGGCCACACGCTGGGTGACCACGCCGGCTTCGGTCCACACCGTGCCCACCTCGCGGTCCAGGCCCGGCAGGCAGCGCATCTCCACCTCGGTCATGGCTTCGAGCTTTTCGGTGTTGATGACCACGCTCTTCCACGTCAACGGAATGGCGCCGCCGGTGTAGCCGGTGCCGCCCCCGCGCGGGATGATGGTCAGGCCCAGTTCGATGCAGCCCTTCACCAGGCCAGCCATCTCGACCTCGGTGTCGGGGGTGAGCACGACGAACGGGTATTCGACGCGCCAGTCGGTCGCGTCGGTCACATGGCTCACGCGGGAGAGGCCGTCGAACTTGATGTTGTCCTTGGCCGTGAGGCGGCCCAGGGTTTTCTGGATCTGGCGGCGCAGTTGCGCGGCCTGCTCGAAGGTGGCGTTGAATTCGGCCACAGCGCGTCGCGCGGCGACGACCAGCTCACCGACGAGACGGTCGCGCTCGGCATCGTCTGCGGGGGTGCGGCGTTTTTCGATCTCGCCCAGGCGGTGCTGCAGGGCATCCACCAGCAGCTTGCGGCGCGAGGGGTTGTCCAGCAGGTCGTCCTGCAGGTAGGGGTTGCGCTGCACGACCCAGATATCGCCCAGCACCTCATACAGCATGCGGGCCGAGCGGCCCGTGCGACGCTCTTTGCGCAGCTGGTCCAGCACCTCCCAGGATGAGGACCCCAGCAGCCGGATCACGATCTCCCGGTCGGAAAACGAGGTGTAGTTATAGGGAATTTCACGCAGTCGGGCAGGCTCGGCGGCCTGCGTCTGCAAGGCCGCCAACGCGATCGGTACATTCATGGGGGTCTACCTGGGGTGGGGGCGCGATTTTAAGCCACCGGCCTGCGGCTTGCCGGGCCGGGGCTGTCTGACAGAGCCGGAACCGGCCCCGCAACAGTGTCAGAACAGCACGCGGCTGCGCAGGGTGCCGCTGACCTGGGCCAGCTTGTCCAGCGCCAGGTCGGACGAGGCGGCGTCTATGTCGATGACCACGTAGCCGATCTTCTCGTTGGTCTGCAGGTATTGGGCCGAGATGTTGATCTGGTTGTCCGAGAAGATGCGGTTGATCTCCGACAGCACGCCCGGCACATTGCGGTGGATGTGCAGCAGACGGTGCTTGCCGGGGTGGGCGGGCAGCGCCACCTCGGGAAAGTTGACCGACGAGGTGCTGGTGCCGTTGTCGCTGTATTTCACCAGCTTCTCGGCCACCTCCAGGCCAATGTTGGCCTGCGCCTCCATGGTGGAGCCGCCGATGTGGGGAGTCAGGATCACGTTGTCCAGGCCACGCAGGGGGGACTGGAACTCATCCTTGTTGGTGCGCGGCTCGACCGGGAACACGTCGATGGCGGCGCCCAGCAGCTTCTTGGCCTGGAGTGCCGCAGCCAGCGCTTCAATGTCCACCACCGTGCCGCGCGCGGCGTTGATGAGGATGCCGCCGGGTTTCATGGCAGCGATTTCAGCGGCGCCGATCATGCCTTCGGTAGAGGGCAGCTCGGGCACATGCAGGCTCACGATGTCGCTCTGCCCCAGCAGGTCGTGCAGGTGTTGCACCTGGCGGGCATTGCCCAGGGGCAGCTTGTTGACCACATCAAAGAAGGCCACGTGCATGCCCATGGCCTCGGCCAGTACCGACAGCTGGGTGCCGATGGAGCCGTAGCCCACGATGCCCAGGGTCTTGCCCCGGATTTCATACGCGTTGTCGGCCGACTTGAGCCAGCCGCCCCGGTGCGCCACCGCGTTCTTCTCGGGGATACCGCGCAGCAGCAGGATGGCTTCCGCCAGCACCAGCTCGGCCACCGAGCGGGTGTTGGAGTACGGCGCGTTGAACACCGCAACGCCACGCTCGCGCGCCGCATTCAGATCCACCTGGTTGGTGCCAATGCAAAAGCAGCCCACGGCCACGAGCTTTTGGGCCTGGGCAAACACTTCCTCGGTGAGCTGCGTGCGCGAGCGGATGCCCACAAAGTGCACATCCGCGATCTTGCGCTTGAGTTCATCGTCGGGCAGTGCACCAGACACCGTCTCGATCTGCGTATAGCCCGCCGCGCGGATCACATCCACCGCAGAGGAATGAATGCCTTCGAGCAGCAGAAATTTGATCTTGTTCTTGTCCAGCGAATTGGTGGCCATGGCAATGAGAAAGAAGGAGATGGAGAAAAGAAACCGGCGCGCTGCAGCGCGAACGAACCGGTGCGACAGGGACCAGCGAACAGTCACCAGCATGGTGCATTGCACAAAACCTTGCAAGCCTCGGCAAATGCGCCACACCTTGTCACAAAAGAGTCACAATTGCTCCCCTTGCGGGTTACCCAAGGGGTTTCCCGGTTGTTGCAAGCGCTGGGGTCATGCGACAACGACATATCAATGTCACATCGGCTGCATAGCATCCAGCCTTTGTGCTTTTCGTCATCCTCGGAGGAAATATTCATGCAAACGAAGCATCTGGCGGTCTGCGCTGCCATCGCCCTGTCGGTCTGCGCACCTGCGCAAGCGCAGGCGCAGCAAGTTGAGATTCAGTGGTGGCATTCGATGAGCGCAGCGCTGGGCGACTGGGTCAATGACCTGGCCAAGCAGTACAACGCCAGCCAGACCAAATACAAGGTCGTGCCCACTTACAAGGGCACTTATGACGAATCCATGACAGGCGCCATCGCCGCCTTCCGTGCGGGCAACGCCCCCCACATCCTGCAGGTGTTCGAAGTGGGCACCGCCACCATGATGGCCAGCAAGGGCGCCATCGTGCCTGTCGCCAAGGTATTGAACGACGGCGGCTTCAAGTTCGACCCCACTCAGTACGTGTCGGCTGTGGCTGGCTACTACACGGCGCCCAATGGGCAGATGCTGAGCTACCCCTTCAACAGCTCGACCACCGTGTTCTATTACAACAAGGACGCCTTCAAGAAGGCTGGCCTGGACGCTGACAAGCCGCCCAAGACCTGGCCCGAAGTGTTTGCCGCTGCGTCCAAGCTGAAGGCCAGCGGTCACAGCTGCCCATTCACCACCAGCTGGATCAGCTGGACGCAGCTGGAAAGCTTCTCGCTGTGGCACAACACGCTGTTCGCCACCAAGAACAATGGCTTTGACGGCAACGATGCCCAGCTGCAGATCAACTCGCCTCTGCATGTGCGCCACTTTGAAAACCTGGCCAAGGCCTCCAAGGACGGCAGCTTCGTTTACAAGGGCCGCAACAACACGGCAGACGCATCCTTCCCGTCGGGCGAATGCGCGATGATCACGGGCTCCTCGGGCCTGTACGCCCGCGTGGCCAAGGAAGCCAAGTTTGCCTACGGCATCTCGACCCTGCCCTACTACCCTGACGTGAAGGGCGCGCCCCAGAACACCGCCATCGGTGGCGCCAGCCTGTGGGTGATGTCCGGCAAGAAGGCCGAGGAGTACAAGGGCGTTGCCGACTTCCTGAACTTCCTGAACGACACCAAGGTGCAGGCTGCTAGCCACCAGCGCACGGGCTATCTGCCCGTGACCATGGGCGCCTACCAGCTGACCGAGGCTTCGGGCTTCTACAGCAGCAAGCCTGGCACGGACGTGGCCGTCACGCAGATGATCAAGAAGGCGACCGACAAGTCGCGCGGTATCCGTCTGGGCAACTTCGTGCAAGTGCGCTCCATCATTGACGAGGAAACCGAGCAGATCTGGTCGGGCAAGAAATCGCCCAAGGAAGCACTGGACACGGCCGTGACCCGTGGCAACGAGCAACTGGCCCGCTTCGCCCGCGCCAACAAGTAAACACTGCCGAACATCTGCCGATACCGCCCAGCAGCACTGCCGGGTGGCATCGAAAGCCCGCCGCCCCGTCAACCCTATTGGTTCACGGGGCGGCGGGGTTTTCTTTTTGAGAGTTTCGACATGGAAAAACGCGTTTTATTCCGCTCTGCATGGCTGCCGTGGGTGCTTCTGGCACCCCAGCTGGCCATCATCAGCGTCTTCTTTTTCTGGCCAGCCGGCCAGGCCCTGGTGCAGTCGTTCCAGATGCAGGACTCCTTCGGATTTTCGAAGGAATGGGTCGGTTTCGACAACTTCCGGGACCTGTTCCAGGACCCGGGCTACCTGGCATCGTTCAAGACCACGGCCTTCTTCTCGATCCTGGTGGCGGTGAGCGGCATCACGCTGTCGCTGTTCCTTGCGATCTTTGCCGACCGCATCATCAAGGGCGCCATGGTCTACAAGACCGCGCTGCTGCTGCCCTACGCCGTGGCGCCTGCGGTGGCGGGCGTGCTGTGGATGTTCATGTTCTCGCCCTCGCTGGGCGTGGTGGCCTACATGCTGCGCCAGTCGGGTTTCGACTGGAACCACATGCTCAACTCCGACCACGCGATGGCGCTGATCGTGATTGCGGCGGTATGGAAGCAGATCTCCTACAACTTCCTGTTCTTCCTGGCGGGCTTGCAGTCCATTCCCAAGTCGCTCATCGAGGCGGCCGCGATTGACGGTGCAGGCCCCTGGCGCCGCTTCTGGAGCATCCAGTTCCCGCTGCTGTCGCCCACCACGTTCTTCCTGCTGGTGATCAATGTGGTGTATGCATTCTTCGACACCTTCGCCATCGTGGACGCCACCACGCAGGGCGGCCCGGGCCGCGACACGTCCATCCTGGTCTACAAGGTCTACCACGATGGCTTCAAGGCCATGGACATGGGCGGATCGGCCGCACAGTCGGTGGTGCTGATGGCCATCGTCGTTGTGCTCACCGTCATCCAATTCCGCTACGTCGAGAAAAAGGTTCAATACTAAAAATGGTCGAACGTAGCCCCTACCTCACAGCGTTCTCGCACCTCATCATGGTGCTGGGCGTGATCATCGTCGGCTTCCCGCTGTACCTGGCCTTCGTGGCCTCCACCCACACGGCGCAGGACATCGTGCAGGTGCCCATGCCCATGGTGCCCGGCGGCAACTTCTGGCAGACCTACCACGACGCCTTGTTCGGCGGCGGAACCGGCGCGGGCTCTACCGCACCCGTGGCGCACATGATGTGGGTGAGTTTTGTCACCGCCATGGTCATCACGCTGGGCAAGATCGCCATCTCGCTGTTGTCGGCGTTTGCCATCGTGTACTTCCGCTTCCCCTTCAAGGGCATCTGCTTCTGGCTGATCTTCATCACGCTGATGCTGCCCGTGGAAGTGCGCATCGGGCCCACCTACCAGGTGGTGTCGGACCTGGGCATGCTCAACACCTATGCGGGCCTCACGGTGCCGCTGATCGCCTCGGCCACGGCCACGTTCCTGTTCCGGCAGTTCTTCCTCACGGTACCCGATGAACTGGTCGAAGCCGCGCGTGTGGATGGGGCAGGCCCGATGCGCTTTTTCAAGGACATCCTGGTGCCACTGTCGCGCACCTCGATTGCCGCGCTGTTCGTGATCCAGTTCATCTACGGCTGGAACCAGTATCTGTGGCCCCTGTTGGTGACCACATCCGAAGACATGTACCCCGTGGTGATCGGCATCAAGCGCATGCTGGCCGGCGGCGACGCAGGCAACGAGTGGAACATCGTGATGGCCACGGCCCTGCTGGCCATGCTGCCACCTGCCTTTGTGGTGGTGGTCATGCAGCGCTGGTTCGTCAAGGGCCTGGTGGACACCGAAAAATAAAGACAAAACAGGCCCTAACGCTTCATACATCTGCGCTAGCAGCTACACATTTAATAGCAAAATGGCATCCATCTCTCTTCGCAACATCATCAAGCGCTACGGGCACGGCCCCAAGGCTAACCAGGTCATCCACGGCGTGAACGCCGAGGTCAAGGACGGTGAATTCATCGTGATCGTCGGCCCCTCGGGCTGCGGCAAATCCACCCTGCTGCGCATGGTGGCAGGCCTGGAAGAAATCTCTGGCGGCGAGCTGCGCATCGGCGACCGCGTGGTGAACAACCTGGAACCTGCCCAGCGCGACATCGCGATGGTGTTCCAGAACTACGCGCTGTATCCGCACATGACGAACTTCGACAACATGGCGTATGGCCTGAAGATCGCCAAGGTGCCCAAGGACGAGATCAAGGCGCGCGTGGACAAGGCCGCCAAGATCCTCGAACTGGGCCACCTGCTGGAGCGCAAGCCGCGCGAACTCTCGGGCGGCCAGCGCCAGCGCGTGGCCATGGGCCGCGCCATCGTGCGCCAGCCCCAGGTGTTTCTGTTCGACGAGCCGCTGTCCAACCTGGACGCCAAGCTGCGCGCCCAGACCCGCCTGGAGATCCAGAAGCTGCACCGCGAACTGGGCATCACCAGCCTGTTCGTCACACACGACCAGGTCGAGGCCATGACATTGGCTGAACGCATGATCGTGATGAACGCCGGCAACATGGAACAGTTCGGCACGCCCGAAGAGGTCTACCACACGCCTGCCTCCACCTTCGTGGCCAGCTTCATCGGCTCGCCGCCCATGAACCTGCTCAAGAACGCGCCGAGCGCCGCCCCTGGCACCATCCTGGGCATCCGCCCCGAGCACCTGGATGTGCGCAGCGAAGGCTGGGCGGTCATGGTCGAGACGGTGGAGCTGCTGGGCGCCGAGCGCCTGATCTACGGCCGCATCAACGGCGAACAGATCATCGTCCGTGTCGAAGAAGGCACCCACGCACCTCTGCCTGACGCTGTGATCCACGTCGTGCCGCGCCCTGACCGCCTGCACGCCTTTGACGCCACCACGGGCAAACGCATTCCCGACTGAGCGCATGCAGCAGCCCGAAGCCGGCCGCGCCGGGCGTGCGGTTCTGGCCACCGTACCTGTACTGGCCTCGCTGAACCTTGCCGAGACCCGGCAGTTTTACGGCGACCGGCTGGGCTTCACCACGCTGCTGGACATGGACAACTACCTGATCCTGCAACGTGATGGCTGCGAGCTGCACTTTTGGCCTTGCTCCGAGCGCCATATCGCAGAGAACACCTCGTGCTACGTGCGCGCAGACACCGAGCTGCTGCACGCAGATTTCACGGCACGGGGCCTGACACTGGCACCTCCGATCATCCAGCCCTGGGGCATGAAAGAGATGTTCGTCATCGACCCCCACGGCAACCTGCTGAAATTTGGTGAACCCGCATGAGCGCACCCTCGTCCCCCCTTGCCCCCTGGCCCTACCCCCGCTGGATCGCCCACCGAGGCGCGGGCAAGCTAGCCCCTGAAAACACCCTGGCCGCGTTCCGGTTGGGCGCCCAGTACGGCTACCGCATGTTCGAGTGCGACGCCAAGCTCAGTAGCGACGGCATTCCATTTCTGATGCACGACGCCACACTCACCCGCACGACCAATGGGGCGCAGGCACTGGGCACGGCGGCCAGCCCCACGGGGGGCGACCATCCCTGGGCGGCGCTGGCGCAGCTGGATGCGGGCTCCTGGCACTCGCGCAGCCACGCTGGCGAGCCTTTACCCACGCTGGAGAATCTGGCGCGCTTTTGCATCGCCAATGGATTTTTCCTGAACATTGAAATCAAGCCCACACCGGGCCAGGAAGAACGCACCGGTCGCGTGATCGGCGAGCACGCGGCACGGTGGTGGAAAGGCCAGATGGTCCCCCCCCTGTTCTCCTCGTTCAAACCCGAGGCGCTGGCCGGAGCGATGGCCACCGCCCCTCACCTTCCCCGCGCGCTGCTCATCGACGCACTGTGGGATGGTTGCTGGGACAAGGCCCAGGCGCTCGGCTGCGTGGCGATCGTGTGCAACCACGCGTTGTGGGACCAGGCGCTGGTGGACCAGGTCCACAGCATGGGCATGCGCGCGCTGAGCTACACCGTGAACGACGACTGGGCTGCACAGCGCCTGATCGCACTGGGCACCGACGGCATCATCACAGACAGGGTCGACTTTTTCTCACCATCGGCGCCCTGAGCAGGGCACGTCGGCCGCGGCATGGCCCAGCCGTCAAGCCGCCAGCAAACAGCCCGGTGGCTCATCAGAAGTGACGGGGCCCTGCTCCCTGCGGGCGGGTGGCGTCTCAGGCTTTCCAACCCCTGGCCAGCACCCATTGGGCCGTGGCACAGGCCACCACCAACGCCGCATAGGTCAGCATCTTGCCATCACGCCCCCACAGCACGAGCCCCGCCACCAGTACCGCAACCCCGATGACGAACAACACCATCCAGCGCTGCCATGCAGGCAGAGCCGAAGCGTTTTTTGCACCGACCAGGCGGCCCGCAAGCACCAACACCAGCGCCATGGCAGCAGCAGGGGCGACAAAGTTGAGAAGATGGTTGGCGATGTCCAGTGGACCCATGGAATTGACCCAAATCAAGGCTTGAACAAGCAAGGCCGCCTGTTCGGGCCAACAATTTTATAATCGCAGCTTATGGCAGTCTGGGCCCTCGGCATCAACCACACCACCGCGCCGCTCGATCTGCGTGGCCGGTTCGCGTTCGCGCTCGACCAGATTGCCCCCACGTTGCACGGTTTGCGCCAGTCGCTGGGCACCACCAGCCGCCACCCCGGGGTGGAAACAGCCATCATCTCCACCTGCAACCGCACCGAAATTTACTGCGCGGGCGAGCAGGCAGCCATGGACCATACGCTGGGCTGGCTGGCCCAGAGCGGCGGCGTCAGCCCCGCGCTGCTGCGCTCGCACTCGTACACCTTGGAAGACAGCCTCGTCGCACGCCACGCCTTCCGCGTGGCCAGCGGGCTCGATTCGATGGTGCTGGGCGAGGCGCAGATCCTTGGCCAGATGAAAGACGCCGTGCGCGCCGCCGAAACCGCTGGCGCCCTGGGCACCACGCTCAACCAGCTGTTCCAGCGCAGCTTTGCCGTGGCCAAGGAAGTGCGCAGCAGCACAGAGATTGGTGCGCACAGCATCAGCATGGCCGCCGCCGCAGTGCGTCTGGCGGGCCAGCTATTTGAAGACATCTCCGAGACCAAGATTTTGTTCGTCGGCGCGGGCGAGATGATCGAGCTGTGTGCCACGCACTTCGCCGCCAAGAACCCCAAGGCCATCGCCATTGCCAACCGCACCCTGGAGCGCGGCGAAAAGCTAGCCACCCGCTTTGGCGGCGAGGTGATGCGCCTGGCCGACCTGCCCGAGCGCCTGCACGAGTTTGACGCCGTCATCAGCTGCACCGCGAGCAGCCTGCCCATCATCGGCCTGGGTGCCGTGGAGCGCGCCCTCAAGAAGCGCCGCCACCGCCCCATGTTCATGGTCGATCTGGCCGTGCCGCGCGACATCGAGCCCGAGGTCAAGGCCTTGGGCGACGTGTACCTCTACACCGTGGACGACCTGGCCAGTGTGGTGCAGACCGCGCAGGCCAACCGCCAGGCCGCCGTGGCCCAGGCCGAGGCCATCATCGACGCGGGCGTGCAAAGCTTCATGCACTGGATGGAGCTGCGCAGCCCTGTCGGCCAAGCCGGTGGTGTGGTACCTCTGATTCAGCAGCTCAACGCCCAGACCGACGAGTGGCGTGCACTGGAAATCGCGCGCGCCAAGAAGCTGCTGGCCAAGGGCGAGGACGTGGACGCCGTGCTCGAAGCCCTCTCGCGCGGCCTCACGCAGAAGATGCTGCACGGCACACTGGCCGAGCTGCGCGCGGGCGACGCCGAGATGCGCGCCCAGACAGCCCAGACCGTCTCGCGTCTGTTCCTGCGCTCGCAAAGCAAGACGCCCAACAACAACGGCCTGTAGCGGCGCTCGCCCGCTCCGCAGCCGCCCCGGTTTTCATCAAAATCGGCCCCTAGCGCTTGATACACAAGCGCCACAAGCTACTAAATATGTAGCAAACCATTTTTCCAGAATTCCATGAAACCCTTTCTCCGAAGCCAGCTGGAGCGCTACGCACAGCGCCTGGGCGAACTCGACTTCCTGCTCTCGCGCGAAGACATCATGAGCGACATGGCGCAGTACCGGCGCATCTCCGTTGAGCATGCCGAGGTCACGCAGGTCGCAGGCCGCTACGCCCGCTACCAGCAGCGCGAGGCCGACCTGGCGGGCGCGCGCGAGATGCTGGCCGACCCCGACATGGCCGAGATGGCGCAGGAAGAAATCACCAGTGCCGAGGCCGAGCTGCTGCAGCTGGAAGACGAACTGCAGCGCCTGCTTTTACCGAAGGACCCCGACGACGCACGCAACGCGTTCGTCGAAATCCGCGCGGGCACGGGTGGTGACGAATCCGCCCTGTTCGCAGGCGACTTGACCCGCATGTACACCCGCTACGCCGCCACCGTGGGCTGGAAGGTGGAGGTAGTGAGCGAGAACGCCGCCGAGCTGGGCGGCTACAAGGAAATCGTGCTGCGCATTGAAGGCCAGCCCGGTACGGGCCCCTCCGGTAGCGGTGTGTACGGCGCGCTCAAGTTCGAGTCCGGCGGCCACCGCGTGCAGCGCGTGCCCGCCACCGAAACCCAGGGCCGCATCCACACCAGCGCCTGCACCGTGGCCGTGATGCCCGAGCCCGACGAGCATGAAGCCATCAAGCTCAACCCGGCAGACCTGCGCATCGACACCTTCCGCGCCAGCGGCGCGGGCGGCCAGCACATCAACAAGACCGATTCGGCCGTGCGCGTGGTGCACTTGCCCACAGGTATCGTGGCCGAATGCCAGGACGGCCGCAGCCAGCACAGCAACAAGGCCAAGGCGCTGCAGGTGCTGCAGGCACGCATCCAGGAAAAGGAGCGCAGCGAACGCGCCGCCAAGGAGGCCGCGCTGCGCAAGGGCCTGATCGGCAGCGGCGACCGCAGCGACCGCATCCGCACCTACAACTTCCCGCAAGGGCGCCTCACCGACCACCGCATCAACCTCACGCTGTACAAGCTGCTGCAGGTGATGGAAGGCGACCTGGGCGATGTGCTGCAGGCCCTGGCCCACGCCCGCGAGGCCGAACAGCTCGAAGAGCTGGAGATGGGTACCGCAAGCTGAACCATATTCAGAATTTGAACAATATTGGCCTCTAGCGCTTATCTGTCATGCGCTAGCCGCTATTAAATCAATAGTGACCAACACATCCCCCACCCTCGCCCAGGCACTGAACCAGGCCCACACCCTGGGACTGGCGCGCATCGACGCGCAACTGCTGCTGCTGCACACCCTGGCGCGCCACGACGCAGGCCGCGCCTGGCTGCTGGCGCACGACACGGATGCGATGGAAGAGGCAGCACATGCCCAATTCATCGCCCTGTGCCAGCGCCGCTTGGCGGGCGAGCCGGTTGCCTACCTCACCGGACGCAAGGAGTTCTACGGCCTGCCGCTGCAGGTGGACGCCCGCGTGCTGGACCCACGCCCCGACACCGAAACCCTGGTGGACTGGGCACTGGAAGTGATCGCCCCGCTGACATCGCCGCGCGTGGTGGACCTGGGCACCGGCAGCGGCGCGATTGCACTGGCGCTGCAAAGCCAGCGCGCTAACGCCAGGGTATTGGGGGTGGACGCGAGTGCCGATGCATTGGCCGTGGCCCAGGCCAATGCACAGCGGCTGGGTTTGCCGGTGCGGTTTCAGCGTAGTGATTGGCTGCAAGGCGTGGATGGTTTTTTTGACGCGATCATCTCCAACCCCCCCTACATCGCCAGTGCCGACCCCCACCTGGCCGCGCTGACGCACGAGCCCCTGCAGGCCCTGGCCAGCGGCGCAGACGGCCTCGAAGACATCCGCACCATCGTCGCCCAGGCGCCCGCGCACCTGCAGCCGGGCGGCTGGCTGCTGCTGGAGCATGGCTACGACCAGGCCGAAGCCGTGCAGGCCCTGCTCGCCACCCAGGGTTTTGCCCTGGTACAAAGCCGCAATGACCTCGCGGGCATTGCGCGTTGCACGGGCGGGCAGTGGGCGCTGGCGCAGACAGTGAAATAATCCACCCCATTGCGGGCTTTCAAAACCCCACGCCCGCCAGCCCCTTTCAAGGAGTATTCCCATGAGCGACACCCAACAACGCATCGACACCCTCGTCAAATCCAGCGACATCCTGCTGTTCATGAAGGGCAACGCCAGCTTCCCCATGTGTGGCTTCTCGGGCCGCGCGATCCAGATCCTCAAGGCCTGCGGCGTGGACCCCAAGAGCGTGGTGACCGTCAACGTGCTCGAAGACGACGAAATCCGCCAGGGCATCAAGGAATACAGTAACTGGCCCACGATCCCGCAGCTGTATGTGAAGGGCGAGTTCATCGGTGGCTCGGACATCATGATGGAGATGTACGAGTCGGGCGAACTCAAGCAGGTGCTGGGCACCGAAGGCTGATCGACGCGGCCACTACCCCGTGCAAACCAGGCCGCCTTCGGGCGGCCTTTTTTGTTTGCCCGCAACAGTGGCACCAATCAGGGGCTTTTCCGGTACTGAAGCGGGCATGTTGTGTGCTTGAATGGTTGCGTGACGTAACCATCACAGGAGCATGCAATGACCAGCCATAGCCTTGTTCCCCAGCCACCCGCCCTGCGCTTGCCGGTGGCCCAGATGCGCAATGTGTTCCACCCCGGTGACGTCGAGCGCAAGCTCGCACGGTTGCAGGAGTCGGGCAACCAGCGCGAATACGAAACCCTGCGCACCGTGTACGAACGCATGCTGGAACGTGGTCCGGAGCGCTTTCAGGTCAAGCCCTCGGGCATCCCCGACATGGCCAGCCTGTACGAGCAGTTGCCCAACTTCACCGAGGTGCTGGACGACGTCAAGCGCCACGTGGCACTGGCGCAGGACAGCAGCGATGGGCTGGAGGTCACGCCCATGCTGTTGCTGGGCCCGCCCGGCATCGGCAAGACCCACTTTGCGCGCCACCTGGCCGAGCTGCTGGGCACGGGCATGAACCTCTTGCCCATGAGCTCCATGACCGCAGGCTGGCTGCTGTCGGGATCGTCCGCACAGTGGAAAGGCGCGCGCCCGGGCAAGGTGTTCGAGGCTCTGGTGGAGGGCGAATACGCCAACCCCGTGATCGTGGTGGACGAGATCGACAAGGCCAGCAGCGATGCACAGTACGACCCGCTGGGCGCTCTGTACAGCTTGCTGGAGTACGACACGGCCCAGAGCTTTACCGACGAGTTTGCCGAGGTGGCCATCGACGCGAGCCAGGTGATCTGGATCACCACCGCCAACGACACGCGCGGCATCCCCGACCCCATCCTGAACCGCATGAATGTGTTTGAGGTGGAGGCGCCCACGCTGGAGCAGGCGCGCACCATTGCCCGCAACCTGTACCAGGGCATCCGCGCAGGGCACGACTGGGGCCGCCTGCTGGACCCGGAGCCGACGGACGACGTGCTGGACCACCTGGCGCAGATGCCCCCCCGTGAGATGCGGCGCGCGCTGATGACGGGCTTTGGCAATGCGCGGCTGGACCGCCGGTCCACCGTGGAGATTGCTGATCTGCCCAAGGCGGCGTCAGGGCGCAGCCGCATCGGTTTCGTGCAATAACAAGGCCCCCGCCGCCAGTCCTGCGCTCGCCCGCAGGACTGGCCTTCGGGGCCCCAACCCCGAAGGCCCACCAGGCCCCCCGGTGTGTGCACACCTGAGGTAGGTGCCTGCGGAACGCCCAGATACACTCAGTCATCCGGTGTGCCGCAGCGCCACGCTCCGTCGCCATTCATGACCCTCTCCCAAAGCCTCTTTGTCATCGGACTGCTGATTGCAGCCAGCGCCTTCTTCTCCATGGCCGAGATCTCGCTCGCCGCAGCGCGCCGCCTGCGCCTGCGGCAGATGGCCGACGAAGGGGATGCCAGGGCGGACCAGGTGCTGCGCATGCAGGAGCAGCCGGGCGACTACTTCACCGTGGTGCAGGTGGGGCAGAACGCCGTGGCCATCCTGGGCGGTATCGTGGGCGAAGGTGCGCTGAGCCCCCACTTCACCACGCTGTTCGGCCTGTGGCTGTCGGAATCAGCCGCGCAGAAGGCGGGCTTTCTCGCCTCGTTCCTGGTCATCACCTCCCTTTTCATCCTGTTTGCCGACCTGTTCCCCAAACGCCTGGGCATGGCCGAGCCCGAGCGGCTGGTGGTGCGGCTGGCGCAGCCCATGGCCTGGTGCATGGCGCTGCTGCGCCCTGTGGTGTGGTTCTACAGCCGGGGGGCGGATGCGCTGTTCCGGGTGCTGGGCATGTCGTCGCTGCGGGACGACCGCATCACCTCGGACGACATCCTGGCGATGATGGAAGCGGGTGCGCGTGCCGGCGTGCTGGCCGCCCGCGAGCAGCAGGTCATCACGAATGTGTTCGAGCTGGACACGCGCATGGTGTCCAGCGCCATGTCCCCCCGCGACCGTGTGGCCTTCTTCTTGCGCGACGAGCCGGACTCCGTGATCCGCCTGCGCATTGCTGCCGAGCCTTTCTCCACCTACCCCGTGTGCGAGGGGGACATCGACCATGTGGTGGGCTATGTGGATGCCAAGGACCTGTTCCAGCGCGTGCTGAACAACCAGCCCATTTCGCTGGCCGATGACAGTCTGGTGCGCAAGGTGCTGATCGTCCCAGACCGGCTCACGCTGTCGGAGGTGCTGGAGCAGTTCCGCCAGGTGCACGAAGACTTTGCTGTAATCGTCAATGAATACAGCCTGGTGGTGGGCGTGGTCACCCTGAACGATGTGATGAGCACCGTGATGGGCGACCTGGTGGGCCCGGCGGATGAAGAGCAGATTGTGCGGCGCGATGAAAACTCGTGGCTCATCGACGGCGTCACACCGGTCGAGGACGTGCTGCGCGCACTGTCGCTGGACGAGCTGCCCCACGCGGGCGACTACGAAACCCTGGCCGGGTTCCTGATGGTGATGCTGCGGCGCGTTCCGCGCCGGACGGACAGCGTGAGCTGGGGTGGCTACAAGTTCGAGGTGCTGGACGTGGACAGCTACCGCATCGACCAGGTCATGGTGTCTCGCCTCGGTACCGCCCAGTCAGCAGGTTCCGGCCACACCATCCCGGCCGCCCCAGCAGACAGCGCTGCGCCAACTTCGACCTAGGCCTGCGGGCGAACGGGCTCCATCGGCTTTTCGGGAGCTGACTCCTGTTGCCGCATGCAGAATTTCAGAAAATCAGCCAAATTGGCATTTAGCGCTTTATGGATAAGCGCAAACAGCTATATAAACAATAGCGAATCAGGCAGCGGGCAGCTGTGAACCCTCGGTGAACAACCAGTTGCGCTGTGCTCGAAACACGGCGTCCGGATACGGCGAACGCCCCCGGCTGCCGTTGTAGCGTCCCAGGGCCATGAACAGGTCGCCCCGCTCCCGGTCGATGTAGTGGCGCAGGATCACGCAGCCAAAGCGCAGATTGGTCTGCATGTGAAACAGCTTGCCCGGGTCACCATCCCCAATCACCCGTGTCCAGAAGGGCATGACCTGCATGTAACCACGTGCGCCCACGCTGGACACCGCGTATTTGCGGAACGCACTCTCCACCTGGATCAGGCCCAGCACCAGGGACACATCCAACCCGGCACGCTTGGATTCGTACCAGGCGGTCTGCAGGAAGTCGCGGCGGACCTCCCACTCGGGCTTGCGGCGGCGCAGGCGGTCGCTCATGGCGGCGAGCCAGCGCACGTAGTGAATGCGGGCTTCGGTGGTGAAAAAATGGGGCTCTGGCGGTGCCTGGTTGGCAATGGCCGAACTGAGGGCGGTGCGCACAGAGTCCATCAGGGGCTCTTCCAGTTGCCCGCCCGCATGGGCCAGCGAGGGCGCCGCCAGCCAAGCCGCAGGCGCAGACAGAGCCGACAGCGCCGTCAGGCACACGCGCCGGGAGACACAGCCCCCATCATCGGGAGCTGTGCCCGCCGCAGAAACCAGCCGCGCCGCGTTCATACCGCCATGCGGCCCTTCACGTGGGCCAGGATGTCTGCCACCGCCACCTTGGTGGCCGCAGGGTCGCGGCGGTGCTGGTACTCGACCACACCGTCTTTGAGGCTCTTGTCGCCAATGGTCACGCGGTGGGGCACACCGATCAGTTCCCAGTCGGCAAACATGGCACCGGGGCGCTCACCCCGGTCGTCCAGGATCACGTCGACGCCCGCAGCCAGCAGGTCGGCATAGAGCTGCTCGGCCGTGACCTTGACGGCTTCGCTGCGGTCCATGCCCACGGGGCAGACCACCACGGTGAAGGGGGCAATCGCGTCGGGCCAGATGATGCCGCGCTCGTCGTGGTTTTGCTCGATGGCCGCAGCGGGCAAGCGCGTGACGCCAATGCCGTAGCAGCCCATTTCAAAAAATGCGGGCCTGCCGTCGTCACCAAGGAAGGTGGCGTTCATGTCCTTGCTGTATTTGGTGCCCAGGTAGAACACATGACCCACTTCAATACCGCGCTCAATCGCCAGCTCGCCCTTGCCGTCGGGCGAGCGGTCGCCCGCCACCACATTGCGCAGGTCGGCCACAGCGTCGGGCTCGGGCAGGTCGCGGCCCCAGTTGACGCCGGTGATGTGGAAGTCCACCTCATTGGCGCCGCAGATCCAGTCAGCCATCAGGGCGACTTCGCGGTCGGCCACGATCTTCAAAGGCTTCTTCAGGCCGATGGGGCCCAGGTAACCGGGCTTGCAGCCGAAATGGTCTTCGATTTCGCCCACCGTGGCAAAACGGAAACCCGCCAGCCCCGGCACCTTGCCCACCTTGATCTCGTTCATGTCGTGGTCGCCGCGCAGCAGCAGCAGCCAGACCTGGGTCTTGACAATTTCGCCGGCTTCGTTGGCTTCGTCTGTGGCCAGCACGAGCGACTTGACCGTAGTGTTCAGAGGCACGCCGAGCAGTTCTGCCACATCGGCGCAAGTGCTCTTGCCAGGCGTAGCCGTTTTTGCCAACGCCTGAGTGGCTGCGCCGCGTGGACCGGCGGGGGCCAGCGCTTCGGCTTTTTCCATGTTGGCGGCGTAGTCGCTCTGTGGGCAATACACGATGGCGTCCTCGCCCGTGGCAGCGATCACCTGGAACTCTTCGGAGAGGTCGCCACCGATGGCGCCACTGTCGGCCGCCACGGCACGGTAGGTCAGGCCAAAGCGGTCAAAAATGCGGCGGTAAGCCTGCGCCATGATCTGGTAGCTGGCCTTGGCCGAGGCTTGGTCGCGGTCGAAGCTGTAAGCATCCTTCATGATGAACTCGCGTCCGCGCATCAGGCCGAAGCGCGGGCGGCGCTCGTCGCGGAACTTGGTCTGGATCTGGTAGAAGTTCTTCGGCAGTTGCTTGTAGCTCTTGAGCTCCTGACGCGCGATGTCAGTGATCACTTCTTCGCTGGTGGGCTGCACCACGAAGTCGCGCCCGTGGCGGTCCTGAATGCGAAGCAACTCGGGGCCCATCTTTTCGAAGCGGCCCGTTTCCTGCCACAGCTCAGCGGGCTGCACCACAGGCATGGTCAGTTCCACGGCGCCTGCACGGTTCATTTCCTCGCGCACGATGGCTTCCACCTTGCGGATCACCCGCAGCCCCATGGGCATGTAGTTATAGATGCCAGCGCCCAGCTTCTTGATCAGCCCCGCCCGCGTCATAAGTTTGTGGCTGACCACTTCGGCATCCGCCGGAGCTTCCTTGAGGGTGGAAATAAAGAATTGGGAGGCTTTCATCGGAATCGATTGCAGGCAGAACGGGGCCGTACACTTGCTGCGCGCTAGGCGCCGTGCATAATGGACACAGTTTAAAAATTTGGGGTTTGATTATGCTTGACCGGGACGGCTTTCGGCCGAACGTCGGCATCATCCTGCTCAACCAGAAAAACCAGGTGTTCTGGGGCAAGCGTATACGCACCCACAGCTGGCAGTTTCCGCAGGGTGGCATTGACCGGGGAGAAACCCCCGAGCAAGCCATGTTCCGTGAGCTGCATGAAGAAGTGGGCTTATTGCCCAACCACGTACGCGTGGTGGCCCGCACCCGGGACTGGTTGCGCTATGAGGTGCCTGACCGGTACATCCGCCGCGATGCACGCGGACATTACAAGGGCCAGAAACAAATCTGGTATCTGCTTCAACTGGTAGGTCACGACTGGGACCTGAACCTGCGTGCCACCAACCATCCGGAATTCGACGCCTGGCGCTGGAATGACTACTGGGTTCCGCTGGATGTCGTGGTCGAATTCAAGCGTGGCGTCTATGAGATGGCGCTGACCGAGCTGGCCCGCTTTCTGCCCCGCCACGAACAACGCAACCGCTACCTGCGCAGTGGCATGCGCACGCGCGAGGGTGAACACGCGGGCACGATGTTCCGCACCGGCTCCATGCTGATCAATCCGGGCATGGAACTTCCACCAGGTGCCAGTTTCGATCCCGATCCACAGAACAGTGTGCCGGGAGAGTTGGACGGACTGCCCGCGGTCACCACGCCGCGTTAGGCAATCAATGAGAGGATCGCCATTCCCATGAAAAACGCCCGCGAATCGCAGGCGTTTTTGCTGGTGGACTGATGGTGTCTTTGAGTAGCCTTGTTGGCTGCTGGCTTTCGCCATCAGCTGGCGGCCAGCACCATGTTGTCTCGATGCACCATCTCTGGCTCGGCAACGTAACCCAGCAGCTTTTCGAATTCGGTCGAAGGCTTGCGGCACAACATTCTGGCCTCGGCCGCAGCATAGTTGGCCAGGCCACGGGCGATTTCGGTGCCGGATGCGTCGCGCACGGCAATCACGTCGCCGCGCGAAAAGTCACCCTCCACAGCCGTCATACCGATAGGCAGCAGACTCTTGCCTTCATCACGCACCTTGGCCGCAGCCCCCGCGTCCACCACCACCGAGCCGCGCAATTGCAGATGATCGGCCATCCACTGTTTGCGGGCTTGCTTTTTTTGCGTCTGGGCCACCAGCAGCGTACCCAGCGCCTCCCCTTGAACGAGGCGAACCAGCACATCGGATTCGCGCCCCCAGGCAATGACCGTGGAGGCGCCAGAACCAGCAGCACGCTTGGCCGCAAGGATCTTGGTGATCATGCCGCCCTTGCCAATGCTGGAACCCGCACCACCGGCCATGGCCTCCAGCGCTGGGTCGCCGGCCTTGGCTTCGTGCACAAACTGCGCGGACGAATCGCGGCGCGGGTCGGCCGTGTACAGGCCCTTTTGGTCGGTGAGGATGATCAGCGCGTCGGCCTCGACCAGATTCGCCACCAGGGCGCCCAGGGTGTCGTTGTCGCCGAACTTGATTTCGTCGTTGACGACGGTGTCGTTCTCATTGATCACCGGCACCACGCCCAGACGCAGCAGCGTCAGCAGGGTCGAGCGCGCATTCAGGTAGCGCTCGCGGTCGGCCAGGTCCGCATGGGTGAGCAGCACCTGCGCGCTGCCCATGCCTTGCTCGCGCAGCTTGGTTTCATACATCTGCGCCAACCCCATCTGCCCAACGGCAGCGGCGGCCTGCAGCTCGTGAACTTCGTTCGGCCGCGTGGTCCAGCCCAGGCGCTTCATGCCTTCGGCAATGGCGCCACTGGACACCATCACAACCTCGCGCGGCAGCCCGCCATCGCCACGCACCAGAGCCGCCAGCTGACGACTCCACTCGCCAATGGCGGTTTCGTCGAGGCCACGGCCCTCGTTGGTCACAAGACTGGAGCCCACCTTGACCACGATGCGGCGGGCGTCACGCAATACGCTGGAAACCATTTTTTAAGTTTTTTTGGCCGCTAGCGCTTATCCAAAAAGCGCCAATAGCTATTATTAATATAGCAAATGAGAACGCAGACCGTGACTGCAAATCAGGCTGGCGCATCCCCTGCAAAACGTGGATCAATTTCCACTGGCTCGTTCTCCACCCGCTGTTCGGACTGCACATGGCGGAAGATGGCATGGATCAGCGGCTCGCAGCCTTCACGCGTGAGGGCAGAAATCTCAAACACCGGCCCCTTCCACTTGAAGCGCTTGACGAAATCCTTCACACGGGCTTCCCGCTCTTCGGTGGGCACCATGTCCAGCTTGTTCAGCACCAGCCAGCGCGGCTTGTTGTACAACTGCTGGTCATACTTCTTGAGCTCGTTGACGATGGCTTTGGCCTGAGCCACCGGGTCCACCGCATCGTCGAAAGGCGCCAGATCCACAATGTGCAGCAGCAGGCGGGTGCGCTGCAGATGGCGCAGGAACTGGTGCCCGAGGCCCGCACCTTCCGAAGCGCCTTCGATCAGGCCGGGAATATCAGCCACCACAAAACTCTGCTCCGGCCCCACGCGAACCACACCCAAGTTGGGATGCAGCGTCGTAAAGGGGTAGTCTGCAATCTTGGGGCGGGCGTTGGACACCGCCGTGATGAAGGTGGATTTACCCGCATTGGGCATGCCCAGCAGGCCCACGTCGGCCAGCACCTTCAACTCCAGCTTCAGGTTCTTCTTCTCGCCGGGCCAGCCTGGTGTCTTCTGGCGCGGGGCCCGGTTGATAGCGCTCTTGAAGCGCATATTGCCAAAGCCGCCATCACCACCCTTTGCAATGGTGATGACCTCGCCCGGGTTCAGCAGCTCGTAGAGCACCTCGCCCGTTTCGGCGTCTGTGATGATGGTGCCGACGGGCATCTTGAGGGTGATGTCAGCACCCGCGGCGCCAAACATATCCGATCCCATGCCATGCTCGCCCCGCTTGGCCTCGTGCCTGCGCGAATAGCGAAAGTCCACCAGGGTGTTCAGGTTCGGATCAGCCACGGCAAACACATGCCCACCGCGACCACCATCCCCACCGTTGGGACCGCCGAATTCCTTGTACTTTTCGTGCCGAAAAGACACGCAGCCATTGCCACCATCACCGGCGGCAATGTCAATAAAGGCTTCATCGACGAACTTCATGGGATATCCAGTTTACAAAAGGGCGCAGCACCGGCAGCAGACTGCCTGATTCTGTCGGAACTGCGGAACGCCTTGCAGGCGCCGTCTGCCGACGACTTGAGCGCCATCGTACAGACCAAACAACAAAGCCCCGGCAAAGCGGGGCTTCGATGGCTACCAGAGGAATGAACCTCAGGCAGGAGTCACATTGACCGTGGACTTGGACAACGCACCCTTGGTGCCGAACGACACGTGGCCGTCCACCAGTGCGAACAAGGTGTGGTCCTTGCCCACGCCGACATTGTTGCCGGGGTGGAAACGTGTGCCACGCTGGCGCACGATGATCGAACCAGCGCTGATCAGTTCACCACCGAACGCCTTGACACCCAGCATCTTTGGCTTGGAGTCACGTCCGTTTCGCGTAGAGCCGCCGCCTTTTTTCTGTGCCATGACTAGCTCCTTCGATTAAGCAGCAATCGCACCGATTTGCAGCTCAGTGAACTGCTGGCGATGGCCTTGGCGTTTTTGATAGTGCTTGCGACGGCGCATCTTGAAGATGTGCACTTTGTCGTGCTTGCCGTGGGCCACGACAGTGGCTTTCACGGTTGCGCCGGACACCAGGGGCGTACCAACCTTCAGTTCAGCGCCGTTGCCGACAGCCAGAACCTGGTCGATCACAATTTCCTGGCCTACGTCCGCAGCAATCTGTTCTACTTTAATTTTTTCGCCGGAAGCAACGCGATACTGCTTGCCGCCGGTTTTTATGACCGCGTACATGTTGACCTCTTGATATGAGTTCTGCAGACGAATTTCCGCAGAGCCCAAGAGTATAGCGCATTGCAATACACCACACCACCCCCCGCTTTCAGCGACAGCACCGCCGCCTCGATGGTCGCAACGAAGCGCCTCCGGGGCTTCCTATAATCCGGTCTCTTTCTGTGACCACCATCTTGACTGACCACACCGCCCCCGCAGCATCCCCTCTCTTGCTCGTTGCACAAGACATGCACGAGGTCGACAAGGTCATTGGTCAGCGCCTGACGTCCAGCGTCCCTCTGGTGGCCCAGATATCGCAGTACATCATTGCCGCTGGCGGAAAACGCCTGCGACCGGCACTGCTGCTGATGGTCTGCGGCGCCCTGGGGTATCGGGGCGCACATCGGCACAGCCTCGCGGCCGTTGTGGAACTGATCCACACCGCCACACTGCTGCACGACGATGTCGTGGACGCATCCACCCTGCGCAGAGGCCGCCCCACGGCGAACGAAACCTTTGGCAACCCCGCCAGCGTGCTTGTTGGCGATTTTCTGCACACCCGCTCCTTCCAGATGATGGTCGAGGCAGGCAGCATGCGGATCATGGAAATACTCTCGGAGGCCACCAACGTGATCGCCGAGGGTGAGGTGTTGCAGCTGATGAACATGCACGACGCATCGCTCGACGAAGCGGGCTACCTGCGCGTCATTCGCTCTAAAACCGCCAAACTGTTTGAAGCCAGCGCACGCCTCGGCGCAGTACTCGCCGAGAGCTCGCCTGAAATTGAGGAAGCTTGCGCAACCTACGGACAAGCGTTGGGCACCGCTTTCCAGATCATTGACGACGTCCTCGACTACGACGGGGATGCGACTGAGATGGGGAAAAACCTGGGGGACGATCTGCGCGAAGGCAAGTCCACCCTCCCCCTCATCGCTGCCATGGAGCGCGGCACCGAAGTTCAGGCGCAGGTCGTGCGCCAAGCCATTGAACAAGGCTCGACCGACCGACTGGCAGACATCGTGCAGATCGTCCGCGAGACCGGCGCACTGGAAGTCACACGGGCCGCCGCCTTTGGCGAGGCCCGCCGGGCCATGGCGGCTGCAGAGCAATTACCAACCAATGCATATTCAGCAGCTTTGCTAGAATTGGCCGCACAGTTGCTTACAAGACGCAGCTGATCTGCCCATTGCATCAGCTTCTGAGCGCAATCGTGGCACACGGGGTGTAGCTTAGCCTGGTAGAGCGCTACGTTCGGGACGTAGAGGCCGGAGGTTCGAATCCTCTCACCCCGACCATAAATACCAGCGCATTTTCAGCAATAGCGCCCTTTTTGTGGTGCTGTTGCCAATCTCGAATCTCTGTACAGCCTTCAGATGATCGGTGATGATAGGATGGTTTCTTTTCCACACCTAACATATTTCCGGTTACATGGCCGCTGTCGATACTGCCCCCAAAGAAGCCTCCGCAGTGGCCCTCCCCGGATTGGGCAGGGCCCTGATGTCTGCTGGCAAGCTGACCCAGAAGGCAGCAGAGGACATTTACAAAAAATCACAAACTAGCCGGACCAGCTTTATTGCCGAACTGACCGGTTCTGGCGCGGTGTCAGCTGCCGACTTGGCCCACACCGTGTCGGCTGTGTTTGGCGCACCCTTACTCGATCTGGATGCGATTGATCCGTTACGGCTTCCGAAAGAACTGCTCGACGGCAAGATATGCCAAGCATATCGGGTTGTTGTGCTCAGCAAACGGAATAATCGCCTGATTGTTGCGACGGCAGACCCTACTGACCAGGAAGCAGCCGAAAAAATAAAATTCACCACCCAGATGGGGGTGGACTGGATTATTGCGGAGTATGACAAGCTCAGCCGTCTGGTAGAAACCACCACCAAATCGGCCAGCGAATCTTTGGAAACACTGACGGGTGGTGGCGGTGATTTTGAATTTGACGACTCACCCATCGAAGAGGCGCCAGACAATAACGACGCCGGAGCTACTGATGTAGAAGATGCTCCCATCGTTAAATTCTTGCACAAAATGCTGCTGGACGCATTCAATATGCGTGCGTCGGATTTACATTTTGAACCTTATGAGCATCAGTACCGCGTGAGATTTCGGATTGATGGTGAATTGCGAGAAATCGCGTCCCCGCCAATAGCCATCAAGGACAAGCTGGCATCTCGCATCAAGGTGATTTCTCGCCTGGACATTTCTGAAAAGCGGGTACCGCAAGACGGGCGCATGAAACTTAAGGTGGGCCCGGACAGAGTTATTGATTTCCGGGTCAGTACCCTCCCGACCTTGTTTGGGGAAAAAATTGTTATCCGTATTCTGGACCCCAGCAGCGCCAAGCTGGGTATTGATGCATTGGGCTATGAACCCCAAGAGAAAGAGCGCCTGCTCGAAGCCATTGGGCGGCCCTATGGGATGATCTTGGTCACAGGCCCCACGGGCTCCGGTAAAACCGTTTCCCTTTATACCTGCTTGAACCTTCTCAACAAGCCAGGCGTCAATATTGCCACAGCGGAAGATCCATCCGAAATTAATCTTCCAGGCGTTAACCAAGTCAATGTGAATGAAAAGGCTGGACTAACCTTTGCGGTAGCCCTCAAGTCCTTTTTGCGGCAAGATCCCGACATTATCATGGTCGGTGAAATCCGTGATCTGGAAACTGCGGACATTTCCATCAAGGCAGCACAAACGGGGCATTTGGTGTTATCAACGCTTCACACCAATGATGCCCCCACTACTTTGACGCGCATGCGCAATATGGGGATCGCCCCGTTCAATATTGCTTCCAGCGTTATTCTCATCACAGCGCAGCGCTTGGCCCGCAGGTTGTGCCCCACTTGCAAAGCGCCGGCCGATATACCGCATGAATCGCTGCTCGAAGCAGGGTACAAAGAAGAAGAAATTGATGGAAGCTGGGTCACGTATCGCCCCGTAGGCTGCTCCGCTTGTAACAACGGATATAAGGGACGAGTCGGCATTTACCAAGTCATGCCGATCTCTGAGGACATCCAACGTATCATCCTGCGCGACGGGAGTGCACTAGAAATCGCCGAACAGGCGAGAGCAGAAGGCGTGCGCTCGCTTCGCGAATCCGGCCTGCACAAGGCAAGACTGGGCTTCACTTCACTGGAAGAAGTGCTTGCCGTCACCAACGAATAACGACTAGAGGGTCCAGCATGGCAACCGCTGCATCACGGGATATCAAGGATTTTGTTTTTGAATGGGAAGGCAAAGATCGCCATGGCAAGATAGTACGAGGCGAGGTGCGTGCGTCTGGCGAGAACCAGGTGCAAGCCACGCTCCGCCGCCAGGGCGTTTTTCCCACAAAGATCAAGAAACGCCGGATGCGCTCTGGCAAGAAGATAAAGCCCAAAGACATCGCTTTGTTCACGCGTCAGCTTGCCACAATGATGAAAGCAGGCGTTCCACTGCTGCAATCGTTTGATATTGTGGGGCGAGGGAATACCAACGCAAGTGTTACCAAACTACTCAACGACATCCGCTCCGATGTCGAAACAGGCACTTCCCTGAATGCTGCATTCCGCAAGCATCCCATGTATTTCGACAGCCTCTACTGCAACCTCGTGGAAGCAGGCGAAGCAGCCGGTATTTTGGAAGCCCTGCTGGACCGTTTGGCCACCTACATGGAAAAAACGGAAGCCATCAAATCAAAAATCAGATCTGCTTTGATGTATCCCATTTCCGTGATCATCGTTGCCTTTGTTGTGGTTACGATCATCATGATTTTTGTGATTCCTGCATTCAAGGAAGTTTTTTCATCGTTTGGCGCCGATTTGCCTGCTCCAACACTTTTCGTGATGGGTATCAGTGAAATCTTTGTGAAGTGGTGGTGGTTGATCTTCGGTGTGATTGGTGGAGGCTTTTTCTTTTTCATGCAGGCCTGGAAAAGAAATGAAAAGATGCAGATGTTCATGGACCGCGTGTTATTGAAGATTCCGATCTTTGGAGCCTTGATTGATAAATCCTGTGTTGCACGCTGGACGCGTACTCTGTCCACGATGTTTGCTGCAGGGGTGCCACTGGTTGAAGCTCTGGACTCCGTCGGTGGTGCTTCGGGCAATTCGGTGTATTCCATGGCCACCGAAAAAATTCAGCAGGAAGTCTCTACCGGTACCAGCCTGACCGCAGCCATGGGCAACGCAAATATTTTCCCTTCCATGGTGCTTCAGATGTGCGCCATCGGGGAAGAATCAGGTTCCATTGACCACATGCTGGGCAAAGCTGCGGATTTCTATGAGGCAGAAGTGGACGAAATGGTGGCGGGCTTGTCCAGTCTGATGGAGCCCATCATCATCGTGTTCCTGGGTACGCTGATTGGCGGCATCGTCGTCTCCATGTACCTCCCAATCTTCAAACTCGGCCAAGTTGTGTAATGGAGATGCCCGTTTGGTGGAATGCAAGTTTGGGCGGGATATTGGGGCTTCTTATCGGTAGCTTTCTCAATGTGGTCATCTACCGGCTTCCCAAAATCATGGAACGCCAGTGGGCTGAGGAAATTCGGGCAATGCAGGCGCAGAGCGCTCAAGGAGATGCCAGCGCCGCGCCTCCTGAACCGGAGCGGTTCAACCTCATGGTTCCCCGTTCCCGGTGCCCATCGTGTGGGCACATGGTCCAGTGGTACGAGAACATTCCTGTTTTGAGCTACCTTTTTCTGCGCGGGCGTTGCTCCGCGTGCAAGGTGCGGATCTCGGTACGCTACCCCTTGATCGAGATGGCGACGGGGGCCCTTTTTTTCCTGTGCATCCAGCGCTGGGGCATGACCCCCACGGGGTTTGTCTGGTGCGGGTTCTCGGCAGCCTTGGTCGCCTTGGCGTTCATCGACTGGGACACAACCCTGCTCCCGGACGACATCACCTTGCCACTGCTGTGGGCAGGCTTGCTCTCTTCCGCGCTGCAGTGGATTGAGGTGCCCTTGTATGCCTCCGTGCTCGGCGCGGCAGCAGGGTATCTTTCGCTCTGGCTGGTTTACTGGGGATTCAAGCTTGCCACGGGCAAGGAAGGCATGGGCTATGGGGATTTCAAGCTGTTTGCCGCATTGGGTGCTTGGTTTGGCTGGCAGGCACTGATCCCCATCATCCTGATGTCCTCAGTCATCGGTGCCGTCATCGGTATCGCGATGAAAGTCTTCAGCAGCCTGCGTGAAGGCGGCTACATCCCTTTCGGCCCGTTTCTGGTCGGCGCCGGGTTCACCGCCATGGTGTTTGGCCCCAATGCCATTCTGAATGCGGTGCTGAATCTTCTGGGTCTGTAGACGATGAATCCGCGCAAGCGCCCCTTGCGCCTTGGCTTGACCGGAGGCATTGGCAGCGGCAAGAGCACGGTGGGCGGCATGTTCGCCGCGCTGGGTGGCAGCCTGATCGACGCAGACCAGCTGGCTCGCGACGTGACAGGCCCGCAAGGAGCGGCCATGAACGCAATCAGAGCCACTTTCGGGGCAGACTTCGTGGATGCCTCCGGCGCACTGGACCGCGCGCGAATGCGTGCTCTGGTCTTCAGCCACCCCGAGGCACGCGCCCAGCTCGAAGGGATCGTGCACCCTCTGGTTACCCTGCATAGCAACGCGAAGGCCCAGGAGGCCGCGGACCAAGGCCATGCCCTGATCGTGTTTGACATCCCGTTGCTGGCGGAATCCGGCCGGTGGGCCCGCAGGCTCGATGCGGTCGTGGTGGTAGATTGTTCTGAAGAAACGCAGATCAAGCGGGTCATGCAACGCAGCGGCCTGGCGCGAGAGGTGGTGCAAGGCATCATCGCCTCGCAGGCAAGCCGCACGGCGCGGCGCGCCGTGGCAGATGCCGTGATTGCCAACGACAGGGATTGCTCGCTAGAGGACCTGCGCCTGCAGACCCAGCAAGTGGCCACGCTGTTCGGGCTATGATGCGAACGAAACCGTTTGTGCTTTCACCCCATGCCGTGCGCCACCGGCGTCAGAATACTCCCTGAGCCCCCAGGAACCCGCCAGCGTGATCCTTTACGAATATCCCTTTAACGAGCGTCTCAGAACCTATCTGCGGCTTGAGCAGTTGTTCCGCCGGTTGGGAGAACTGATTCCCCGCTCCCACGCGCTCGACCACCACTTTGCGCTGGTAACCATCTTCGAAATCATGGATGTGGCGGCACGGGCCGACCTCAAGTCGGATGTGCTCAAGGACATCGAGAAGCACAAGCACCAGCTCGATAGCTACCGTGGCAATCCCTCGATCTCCGAAGCGGCCCTTGACGCAGTCATTGCCCAGCTCGACCGTTGTTTCACAGCTCTCAACACCCAATCAGGCAAGTCCGGACACTTGCTCACCGAAAACGACTGGCTGATGAGCATCCGCAGCCGGGTGGGCATTCCCGGTGGCACCTGCGGGTTCGATTTGCCTGCGTATTACGCGTGGCAGCACCATGAACCGGGTGTGCGCCAGCAGGCCCTCGAAGAGTGGGCATCGACCCTGGCCCCGCTGGCCGAATCCATCTATGTGTTGCTCAAGCTGCTGCGCGACTCTGGCGTTCCCCAGAAGGTGGCAGCAGAGCGCGGTCAATTTCAGCAGAACCTGCCGCAGGGCCGCACATTCCAGTTGCTGCGTCTGCGCATTGACCCGGCCCTGAACCTGATTCCCGAGATCAGCGGCAACCGCCTGATCGTCTCGGTGCGGCTCATGCGCCTGGAAAGTGATGGGCGCCTGCATGCAAGCAATGAAGATGCGGCCTTCGAGCTGACCCTGTGCGCGTAAGCTGCGGCGCCAGATAGGCAGCAGGCAAGGACATTGAGAACGACGACGAGCATGGCCAACTCTACGCACACCCAACCACGAGCACGCATCGTCACCTGCCCCAGTTGTGGCGGTGACAGTGTCTACAGCCCCGCCAACGTGTACCGCCCATTCTGCAGCGAGCGGTGCAAGCAGATCGACCTCGGCGCCTGGGCCAGCGAGGATTTCCGCATGCCTGCAGAGGCTCCACCCGCCGACGAACCTTATGGCGATCCTCGCCTGCAGCACTGACCTCGACTGGGAATTGCCCAGGATTTCAAACAAAATTGGGCTCTAGCGCGTACCAGTGAGGCTCTAGCAGCTATCAATTCAGTAGCAAACGAAAGTCATTCCGGCGAATATTCCAGGCCACGCTCTTCAGCGAGCCACTGCAGCACCGGGTAAGCACCGGGCAGCACCGGTGACACCGTCAATGGCATCTGCTGCCACTCCATGGTCTGCCCTTCGCGCATTTCGAACTCGCCCGACCATTCCCAGACCTTGCACCAGTGCAAGCGCACCAGGGCATGGGGGTAGTCGTGTTCCGTGACTTTCCAGACACTGGCAGCGCCGATGGTCACACCCAGCTCTTCCACCAGCTCTCTGCGCAGCGCCTGCTCCACAGTTTCGCCGGCTTCGACCTTGCCGCCCGGAAACTCCCAATACCCGGCATAAGGCTTTCCCGGCGGGCGTGTGGAGAGCAACATCGCGCCATCGGCCCGCAAGAGGATACCGACAGCCACCTCGGTGTGCTTGCGCGCCGTGGTCGCGGCCGGTGTTGCAGGCGCAGCAGCGGATTTGGCAACAGAATCAACCATCATGGCGCCCCGCATAGTCACGCGCAAATTGGTAGGCCACACGGCCACTGCGCGAGCCGCGCTCCAGCGCCCAGACCAGCGCCTCGGGCCGGGCCGCTGCAATCGCGGCGCCAGCGACCCCGAAGGAGGCCAGCCACTGGGCGACGATGGTCAGGTACTCCTCCTGGCTGAAGGGGTAGAAGCTCACCCACAAGCCAAACCGCTCTGACAGCGAAATCTTCTCCTCGACCACTTCACCGGGGTGCACTTCGCCATCAGCGGTGTGGGTGTACGTGAGGTTTTCAGCCATGTATTCGGGCAACAGGTGGCGCCGGTTGCTGGTGGCGTAGATCAGCACATTGGGCGTGGCGGCGGCCACCGATCCATCCAGGATCGACTTGAGCGCCTTGTAGCCTGGCTCGCCATCTTCAAAGCTCAGGTCATCGCAAAAGATGATGAATTTCTCGGGCCGCTCGGCCACCACATCCACGATATCCGGCAGATCGACCAGATCCGCCTTGTCCACCTCGATCAGGCGCAGGCCCTGCCCGGCGTACGCATTCAGACAGGCCTTGATGAGCGACGACTTGCCGGTTCCACGCGCACCGGTCAGCAGCACGTTGTTGGCGGGCTTGCCCAACACAAACTGCTCGGTATTGCGCTGAATCTTTTCCTTTTGCCCGTCGATCTCTTTGAGATCCGCCAGCTGCATCGCAGCCACATGGCGCACGGGCTCCAGGGTGCCGTGGCCACTGCTGCGCTTGCGGTAACGCCAGGCGATGGACAAAGACCAGTCCGGCGCTCCCAGGGGCTGGGGCAGCACAGACTCGATGCGGGCGATCAGCTGCTCGGCCCGCTCGATCAGATGTTCAAATTTTTGATTCATTTCGGGCCTAGCGCTTATCTATCAAGCGCCAAAAGCTATCAAAATAGGAGCATTCTTTACGAACGATAGTCCGCATTGATCGTGACGTACTCGTGGCTGAAATCGCAGGTCCACACCGTGTCGGAAGCCTCGCCCCGGCCCAGCAGCACACGCACCGTGATCTCGCTTTGCTTCATCACACGCTGGCCGTCTTCCTCGCGGTAGGCGGGGTTGCGTCCGCCCTGAATGGCCACGTGTACGTCGTCCAGGTACAGATCAATACCGGTCTGGTCGAGGTCGTCAATGCCCGCGTAGCCCACGGCCGCGAGGATGCGGCCCAGGTTTGGGTCGCTGGCATAGAACGCGGTTTTGACCAACGGCGAATGGGCGATGGCGTACGCCACCTTGCGGCACTCTTCGCCGGTCTTGCCACCTTCTACTTGCACGGTGATGAACTTGGTAGCGCCTTCGCCGTCGCGCACAATGGCCTGGGCGAGCTTTTGCGATACCGCCAGCATGGCGGCCTTGAGGGCCTGGCCCTCGGCGCTTGCCAGAGACGTAATGGGCGCATGCGCGGCCTTGTTGGTCGCCACCACCACAAACGAATCGTTGGTGGAGGTGTCGCCATCGATGGTGACGCGGTTGAACGAGCCATCGGCCAGTTCGCGAGCCAGCTGCTGCATGACGGCAGGGGCCACGCAGGCGTCCGTGGCCATGAAGCCGAGCATGGTGGCCATGTTGGGCCGGATCATGCCCGCGCCCTTGCTGATGCCAGTGATGGACACGGTGGCACCACCAATCTGCACTTGGGCAGAAAAGGCCTTGGGCAAGGTGTCCGTGGTCATGATGCCTTCTGCAGCGCGCGCCCAGTGGCCCGGCTGCGCGTCGGCAATGGCGGCGGGCAGGCCTGCCTCGATGCGGTCATTGGGCAGCGGCTCCATGATCACACCGGTGGAAAACGGCAGGATCTGCTCGGGCGCTACGCTGAGCTGGCGCGCGAGGGCAACGCAGGTGGCGCGCGCACGCGCCAGGCCATCAGCGCCCGTGCCAGCGTTGGCATTGCCGGTGTTGATCAGCATGGCGCGGATGGGCTGCCCGCTGGCAAGGTGGTCGCGGCTGATCTGCACCGGGGCCGCGCAAAAGCGGTTCTGCGTGAACACGCCCGCCACGCTGGCACCCTCATCCAGCAGGAACACGGTGAGATCCTTGCGGTTGGCTTTGCGCACACCGGCTTCGGCAACGCCAATGCGCACTCCAGCAATCGGGTGCAGATCAGCGGCAACGGGGGCAACGAGATTGACGGGCATGGGGGTCCTTCTGAAAAACTGCGGCCGATTATCCGGAAAACCGTGGCACGCCAATGAAAACACGGGCCGAAGCCCGTGTTGTGTGGATCAGGAAATCAGGCGAGCTTGCCGTGGCACTGCTTGTACTTCTTGCCGCTGCCACAAGGGCAAGGATCGTTGCGGCCCACACGCATGCCCTCCGGCAGCGCCAAGTCCTGCGCCTGCGCATCCACCGTGGTTTCGACCTCGCCCGTTTCGGTCGGCGCGGTATAGGTCACGTTGGCAATGCTTTCGCCGCGGCTTTCCATCTCTTGTGCGGCCTGGTCCAACTGCTCCTGCGATTGCACCTGCACAGTCATGAGGATCTTGGTGACTTCGTTCTTGACCTGGTCGATCAGCTGGCGGAACAGCTCGAAGGCCTCGCGCTTGTATTCCTGCTTGGGTTGCTTCTGCGCATAGCCACGCAGGTGAATGCCCTGGCGCAGATAGTCCAGTGCGGAGAGGTGGTCGCGCCAATTGGAGTCGAAGCTCTGCAGCAGCACCATGCGCTCGAACTGCGTGAAGTTCTCGCGCCCAACCTGCGCCACCTTGGCGTCAAACGAGGCATGGGCAGCGGCCAGCACCTTCTCCAGGATTTCATCGTCGGTGATGGCGCTGGCGCCCTGCACCACCTGCTGCAAGGCAATCGACACCTGCCATTCTTCAGCCAGCACCTTCTCCAGCGCGGCGAGGTCCCACTGCTCTTCCACCGATTCGGCGGGCACATACTGGCGCACCAGATCGGTCATGCAGTCTTCGCGCATGGCGGCGATCACGTCGGACAGGTCGGCCGCATCCAGGATGTCGTTGCGCTGCTGGTAGATCACCTTGCGCTGGTCGTTGGACACATCGTCGTATTCCAGCAGCTGTTTGCGGATGTCGAAGTTGCGGGCTTCCACCTTGCGCTGGGCCGACTCGATGCTTCGCGTCACGATGCCGGCTTCGATGGCTTCGCCATCGGGCATCTTCAGGCGGTCCATGATGGCCTTGACGCGGTCGCCCGCGAAGATGCGCATCAGGGAATCGTCCAGGCTCAGGTAGAAACGCGACGAGCCGGGGTCGCCCTGACGGCCCGAGCGGCCGCGCAGCTGGTTGTCGATGCGGCGGGACTCATGGCGCTCGGTCGCAATGATGCGCAAGCCACCCAGTTCCTTGACCTTCTCGTGATCGATCTTCCACTGCTCGCGCAACGCCGCCACCTTGGCAGCGCGCCCCGTTTCAGACAGGGACTCGTCGGCCTCGATGGCCGCCACATCCTTTTCAATGTTGCCGCCCAGCACGATGTCGGTACCACGACCGGCCATGTTGGTCGCGATGGTGATCATGCCCGCACGGCCTGCCTGGGCCACGATGTCCGCTTCCCGTGCATGCTGCTTGGCGTTCAGCACCTGGTGCGGCAGGCCTTCCTTGTTCAGGAGCTGGTCGATGATTTCAGAGTTCTCGATCGACGTGGTGCCCACGAGAACGGGCTGGCCGCGCTCGTGGCATTCACGGATGTCCTTGATGGCGGCTTCGTACTTCTCGCGCGTGGTCTTGTAAACGCGGTCCAGCTGGTCGTCGCGGCGGCTGGGGCGGTTCGGCGGGATGACCACGGTTTCCAGGCCGTAGATTTCCTGGAACTCGTAGGCTTCCGTATCGGCCGTACCGGTCATGCCGGCGAGCTTGTTGTACAGGCGGAAATAGTTCTGGAAAGTGATCGAAGCCAGCGTCTGGTTCTCGGCCTGGATGTTCACGCCTTCCTTGGCTTCCACGGCCTGATGCAGGCCTTCGCTCCAGCGGCGGCCCGACATCAGGCGGCCGGTGAACTCATCCACGATCACGATCTCACCGTTTTGCACCACATAGTGCTGGTCGCGGTGATACAGGTGGTTGGCACGCAGCGCCGCATACAAGTGGTGCATCAGCGTGATGTTGGCCGGGTCGTACACCGAGGCCCCCTCAGCAATCAGGCCCTGGCTGGCCAGGATGCGCTCAGCGCTCTCGTGGCCCTGCTCTGTCAGGAACACCTGGTGCGTCTTCTCGTCCAGCGTGAAGTCGCCAGGCTTGGTCACGCCTTCACCCGTGCGCGGGTCGGCTTCGCCTTCCTGGCGCACCAGCAGGGGCACCACCTTGTTCATGGCGATGTACATCGCCGTATGGTCTTCGGCCTGTCCGCTGATGATCAGCGGTGTGCGGGCTTCATCGATCAGGATCGAGTCCACCTCATCGACGATGGCGAAGTTCAGGCCCTGCTGCACGCGGTCCTGCGCTTCGTAGACCATGTTGTCGCGCAGGTAGTCAAAGCCGTATTCGTTGTTGGTACCGTAAGTGATGTCAGCGCGGTAGGCTTCCTGCTTTTGCTCGCGCGGCATGTTGGGCAGGTTGATGCCCACCGTGAGGCCCAGGAAGTTGTACAGGCGCCCCATCCACTGCGCATCGCGGTTGGCGAGGTAGTCGTTCACGGTCACCACATGCACACCCTTGCCCGACAGGGCATTGAGGTACACGGGCAAGGTGGCGGTGAGGGTCTTGCCCTCGCCCGTCCGCATTTCGGAGATCTTGCCAAAGTGCAACGCCATGCCCCCCAGCAGCTGCACATCAAAGTGCCGCATCTTCATGATGCGCTTGGAGCCCTCGCGCACCACGGCAAAGGCTTCGGGCAGGATGTCATCAAGCGATTCGCCCTTGGCCACGCGCTCCTTGAACTCCTGCGTCTTGGCCTTGAGCTGCTCGTCCGACAGTTTCTCGTAGTCGGGCTCCATCGCGTTGATGCGGGTCACCGTCTTGCGGTACTGCTTGAGGAGCCGGTCGTTGCGGCTGCCGAATAGTTTGGTGAGGAAGTTGGTGGCCATGCGAACAGGACCGCCTGCCCCGCTGCAAGCAGCGCGTCAAGCGACCGAAATCCCTAAGATGAATTGAGTTCAGGTGGGTCCATCACCAAGGATTGCAAGCACTGCAATCCCGGGCCGTGAACACCGGACCCGCGATTTTACCTGCCCGCTGCAGGTGTGGCCGGCTGGCCGGGCGATGCGTGCGGCTGGATTGCCGCAACCTGCGCGCCCGCAGCCGTGCCGCCAGCGCTGAGAAACTTCTGTGGGTCCTGGAAAACCCCTTGCACCAGCACCTCAAAGTGAAGGTGGGGACCGGTGGAACGCCCTGTGGTTCCCACTTCGGCAATTTTCTGGCCACGGCGCACGATGTCGCCCTGCTTGACCAAGGTGCGCGATGCGTGGGCGTAGCGCGTGACCAGCTGGTTGCCGTGGTCCACCTCGATCATGTTGCCGTAAGCAGGATGGTATTCCTGCGTCACGACTACACCCCCCGCAGCTGCCAGGATCGGTGTTCCGGTATCTGCCTGAAAATCCAGGCCCGTGTGCAAGGCCGACTGGCCAGTGATTGGGTCTACGCGCCAGCCAAACGCCGAGCCCGGCAACCGTCCGGTGACAGGTGCATGGGTAGGAATCATCTTCTTGCGGATGTGCTGATCAAAAAGGCGCGACTCGAGCACGGTCATCAAATCCACACGCTGGTTGGTCAGGCGCTCCAGCTCGTCAAGGGTGGATTGCAGCTCCTCCATGGAGAGATTGCGTGCACTGACCAACACCCCTCCACGCCCATCGGACTTCTGGACATCGGCCGGCGCCATGCCTGCAAGGCCCAGTACGCGGTCCCCCAAGGATTCCAGCTGCACCATGCGGGCCTGCATCTCGCCAACGCGGCGGGCCATGGCATCCAGATTGGCACGCATGAAACGGTCCCGCTCTGCAAACTCGTCCTTGACGACCAACCGTACCAATGACCCCACAATCGGCCAGCCTTCACGCGCGCCCTTGAGAAACACCCAGTGGTACAGCGTCGCAGCCACCAGCATGAGGCACAGCGACAGCAAGAGCCCTGCCAGGATCAGGCGGGTGCCCGACAAGTGAATGGCCCGGCTGCGCGCCAGCCTCGCGTCCGTGATAATCAGATGCACTACGAATTCTCCACGCCCGAAGACGCACACCATGAACCGCCGCCACTACGCCGTCACCCTGCAGCAAGCCAGCGAGGACTCTCCCACGCTGGCCAAGCTCACAGCGCTGACACGCGACTCCAGTGATCGGCTCAAGGCCATTGAAATGCTGATTCCTGCGGCGCTGCGCCCAGCGATCCAGGCCGGCCCCATTGATGGAGACTCCTGGTGCCTGCTGGTCAAAAGCAATGCCGCCGCGGCAAAAATACGCCAACTGCTGCCTGCTTTGCAGGCGCATTTGCGCAGCCGGGGGTGGGAGGTTAACGCGATTCGCCTGAAAGTTCAAACCTGACGGTCAACGCCAGGATCAGGGAATGCGGGGAGGAACAGGAGAAAACTGGTGCCGGTTGTCGGAATCGAACTGACGACCTACCGCTTACAAGGCGGGTGCTCTACCAACTGAGCTAAACCGGCGAAGGCTGCATTTTATCGTGGAAAAAGCAGCCTCAAAAAAACAAGGGGCGGTTATTTCACCCGCTTGAGCGATGGCCGAGCACCACCCGCAGCCGGAGGTGGTCGCGGTGCGTCCCCCCCTTCGTCGCCATCTTTCCTGCCGTCATCCGCAGACACCAACTGCACCACGCGGTCCTCGGAAGTTTGCGCTCCACTTGCAGCAGAAGCATCTTCGGAAGACACCGCTTCTGCCAGCATGGGCGCGATGGCCCCGGCAGCAGCCGCACCACCAGCCAGCACATCCACCGGGGGCGGAAACGCCATACCCTGCCCGTTTTCACGGGCATAGATGGCGATCACCCGCCCCACCGGCACGAGGATCTCACGCGGCTTGCCGCCAAACCGGGCCTTGAACTCGATGAAATCGTTGCCCAGTTGCAAGGCACTCGTCGCGTCAAAACTGATGTTCAGGACGATCTCACCATCCTTCACGTATTCACGAGGCACCTGCACCGAATCATCGACACGCACCGCCACATACGGCGTCAGCCCGTTGTCGGTGCACCACTCGTACAAGGCACGAATGAGGTACGGGCGTGTGGACGTAGATTCCTGTGCGGTCATGAAGGTGAAAGGCAACTGCAGTGAATAGGGAACGGGGCAGGCCGCAAGTTACTTGCGCATGACCTTCTCGGATGGGGTCAACGCCTCGATGTACGCAGGGCGCGAGAAGATGCGTTCTGCATACTTGAGCAGCGGAGCTGCATTCTTGCTGAGGTCGATGCCATAGTAGTCGAGGCGCCACAGCAGCGGGGCAATGGCCACGTCGAGCATGGAGAAGTTGTCGCCCAGCATGTACTTGTTCTTGAGGAACACAGGAGCCAGCTGCGTCAGGCGGTCACGGATGTGCGCACGCGCCTTTTCCAGCGCCTTTTCGTTGCCCTTGGTCGCGCGCGACTCCAGGATGTTCACATGCACGAACAGCTCCTTCTCGAAGTTGAGCAGGAACAGACGCACACGGGCGCGGTCTACGGGGTCGCCGGGCATCAGCTGGGGATGAGGGAAGCGCTCGTCGATGTACTCGTTGATGATGTTCGACTCGTACAGGATCAGATCGCGCTCGACCAGAATGGGAACCTGGCCGTAGGGGTTCATCACGCTGATGTCTTCGGGCTTGTTGTACAGGTCCACATCGCGGATTTCAAAGTCCATGCCCTTTTCGAACAGGACAAAACGGCAGCGGTGGGAGAAGGGACAGGTCGTACCCGAGTAAAGCACCATCATGGTGGGAGGCTCCTAAAAATCAAAAGAGTGGGACGCCAAAAGCGCCCACTCTGCAAAAAAACCAAGGCACCCCGAAGGGTACTTTCAATGGATATGACTGCTGCGCGCGTTACTTCACATCTTTCCAGAAGGCTGCGTTGAGCCTCCAGGCAATCACCGTGAACACGCCCAGGAAAATCAGCACCCAGACACCCACGCGCTTGCGGGTGTTTTGCGCGGGTTCTGCCATCCACTGCATGTAGTTCACCAAGTCACCCACGGTCTGGTCGTACTGCAGCGGGGTCATCAGACCAGGCCTGACCTGCTCCCAACCCTTGAAAACCTGGGTCTTGTGACCATGGCTTTCGTGCTCTTCAAACACTGGGCGGCGATCACCCTGCAGCTCCCACAACACGTGGGGCATGCCCACATTGGGGAACACGAGGTTGTTCCAGCCGGTCGGCTTGGTTTCGTCGCGGTAGTAGGTACGCAGGTAGGTGTACAGGTAATCCGCACCCGAACCACCCGCGCCAGCACGCGAACGGGCGATCACGGTCAGATCGGGGGGATTGGCACCAAACCAGGCCTTGGCCTGCTTGGGATCAATCGCCGCCTTCATGGTTTCGCCGACCTTGTCCGTAGTGAACAGCAGGTTGTCCTTGACCTGCTGATCGGTCAAACCGATGTCTTTCAGGCGATTGAACCGCATGAACGCTGCAGAGTGGCAATTCAGGCAATAGTTGACGAAAACCTTGGCGCCATTTTGCAGCGAGGCCAGATCGTTCGTCTTGACGGGGGCCTTGTCCAGCGGAATGCCACCGCCCGCAGCCAGTGCAGAGCCAGCAGCCAGACCCAGGGCGGCAACCAGCGTGAGGATGATTTTCTTCATTGTTGTTATCTCCTGGAGCTCAGTGCGCCACAAAGGTCACGCGGTCGGGCACGGCCTTGGCCTCGCCAATACGACTCCACCAGGGCATCAGCAGGAAGAACCCAAAGTAGAACAGCGTACCCACCTGCGACACACGCTCGCCAATGGGCGAAGGGGGTTGCACACCCAGGTAGCCCAGGATCAGGAAGATGATCACGAACACGCCATACAGGTACTTGTGCCAGTCGGGACGGTAGCGGATCGACTTCACCGGGCTGTGGTCCAGCCAGGGCAGGAAGAACAGGATGATCACGGCACCACCCATCACCACCACACCCCAGAACTTGGCATCGATCGACAGCATCAGCACCACCGCCACGACGGCGGCACCGGCGATGCCGGCCTTGATGAAACTTGGCAACTTGGCCTTGAACACACCAAAGGCAGCACCCGCAAGCACACACAGCACCAGAACGTACATCATCTCGGTCGTGATGGCACGCAGCATCGAGTAGAACGGTGTGAAGTACCAGACCGGCGCGATGTGCAACGGCGTCACCAGCGGATCGGCCGGGATGAAGTTGTTGTACTCCAGGAAGTAGCCACCAAACTCAGGCGCAAAGAACACCACGGCCGTGAACGCCATCAGGAACATGCTCAGCGCGAAGATGTCGTGCACCGTGTAGTAGGGATGGAAAGGCACGCCATCGAGCGGCTTGCCATTGGCATCCTTGGGCGCCTTGGGGCCCTTGATTTCCACGCCATCGGGATTGTTGGAACCCACGTCGTGCAACGCCAGCAAGTGGGCCACCACCAAGCCGAGCAGCACCAGCGGGACAGCGATCACATGGAAGCTGAAGAAGCGGTTCAGCGTGGCATCGCCCACCACGAAGTCGCCACGGATCAGCAAGGCCAGATCAGGACCGATGAAGGGAATGGCAGCGAACAGGTTCACGATCACCTGGGCGCCCCAGTACGACATCTGGCCCCAGGGCAGCAGATAGCCCATGAAGGCCTCGGCCATCAGGCACAGGAAGATGGCGCAGCCGAAGATCCAGACCAGTTCGCGCGGCTTGCGGTAGCTGCCGTAGATAAGGCCACGGAACATGTGCAGGTACACCACCACAAAGAACGCTGAGGCGCCTGTGGAGTGCATGTAGCGGATCAGCCAGCCCCAGGGCACATCGCGCATGATGTACTCGACCGAAGCAAACGCCAGGCTGGCGTCGGGCTTGTAGTGCATGACCAAGAAGATGCCGGTCACGATCTGGATCACCAGCACAACGAGGGCCAGCGAGCCGAAGATGTACCAGAAGTTGAAGTTCTTCGGAGCGTAGTACTCCGACATGTGCACCTTGTAGGCGTCAAAAGCGGTCGGGAAGCGGTTCTCGAACCAGTTCGTGACCTTGGCGCCTGCCGAGGCGTTGGGGGAGATTTCCTTGAATTCAGCCATGTCGATTTACCTCAGGCCTTCTTGTCTTCGCCGATCAACAGCAAGGTGTCGGACAGGTACATGTGCGGCGGCACTTCCAGGTTGTCAGGCGCCGGCTTGTTTTTGAAGACCCGGCCAGCCACGTCGAACGTGGAGCCGTGGCAGGCGCACAGGAAGCCACCGTGCCAGTCGTCTGGCAGCGAGGGCTGTGGGCCGGTCTGGAACTTGTCTCCGGGCGAGCAACCCAGGTGGGTGCAGATACCCACGCCCACAAACACTTCCGGTTTGATCGAACGGTGCTGGTTCTTGGCGTACTCGGGGGTGGGGTACGTCTTGCGATCCGACTTGGGATCGGCCAGTTGCGATTCCGTCTGAGCGAGAGACTCCAGCTGCTGGGGAGTGCGCTTCAGGATCCACACGGGCTTGCCACGCCATTCAACGGTCAGCTTTTCGCCGGGCTGCAGGGCGGAGATGTCCACCTCTACAGCGGCACCGGCCGCTCTGGCTTTTTCCGAAGGCTGAAAACTACTGACGAAAGGCACTGCAACTGCCACTCCGCCAGCGGCACCGGCACATCCGGACGCAATCAGCCACGTCCTTTTACTGGTGTCGACTGGTGTGTCACTCATGGGGATCCTCGGTAAACATCGCTATTGTTGGGTCAACCGCGAATTGTAGCGGAGTGAAAATGGTTATTTCAAAGTGGGTGACTGTCTTGACAGGGCACCGCGCCGGGCAATACTCCGGCATCACCATTCAAACAAGGAGCACACCATGGGGATGATGCAGGAGTTCAGGGAGTTTGCGGTCAAGGGCAATGTGATCGACCTTGCCGTCGGCGTGATCATTGGAGGGGCATTCGGCAAGATTGTGGATTCGGTCGTGTCCGACCTGATCATGCCGGTGGTGGGGCTGGTGTTCGGCAAACTCGACTTTTCCAACCTCTTCGTGGTGCTGGGGTCCGTGCCACCGGGCACGGCCATGACGCTCGATGCCCTCAAGAAGGCGGGCGTGCCGGTGTTTGCCTATGGCAACTTCCTGACCGTGGCCGTCAACTTCATCATTCTGGCGTTCATCATCTTCATGATGATCAAGCAGATCAACCGCCTCAAGCGCGAAGCCCCTGCGCCAGCCCCCGAAGCCCCAGCCGCGCCCGCCGAAGACATCGTCCTGTTGCGCGAGATCAGAGATAGCTTGAAAAAATAGCACCCCTTTGAGTCGCTACGCGCCTTCCCCCTGAAGGGGGACGCCGCCAGCGCGGCGGAGTGGCCCTTGCGCGGTGGCTGCTGGCTCGGGGCGCGCCAGTTTGAAGCCCCATCCCTCAACAATCCGCTATCGAATTGATAGTTTTTTGTTTTTGCGCTTAGCCACAGCGCCATGGGACTGTTTCATCCACAAAGGGTCCGCGCCATGCGCACGGCCTCGATGAGGCTTGCAGCATCGGCAATACCCTGCCCCGCTATGTCAAACGCGGTGCCGTGGTCGGGGCTGGTGCGCACCAGAGGCAGGCCCAGGGTCACGTTCACACCCTTGTCCACCCCGAGGTACTTCACCGGGATAAGCCCCTGGTCGTGGTACATGGCAATGACCACGTCGAACTCTCCAGCGCGATGGGGCGTATTGCGCGCGCGCATGAACACCGTGTCGGGAGCGAAGGGGCCCTGCACATCCAGCCCCTGCGCGCGCGCAGCGGCGATGGCCGGCGCAATCACCTCGGCTTCCTCGTTACCGAACAGCCCGCCTTCGCCAGCGTGGGGATTGAGCCCCGCCACCGCGATGCGCGGCGCCCGCCCCAGGCTGCGCACCAGGGCAGCGTGCGTGATTTGCAACGTCTGCAGGACGTTGTCCGTGGTGACCGCCGCAATGGCATCGCGCAGCGACATGTGGATACTGACCAGCACCGTACGCAGCTCGTCGCTGGCGAGCATCATGCGCACGGGCATTTGCGCCAGCGATACCCCCTGGTGCGCGGCGGCCTCGGCCTGCAGCAGCTCGGTGTGGCCCGGAAATGCCACGCCCGCTGCCGCCAAGGCCTCCTTGTGCAAGGGCCCCGTGACCAGCCCCGCCACCTCGCCCCGCAGCGCCGCGCGGGCGGCCCAGACCACGCTGTCTGCGGCGGCACGGCCAGCGGCGGCGCCAATCTGCCCCCAGGGCTGCGGGCCAGGAATGCCTGGCAACTGCAACACCGGAACACAGCGGGGCGGCATGTCCAGCACATCGGCAGGGTCGGTGATGTGCGCGACAGGCACCATCGGCACGCCGGGCCGCACGATGGCCTGGGCCGCACGCCGCAAGGTGGCGACATCGCCCACCACGAAGCAACCCACCAAATCGGCTGGCGCATCGCGAAAGGCCTTGGCCACGATTTCGGGGCCGATGCCGGCAGGATCACCCTGGGTAATGGCGAGAGGCTTCATGGAAGTTTGATTTCAGATAAAAAGTGAACCTAGGGCTTTACTGATAAGCGCAAGTAGCTATTATTTTTATAGCTAAAACCCAGGCTACCAGCGATCAGGCAGGATTGTCGATCTCGATGAATTGGTGGCCCAGACCCAACCGCCCTGCAACCTGCGCCGCCACCGCAGGCGCCCCATAACGCTCGGTCGCGTGGTGCCCTGCGGCGATAAAACCCACCCCCATCTCGCGGGCCAGATGTGCCTGGGGCTCGGAAATCTCGCCGGTGATGAACACGTCGGCCCCAGCCGCAATCGCCGCCTCGAAGTAGCCCTGAGCGCCACCCGTGCACCAGGCCACGCGGCGGACTGGCCGCTGCGCAGCAGCGCCTTCCGGCGGCACCCAGGTGACGGCACGGCCCAGGGCCTGTGCGACATGGTCTGCCAGGGCCTGCCCATCGGCAAACGCGGCAGGCCCGGCAAAGCCCAGATCGTTCTCGCCAAACCGCGCGTCGGCCACGAGCCCCAGCACCCGGCCTAGCTGGGCGTTGTTGCCCAGTTCCGGGTGGGCATCCAGCGGCAGGTGGTAGGCAAACAGGTTGATGTCATGCGCGAGCAGCAACTGCAAACGCTGCTTCATCCAGCCCGTCACCCGGCCGTCTTGCCCGCGCCAGAACAGGCCATGGTGCACGAAGATGGCATCCGCTTGGGCAGCAATGGCCGCGTCGATCAGGGCGCGGCTGGCCGTCACGCCGCTGACGATGCGGCTGATCTCGGCCTTGCCCTCCACCTGCAAGCCGTTGGGGCCATAGTCCTTGAAGCGCTCGGGTTGCAGCAGGCTGTCAAACGCCTGCAAAAGTTCGGTGCGGGAAATGCTCATGCAGCTATTGTCGCGCGTGGCCCACGCCCACACATGGGGGACAATGCTTTTCTCCGGGAGGCAGCCGTGGCATGCACACCGCCCGCCGCCCCTTCTCCAGCCCATCACCTGTACAGAATTTCATGAAACGCATCTGGCTGTTGTTCTCGCAGGCCGTCACGGTGTTCGTTGCGGCCTACTTCGTTGTCGCCACCCTGCAGCCGAGCTGGCTGGGCCGGGGCGCCACCACACGCTCCGGCGCGGGCATTGCGCTGCTCGAAGCACCCCCTGCCCCGGCCAATGCGCAACCTGCGGCGGGCAGCTTCAGCGCAGCGGCGCGCCAGGCGGCGCCGGCGGTGGTCAGCATCAACACCAGCAAAGCCGTGCGCCATCCGCGCAGCAACGACCCCTGGTTCCAGTTCTTCTTTGGCGACCAGGGTGCCCAGGCGCAGGCCGGGCTGGGCAGCGGGGTGATCGTGAGCCCCGACGGCTACATCCTGACCAACAACCACGTGGTGGAAGGCGCCGATGAGATTGAAGTGACGCTGACCGACAGCCGCCGCGCCCGCGCCCGCGTGATCGGCACCGACCCCGACACCGACCTGGCCATCCTCAAGATCGAGCTCGACAAGCTGCCCGTCATCGTACTGGGCAACTCGGACGTACTCGCCGTGGGCGACCAGGTGCTGGCCATCGGCAACCCGTTTGGCGTGGGCCAGACGGTGACCAGCGGCATCGTGAGCGCGCTGGGCCGCACACAGCTCGGGATCAACACCTTCGAGAACTTCATCCAGACCGATGCGGCCATCAACCCTGGCAACTCGGGCGGCGCGCTGGTGGACGTGAATGGCAACCTCATGGGCATCAACACGGCCATCTACTCGCGCTCGGGCGGCAGCATGGGCATCGGCTTTGCAATCCCCGTGTCTACGGCCCGCATGGTGCTGGATGGCATCGTGCAGGACGGCCAGGTCACACGCGGCTGGATTGGCGTGGAGCCCAACGAACTCTCACCCGAACTGGCAGAAACCTTCGGCGTGAAAGCCACCGAGGGCGTGATCATCACCGGCGTGCTGCAGGACGGCCCCGCAGCACAGGCGGGCATGCGGCCCGGCGATGTGATCGTGCGGGTTGAAGGCAGGAACGTGAACAATGTGTCCGAGTTGCTGACCGCAGTGGCGGGGCTCAAGCCCGGCACTGCGGCGCCATTCAACGTGCAGCGTGGCGACAAGATGGTGGAACTGAGCATCAACCCCGGCGTGCGCCCCAAGCCTCAGCGCAATGTGAGACGGTAAGCCCACTCTGAGCCGCTGCGCGTTTTCCCCAAAGGGAGACGCCTCTCGCGACCCGGCGAAGCGGGTTCCGCGGTGGCTCTGGTATTGGGCACGCGCCAGTTTTTAGGGGCTGCGCGCAGAACATTGCGACATGGCCGCTGATGCAACCCGTCAGCTATTAAAAATATAGCTTATAGCGCTTACCCAACAAGCGCCAGAGGCCATTTTCACGAGAACCTCAACCTTCAGGCGTTGGAGGCGGGTTCGCTACCCTCTTCCGGGGCTTTGGTGTGCTTGATGAAGATCTGCGCCGCCCAGATGCCTACCTCATACAGCAGGCACATGGGGACGGCCAGCGACAGCTGCGAGACCACATCGGGCGGCGTGACGATGGCAGCGATCACAAACGCCAGCACGATGAAATAGCCACGAAACTCACGCAGCTTCTGCACGCTGACGATGCCCATGCGGGCCAGCACCACTACGGCGATCGGCACCTCGAAGGCCAAGCCAAACGCCAGGAACATCGACAGCACAAAGCTCAGATAGGCCTCGATGTCTGGCGCGGCCGTGATGCTCTTGGGCGCAAAGCTCTGGATAAACGCGAACACCTGACCAAACACCAGGTAGTAGCAAAACGCCACCCCAATGAAGAACAGCAGCGTGCTGGAGATCACGAGCGGCAGCACCAGCTTCTTCTCATGCGAATACAGGCCCGGCGCCACAAAGGCCCACACCTGCCACAGCACAAACGGCAGTGCCAACAAAAAGGCCGACATCAACAAGATCTTGAGCGGCACCATGAACGGCGAGATCACCGACGTGGCGATCAACGTGGCGCCCTTGGGCAGGTGGGCCACCAGCGGCGCCGCCAGAAAGTCATACAGCGCGCCGGGGCCAGGGAAGAAGAACAAAATCGCCGCCGCAATCGCGATGGCAATGATGGCCTTGACCAGCCGGTCGCGCAGCTCCATCAGGTGCTGCACAAACGGCTGCTCGGTACCGGCCAGCTCGTCTTCTTTGGAAGGGGTTTCGGACATGTTGGGTTTTCGTGGGCGTCAGGGCCGCCCATGCAGCGCGCGGTGCGCTGGTGGCTGCTGCATCAATGGAATTTACGGGGACGGAAACGCGCCACACGGGCCGCGCCGGACTGTGCCTTGGTGCGCACACCGCTTCGGGCCTTGTACCACTGGGGCACCGCACCCCGCTTGAGGCGCCAGTTCTTGCCGGGGTGTTTGTAGGCCGGCACGACGGCGGTCTGGTCCTGCAACGCCGAGCTGGCGGTGTCGGTAGCCTCGGCCCAGTCCTTTTCGAACTCGCTGGCGCTGGTCTGGATGGAGTTGTGCACATCGCGTGCGGCGTTCTCCACCGTGTCCTTCATTTTCTTGAGCTCGTCGAGCTCCATGGACCGGTTGACCTCGGCCTTCACATCGGACACGTAACGCTGGGCCTTGCCCAGCAGGGTGCCCACCGTGCGGGCCACACGGGGGAGCTTCTCGGGCCCGATGACTATAAGAGCCACCGCGCCGATCAGCGCCATCTTGGACAGGCCAATATCAATCATGGATCAAGCGCAAAGCGTGCGGGTGCCAGCGGGAACAGCCCGCTCAGCTCTTTTGCTTGGCTTCGACATCGATGGTGGTCTTGTCGGTCGCAGGGTTGTTGGCAACCTGGCCTGCGGGTGGGGTGGTGGTGGCTGCCGCGTCGGCCGAACCGTCTTTCATGCCGTCCTTGAAGCCCTTGACGGCACCCCCAAGATCGGAGCCCATGTTCTTGAGCTTCTTGGTGCCGAACACCATGACGACGATCAGCAGCACGATCAACCAGTGCCAGATGGAAAAAGAGCCCATGGAATATCTCCTAACGAATTGCAATCATTTTAGACGGGGGGCGTGACAGGAGTTCACAGCCCAAGCAGAACTGCGGGAATCTCCCTGCACGACCCGTCAGCCTGGTTCAGCCTTTGAGCCACGGACGGGGACCGCCCATCACATGGATATGGAGGTGGTGGATTTCCTGCCCACCTTCAAGCCCCGTGTTTACCACGACGCGAAAGCCACCCTCCGGGTACGGGTTGCAGCCCTGCTCGATTGCCAGCTTCGGCGCCAGCGCCATCATGCGCCCCAGCACACCCGCGTGTTCCTCGGTGACCTGCGCCATCGAAGGGATATGCAGCTTGGGCACCATCAGAAAGTGCACCGGCGCCCAGGGGTGGATGTCGTGGAAGGCGAAAATTTCTTCGTCTTCATAGACCTTCTTCGAAGGAATCTGGCCTGCGATGATTTTGCAGAAGAGGCAGTTCGGATCGTGCATGAGGAAAATGTCAGTACAAAATTAACAGGTCACCAGGCGCTGCTCGCCATCCAAAGCGGTCGCAACCGGCGCGCGCGAAGCCAGTGCCACCAGTGGAACTGGCTTTGCCAGGCCACGGGTGGCGTCCCCCAAGGGGGAAGGCGCCGTAGGCGGCACAGGGGGGCTTCATGTATTTTCAGCGATCTTGATGGTCGGCCGCACACCCACATCCTTGCGGTGCGCGTGCAGCCATTCCTGCCCGGCCGTGCGACCCAGTGCGAACAGTTTGCGCACAAAGGCCATGTCCGCACGGGCCTTGCTGTCGGCGCCAAAGGGCTCCAGCACGGCGCCGCCGTCGATGCGGTGCATGCGCACGCTTTTGTAGCGGCGCGCATCCAGCTTGCCCTCGGCCAGCAGACGGCGCACGAACTCGATGGCGCGCAACTCGGCCAGCAGGCTGGCATTGAAGGTGACTTCGTTCATGCGCTCCATGATTTCCTGGCCTGAGTGGGGCAGATCCAGATGTTCGATGGGGTTGATCTGCACAAGCAGGATGTCGGAGGTCTCGGTCTGATAGATCAGCGGGTGCAACGCAGGGTTGCCCGAATAGCCGCCGTCCCAGTAATGCTCACCGTCGATTTCCACGGCCTTGAACAGCGCTGGCAGGCAGGCCGACGCCATCACGGCATCCGCGCTCAGCCGGGGGCCAGAGAAGATTTCGCCGCGCCCGGTGCGCACGTTGGTGGCGCACACAAACACCTTGGGCCCGCCCGCCGCAGCGCTGGCGCGGCGCACAGTGCACAGCAGGTCAAAGTCCACCTCGCGCTCCAGCAGGCGGCGCAGCGGGTTGATGTCGAGCGGATTGGTCTGGTAGGGCGAGAGCCACTGGCGCATCAGCCCCATCATGGGGTTGGCGGCCGACAGGGGCGAGCCCCACATCAGGCTGCCCAGCGTGCCCACGCCCTCCCACAGCCGGGTAAGCGTTTCACGCGCCCGGACGCAACCGGCCAGGTGCGCTTCGTGCGGGTCTTTGTGCTCCTGTGCGGCTTTGGCAAAGCCGTGCGCCATGGCCACGGCATTCATCGCGCCGGCGCTGGTGCCGCTCACGCCATCAAACTGCCACTGGCCATCCTCCAGCAAGGCATCCAGCACACCCCAGGTGAGCGCACCGTGGGAGCCCCCACCCTGCAGGGCCAGGTTCAGCCGCGGCAGGGATGACAGGTGCGACAGGGACGCCGTCGGTTCAGGCATCCACCGCCTGGTTCTTGCTCATGGCCAGCATGCCGCGCACGATGCGGTACAGGAACCACAGGGAGATCACAACCCATACGGGGTTAAAGAGAAACAATCCCAGCAGCCAGAACGGCGCGGTGACGATGTAAAGCACGCCCGCCCAGATCACGGTGCGGATGCGCCACGAAAAATGATTGGCCTGCCAGGTGCCTTCGGCATCGCCGCGTTTGACGAGATCGAGCACCAGCGCAATGACGAGCAGCAGCGCGCTGGCTTGCGCACCCGGCAGCACGGCCCCCACGGCCACGATGAGGTGCAGCACATAGCTGACCCAGCCGATGTTCTTCAGGCCCTGGGCCTTTTGCTCATTGCTTTGCACGTCGATGATGTCGTTCATGGGGCCCCTTCTTCGGCAGTGCGCGCAACCACCTTGCGCAAGGCTTTTTCCTCGATGCCGCTGGTGCCCTCGCGGCGCTCCAGCTCGGTCAGTACATCGGCAGGCGTGAGGCCATAGTGGGCTAGGGCCACCATGGAGTGGAACCAGAGGTCGGCCACTTCGTAAACCAGCTTGGACTTGTCGGCGCCGTGGTCCACATCCTTGGCCGCCATGACGACTTCGGTGGCCTCCTCGCCGATCTTCTTCAAAAACGCATCCGGCCCCTTGTGCAGCAGGCGCGAGACATAGCTCTTGTCGGGATCGCCACCGTTGGCAGGCTTGCGGCTTTCAATCACATCGGCAAGGCGTGCGAGGGAATCGTTGGAACTCATGGTCTTGTCGTCCATTGCCATTACTTGTAGATGGATTCAGGGTCTTTCAAGACCGGATCGACCGCGTGCCAGGCTCCGTCCTTGAGCACGCTGAAAAAACAGCTGTGGCGGCCTGTGTGGCAGGCGATGCCAGGCTCGTGGCCGAGCTGGGTGACCTTGAGCAGCACCACATCGTTGTCGCAGTCCAGGCGGATCTCGTGCACGGTCTGCACGTGGCCGGACTCTTCGCCCTTGAACCACAGCTTCTTGCGCGAGCGGCTGAAGTACACGGCGCGGCCGAGTTCTGCCGTCTTGGCAAGGGCCTCGCGGTTCATCCAGGCAAACATCAGCACGTCGCCCGTGCCCTGCTCCTGCGCAATCACGGGCACCAGGCCCTGCGCGTCCCATTTCACTTCGTTGAGCCAGTTCATGGGCGGGATTGTCGGTGATTTGAATGACCAGCCCGCCTGCCGGGCGAGCGGTTTTGAGGTCGTTTTTGCCTCTAGCGCTTATCCATCAAGCGCTAGCAGCTATCAAAATGAGAGTTCAATGAAAAACCAGATGCATCGTCGGGCAGCTTGCAGCCAATTGCAGCACTGCGCAGCGCGTAAATTTGACTACAAAAACAATAGCTATCAGCGCTTTCACACTCAGCGCCCGAACCACTTTTGATCGAAGATTTACTTTGCCACGGTCAAAAACACCCACTTGCGATCCCAGTTCTTGCGGCCCAGGTACTTGATGGCAAACGCATAGCGCCCCGGGGGCAGAAAATCCTGCGTGAGGGTTTCCTGCTGCGTCACCACGGGCTGGCCATTCACGCGCACGCTTTGCTGCGCTACCAGCTCCGATTCGCTCTCCAGATCTTGGCCGTCGAGGGCATAGACGGTGACATCGGGCTCTTCCTTCTCATCGCCCACCAGCGGCAAACCCAGCGTGTTGGCGCGGGTTTCCACGTCCAGCGCGAGCGTGCCCAACACGGGTTCGCGCACGATCCAGTGCACGTCACGCACATTGCTGTTCAGCGTCTGGAGCAGGGCCTTGAGCTTCTCGAATTCGGCCTTGTCGGCAATCACCTCCACCGGCTTGCCGCCGATGGTCGCGTCAAAGCAGCGGCCAATGCGGTGCACGCAGGGCAGGCGCTCAGAAAAACTCGCATACGACGGGGGCGGCACCTGCTGCGCCGCAGCGGGCAGTGCCATGGCCGCCAGGGCCACCACCAGCGCCCAACGCGCGCCCGCGAATGGCGTCGTCACAGACGCACCGGAATGCCGCGCTCGGCCATGCGGGCCTTGGCCTGGCCCACGGTGTATTCGCCGTAATGGAAGATGCTGGCGGCCAGCACCGCGTCGGCACCACCGGTCTGGATGCCGTCGACCAGGTGGTCGAGGTTGCCCACACCGCCCGAGGCGATCACGGGCACGCTCACGGCGTCGCTCACCGCGCGGGTCAGTTCCAGGTCGAAGCCTGCCTTGGTGCCGTCGCGGTCCATGCTGGTCAGCAGGATTTCGCCCGCACCGCGCTGCGCCATCTCGGTGGCCCAGGCGATGGCGTCCAGGCCAGTGTTCTTGCGCCCACCGTGGCTGTACACGTCCCAGCCCGCACCCACGGGCTGGCCGTTGGCGCCCAGGCGCTGCGCATCCTCGGCCGAGCGACGCTTGGCGTCGATGGCCACCACGATGCATTGAGCACCGTACTTGGCAGACACGGCGTTGATGACGTCAGGGTTGGCAATCGCGGCCGAGTTGAAACTGGTCTTGTCGGCGCCCGCATTGAGCAGCCTGCGCACGTCTTCCACAGTGCGCACGCCGCCACCCACGGTGAGTGGAATGAACACCTGGCTGGCCACGGCCTCGATGATGTGCAGGATCAGGTCGCGGCCATCGCTGGTGGCGGTGATGTCCAGAAACGTGAGTTCGTCGGCCCCCTGGGCGTTGTAGCGCGCAGCGATCTCGACCGGGTCGCCCGCGTCGCGCAGTTCGACAAAATTGACGCCCTTGACCACGCGGCCTCCGGTGACGTCGAGGCAGGGAATGATGCGTTTGGCGAGCATGTCGGTCAGTCAGTCAGCGAATCGTTGATGGGGCGCTGCCGAGGCCAGCAGACGCCGTGGAAATGGCTCCGCCAGGCCACTGGCGTCGCCCCCCTGGGGGAAGCGGCGCAGCCGCTCAGGGAGGTCACCCGTTCAGTTCGTCAGCCCGCGCTTGCGCAGCTGCAAAGTCCAGGTCGCCACTGTAGATGGCGCGGCCGCAGATCACACCTTCGACGCCTTCGCTCTCGACCACGCACAGCTGCTCGATATCGGCCATGTTCGACAGGCCGCCCGAGGCGATCACGGGGATGCTCAAAGCCTGGGCCAGCTTCACCGTAGCGTCGATGTTGATGCCCGACAGCATGCCGTCGCGGCCGATGTCGGTGTAGATGATGGATTCGACGCCCCAGTCCTCGAACTTCTTGGCCAGGTCCACGACCTCGTGGCCGGTGAGCTTGCTCCAGCCGTCGGTAGCGACCTTGCCGTCCTTGGCGTCGAGCCCCACGATGATGTGGCCGCCGAAGGCGCTGCACGCGTCTTTCAGAAAGCCCGGGTTCTTGACCGCGGCCGTGCCAATGATCACGTAGCGCAGGCCGCCGTCGATGTATTTTTCGATGGTGTCCAGGTCACGGATGCCGCCGCCCAGCTGCACCGGGATCTCTTCACCCACCTCTTTGAGGATCGACTTTATGGCAGCGTAGTTCTTGGGAACGCCCGCAAACGCGCCGTTCAGGTCCACCAGGTGCAGGCGGCGTGCGCCAGCATCCACCCATTTGCGCGCCATGGCGGCAGGGTCTTCACCGAAGGTGGTGGATTGGTCCATATCGCCTTGTTTGAGGCGAACGCAGTGGCCGTCCTTGAGATCGATGGCGGGGATGAGCAGCATGGTGGTGAAGTTCGGGGGAGGAAAAGGGCGAGACAGCGCTCGGCCCGAACGGGTGGATGTTAAGAGGAAAGGGGTCAGGGGTTCCAGTGCAGAAAATTGCGGTACAGGGCCAAGCCGTGCTCCGCGCTTTTCTCCGGGTGAAACTGGGTGGCGAAAATATTATCGCGTGCAATGGCGGCTGCGAACAAACCGCCGTAGTCGGTTTGCCCCGCGCAATGGGCGGGATTTTGCGGCACTGCATAGAAACTGTGCACAAAATAAAAATAGCTGTTGTCGGGCACACCGGCCCAGACCGGGTGCACCGCACCTGCATGGGGCATCTGCCGCACCTGGTTCCAGCCCATCTGGGGCACCTTGAAGCGGCTGCCGTCAGGCTGAGTGCGGCCTGCCAGGTCGAACTTGCGCACATCGCCGGGGATCAGGCCCAGGCCCGGGGTATCACCTTCAGCGCTGTGGTCCAGCAGCATCTGCATGCCCACACACACGCCGAACATCGGCTTGGTGGCGGCGGCTTCGAGCACCGATTCCTGCAGGCCGGACTCGCGCAACTCGCGCATGCAGTCGGGCATGGCGCCCTGCCCTGGCAACACGACACGCTGGGCCGCGCGCACGTCTTCGGGCAGCTGGGTGACAACCACGGTCCAGCCCGTGCCCTCAGCGGCGGCTTGCACGGCCTGCGACACCGAGCGCAGGTTGCCCATGCCGTAGTCCACGACCACTACCGTTTTTGCTTCCATATTCATAGCTACTAGCGCTTATCCATCAAGCGATAGCGCCCGATTTGACCTAAAAATTTCACAAAGAACCCTTGGTGGAGGGAATCACACCCACTGAGCGCGGGTCGCGCTCCAGCGCCGCACGCAGCGTGCGCCCGAACGCCTTGAAAATGGTCTCGCACTGGTGGTGGGCGTTGACGCCCTTGAGGTTGTCGATGTGCAGCGTGACGCCCGCGTGGTTCACAAAACCCTGGAAGAACTCGTACACCAGTTGCGTGTCGAGCTGGCCGATGCTGCCGGCCGTGAACTTCACGTCGATGTGCAGACCCGGGCGACCCGAAAAATCAACCACCACGCGCGACAGCGCTTCATCGAGCGGCACGTAGGCGTGGCCGTAGCGGCGGATGCCCTTCTTGTCGCCCACGGCGCGCGCAAAGGCCTGGCCCAGCGTAATGCCTACGTCTTCCACCGTGTGGTGGCCGTCGATGTGCAGGTCGCCTTCGCAGTCGATATCCAAATCGATCAGCCCGTGGCGAGCGATCTGGTCGAGCATATGGTCGAAGAAGCCGATGCCGGTGTGCAGCTTGGCTTGGCCCGTGCCGTCGAGGTTGATGCGCACGCTGATGCGCGTCTCGGCGGTGTTGCGGCTGACTTCGGCGATACGGTCGGCCAGCGGATCGGTGGTCGTGGAGGTGACGAGTGCGGAGGAAGTCATATGGAAGCCTGGAGTGCGGCCAGCATCTGCGCGTTGTCGTCGGCATTGCCGACGGTGAGACGCAGGCAGTTGGCCAGCATGGGGTGCATTGTAGAAACGTTCTTGACGAGGACCTTGCGGGTTTTCATGCCCTCGTACGCCTTGGCGGAGTCCGCCACGCGGATGAGGACCATGTTGGCCTCGCTGTCCCAGCATTTTTCGATACCCGGCATCTGGCGCAGGGCTGCGACGAGTGTGGTGCGTTCGGTGCGTATCTCGGCGGCCTGGGCGGCGAAAACCTCGGCGTGTTCCAGCGCAAACAGGGCGGCTTCGCAGTTGAGCACGCTCACGTTGTAGGGCGGGCGCACCTTGTCGATCTCGCTCACGAACGCCGAGGGCCCGATGAGGTAGCCCAGGCGCACGCCTGCCAGACCAAACTTGCTGAGCGTGCGCATGAGCAGCACATGGGCGTTGCGCGCGGGCTCGGCGCGCATGCGGTCGATCCAGGTGTGGCTGGCAAAGGGCTGGTAGGCCTCGTCCATGACCACGATGCCGCCCTGAGCGCCCGCGGCGTCGATGATGCGCTGCACTGCGCCCTCGTCCCACAGCGTGGCCGTGGGGTTGTTGGGGTAGGCGATGTAGGTGATGGCGGGGTTGTGCTGCGCGATGGCGGCCAGCATGGCGGGCTCGTCCAGCTCGAAATCAGGCGTGAGCGGCACGCCGACAAAGTCCAGACCCTGCAGCTGCGCCGACAGCGGGTACATCACGAAGCCCGGCATGGGCGCGAGCATGGTGGCGCGCTGGCCCGTGCCTGGTTGTGCGCAGGCCAGGGCCAGCAGGGTGATGAGCTCGTCCGAACCATTGCCCAGCACGATGCCGTAGCCCTCGGGCATCCCGGCGTATTTCGCGAGCGCCGCCTTCAGGTCCAGCAGGCGGTCGCCGGGGTACCGGTTGAGTGCCACCGCGCCCAGGCGCTGGCCCAGCGCGGCCTGCAGATGCGCGGGCAGGCGGAACGGGTTCTCCATCGCGTCCATCTTGAGCATGCCGGTGGAGGGCTGCACGCCGTAAGCGTGCATGGCGCGCACGTCGGGGCGGATACGGGCCAGGGCTTGGAGAGGAGACGACGCAGGAGTAGTCATTCGGTGGTGTCCAGTTCGTTGGGGGTGACAAGAAAAGGGTTGATGGGACGCACCGCGTCCATCGGCTGGTCGTGTGGCAACGCTTCGGTGAGCAGGTAGCGGCAGCCCTGCTGGTGGGCGGACGAGAGGATGAGCGCATCCCAGTAGCCCAGGCGGTAGCGGTCCTGCAGGTCCCAGGCGCCGTCCACCGTGTAGGAGTCGAGGTGCGGCGGCAGCCACACGCGCAGGCGGCGCACCTGGGCGCGCACCTGCTGCAGCACGTGGGGGCCATCAAAACGCTGGATGGCCTGGTTGTACAGCTCGTTGAGCACCTGCGAGCTGATGCGGCCGCTGCGCGTCTGCCAGCAAAAGCTGATCCATTCACGCGCCCGCGCCTGGCGCCCGGTATCGCGGTCGTCCACGCTGGCGAGCAGGATTTCGGTATCGACAAAGATGGGGACGGTGGCCATGCGTTTTGCCCCGTTCAGCGCAGAAACAAGGTTTCGCGCGGCACATAGGGCCCGCTGGAGGCGCCCCAGCTCTCAAACCCCAGCGCCTCGCGCATGGCCTGGGCGTAAGCGTCTTCCTGGCGCATCTTTTCGGCCAGCCATTCACCGAGCAGGCGCGAGACGCTGCTGCCGCGCTTGGCGGCTTCCACGCGCACCCATTCGGCAACGGTGTCGTCCATGGTCACGGTGATGTTTTTCATGCATCAAATATTACACGAACTTCGTGTAACACGAACTTCGTGTTAATTAAAACACCATAATCAAGCCGCCTTGCGCTGTGCCCCGCTCTGCAGCATCTGGCACGCCATGTCACCCACGGTGCGCAGCGCCTCCAGATGGGCAGGCGACCAGTCGCCGCCCACGCCAATGCGCAGGCAGTTGCGGAACCGCCCGCTGGCGCTGAACACCGTGCCGGGTGCGATCAGGATCTGCCGGGCCAGGCAGGCCTCGTGCAGTTGCACGGAATCGAGCGCGCGCGGCAGCTCCAGCCACAGCAGCAGGCCGCCGGGCGGGTCGCTCACGCGCGTGCCCTGCGGGAAGTGCGCGGCGATGATGCGCCGCACCTCGTCCATGCGCGCGGCCACGGCGGCACGCAACTGGCGCATGGCGGCGGCGTGGCCCGCCTGGGTGATGAGGTCGGCCAGGGCCAGCTCCAGCACGGCCGACTGGCCGCCGGCCTGCAGGTCCTTGATGGCGCGCAGCTTGTCGGCCCAGCGGCCGGCCTCCAGCCAGCCCAGGCGCAGGCCCGGCGCCAGCGTCTTGGAGAACGAGTCGCACAGCATCACATGGCCCGTGGTGTCGTACGACTTGACGGTGCGGCGCATCTCGTCCACCTCGACCAGGTCGTTGTAGATCGCGTCCTCGATGACCGCCATGTTGTGCCGCGCCGCCATCTGCACCAGGCGCTTGCGCTCGGCCTGGGGCATGCAGCTGCCCAGCGGGTTGCTGAGCGTGGGCACCACCATCACGGCCTTGACGGGCTGGGTGTCCAACGCCAGTTGCAGCGCATCCAGCGACAGGCCGTTGCGCGGGTGGGTGGGAATCTCCAGCGCCTTGAGGTGCAGGCCCTGCAGCACCTCCAGAAACGAAAAATGCGTGGGCGACTCCAGCGCCACCACGTCGCCCGGCTGCGTCACCGCGCGCAGGCACAACGCAATGCTGTCCATGCAGCCCCCGGTGATCACGATGTTCTCGGGGTCCAGGCTGCAGCCCAGGCTGACGGCATAGCGCGCCAGCGCACGGCGCGCGTCCTCATGGCCCGACGAACCGGGGTAAGTGCACAGCAGGTTGCGGTGGCGCTGCGCGGCGCGCACCACGGCGCGGCGCACGCGGTCAGGGTTGAACAGCTCGGGGCCGGGCGTGCCGCTGCTGTACGAGATCATGTCCACCGGCTGGTTGCGCCCCAGGATACGCTGGCCCAGCCAGTCCACCGACACCTCGCGCGGGCGGCGCATCGGGCGCGGTGTGCTGGGCTCGGGCAGGCTCACCGGCCGCGCCGCCACAAAAAAGCCGGAGCGCGGGCGCGCGGTGATCAGGCGCGCATCTTCGAGCCAGTGGTAGGCCTGCACCACCGTGGTCTGCGCCACGCCGTGCTGGCGGGCCAGTTCGCGCACCGACGGCAGCTTTTCGCCGCGCGCGAGCGTGCCATTGCGGATCAGCTGCGCGAGTTGCTCGGCAATCTGGAGGTACAGCGGGGGTGCGTCATCGGTGACCATGCTGCATTCTGTACTGGCCCTCTGGTCGATAGACAGTACAGAGGCATCCCAGTACGACCAGTACAGATGGGTTGGTTTGCTGTTCTGTACTGGCCCAGATTGTGCAGGCCTGTGGCTGGTGGCGCATCGCAGGTGGCCGCACAGTGAAGGCATGAACACGCTGCACACCCCCACCCCACCGTCGCCCGCACTGCCCAGCCAGCCTGCGGTTCCTCTCACGCTGCAATGGAAGCGCCAGCCCCTGCCGCCGCTGCAGGCCGTCCAGGTGCTGGACTTCCGCGCGGGCGAGATCGCCCTGCTCGAAGTCGAACAGGGCCGCGTCTGGGTGACCTGTGATGGTCTTCTGGAGGACTATTTTCTGGAGGCCGGCCAGCGCCTGTCCTTCACCGGACCCGTGCGACTGCGGGTCAGTGCCGAAGGCCTCCGGCCCGCGCGGCTGAACTGGGCACAACACCGGGCGGTGGCAGGAGCCGCCTGTCCGCCTGCACCCGCCGCATCTCAGCCCAAGGCGTCGGCACCCACACAGGGTGCCCTGCCCCGGGGGGCGATCAGCGCGGCTTGACTCCAGCCTTGAGCCGCATCTCGGCCGCCTGCGCGTGGGCCTGCAAGCCCTCACCGTAGGCCAGCTCGGCGGCGATGGTGCCCAGCACCTGGGCACCAGCTTCGCTCACTTCGATGAGGCTGCTGCGTTTCTGGAAGTCGTACACGCCCAGCGGCGACGAGAAGCGCGCCGTGCCGCTGGTGGGCAGCACGTGGTTAGGGCCTGCGCAGTAGTCGCCCAGGCTTTCGGAGGTGTAGGCCCCCAGGAAGATCGCGCCCGCGTGGCGCAGCAGCGGCTCCCAGCGGTGTGGGTCGGTGCTGCTCACTTCCAGGTGTTCCGGTGCGATGCGGTTGCTGATGGCGCAGGCTTCTTCCATGTCCTTGGTGAGGATCAGGGCGCCCCGGCCGGTGAGGCTCTTGGCGATGATCTCGGCGCGCGGCATGGTGGGCAGCAGGCGGTCGATCTCGCGCTGCACGGCGTCGAGGTAGGCGGCGTCGGGGCACAGGAGGATGCTCTGGGCCAGCTCGTCATGTTCCGCCTGGCTGAAGAGGTCCATGGCCACCCAGTCGGGCGGTGTGGTGCCATCGGCCAGCACCAGGATTTCGCTCGGGCCCGCGATCATGTCGATGCCCACGGTGCCGAACACGCGCTTCTTGGCGCTGGCCACATAGGCGTTGCCGGGGCCGGTGATCTTGTCCACCTTGGGCACGGTGGCCGTGCCGTAGGCCAGCGCGGCCACGGCCTGGGCGCCGCCGATGGTGAAGGCGCGGGTCACACCGGCCACGTAGGCGGCGGCCAGCACCAGCTCGTTGCGCTCGCCCTTCGTCGAGGTGCCCTCGCCCGTTCCGCCGGTCGCCACGCTGCCACGCACGGGGGTGGGCACGACCATGATGATTTCCTGCACTCCCGCTACGTGGGCCGGGATGGCGTTCATCAGCAGGCTCGACGGGTAGGCGGCCTTGCCGCCGGGCACGTAGATGCCCACGCGGTCCAGCGGCGTGACCTTCTGGCCCAGCAGAGTGCCGTCCTCGTCGCGGTAGCTCCAGCTCTCGCCCGAAGCCTTCTTCTGCGCTTCGTGGTAGCTGCGCACGCGCTTGGCGGCGGCCTGCAGCGCGTCGCGCTGGGCCTGGGGGATGGCGTCAAACGCGGCCTTGAAGTCGGCCTGGGTCAGCTCCAGCGCGGCCATGTTCGGTGCCGAGAGGCCGTCGAAGCGGGCGGTGTATTCCAGCACCGCCGCATCGCCGCGCTTTTGCACGTCGGCCAGGATGTCGGCCACGCGCTGCTCGATGGCCGCGTCGGTGTCGGCAGACCAATGCAGGCGGGCTGCAAAATCAGCCTCAAAAGTGGCCGCAGCGGTGGACAGACGGGCGGGAGCAGCTACCAAAGTCATAGTGCGTTCTACGGTGGGTTCAGTTCTTGGGGGCAGGGATGGCCGAAGCAAACGCATCAATGATGCGGCGCAGCGGTGCCTGCTTGAGCTTGAGCGCGGCCTGGTTGACCACGAGGTAGGAGCTGATGTCCATGATGCGCTCCACCTCCACCAGATGGTTGGCCTTGAGCGTGTTGCCGGTGGACACCAGGTCGACGATGGCATCGGCCAGGCCGATGAGCGGCGCCAGTTCCATGCTGCCGTAAAGCTTGACCATGTCGACATGCACGCCCTTGGTGGCAAAGAAGTCACGCGCAATCGACGTGTACTTGGTGGCGACCTTCAGGCGCGAGCCCTGCTTGACAGCACGCTCGTAGTCGAAGTCGTTGCGCACGGCAACGCTCACGCGGCACTTGGCAATCTGCAGGTCCAGCGGCTGGTACAGCCCCTGGCCACCGTGTTCGATCAGGGTGTCCTTGCCGGTCACGCCGATGTCGGCGCCGCCGTATTCCACGTAGGTGGGCACATCCGTGGCGCGCACCAGCACCACGCGCACGTTGGGCTGGTTGGTGGGCAGGATGAGCTTTCGCGACTTTTCGGGGTCTTCCAGCACCTCGATGCCTGCGGCGGCTAAAAGCGGCAGGGTTTCGTCAAAGATGCGGCCCTTGGAAAGCGCCAGGGTGATCATCGTCATGTTTTCTAATTACTCCACTGTTTCTTGCCTGCTACTGCACTGTGATCCGTGAGCGCCCCATGCCAGGGACGCCGTGCAAGGGCCGCCCCGCCGCACTGGCGTCGTCCCCCTTCCCACGCGCAGCGTGAGAGAAGGGGGAAGCGGCGAAGCCGCTCAGGGGGTTGTTCTTCATGCCACTCGTTCGATGTCGGCGCCAATGCCGCGCAGTTTGGCTTCCATGCAGTCGTAGCCGCGGTCCAGGTGGTAGATGCGGTCCACCACGGTTTCGCCGTCGGCCACCAGGCCCGCGATGACCAGGCTGGCGGAGGCGCGCAGGTCGGTGGCCATCACGGTGGCGCCGGACAGGCGGGGCACGCCTTCGATCACAGCCACCTTGCCATCGGTCTGGATCTTGGCACCCAGCCGCACCAGCTCATTGACATGCATGAAGCGGTTTTCAAAAATCGTTTCGGTCACCGTGGCCGTGCCCTGCGCAATGCAGTTGAGCGCCATGAACTGGGCCTGCATGTCGGTGGGGAAACCCGGGTACTCGGTGGTGCGAAAGCCCTGTGCCTTGAGCGTGGCGCCGCCCGCGCTTTGCACGCGGATACCGCCCTCGACCGCTTGCACGGTGGCACCGGCCTCACGCAGCTTTTCGATCACCGCATCCAGGTGGTCGGCGCGGCCATGGCGCAGCATCACATCACCGCCCGTGGCTGCCACAGCGCACAGGAAGGTGCCAGCCTCGATGCGGTCAGCCACCACGCGGTGGGTGCAGCCATGCAGCTTGTCCACGCCCTGGATGCGGATGCGGCTGGTGCCCTGGCCTTCGATCTTCGCGCCCATGGCGATCAGCATCTCGGCCAGGTCCGAAATTTCGGGCTCTTGCGCGGCGTTTTCCAGCACCGTCTCGCCTTCGGCCAGCGCAGCGGCCATGAGGAAGTTCTCGGTGCCCGTCACCGTCACCATGTCGGTGGTGATGCGCGCGCCCTTCAAACGCGTCCAACCCGCAGGCAACTTGGCGATCATGTAGCCGTGTTCGACCACGATCTCGGCGCCCATGGCGGCCAGGCCCTTGATGTGCTGGTCCACCGGGCGCGAACCGATGGCGCAGCCGCCGGGCAGCGACACCGTGGCCTCGCCAAAGCGCGCCAGCAGCGGGCCCAGTGCCAGCACCGAGGCGCGCATGGTCTTGACCAGCTCGTACGGCGCCTCGGGCGTGTTGAGCGCGCTGGCGTCAATGCGCACGGTGCCGTCGTCGGCGCGCTCTGCCGCCACACCCATGTTGCGGATGAGCTTGAGCATGGTGCTCACATCCTGCAGCTGGGGCACGTTGAGCAAGGTCACGGGGTCGGCCGTGAGCAAGGCGGCACACAACTCCGGCAAGGCGGCGTTCTTGGCGCCAGAGACCAGCACCTCGCCTTGCAAGGTGCGTCCGCCGCGAATCAGGAGTTTGTCCATCTCTATCTAACAACCAAAATATGAATGAAAATGGCCCTTATCGCTTATCTATCAAGCGTTAACAGCTATCAATAAATGAGTACCCAGGCAGGCAGCGTCACTGCGCTTGCGCCGCCCACTCGGCGGGGGTGAAGGTCTTCATCGACAGCGCGTGAACTTCATCCGTATGCATTTTCGCGCCCAGCGTGGCGTACACGCGCTGGTGGCGCTGGATGGCGCGCTTGCCCTCGAACTCGGCCGAGACGATGGTGGCGTACCAGTGGCGCCCATCGCCCTCCAGCGTGATGTGTTCGCAGGCCAGGCCGGCGGCGATGATGTCTTTGAGTTGGTCAGCAGTCATAGGAGCGTGTCATGTTCTTTTACGTGCCCGCGAAAGCTGGGGAACGGCCCGGCAACGCGGCGCAGGACACACCGCAGTATGAATACTGCAAGTGACCTGCAACAAAGTGGCCGGGCCGTTCCCCAGCTTTCCCAGCGGGTTGCCCCTGTGGCCCCGCGCTCGCGGTGTTGCGCCGCTTGCCAATGCAACCAGCATTGACCACGCGGCGCGCCTTGCGATCACAGGGCCACAGGGGCAACGCGGGTACGTAAAAGGGCATGGCACGCTCTAGTTCCGAATTTTGTAGCCGGTGCGCAGCAGGTGCACGGCGAGAAAGCTCACGGCCAGCCAGGCGACGCCCACGATGGTGAGGCTGAGCCAGGGCGAGGTGTCGCTCTGGCCAAAGAAGCCATAGCGGAACCCGTCAATCATGTAGAAAAACGGGTTGAGGTGGCTCACGGTCTGCCAGAACGGCGGCAGCGACTGGATGGAATAGAACACGCCCGAGAGGAACGTCATGGGCACCACGACGAAGTTTTGGAACGCGGCGAGCTGGTCAAACTTGTCGGCCCACAGCCCGGCAATGAGCCCCAACGTGGCCAGCAGGCCCGCGCCCAGCACCGCAAACACCAGTATCCACAGCGGCGCCGCAAACTCTGGCCGCGCAAAAGCCAGCGTGACGATGAACACACCCAGCCCCACCACCAGCCCCCGCACCATGGACGAGCCCACATAGGCCACAAACCAGGCCCAGTGCGACAGCGGCGTGAGCAGCACAAACACCAGGCTGCCCATGATCTTGCTCTGGATCAGGCTCGACGAGCTGTTGGCAAAGGCGTTTTGCAGCACGCTCATCATCACGAGGCCGGGCACCAGAAAGGCGGTGTAGCTGATGCGGTCGTAGACCTTGACGTGGTCTTCGAGCACATGGCCGAAGATCAGCAGGTACAACACGGCCGTGAGCACCGGCGCGGCAACGGTCTGGAAGCTGACCTTCCAGAACCGCAGGACTTCCTTGTAGAACAGGGTCTGCCAGCCGGTCATAGCGCGACACCTTCGAGTGGGATGTTGGACGCAGATGTACCGGACATCACCTGCAGGAACACATCCTCCAGGTCCGGCCTGCGGATCTCCATGTCATGCACCTCCACGCCCGCTACGCGTAGCGCTGCCAGGTGGCTTTCGATCTCTGCGGCGTCGTGCGCGGGCAGTTGCACGATGCGCCCCGTCACGCGCGCCACCACCGCCAGCGCAGGCGGCAAGGCGGTATCCGTCTTGAACTGCAGCATGCTGCCCGATGCCGCCTGTAGCAACTCGCTCGTACGATTGAGTGCCACGATGCGGCCCGACTTGAGCATGGCGATGCGGCCACACAAGGCTTCGGCTTCTTCGAGGTAATGGGTGGTGAGCAGAACGGTGTGCCCTTCCTTGTTCAGGCGGGCGATGAACTGCCACAGGGTCTGGCGCAGCTCCACGTCCACGCCCGCCGTGGGCTCATCCAGCACGATGATGGGTGGTTTGTGCACCAGCGCCTGCGCCACGAGCACGCGGCGCTTCATGCCGCCCGAGAGTTGCCGCATGTTGGCGTTGGCCTTGTCGGTAAGGCCCAGGTTCTCCAGCAGCTCGTCGATCCAGGCGTCGTTGTTCTTCACGCCGAAATAGCCGGACTGGATGCGCAGCGATTCGCGCACGTTGAAGAAGGGGTCGAACACCAGTTCCTGCGGCACCACACCGAGCTTGCGGCGCGCCTCGGCAAAGTCGGCCTGCACGTCGCTGCCCTGCACCAGCACACGGCCGCTGCTGGCGCGCGCCAGGCCCGCGAGGATGCTGATCAGGGTGGTTTTACCGGCACCGTTGGGGCCGAGGAGTCCGAAGAACTCGCCCTCCTCAATGTCCAGGTTGACCTGGTTCAGCGCCTGGAAAGGGCCTTTGGGCGTGGCAAAGGTCTTGGAGATGGCTTGGAAGGAGACTGCGGGCATGAAGCCCCTGATTTTACGGCCTTGCCCCGAACTGCGTTATCGCGGAGGGTATGCAGCCTCAGGACACGGGCGTGAGCAAGGTGCCAACGCCGTACAAGCCCGCCATGCCGCGCAGTGCCGTGGGCAACCCCTGCACGGCAAAGGTCTTGCCCACGGACAGCGCCTCACGCCGGCATTCCAGCAGCACGGCCAGGGCCGAGCTGTCAAACACCGTCATCGCGCTCGCATCCACCACCACACCACTTTCACGGTGCACGCGCAGCCCCTGCAGAAGCATCTGCAGGCAGGCCGTGGCCTGGCGGTGGGTCAGCTCGGGGGGGAGAACCAGCATGGAGGAGGCTCAGCCCTTGGCGGTGGAGTTGGCTTTGTTGCGCGCAGCCAGGGTCTCGATCAGGCCATCAATGCCCTTGGCGTTGATCTCCTGGGCAAACTGGCCCCGGTAGGTTTCCACCAGCCAGACACCCAGCACATTCAGGTTGTAGATCTTCCAGCCAGCGCCATCGCCAGGGGTTTTTTCGAGGCGGTAGTCCAGCTGAATGGGGTCGCCACGGCCCACGATTTCGGTGCGCACCAGCACGTCCTTGTCTTCGGGCGCAGCGCGCAAGGGCTTGACCTGGATGCTTTGGTCGTTGACCTGCGCCAGCGCACCCGCGTAGGTGCGCACCAGCAAGATCTTGAACTCGTCCTGCAGACGTTTTTGCTGCTCGGGGGTGGCCTGGCGCCAGCCTGGCCCCACGGCAGCGGCGGTCATGCGGCGAAAGTTGACGTTGGGCATCACGGTCTTGTCCACCAGCGCGATCACCTTGGTCAGATCGCCGCCCTGGATGGCCTTGTCGGACTTCACAGTGTTGAGCACGTCGGTGGACAGGCGCTTGATCATCGCGTCCGGCGCTTCGTCTGCCGCCAGAGCGGCCAGCGGCAAGCCCAGCGACGCCACGGCGGCAGCACACAGTGCCAGGTGGCCCAGGGAACGTCGGTTCATCATGTCCTCTATCCTCTACTTTCTCATTCAGTCATGAGCCGCCATCCGGCATGCCCATGTTGCATTGTGGTGGCCGCAGAAACAACGCATGCGTCGCGGGCGTTGCGGTGTGCAAGCAAGTGCAACACGATCGCCCGTGCTATGGCCGCCATCGGCGGGCAGCCCTCTGGAAATCACCTCAACGGGGAGGCTCTTGCGGCAATACGCCGTCGTTGCCGTCTTTGCCGTCCGAGCCCTTGCTGTTCTGGGGCTCACCAGCCTGGCTGCGCACCTGCAGGAAAACGTCCCGCGTGAAGCTGTACTTGTCCAGCGCGGCACTGTCGAGGACGGAGCTTGCCCGCAAAAGATTGGCGCGCGTGTCCACCACTCGCAGTGCATACAGCGTGTTCCGGGCCGAGACCGGGTCCACATAGCTCACCACGTTGCCCTTCATGTCCACCGGCAGCGCAAAGGTGTCGCGCACCGTGGACGGGCCGAGAACCGGCAGCACCAGGTATGGGCCAGTTCCCACGCCCCATCGGCCCAGCGTCAGGCCAAAGTCCTGCTTGTAGCGGTCTATGCCCAGCTCACTGGCGATATCGAGCACCCCGCCGAGACCCATGAAGGTGTTGACATTGACCCTCATGAACGTCGAGGCGGCAGCCTCCGCGCGCAGTTGCAGCACGTTGTTCACAAACGACCAGACATCGCCGATGTTGGCGAAAAAGTTGCTCACCCCCGTGCGCACGGGGGCGGGCGCGATGTCCTGGTAGGCAATCGCTACCGGCTTGAGCACCATGGCATCAACTTGCTCGTTGAAGTTGGTCATGCTCCGGTTGTAGGATTCCAGCGGATCACGCGGGTCAGGATTGGCCACGGTGGCACAGCCCGAAAGCAGCGCACCGGCCAACAGCAGCGCCGAACCGCCCAGCGCACGTGGCAAGCCCTGCTGCTTGGAGCCGGTGGGCAGGGTGGTTGTTTCAAAGTTCTTCATTTCTTGTCACCTGCCCCTGCGGGCTTACCGCCGTCTTCGGCTTTGCTGTAGAGAAACTGTCCAATGAGGTTTTCGAGCACCACGGCAGACTGGGTCGCGGTGACCATGTCGCCCGCAACAAGGTTCTTCTCGTCCGCCCCGGCCTCAATACCGATGTACTGCTCACCCAACAGGCCGCTGGTGAGAATCTTGAGGGAGCTGTCCTTCGGGAAAGCGTAGCGGTTTTCCATCGCCAGCGTCACCCGCGCCTGGTAGGTCTTGTCGTCGAACGTGATGGACTCCACACGCCCGACCACCACGCCCGCACCGCGCACCGCAGCCTGGGGCTTGAGCCCGCCGATGTTGTCAAAACGCGCCGTGATGCGGTAGCCGGACTGGAAATTCAGGCTCAGCAAATTGGCGGACTGGAGCGCCAGAAACACCAGCGCCACGGCACCCAGCATCACGAACAGCCCAACCCAGAGATCGTTTTTGGAGCGTTGCATTGTTTATTTCCTCTTCACTGCCAGCATCGCCAGCTCAGATACTGAACATCAGGGCCGTGAGGACGAAGTCGAGCCCCAGCACGGCCAGGCACGCCATCACCACGGTGCGCGTAGTGGCACGCGACACGCCCTCGGGCGTGGGCTTGGCAGTAAAGCCCTGCAGCAACGCCACAAAGGTGACGGCAACGCCGAACACCACGCTTTTGAGCACCCCGTTGCCCACGTCTTTCCACACGTCAACGCCGCCCTGCGTCTGGCTCCAGAAAGCGCCGGGGTCGATGCCGATCATGAGCACGCCCACGCTCCAGCCACCAATCACCCCCACCGCACTAAACACCGCCGCCAGCAGGGGCATGGTGATCACGCCGGCCCAGAAGCGGGGCGCCAGAATGCGCTGGACGGGGTCCACCGCCATCATTTCCATCGCGCTGAGCTGCTCGCCAGCACGCATCAAACCAATCTCGGCCGTCAGCGACGTGCCCGCCCGCCCCGCAAACAGCAAGGCGGTGACCACGGGCCCCAGCTCCCGCACCAGCGACAGCGTGACCAGAAGACCCAGCGCTTCTGCTGAACCGTAGCGCTGCAGCGTGTAATACCCCTGCAGCCCCAGCACCAGCCCTACAAACAGGCCGGACACTGCGATGATGGCCAGCGAGTAGTTGCCCAGAAAATGCACCTGGTCGCGCACCAGCGAAGGCCGCATGAAGGTGGCACCCACCATCCGCACCAGCCGTACAAAAAGACGCGCGCCCATGCCAATGTCGGCCAGCTTTTGGCGCACGGCAAAACCGACATCGGAGGGGTTGTACCAGCTCACCGTGCACGCCCTCCCACAGGTCCGAAGTCCTGCACCTCGTCAGGGCCAGGGTAATGAAAGGGTACCGGCCCTGTGGGCAAGGCATTGACAAACTGGTGGACCAGGGGGTCCGTGCTGGCACGCACCTCATCTGGCGTGCCCTGAGCGGCCACCACGCCAGCCCCGAGGATGATCACATGGTCTGCCAGCCGGAAGGTTTCCTCCAGGTCGTGCGAGACCACGATGCTCGTGAGGCCCATGGCATCATTGAGCTGGCGGATCAGCTGCGCCGCCGTTCCCAGGGAAATGGGGTCCAGCCCCGCAAAAGGCTCGTCGTACATCACCAGCTCCGGGTCCAGCGCAATGGCACGGGCAAGGGCCACCCGCCGGGCCATCCCCCCCGAAATCTCGCTGGGCATGAGATCACGTGCGCCACGCAGGCCCACGGCGTGCAGTTTCATGAGGACCACGTCACGGATCAGCGCTTCGGAAAGGTCGGTGTGCTCCCTGAGCGGAAAGGCCACATTCTCGAAAACACTCAGGTCGGTGAACAATGCCCCGAACTGAAACAGCATCCCCATCCGGCGACGGATGGCGTACAAACCAGACGCGTCGAGGCGACCCACGTCTTGCCCATCAAACAAGACCTCACCGCCCGAAGCCCGCTGCTGCCCTCCTATCAGGCGCAGCACCGTGGTCTTGCCCCCACCGGAGGCGCCCATCAGCGCCGTGACCTTGCCACGCGGCACGGTCAGCGAAACGTCGCGCAGGATGTCGCGCTCACCGTAGGAGAACGTGACATTGCGCAGTTCGGCAAGGAGGGAGGGGTCAGACATGCAAAAAAGATTCAGGATTCCGGGTCATCAGTCACCACACAGTGATTCCTCGGGCCGCAGGAAGCCGCGATGGTAGCTCAAGATGCAAACATACATACATGTATGTTTGCATCTTGAAGCATCTGCATCATGAGATGGATGGTGGCTCAGACGCCATACAACCCCGGATTGACAGAACTCTCGATTGTGCCAATAAAGATGCGCAGACGTGGACGGCGGGGCCATCCACCTGGACTGGCGGGCGCGCGCCGGGTCCAGTCGGTGGCCTCGCCCAATAATGCGTCCGCCGCCCCTCCTCTCCCAACTTCCAGGGGCATGTCCACCGATCGCCTTACGCCCTGACCAACCCGCCATGAAAAACGGCGCCGCAGCGCCGTTTCGATTGCATGTTCCGCAGCCGATCAGCGCGGCAGATCTGAGTAGCCCATGAGGAACTCATCGACTGCACGCGCGGCCTGGCGGCCTTCGCGGATGGCCCAGACGACCAGCGACTGACCACGCCGAATGTCGCCAGCAGCGAACACCTTGGGCACGTTGGTGGCATAACCGCCATCAAAGTCGGTCGTGGCGCGGGCATTGCCCCGGGCATCCTTGTCCACGCCAAAAGCTTCCAGCACGGCAGCCACTGGGCTCACGAAGCCCATGGCCAGCAGCACCAGATCGGCCTTCAGGATCTTCTCAGACCCGGCCACCTCGACCATCTTGCCGTCCTTGAACTCCACGCGCACGGTCTTGAGGCCGGTGACCTTGCCCTTTTCGCCGATGAACTCCTTGGTGGAGATGGCGAACTCGCGCTCGCAGCCCTCTTCGTGGCTAGAGCTGGTGCGCAGCTTGATCGGCCAGTAAGGCCAGGTCAGCGGGCGGTTTTCCTCTTCGGGCGGCTGGGGCATCAACTCAAACTGGGTGACGCTCACGGCGCCATGGCGGTTGCTGGTACCCACGCAGTCGCTACCGGTGTCGCCGCCACCAATCACGATGACGTGTTTGCCATCGGCGCGCATCTGGCCCTTGAGCTTGTCGCCCGCGTTGACCTTGTTCTGCTGCGGCAAGAACTCCATCGCGAAGTGGATGCCATCAAGGTCACGGCCCGGCACGGGCAGATCGCGCGATTGCTCAGCGCCACCGGTCAGCAGCACGGCATCGAACTCCTTGTTCAACTGCTCGGGCGTGACGGTTTCCTTGGCCCAGTTGGTGACTTTGGAATCTTTGCCCAGTCCGTCCTTGGCGGCGCCCACGAACACACCCGTGCGAAACACCACGCCTTCGGCTTCCATCTGCTTGACGCGGCGGTCAATGTGCGACTTCTCCATCTTGAAGTCCGGAATGCCGTAGCGCAGCAGCCCGCCCACGCGGTCGTTCTTTTCAAACAGCGTGACGCTGTGGCCAGCGCGCGCGAGTTGCTGTGCTGCCGCCATACCTGCGGGGCCAGAGCCCACCACGGCCACCTTCTTGCCCGTTTTGTGCTTGGCAACGCGTGGCTGTACCCAGCCCTCCTCCCACGCACGGTCAATGATCGCGTGCTCGATGGACTTGATGCCCACGGCGTCGTCGTTCACATTGAGCACGCAGGCTGCCTCGCAAGGCGCGGGGCAGATGCGGCCGGTGAACTCGGGGAAGTTGTTGGTGCTGTGCAGCACCTCGATCGCGCTCTTCCAGTCCGCGTGGTACACGAGGTCGTTGAAGTCAGGAATGATGTTGTTCACCGGGCAGCCGTTGTTGCAGAACGGCGTGCCGCAGTCCATGCAGCGCGCGCCTTGCACCTTGGCCTGGCTTTCATCCAGCCCGATGACAAATTCCTTGTAGTGCTTCAAGCGCTCGGGCACAGGCTTGTAGCCCTCTTCGATGCGCTCGTATTCCATGAAGCCGGTAGTTTTTCCCATGACGATGTCCTTGTCTATGAATGCTGTGCGAAAGTGGGTGACGTCGCCTTACTTGGCGGGTGCCACTTCTTTTTTGGTAGCAGCTACCGCTGGTGTAGCCGACTCCTCCAGCACTTTTCGTTCATAAATTTCAGCCAACGCACGCTTGTACTCGGTCGGGAAGACCTTGACGAACTTGCTGCGCGATGCGGCCCAGTTGTCGAGCAGCTCGCGTGCGCGCTTGCTGCCCGTCCATCGGTTGTGGTCTTCCAGCAGCTTCTTGAGCTGGGCTTCGTCGGTCTGTCCGTTGTGCCAGATCGAGCGCGGCACCGTGGCTTCCTGCTCGGTGGCGGGCAGGATGCGCTCCAGCGTCACCATGGACATGTTGCAGCGGGTGTCGAACTGACCGTCTTCGTCGTACACGTACGCCACGCCGCCGCTCATGCCCGCCGCGAAGTTGCGGCCGGTCTTGCCAAGCACCACCACGGTGCCCCCGGTCATGTATTCGCAACCGTGGTCGCCCGTGCCCTCCACCACGGCGGTGGCGCCCGACAGACGCACGGCGAAACGCTCACCGGCAACGCCGCTGAAGAAGGCTTCGCCCGTGGTGGCGCCGTACATCACGGTGTTGCCAACGATGGTGTTGCGCACGGCGTCACCGCGGAAATCGATGCTGGGGCGCACGACCACGCGGCCTCCCGACAGACCCTTGCCCGTGTAGTCGTTGGCGTCGCCGATCAGGTACAGCGTGATGCCGCGCGTGAGGAACGCACCGAACGACTGGCCGCCCGTGCCTTCGAGCTGGATACGGATGCTGTCGTCGGGCAGGCCTTCGGGGTGCACGCGGGTGACAGCGCCGGACAGCATGGCGCCGACCGAGCGGTTCACGTTGCGCGCCACCTCGATGAACTGCACGCGCTCGCCCTTTTCAATGGCGGGCTTGCTGCGCTCGATGAGCTTGCGGTCCAGCGTGTGCTCGATGTTGTGGTCCTGCACGTCCACGTGGAAGCGCGGCACATCGGCGGGCACGTTGGGCTGGGCGAACAGGCGGCTGAAGTCCAGGCCGCGTGCCTTCCAGTGTTCCAGGCCCTGGCGCATGTCGAGCAGGTCGGTGCGGCCGATCAGGTCGTCGAACTTGCGAATGCCCAGCTGGGCCATGATCTGACGCACTTCTTCGGCGATGAAGAAGAAATAGTTCACCACGTGCTCAGGCTTGCCCGAGAACTTCTTGCGCAGCTCGGGGTCTTGCGTGGCCACGCCCACGGGGCAGGTGTTGAGGTGGCACTTGCGCATCATGATGCAGCCTTCGACCACCAGCGGCGCGGTGGCGAAGCCAAATTCATCCGCGCCCAGCAGCGCGCCGATGGCAACGTCACGGCCCGTCTTCATCTGGCCGTCGGCCTGCACACGAATGCGGCCGCGCAGGCGGTTCAGCACCAGGGTCTGCTGGGTTTCGGCCAGGCCGATTTCCCACGGACCGCCCGCGTGCTTGATGGACGACCAGGGCGAAGCGCCCGTGCCGCCGTCATGCCCTGCGATCACCACGTGGTCGCTCTTGCACTTGGCCACGCCTGCGGCGATGGTGCCCACGCCCACTTCAGAGACCAGCTTGACGCTGATGCCAGCGTGTGGCGCCACGTTCTTCAGATCGTGGATCAGCTGGGCCAGATCCTCAATGGAGTAGATGTCGTGGTGCGGCGGGGGCGAGATCAGGCCCACGCCGGGCACGCTGTGGCGCAGCTTGCCGATGTAGTTAGAGACCTTGCCACCCGGCAGCTGACCTCCCTCGCCGGGCTTGGCACCCTGGGCCATCTTGATCTGGATCTGGTCGGCCGACGACAGGTATTCGGCCGTCACACCGAAGCGACCCGAGGCCACCTGCTTGATGCGGCTGCGCAGCGAGTCACCGTCCTGCAGGGGCAGGTCGACCTCCACGTTCTCGGCACCAATCACGCTCTTGAGCGTATCGCCCTTCTTGATCGGGATGCCCTTGAGTTCGTTGCGGTAGCGTGCGGCGTCCTCACCACCTTCGCCGGTGTTGCTCTTGCCGCCGATGCGGTTCATGGCCACGGCCAGCGTGGCGTGGGCCTCGGTGGAGATGGAACCCAACGACATGGCGCCCGTGGCAAAGCGCTTGACGATTTCCTTGGCGGGCTCGACTTCGTCGACCGGAATCGCCTTGGCGGGGTCGATCTTGAACTCGAACAGGCCGCGCAGCGTCATGTGGCGCTTGCTCTGGTCGTTGATCAGCTGGGCGTATTCCTTGTACGTGTTCCAGTTGTTGGCGCGCGTGCTGTGCTGCAGCTTGGCAATCGCATCGGGCGTCCACATGTGGTCTTCGCCCCGAGCGCGCCAGGCGTATTCGCCGCCGGCGTCCAGCATGGTCTCGAGCACGGGGTCGTCACCAAACGCGGCCTTGTGCATGCGGATGGCCTCTTCGGCGATCTCGAACACGCCGATGCCTTCCACGCGGCTGGCGGTGCCGGTGAAGTACTTGCCCACGGTTTCCGTGTTGAGGCCGATGGCCTCGAACAGTTGGGCGCCGCAGTAGCTCATGTAGGTGCTCACACCCATCTTGGACATGATCTTGGACAGGCCCTTGCCGATCGCCTTGACGTAGTTGTAGATGGCCTTGTCGGCCGACAGGTCGCCGCCCAGGTCCTTGTGCATCTCGGCCAGGGTTTCCATGGCGAGGTAGGGGTGCACGGCCTCGGCGCCGTAACCCGCCAGCACGGCGAAGTGGTGCACTTCGCGCGCGGTGCCCGTCTCGACCACCAGACCGGCCGTGGTGCGCAGGCCCGCTCCCACCAAGTGCTGGTGGATGGCGGACAACGCCAGCAGCGCAGGGATTGCCACCTGGGTAGCGCTCACGGCGCGGTCGCTCACGATCAGGATGTTGGCGCCGCCCTTGATGGCATCCACGGCCTGCGCGCACAACGAGGCGAGCTTGGCTTCCACCCCCTCACGGCCCCAGTTCAGTGGGTAGGTGATGTCGATGGTCACGCTCTTGAACTTGCCTTGCGTGTACTTTTCGATGTCGCGCAGCTTGGCCATACCGGCAAAGTCGAGCACGGGCTGGCTCACTTCGAGCCGCATCGGCGGGTTGACCTGGTTGATGTCCAGCAGGTTCGGCTTGGGTCCAATGAAGCTGTTGAGCGACATCACGATGGCTTCGCGGATCGGATCGATCGGCGGGTTCGTCACCTGAGCGAACAGCTGCTTGAAGTAGTTGTACAGCGGCTTGTTCTTGCCCGACAGCACAGCCAGCGGACTGTCATTGCCCATCGAGCCAATGCCCTCTTCACCATTCTTGGCCATGGGCGCCATCAGGAACTTGATGTCTTCCTGCGTGTAACCGAAGGCCTGCTGGCGGTCGAGCAGCGGCAGATCGGCAGGCTGCGGTGCGGCCACTTGCGCGCCCGCGTCAATGCTGTCGAGCTTGATCCGCAGGTTTTCGATCCACTGCTTGTAGGGCTTGGTGTTGACGATGTTGGCTTTTAGCTCGTCGTCGTCGATCATGCGGCCTTGTTCCAGGTCGATCAGGAACATCTTGCCGGGCTGCAGGCGCCACTTGCGCACGATCTTGTTCTCGGGCACAGGCAGCACGCCCGACTCGGAGCCCATGATGACCAGATCGTCATCGGTGATGCAGTAACGCGAGGGGCGCAGGCCGTTGCGGTCCAGCGTGGCGCCGATCTGGCGTCCATCGGTGAACACGATGGAGGCGGGGCCGTCCCAAGGCTCCAGCATGGCAGCGTGGTATTCATAGAAGGCGCGGCGGCGCTCGTCCATGGTGGTGTGCTGCTCCCAGGGCTCGGGGATCATCATCATCACGGCCTGGCTGATGGGGTAACCAGCCATGGTCAGCAGTTCGAGGCAGTTGTCGAACGTGGCGGTGTCGGACTGGTCGGCGAAGCTGATGGGGTAGAGCTTTTGCAGGTCGGCGGCCAACACCGGCGAGGCCATTACGCCTTCGCGCGCCTTCATCCAGTTGTAGTTGCCCTTGACGGTGTTGATTTCACCGTTGTGCGCCACATAGCGGTAGGGGTGGGCCAGCGGCCACTCGGGGAAGGTGTTGGTGGAGAAACGCTGGTGCACCAGACCGATAGCCGAGACGCAGCGCTCGTCGGACAGGTCCTTGTAGTACACGCCCACCTGGTCGGCCAGCAGCAGGCCCTTGTAGACCACCGTGCGGCTGGACATGGAGGGAACGTAGTATTCCTTGCTGTGCTTGAGCTTGAGGGCCTGGATGTTGGCGCTGGCCGTCTTGCGGATCACGTACAGCTTGCGCTCCAGCGCATCCTGCACGATCACGTCGTTGCCACGGCCGATGAACACCTGGCGCAGGATGGGCTCCTTCTTGCGCACGGTGGGGGACATGGGCATGTCCACATTGACCGGCACATCGCGCCAGCCCAGCAGTACCTGGCCTTCGGCCTTGATGGCGCGCTCCATCTCCTGTTCGCAAGCCAAGCGGGACGCATGCTCCTTGGGCAGAAAGATCATGCCCACGCCGTATTCGCCCGCTGCTGGCAAGGTCACGCCTTGCTTCGCCATCTCTTCGCGGTACAGCGCGTCAGGGATCTGGATCAGGATGCCGGCGCCGTCGCCCATCAGCGGGTCGGCACCCACCGCGCCACGGTGGTCGATGTTTTCCAGAATCTTCAGAGCCTGCGTCACGATGTCGTGGCGCTTGATGCCCTTGATGTGGGCCACAAACCCGAGGCCGCAGGCGTCGTGTTCGTTACCCGATGAATACAAACCGTGTTGTTGCAGATGCTGGATCTCGGCAGCCGTGGTCATGGCGCACTCCTATATTTTTCGCAGGGAGTGGAAGATTAGTGCATTGCAACATCTTTTGGCAAGAAAATTAATTAGGGTCAGATTCTTAATTTACGAATGAAAATTGAATTTCATTTTTTATTAGGGACGCATCAAATTTAATAGCAATTCACCCAACAACAGCAAGCGCTAATGCCATATTTATTCAGATGTTTTGCGAAGCGCCGGCCTACCGGCTTGTCCCTGGGTTACCCGGCGCGGTGTGTGCTTTTGCAACTCTTGAACAAATTCAGCGTCGCCCAGCGCCCAACCACTGAGTGCGGATGACGTCAGCACAGTCTGCTCCTGCGACCCAATGCCCGCCTGCACCAGCGCGGCGTAAGCCGCCTCGCGCGCAAACGGCGTGTTGCCCAGCGCCCAGTACAAAGCATGCGGTGTGAGCAAACGGTCATGGCGCAGTCCCAGCCAATGGGCATGGCTGGACCACGGGTAGTCGCCAGGCTGCGCCACCTGCCCGGCCCGCACCGGGTTCAGATCGAGGTAGACCATGCAAGGCAGGAGGTACCGCTCGGGCTGCAGCACCGTGGAACGATAGCGCCCCTCCCACAGGGTGCCCGTCCGGGCGTGGCGCCGGTTGAAGTACTGCACGTAGCGCCGCCCTACCGCCTGCATCATCTGCGGAAGGCCGTCAGCAGTAGTGGGCGTGGCCAGCAGATGAAAGTGGTTGTCCATCAGCACATAGGCATGCACAGCAACACCAAATTTCTGCGCATTGTCTGCCAGCAGCGAAAGCATGGTCTCGAAGTCTTCGCGGTCCGCGAAGATGCTTTGGCGGTTGTTCCCGCGCTGGATGACGTGGTGCAGATGACCCGGCAGGGTCAGGCGCGGCAGGCGGGCCATGGATGTTGATGGGAGCTAGGGGGAGGATGATCATAAATCCGCCCCCGATTTCTTCTCACCCCGGCAACAACGTATGGCGCGACGTCAGTCCTGCACCAATTCCACGGCAACCTGGGTATCGCGAGCCTCCGGCTTCAGACCAAAGCGAGCCCCCAGCGCCTTATCGAGGCCAAACTCTTCCAGAATGGCGCGCAGGCGCTCCGAGGCGCTACGCTTTTTCTGCCCCGTGTAGCGGGCAATGATCAGCTCATTCTTCATGCTGTGCTCCCAGCCTACAAGCTCCGTCACGGTGACCTGGTAGCCACTCGCCTCCAGGTACAGACAGCGCAACACATTGGTGACCTGGCTGCCCAGTTCGCGCGTGTGCAGCGGGTGGCGCCACAGCTCGGCCAAGGGCGTGCGCGACAGCTGCAAGGTCTTGCCCTGCCGCAGGCAGGCGGCCATCTCAGCCTGGCAGCACGGCACCAGCACCATCGCCCGGGCCTGTTTCTGCAGGCCGAAAGCAATGGCATCGTCCGTGGCGGTGTCACAGGCATGCAGGGCGGTGACCACATCGATCCGGGCTGGCAATTCATCTGCGCCGGTGGATTCCGCCACCGACACATTCAGGAACGACATGCGTTCAAAGCCCAGCTTCTGCGCCAGCAGGCGGGATTTGTCCACCAGCTCGGCGCGCGTTTCCACCCCGTAGATGTGCCCGTGCCCCAGGGCCTTGAAGTACAGGTCGTACAGGATAAAACCCAGATACGACTTGCCCGCCCCATGGTCTGCGAGCGTCGGCCGCTGGTCGGTGGTGGCAAGCTCCGTGAGCAGCGGCTCGATGAAGTTGAACAGATGGTAGACCTGCTTGAGCTTGCGCCGCGAGTCCTGATTCAGGCGTCCATCGCGCGTGAGGATGTGCAGTTCCTTGAGCAGTTCTATCGACTGGCCCGGCCGCAGTTCGGAAAGCTCCGCAGACTCGGCCTTGGAGGCGGCCGCCTTCGGGCGGGAAGCATGTGGCTGCTGCGCGCGGGCTGCAGAGAGGTCTTTGTTCTTTCTCATCATCGAACGTCCTGGTTAGCCTCCGGCAGCGATGGCGTGCCAGCGCTGGGGCCCACATCCAGCGCAGACCAGCCCTGCATGCCCAATGCCTGCAGCACCTCGATATTTCGCTCAAAAATTGTTTCCGCCTCCGGAAACACCTCCACGGCGCGGTCGATGCTCTCCTCCCGCAGCAGATGCAGTGTGGGGTAAGGCGAACGGTTGGTGCAGTTGGTCACGTCATCCACATCGGTGCCCGCAAACTGAAACTGGGGGTGAAAACTCGCGATCTGCAGCGTGCCGTCGAGCTCCATGGCCTCCAGCAGTGCCTCCGCATCTCCCAGAAAATCGTTGAAATCAAGAAAATCCTGGAGGCAGTAAGGGAGTATCAGCAAGGTGGTGTCCCGCGTTTCGGCAGGGGTCGCCACCAGGGCAGACAGCTCACTGCGCAGAAGAGCCAGTACGTCCATCAAGTCTTCGGTCAGCGCGACCACGTAGTGAATCTGCCCTTTGACATGAACGCCCTTGGCAAAAGGGCACAGGTTGAGCCCGATCACTGCTCGCTCCAGCCAACGGACGGTGTTGCGAACGAACAAGTCGGCAGGCTCCGAGGAGGCCGCCGAGGCCGTAAAGGGGGGGGAGGAAGTCATGAAACGGGCGCTCGGGGCGCGAAGAAGTGCGGGGTTGATTTTACCGGGCGCCCTGCCCACCCCCACAGCCGCTAGTCGAAAAGCCGCCGTCCCGTCAGGCGCTCATGCTCCCGCGCTGCAAACCGGTCTGTCATGCCCGCAATGAAATCCGCCACAGCCCTTGCCCGCAGCGGGCCGCAGTCCACAGAGGCCTGCTCGGCAAACGCCGCCTTCATTTCTTGGGGGGAGGCCGTGTACGCTGCAAACAGGTCGCGCACCACCTCCTGCGCACGTCCCGTGGTCTCCATGACGCGTGGATGGCGGTACAGGTTTTTGAAGAGGAACTGCTTGAGTTCCAGCGAGCGCGCACGCATGGCATCGCCAAACATCACGAGCGACGGCGATTGGCGCACAGCCTGCACATCAGTGGGCGCGTGCCTGGCCAGTGCTGCCTGCGTGGCATCAATCACGTCATAAACCTGCGCGCTGAGCATGCGCCGTATGGCTTCAAACAACAGGCGCCGTTGCAGCAGCGGCTGCACAAGATCCGGGTACTCGGCCTGGGCCGCAGCGCGGTACTGGTCGAACAGGGGCACGTCCTGTAATTGCGCCAGCGTGATCAGCCCAGAGCGCACGCCGTCGTCGATGTCGTGTGCGTTGTAGGCGATTTCATCGGCTAGGTTGCACAGCTGCGCCTCCAGGCTGGGCTGCTCCCGGCGCAAAAACCTTGCACCGACGCCACCGGGCTCTTCCCGCTCCAACTGCTGTGCGTGTTGCCTGGAACAGTGCTTGAGCACGCCTTCACGCGTCTCGAAGGTCAAGTTCAGTCCGTCATACTGTGGATAACGCTCCTCCAGCTTGTCCACCACCCGCAAACTCTGCAGGTTGTGCTCAAAGCCCCCGTGCTCCGCCATGCACCCATGCAGCGCATCCTGGCCGGCATGTCCAAACGGCGTGTGGCCAAGATCGTGGGCCAACGAGATGGCTTCCACCAGGTCCTCGTTGATGTGCAGTGAGCGAGCGATGGACCGCCCCAATTGGGCGACCTCCAGCGAGTGCGTCAGGCGTGTGCGAAACAGGTCCCCTTCATGATTGAGAAAGACCTGCGTCTTGTAGACCAATCGCCGAAATGCAGTGGAATGCACGATCCGGTCCCGATCACGCTGGTACTCGGTCCGCGTGGGTGCCGGGGTTTCGGGATAGCGCCGCCCCCTGGTCGCAGCAGGGTGGCAGGCGTACGGAGCGAGGTCAGAGATCGGAATCAAAATTGCCGCCAGCGCTTATCTATACAGCGCAAATAGATATATTATTTATAGCAATTGGTGACAAGCACTTTCTAGGCACAGCAGGCATCAATCACTTCGCGCACCAGGCTGTCCGGTGCAGCGCGCACTGCCGCCTTGCCCGGGCCATCGATCACGACAAACCGGATTTCACCTGCTTCAGATTTCTTATCGATGCGCATCAGCTCCAAATAACGGCCGGCATTGTCTGCAGCGTCCAGAATGGGCCCCTTGGTAGGCAACCCCGCGCGCTGGATCAGCAGATTCAGGCGGGCCACAAACCCGTCGTCCACTAAGCCAAGCCTGCGAGAAAGCTCTGCCGCCATCACCATGCCGGCACCAACACCCTCCCCATGCAGCCACACGCCATAACCCATGCCGGCCTCAATGGCGTGCCCAAAAGTATGGCCAAAATTGAGGATGGCACGAAGGCCCGTCTCTTTTTCATCCTGGCCGACAACCCAGGCCTTGATCTCGCAACTGCGCCGTACAGCGTGCGCCAGGGCATCTCGGTCATGCGCGATCAGGGCATCCATATTCCGTTCCAGCCAATCAAAGAAGGCCATGTCCGAGATTGGTCCGTATTTGATGACCTCTGCAAGACCGGCACTGAACTCACGCGCTGGCAGCGTATCGAGCACCGCAAGGTCGCACACCACCAGCTGCGGCTGGTAAAACGCGCCAATCATGTTCTTGCCCAAAGGGTGGTTGATGGCCGTTTTGCCACCCACCGAAGAGTCCACTTGGGCCAGCAGTGTGGTGGGTACCTGCACGAAAGGCACACCCCGCATGTAGCTGGCTGCGGCAAAACCTGTCATGTCCCCAACGACCCCGCCGCCCAGCGCAAAGATGGTTGTCTTGCGGTCGCATGCGTTGGACAGCAGCGAATCAAAGATCCGCTGCAATGTTTGCCAGTTTTTGTATTCCTCACCATCCGGCAGTCGCAGCTCATGAATTTGTGGATAGCGCCCAGCAAGCGCAGCCCGCAAAGCCTCTGCGTATAAAGGGGCTACCGTGGTGTTACTCACGATCAGCGCTGTGTTGGCCTGGGGCAAATCTGCGTAGGAAGCAACATTGGCCAAAAGACCACTGCCAATGAGGATGTGATAGCTGCGTTCAGCCAGTTCAATGGTGACTGCTTGGTCAATCTGGGACATGAAGTGTTGTTACACGTTAAGTAATAAAAAAGCAGCGGCGCCGACGCCACACTATCCCAATTTTGTCTGCTTCAGCTGCTTACCCAGCACACTGAAGATTGAGGCAGTAAAGGCGCATACCACGCCACACAGCAAGTTCTTGGTCGCCAGCTTGGTTAGCAAAGGGGAAACCCAATCCCTCATACCGAAGGACTTTGCCAAAGGTGCCAGCGGATGCTAAACGCTCGACGTAGCGCATGGGGCTTCTTTGAACGTAAGAACTGACCCAGCGCACCGGCTACAGGAACGCGCGCCAAGCCCCACAACAAAAAACCCCGGCGAGCCGGGGTTAAAAATCGAAGGGACCTAGCAACAATGCATTGTCAGGCGCACCTTCTAAACACGATGCAGCAACTTGGCGGCTACGGGCAGACGTAGTCGACAGGGTCACCGCCGGGAGGAACCGACCCAGCGCTCACGACAGTGATACTGAACGTCCGTGTGACTTTCGACGCACCCTTGGCGGCAGTCACCAAGAATCTTTGTTCGCCACAGTTAGCCACCTTGGGGGTTCCGTTGAGCACCCCGGCCGCACCGGTCGTGCCGCTGGTCAGCCAAGAAGGCAGACTAGTGAAACTCCAGGTCACATCGCTTACCGAGGCAACAAACGAGTAGGTAAAACTATTCCCAACAGGAATTGTTCCCAACGAGCAAACAGCGGTCGAGTTGCAATCGCCGATTGCAAAGTCTTCCGGCAACCCGTTTACCACTTTAAGTTTGACTACAGCAGTAGCAGAAAGCTTGTTCTTGTCAACCACAGTGACTGTTGCACGGTAGTCACGTTCTTCTGCACTGACGCTCACCGTGCCACTTAGCATGCCCGTACTTGCGTCAATAGCCAAGCCGGCCGGTAGTCCCGTGGCGGACCAAACATAGGGCGGCAACCCACCACTGACCGTTAACAGCGCTGTAAATGGGACCCCCTTGGTTACGGTACCCAAATCCGCGTCAGTGAGCACTGGTGCGCTCGTCAGCGCCTCCAACACTGAAATCGGTTGAATTGTCGTGATCGGGTCGATGACTCCATTGCTCACGTTGTTGTCAAAACGATCAGCCGTCAACTCCAGGAAAATTGCCCCAGTTTCCGTGCCACTAAGCAAGGAAAACGTTGCAACTCCGCCAATAGACGGCAATTGCAATATGCTGCCACTCTGGGCTCCAGAGACCAAACGCGCTCCCTGAGCTGCATCTGTACCGGACAGAATGCGAACCTGCACATTGGCCCCGGAAGCACTCGCAGTAGGCTGATTTGCATCATCCATCACAAATGCCTGTACGCCCATCTGATTCCGAAGACCATTCGCATTATTTTTGGTGCCTAAATAGCCTGGGATCTGAGCCTCCATGCTCACATTAGCCGGCTTGCCGGTAGTACCACCCACAGAAATTGTGACGCTAGCTGACTTCTGCTGATTGTCACGCGGATCAGTCACAGAACACGTAATACGCGCAGTTCCGGCTTGATTCCCGGCATGGAAATGAAAAGAATTTCCACCAGAGTTCGCACCCAACGTGATGCTCCGGTAGGCGCCGGGGACCCTAATTTTCCCACCGTTTCCGTCATCGACTTCGACTTCGTGCTCCGGATCCCCATCCAGATAATACAGCGATCCCGAATCCAACCCACCAGCCACATTGCAACCGAAAATATCTTCCCCGCCCGGTATCAGCACACTACCCTTTCGTGCCTCAACATATAGCGTTGTGGTATACGGCCGGTACGCACCTTTCCCAGGCCCGACACCTGCGATATTCAGAGGCAACAGAGTTTTTTCAGCCCGCAGAGTGATGGTGTAATTTTCCTGTGTCTCACCAGCACCACCACTACCACCACCACCACATGCCGACAAAATTGCCGCTAACGCAAGGGGTAAGAATTTAATATTTTTCAGCATTACACATCCAATCAAAAATATAAAATTATCGAGCTGCAGCACGCTCAGTGAGAACCTTTGGAGTGATAAAAATCAACATCTCTTGTTTATTGGCTTGTTTAGTTTTTGTTTTAAACAAATTACCAACCCCTGGAATATCACCCAAAAACGGCACCTTAGCCTCAGCGTCGTCCTCGAAAAGCTCAAAGATACCACCAATCACAACGGTACCACCATTTTCAACCAACACTTGAGTTTTAATGTGCTTAGTATTGATTGCCCGAACATTTTGAAGAATCTCACCTGGGCTATCTTTATTCACATCAAGGTCCAAGATGATATTACCCTCTGGAGTAATTTGAGGCAGAACCTCCAGCTTCAAAACAGCCTTCTTAAACGCGATAACCGTTCCACCATTAGGCGCGGTTACAGGATATGGAAATTCGGTACCCTGCTCTATGGACGCTTTGGTTTGATCAGCTGTCACAACACGGGGACTAGAAACAATCTTACCTTTGCCGTCTGCTTCCATCGCAGATATCTCTAGATTCAAAAATCTGTTGGCTGCCGAGTTGAAAATCGATATAGCGAAGCTAGCCGGATCGAACCCACCTTGGGCTTGCGCAGGAAGATTAACAAAATTACCCAGCGTATTAGTAGCTCCACCAGCACCAGACGAAGCTACTGCATTGCTATAACTAGTACCAAACGCCATGCTGTTGCCGCCACCGATGTTGTACCCCCCGGTACCGCCACGATTAGCACGCAAGTCTGTCCCACCCAACCGAACGCCCAAAGAGCGCCCGAACGTATCGGATGCCTCAACAATTCTCGCTTCAATCATCACTTGCCGAACAGCGACATCCAGAGTCGAGAGCAACTGACGCACTTCTTCCAATTTACTTGCCGTGTCAGTCACAAAAAGCTGATTGGTTCTGGGTTCCGCAATAGCACTTCCTCGCTCCGACAGGAATCTATTTGAGGTTCCCCCAGAGGTACCGCTACTTGAGGCGGTCAATTGAGCGACCATATCAACTGCTTTTGCATAATTCATCTGGAACGCTTGGGTTCGGAGTGGCTCCAGTTTTTGAATAGCTAACGCGGCCTCGTAGTCTTTCCTCGTTCTGTCATCAATTTCATCTTTAGGCGCAATCCACAACACAGTGCCAGATTTCCGCATCCCCAGGCCTTTAGCCTCCATTATGATTTGAAGTGCTTGATCCCAAGGCACATCTTTGAGACGCAATGTCAGCGAACCAGTGACTGTATCCGAGGTAACAATATTGAAATTGGTGAAATCAGCAATCACTTGCAGAAGTGATCGAACTTCAATATTCTGAAAATTCAGCGATAGCTTCTCCCCGCTATATCCAGGGCCTTGCGTTAACTTATTCAGATCGACCTTCTTCTGCCGGATTTCAACCACAAATTGGCTATCACTTTGATACGCGCTATGCTCCCATTCACCAACAGGATCGATGGTCATGCGAACCCGCTCACCTTGCTGGACGGTGGTAATAGCTTGTACTGGCGTGCCAAAATCACCCACATCCAAACGCCGACGCAGTCCTTCCGGCAATGAAGATTTTAGGAAGTCCACCACCAAACCTTTTCCCTGCTGACGAATATCAACGCCCACTTGGCTTGAGGGCAACATCACCACCACACGCCCAGAGCCATCCGCGCCTCGTCTGAAGTCAACATCTTTCAGCGTCTGAACCTCAGAACTAGCAGGATCAGCAAAAACTGGAGCAGACACCGCTTGAGTTGCTGAATTGGCAGATTGCACCGCGCCCAAAGAAATCAGCAGTGATTTCCCTTGAATATCGGCCTGATAGGAAGTGGATTGCTTAAGATTCAGGACAATTCGGGAACGGTCACCGGCCTGCACCACATTAACCGACTTGACATTGCCCTGATTCACTTCAAATACATTTTTTCCGGTTGCATTGGATGCATCAGGAAAGTCCAAAGCAATGCGAGGAGGCGATTGGATGGAAAATCCTGTGGGCACGGATTTCAGTGGTTCAGAAAAATCGATACGAACCACATCTACACCGTTCTGCACACTCCCCACTACAGATTGAACCACGACCTGTGCGAACACGCTAATGGGCGTCAATACAGCAAATGTGACTCCCACTGCAATTTGACAAATTTTTGATGGATAAATTTTCAGATATTTCATTTTTTGTCCTCTTGCAGATCGAGGGAGGCCGCACGTTCAATCCAATCACCAGTCGCATCTTGGACAATTTCGCGCAACTGAATCGAATTTTCAGTAATTTTTATTATTCGTCCGTAGTTTTGACCAATATAATTTCCAACTCGCACTTGATAAAGTAACTTATCAACTTTCAATAGCGCAGTCGGCGCACCTTTTTTATCAAGACTACCTACCATCGCCATTACATCCAGCGGATAAGACTCCAAAGGCTCCTTTCGCCTGGCCATTTCTGGAGCAATTAAAGCGGCGTTAGAGGCGGACTGAGTAGACTCTCGTCTCAACGCCTGTGTAAGCTTTATCGGGTTAAACGGCTCAACCCCTGAATCCATTGCATAGGTTTGAGGTAAAAATTGCTTAGGCTCAGTCAAAGGGGTTATCTTAGGTTTGATGGTTGCCCGCAACTCCGACATCCACTGACGCAATTCGTCATCCCCCGAAGAACTACAAGCAGGTAAACCAAGAGCAATCACTATTAATGGAATCAGTCTATGTGACGTCATTTTTTTTCGCCCTTCGCCACCTGCTTTTGAGCCTGAATCTCCTCAGGATCAAGATACCTAAATGTACGGGCTGTAGCCTCCATAGTTAACACAGCCCCATCTTTTTCTTTCCCCAATGGGGCAATAGAAATATCGTTCAAAGTAACAATTCGCGACAGATGGGCAATATCAGATGCAAACGATCCCATGTCGTGATATTTTCCAGTTACACGAACTTGAATCGGCAATTCAGCATAATATTCTTTAACCACCACTTGCCCTGGCCGGAACAAATCAAACTGCAAACTTCTCCCAAGCCCAGCCTGATTAATATCAGAGAGCAATGCTGCCATCTCGGCCTTGCTTGGCAGTTGTTTTTCCAGCTGAATCACGTACTGCTGGACCTGTTCTCGCTGACGCTTCAAAGCCTCCAAACTCACAGCTTTAGTCAATTTTTCTTGATAGTCTTGGCGCAGGGTTTGCTCTTTAGCGATCTCGGTTTCAAGTTCGACTTCATACTCATTGATCTTGGCAAACCAAAGAACAACAGCCACCGCGATGGAAATAAAAAGACACAACAGAATCTTTGGAGCTACTGGCCACAAAGAGGGGTCTTTGGGGTCCAAATTCCGAAACTGTCGAGAAATGTTCTCCCGCAAGGCAGAGAAATCAATATCTTTTTTTGATTTTTTTGCCATGTTTATTTCCCAATCGCGGCGCTAGCCGAGTCTTTAGCCTTCTGCGCTTCACCAGTACGCATCAGCCGGAAGCGCAAATTGAAGGTGGACACTCGACGCTGGTCTCTGGGCGACAAAGCAATATTGCTCGCCACAATTTCCACCAACTCCGGCTTTGACAGCCAAGGAGTGTTATCAGTCAAATTCCGAAGCATCTCAGAAACACGCTCGTTGGACTGGGCAACCCCCTGCATAGCGATTACTTGCTCGGTTTGCTTAATGCTAGTCACATACGCGCCTTCTGGTATCTGACGCACGAGCTCGTTGAGCAAGTGAACAGGGAGATTTCGATCTGACTGAAGATCTTCCACAGCCTTCTGCCTAGCCCGCAAAGCCGCAATTTCGTCTTCTATGGTGGCAATCTCCTTGATTTGCTCTTCAAGGACCTTGATTTCACTCTGAAGAAAAGCATTTCGCTCTTGTTGGGCGGTGATCATCATTTGAAACCACCAATACACTGCGCCAGCGATTGCCAAACCAACCAGAAATGATGCAAACATCGTCGCCTGAAAGGCTTCCTTCCGACGTTTGCGCGCAGCTTCCCGGTGCGGAAGTAAATTGATCAGAATCACTGCAGGAACCTCCGCATGGCCAGACCGCACGAGGTCAGATAGGACGGCGCCTCACGCACCATTTTTTTCAAACGAACGGAACTTCCGATTTCCATACCGTCAAAAGGATTGACTGCGCTGCACGCAAAGCCGGTCTGCTGGGTAACAGCCTCTGTCAGGCCTGGCAGTGGCGCGGAGCCACCTGCAAGCATGATGTGATCAACACGGTTATGGGGTGTACTGGTGAAGAAAAACTGCAAAGCTCGGCCAATCTCCTGGGCCATGCTGTCTACAAACGGTCGCAACACAGCCGATTGGTAGTCTTCTGGGAGGTCACCATTTCGCTTTTTGCTTTCCGCCTCTTCCACTGAGAAACCGTATTGACGGACGATCAATTGGGTCAGCTGCGCTCCTCCAAAAGCTTGGTCCCTGTCATAAAGAACTTCTTCGTTGCGGATAACCTGCATGCTGGTGGTGAGTGCACCCACCTCAAAAAGCGCAACCATTGCGTCGACGCCTTTCTTGGGCAAGGCCTCAATGAGACGCCCCGCAGCCAATCGGGAGGCATGGGATTCAATGTCCACCACCACGGGCTTGAGGCCCGCTGCCTCTGCCAAACCCTGACGGTCTTGGACCTTCTCTCGCCGAGATGCGGCAATGAGAACATCGACGTCTCCCGGCGCATTTTTGCTGGGGCCGATGACGCAGAAGTCCAAACTCACTTCGTCGAGCGAGAAAGGAATGTACTGATTGGCCTCCGACTCGACTTGAACCTCAAGCTCTTGTTCTGTCATGCCCCCTGGCAGCGTGATCTTCTTGGTGATGACGGCCGATGGCGGCAGTGCCAAAGCGACGTTCTTCGTGCGCGTTCCACTTTTTTTGACCAGGCGGCGCAGTGCGTCCGCAACTTCGTCGAATTTTTCGATGTTGCCATCCGTGATCCAGCCACGCTCCAGCGGTTCGATCGCGCAACGCTCCAGAACCAAGCCGCCTGCCTTATCGCGCCCAAGCTCCACCAGTTTGACACTGGAGGAACTGATGTCGATTCCCAGCAGCGGCGGAGACTGGCGACTGAACAAAGACCCCATTGAGCTCAAGATTGGTCCCCTGTAACTTGCCAAAATGAGGCAACAAAACTTAACACTTCACATGAATGCTATCAGTAAGATAGTTCTCCAGCAAAGATTTTTCCCCGCGTAACACTTGCGGAGCGTTGCCAAAAGCAGACGAATTTAGCCGCCCTTGCAACACCGTTTGGCCACGATGGAGCACCTTTGGGCAGACGGGCACGGGCCGGGCATTGTGATTTTCAGTGGGGTGCAGCGGACATTTTTATAATGGGCCGTCTTACCCCTCCGGAGCGATATGCCGCCCTCTTCATCGAAGTCCTCTGACAAGCAGGACTCTCCTTCCGCTCCCACCCGCCCCACTTGGCTCTGTTGGCTGGTTCGCGCCACTCTTTGGATGGTGGGCCTGGCGACTGCGGCCGCCGTGGGATTGGCTCTGACCATTGCAGTGGCGCTGGCGGTGGCCTATCCGAACCTGCCGGACATCTCTGATCTCGCTGACTATCGCCCCAAGTTGCCTTTGCGCGTTTACTCTGCCGAAGGCGCTTTGCTGGGCGAATTCGGCGAGGAGCGCCGCAACCTCACCCCCATTGGTGAAATCCCCAAAGTCATGAAGGACGCGGTATTGGCCATTGAAGATGCCCGCTTCTTCCAGCATGGCGGCGTTGACTACAAAGGCGTAATTCGCGCAGCCTTGGCTAATCTTGGCCGGGTAAAAAGCCAGGGCGCCTCTACTATCACAATGCAGGTGGCGCGGAATGTTTACCTCTCTTCGGAGAAAACATTTACACGCAAAATTTACGAAATCTTACTGACATTCAAACTCGAGCATTTACTGACCAAAGATCAGATTCTTGAGATTTACATGAATCAGATTTATTTGGGCAATCGTGCCTATGGATTCGCTGCGGCGTCAGAAGCCTATTTTGGCAAGCCCCTGAAATCTGTGTCCGTGGCTGAGGCGGCCATGCTTGCAGGTCTGCCCAAAGCGCCCTCTGCGTACAACCCCATCAGCAACCCCAAGCGGGCTCGCTCCAGGCAGCTTTACATCATTGAGCGCATGGAGGAAAACGGCTTCATCACCGCCGAGCAGGCGACAGATGCCAAGAAAGAAGAACTCAAGATCCGAACCGGCCCGGACAGTACCCGGATTCATGCAGAGTACGTGGCCGAGATGGCGCGCCAGCTGATCTTCACGCAGTATGGCAACGAGGCCTACACACGCGGGCTCAACGTCTACACGACACTCAACGCTGCGGAACAAGAGGCTGCGTACGCGGCGCTGCGCCGAGGCATCATGGACTACGAGCGGCGCCAGCAGTACCGAGGACCGGAAAAGTTTGTGGTGTTGCCGACGGCGGCCCAGGAGGTGGAAGACGCCATTGACGACGCGCTAGCCAACCACCCGGACAACGGCGACGTCCTTTCTGCAGTGGTTCTGGAGGCCTCGCCGCGCAAAATCGTTGCAGCCCGCGCGAACGGCGACACACTGGAAATCACCGGCGATGGACTGAAGCCCGCACAGTCCGGCCTGAGTGACAAGGCCGCGCCCAACATCAAGATCCGCCGTGGAGCAGTGATCCGGGTGGTGAAAACACCCAAGAACGCCTGGGAAATTACACAGCTTCCCGAAGTCGAAGGCGCCCTGGTGGCACTGGACCCGCGCACTGGAGCCATCCGGGCGCTGGTCGGCGGATTTGATTTCGACAAGAACAAGTTCAACCACGCCGCACAGGCATGGCGCCAGCCCGGGTCGAGCTTCAAACCCTTCATCTACTCTGCGGCACTGGAGAAAGGGTTCACGCCCGCAACGGTCATCAACGACGCCCCTCTGTTCTTTGACGCAGGGGTGACGGGTGGCCAACCATGGGAGCCCAAGAACTACGATGGCAAGTACGACGGCCCCATGAGCATGCGCACGGGACTGGCCAAGTCCAAGAACATGATCTCGATCCGCATCTTGCAGGCCGTCGGGCCGAAGACCGCGCAGGAGTGGGTGTCCCGCTTTGGCTTCGATGCTGAAAAGCACCCGGCCTACCTCACCATGGCGTTGGGCGCGGGCTCCGTCACACCCCTGCAAATGGCTACGGCCTATTCCGTCTTTGCCAACGGCGGATACCGCGTGAACCCCTGGCTGATCACCAAGGTCACCGACCACAAGGGTCGCGTCATCTCTGAAACGACTCCGCCGGTCACCAGCGAACAACCGCGCGCCATTGATGCCCGCAACGCCTTCGTGATGAACAGCTTGCTGCAAGAGGTCACGCGCTCCGGTACCGCAGCGCGGGCGCAAGCAACTCTGAAGCGGCCAGACCTCTACGGAAAAACCGGGACCACCAACGATTCTGTGGACGCATGGTTTGCCGGATACCAACCCACGATCGCTGCAGTGACCTGGATTGGCTACGACACGCCGCGTAACCTGGGAAGCCGCGAAACAGGCGGCGGCCTCAGCCTGCCGGTATGGATCAATTTCATGGAACGTGCACTCAAGGGTGTCCCCGTCATGGAGCCCACAGTGCCCGCTGGCGTGGTCAATGTCGGCGGGGAATGGTTCTACGACGAGTACGCGCGCAACAGCGGTATTCCAAGTGTGGGTCTCGATGACCGATCCGCATCACCCGCTGTGGCTCCACAAGCGCCACCGCCCACCGAAGAGCGAAACCGCATCCTGGACCTGTTCCGCAACTGATGGCGTTGCGGACGCTCTTCCATCTACCTGAGAGACGTGAGCCACCCAAGAGGGTGGCTCACGCTGAAAACTGCAGTGGCAAACCAGCTTGGGCGGCTGCGTCGCGGCTCAGGCACTCAAAGAACTCGCCAGCTCCTTTGGTGTCCTGCCAGGCTTGGCCGTCAAATCGGTAGTGGTAACCACCGGACCGAGCGGCCATCCACACCTCGTGCAGAGGTTTTTGCAGATTGATCACGATCTGGCTGCGGTTGGGGAACGTCAATGTCACCATTCCCCCGGAGCGCTGGGCGTCCACATCGGCATCGGTCGCATCGTTGATGCGATCGCAGCTGCGCTCGACGGCAAGCAGCAGTTTTTCGGCGTGGTCCATGAATTCGAGGTCGGTCATTACAATTTGCGCATGTTGAAAGCTTCCCAAATTCTAGTCAGGACGCTTGTCCTTGGTGCCGGTGCGGTAGCCCTTGCAGGTTGCGGTCAACGGGGCCCCCTGTATTTGCCCAGCAGTCCGGCAGCTGCGCAGCGTGCAACCCTGCCCCAGACCTTGACCCCCGGCGTCGGTACCGCCAGTCCTGCGCAGCCCCCCGCAGCTGCAGCGTCAGCGCCGCGCTGAAAAGCGGCAGAAGGATCGGGACAACGGTTCTGGCCACCAATACCACCAAGGCACTTGATTTCTATCAAGGACGCCTCAGAGGGTCAATCGTACAGTTCGTGCTTTATTGCACCGCAGGATGGCCATGGCCCTCGAACTCTACCGCGACAAGAACCATGCTTGTCTGATGTTCACCGACCTCATCGAAGAAGACGGTCAGGCCGTTCAGGCCAACCAGTTTCTGATCGTGGACGACGACACCGGCGCCATCATCGACCCCGGTGGCAACCTGGCCTTCAACGAGCTGTTCATGGGGATGACCAAGCACTTCCCACCGCACAAGCTGTCGTACCTGATCGCTTCGCATGCAGACCCAGACATCATTGCCTCGCTGGATCGCTGGATGACCAGCACCAAGGCTGACCTGGTGATCTCACGCGTCTGGGAACGTTTTGCGCCCCACTTCACCAAGGTAGGCAAGACGGAAAATCGCGTCATCGGTGTGCCCGACAGTGGGGGGCATCTGCCCCTGGGCCGCCATGAACTGGTGCTGCTGCCTGCGCACTTCATGCACTCCGAGGGCAACTTTCACTTCTACGACCCGGTCAGCCGCATCCTGTTCACCGGCGACCTGGGGGTGTCGATGATGTCGGGCGCCGAGGCTCGTGTGCCGGTGACCGACCTCAAGGCTCACATCCCGCGCATGGAGGGATTTCACCGCCGCTATATGGTGTCCAACAAGATCCTGCGGCTGTGGGTCCGCATGGCACGGCAACTGGATATCGCCATGCTGGTGCCACAGCATGGCGCGCCCATCATGGGCAAGCAGGCGATCAGCGATTTCTTCAGCTGGATCGAGAACCTCATGTGTGGCATCGACCTGTTTGACGATCGGGCCTACCAGATTCCCACCGGTTACATCGATCCTGTGACCCGGCAGATGCGCGCGGCACCGGCGCGGTAGCCACAGGTCTTGGAATTTCAGGCTAAATTTGCTGCTGGCGCTTTACCATCAAGCGCCAGAAGCTATTATTTATATAGCAAATAATTCCACAAGCACAGCGCTACGACGTGCGGGCGGCTTGGGATGCCTTGGCCCCCGCCGTACCCTGGGTTGGCCGACGCTTGCGCAGCCGGTGCCACAGCCGCCAGCCCAGCAAAGCTGACAAAACCGCCGCATACACCGCCACCTCGCCAAAATCATTCTTGCCAGCGCGCATCCAGAAGAAGTGCAGGATGGCCAGGCCCGCCACTGCGTATACGCTGCGGTGCAGCGCCTGCCAGCGCTTTGCGCCCAAAGCCTTGATCGCGCGGTTGAACGATGTGGCGGCAAGCAGCGTGAGCACCAGCAGCGCCAGAGACCCGACCAGGATGAAAGGCCGCTTGATGATGTCGCGCACGATGTCGGTCCCATCAAAACCCATGTCGAACCAGGCGTAGCTCAGCAGGTGCAGCAGGCCGTAGAAAAACACGAACAGGCCCAGCATGCGCCGAAAGCGCGCAAGCTGGGGCGTGGAAGTCACCACGCGCAGCGGCGTAACGGCCAGCACCAGACAGAGCGCGCGCAGCGTCCAGTCACCCGTGGCGCGGATCAGGGCCTCGGCCGGATTGGCGCCTAGCTGATTGGCCGCCGCAGCGTAGACCAGCCACGCCAACGGAAGCAGGCACAGTGCAAAGACCACGGGCTTGGCGGCAGAATGGAGGAAGAGTTTGCGCATGGTGATCCGCGCCCCTCTTCTGCCGCTTTACCTACACGTCAAGCGGAGAAAAAAGGCGAATGAAGATCAGTAGAACTTCTTGAGGTCCATGCCCGCGTACAGCTGACCCACTTGGGCTTCGTAGCCGTTGAACATGAGCGTCTTGCGCTTTTTGGCAAACAGGCCATCTTCGCCAATGCGTCGCTCGGTGGCTTGGCTCCAGCGAGGGTGGTCCACCTCAGGGTTCACGTTTGAGTAAAAGCCGTATTCCTGCTTGGCCGCCTTGTTCCATGCCGTGCCGGGTTCTTTCTCGACAAAGCGGATCTTGACAATGCTTTTGGCGCTCTTGAAGCCGTACTTCCACGGCACCACCAGGCGAACAGGCGCCCCGTTCTGGTTGGGCAGCACTTCGCCATACATGCCAAAAGCCAGCAGAGTGAGAGGGTTCATTGCCTCGTCCATGCGCAGGCCTTCCACATAGGGCCAGTCGAGCACGCGCGATCCGACAAAAGGCATGGTGGCCTTGTCGGCCAGCGTCACAAATTCCACATACTTGGCGCTGCCCTGGGGCTCCACACGCTTGATCAGTTCGGCCAGCGAATAACCCACCCAGGGGATGACCATGGACCAGCCTTCCACGCAGCGCAGGCGGTAGATGCGCTCTTCCTGCGCGCTGAGCTTGATCAGGTCTTCGATGCCGTATTTACCCGGCTTCTTGACCAGGCCTTCCACTTCCACCGTCCAGGGCGTGGTCTTGAGTGTGTGGGCGTTGCGCGCGGGGTCGGCCTTGTCGGTGCCGAATTCGTAGAAGTTGTTGTAGGTGCTCGCGTCTTTGTAGTCAGTGAGCTTTTCCATCGTGACCGCGCCCGCCACGGTGGACTTGGCACCCGCGAGCGCAGCCAGCTTGTTGGGCCGCACCACCTGCGCCTGCTGCGCCAGCGCCTCGCGGCCGGCCCAGGCCGCCATCGCGGCACCTGCAGCGCCGCCCGCCATGAGCTTGAGCATCTGGCGCCGGTCTTCGTAGACCGCGCGGGGGGTGATTTCGGAGGAGTGGGGGTGGTTGAAACCCGAATCGCGCGAGGGGATCAGCATGGGGAGGCTCCGGTCATGGTCTGGTGGAAACAGCTGCAGCGGTAGAGCAGCACAACTGTTAGTTCGTTCCCTAGACCGCGCAGGTTACACCGAAGACGCAATAGTTGTCGGCCCTGCGCCGATGCCCGACTGAGCCCTCACCCCATCACAGCGTGCCGTAGCTGTGCAGACCGCTCAGGAACATGTTCACGCCCAGGAACGCGAAGGTGGTGACCGCCAACCCCACCAACGCCCACCAGGCCGATACCGTACCGCGCAGCCCCTTCATCAGCCGCATGTGCAGCCAAGCGGCGTAGTTGAGCCAGACGATCAGAGCCCAGGTCTCCTTCGGGTCCCAGCTCCAGTAGCCGCCCCAAGCCTCGGCCGCCCACAGGGCGCCCAGCACGGTGGCGATGGTGAAGAAGGCAAAACCCACGGCGATGGACTTGTACATCACGTCGTCCAGGATCTCAAACGAGGGCAGGCGCGCCGCGATGCGCTTGCGGCCCAGCAGGATGCCAGCCACGATGAAAGCCGAAATGCCGAAGTACACCATCCAATAGCTGCCACCGTTCTCGGTCGCGCCTTGGCGGAACACGATGGGCTCGAAACACAGCACCACGCCCAGCAGCCACAGCGGCGCCAGCTTGTACCAGCGGGTTTCGGTGGCCTGCTGCTTGATGAGGTAGGCAAAGGCCACCATGGCGGCCAGCGCAAACGTGCCGTAGCCGATGAAGTTGGCGGGCACATGCAGCTTCATCCACCAGCTCTTGAGGGCAGGCACCAGGGGCTGGATCTCGTGCGCTTCGCGCACCACCGTGTACCAGAGCAGGAAGCCCACGGCGGCACTGACTACCAACATCACGAACCCGCCCAGTGCACGCGTGTCGTACTGCTGTTCGTAATACAGGTAGAACGCCGCCGTCATCCAGCAGAACAGTACGAACACTTCATACAGATTGCTCACAGGGATGTGGCCGATGTCCGGGCCGATGAGGTAGCTTTCGTACCAGCGCACCAGCGTGCCAATGAGCGCCATGGCCACAGCCACCCAGGCAATGCGCGAGCCCAGCATGCTCATGGTGCGGCCCTCGCCGCGCGAGAACATGCCCACCCAGTAAAAGATGGTGCTCATGAAGAACAGCATGCTCATCCACAGGATGGCAGATTGGCTCGACAGGAAATACTTGAGGCCGAACACCGTATCGGCCCGCGCCAGACTACCCGCACCGTCTTGCTGGTACAGGCCGATGGCCAACAGCGCCACCGCAGCCACGATCAGCATCAGCGCGCGCAAGGGGCGCCAGAACCAGCCCAGCCAGATCGTGCACGGAATGGCACCCAGCAAAATACCTTTCTCGTAGACGTCCATGAAGGCGCCGTAGCGCTGCAACGCATACAGCCCGCCCACGGCCACGATGGCGGCAAACAGCCAGTCGAACCAGTTGCGGCGGGCAAAAAAACCCTCGTTCAGGGTGATCGTGGTGGCCGTGGAGGAAGAAGTCGCGGTATTCATGCGGTGCCTTCGCGGGGCGATGCCCCGATCAGTTTTTGTGCGAGCTGGACAAACTCCTGGTCGCCGTCCATGGTCTTGCGGTTGGTGGACAGGGCCATGGTGGCGTGGGTACGCCCGTCCTGCGGCGCCACCCAGACCCAGACGCGCCGTTCGCGCACGTAGAGCATGGCAAAAACGCCCAGGATCAGCAAGGCACATCCCAGATAGACAACATTCTTGCCAGGGGCTCGCGCCACCTGGAAAACACTGGCCTGTACCTGGGTGAAGTCCTTGAGTTCAAACGCCAGCGGTGCGGGGTAGATCTGCGCGTCGCTGAGCGAGAGCACGGCCTGCGTCATGAAGCCCTGCGTCTGATCGTCCTGAGGAAGCGGCGGCAGGCCCGCACGCTGGCGCGACAACTGCGCCACCTCGAACAGCGTGCCGTTCAAAATGCGCACCAGCACCTCACCCGCCCGCGCGCGCTCGGCCTCGGGCACGTTGGCCTCCATGAAGTCCGACACCGCCTGCAGGCCACCAGTGGGCTTGCCATCGACCATGCCCTGGCCCGCAAACAGGGCCAAGGCCCGCAGTGCAGACTGCTGCAACTGCTCGGCCAGATCCGGGCGCGAGGTGTCGATGGCCTGCGCCACATAGCGGCGCACGGCCTGTTCGCGCGCTGCGGGGTCGGCCAGGGTGGCCTTCATGCGAACGAAACCGTCCATGCTGCCCTTGTCATCGGCTGGCACCCGCAGGTACCGGAATGGCTCTGCAGGGGTTTCGCGCACACCCAGCAGAAACACCGGCACGCCGTCGCCCGTGTCCACGGGCAGCATGTAGTTGTGGAACTCACGCGCCTGGCCCGCTGCGTCTCGAAGCTTGTAGCTCACGCTCGGGCCCACATTGCGCAGTTCTTTTTTGGTGACGGTCTTGTTGGCAGCGCCCAGGCGGGATTCCACCGACTCGCGCAGGTCCACCTTGCGCACATCCACACCGCTGCCACCGGGGCCTGCACCCCCGAAGTTCTCGACATTGATGGTACGCAGTGCTGTGAACTCCAGCGTCAGCGTCTCGCTGCCCGGGCCGCCACCGTTGTTGGTCAGCTGGGTGGAATTGCCGACCACTCCTTCGACCTCAATGGGCTTGGCGCCTGCCACCATGGGCACGCCGCGCAGCTTGAGGTGCGAGCCGCCGTCGTCAAAACTCGACTGGTAGATTTCTATGCCTTTGTAGCTGGCCGGGTGGTTCACCTCAACGCGCGCGGGCGTCTTCTCGCCCGTCGCCTTGTCGTGGATGATGATCTCGCTGGCAAACAGCTTGGGCATGCCGGTGGAGTAGTGCTCCACGATGAACTTCTTGAGCTCGATGGCAAACGGCAGGTCCTGCAGCAGCACGCCGTCGGACTGATTCAGGATGGCCGTGCTCGATTGTGTGCCCTCAGCAACCAGCAGGTTGCCCCGAAAGGTGGGGTTGCGCTCGGAAAGCCGGTGCTCGGGCTTCACATCGGCAATCAGGCCGCCGCCCTGGTACGGTGTCTTGCCCCCCAGCAACATCTGGGCGCGCACGATGAGATCGCCGTCCAGCAGACCGCCCACACACACCAGCACGATGGCGCTGTGCGCGGCGATGTAGCCCAGCTTGTTGGCAGCACCAGCCTTGGCCGCCACCATCCAGCCAGTGCCGGGGCCAGAGGTGGTGTCGCGCTGCTGCAGGCGCACCTTCCATCCGCCACCGGCCAGCAGGGTGCCAATGCGGCGCGCCTCGACCTCGGCAGAGCCGCTAAGCGTTGCCTCGGCCTTGTGGTGAAAAGCCTTCAGGCTTTGTTCGCGGATGTTTTCCTTGTAGACCTTGAGGTCGATGAGGATCTTGGGTGTATTGCGGGCGATGCACAGCGATGTGCTGATCACCAGAAACGCCAGGATCAGCAAGAACCACCAGGCGCTGTAGACGGCATTGAGCTGGATGGCGCCAAACAACTCCGCCCAGAAAGGACCGAACTGGTTGACGTAGTTGACCGCCGGCTCGTGCTGCTTGAGCACCGTGCCGATCACCGAGGCAATGCAGATCACCGTCAGCAGCGAGATCGCGAACCGCATGGAGGACAGCAGCTCGATCCCGGCGCGCCAGGCCTGGGAACCAGACTGGATGCGAAGGCCTTGGGTGTTATCGGACATGGATGAAAAAGAAAGGAGACGGCGAGGAGGCGCGAGAGAAGGAAAGAAAAAGGGCGGGACCATCAGTGCGATGGGCCCGCCCGTTTTGGGATTGTTATTGGCGGTAGGTTCCGTGCAACCCGGTCTAGCGGGCCACAAGATTGACGAAAATCAAGTCAATCAGCGCAGGCCAGCGATGTAGTCGGCCACGGCCTTGATTTCCTTGTCGTTCAGCTTGGCCGCCACCTGCGTCATCTGGGTGCTGTTGGCACGCGAGCCATCGCGGAAGGTGTTGAGCTGGGCCACGGTGTAGTCAGCGTGCTGACCCGACAGGCGGGGGTACTGGGCAGGGATGCCCGCGCCGTTGGGGCTGTGGCAGCCAGCGCAAGCAGCGATCTGGCGGTCGGCGATGCCGCCACGGTAGATGCGCTCCCCGAGGGAGACCAGGTTCTTGTCCTTGGCGAAACCAGGCTTGGCCGCCTTGGAAGCCACCCAGTACGCAATGTTCTTCATGTCCTCGTCCGACAGCGCGGTGGCGAAACCCTTCATGATGGCGTTGTTGCGCTTGCCGGACTTGAATTCCTGCAACTGCTTGACCAGGTATTCGGGGTGCTGCTGCGACAGCTTGGGGTTGGCCGCAATGGCCGAATTGCCATCGGCGCCGTGGCAGGCAGCACACACTGCGGTGTAGCTGGCCTCGCCTTTGACGAGATCCGGCTTGGCCGCTTTGGGGGCATCGCCCGCCGCATAGGCCGAAAAAACAGGTGCTGCCAGTACGGCAGCCGTCAGCAAAGAGGCGAGCAACTTCATATCGAGGGTCTGTGTTTATGTGCGCAAAACCTCGCGATTCTACAATGAGGCTCCCAAGCCTCCCAATATTCCATGACGACCTCTTCCACCGCGCCAGTTGCTGGCTCCCTTCCGCCCGCTCCCGACGCCAAGATCGCCATGGGCTGGATGCACACCGCCAGATTCCTGACCACGGCCGCCCAGCTGCACCACCTGCCGCCCATCCACGTGCCCGAGATCGCTTTTGTGGGCCGCTCCAACGCGGGCAAATCCACCTGCATCAACACGCTCACGCAGCAAAAGCAGCTGGCCTTCGCCTCCAAACGGCCCGGGCGCACGCAGCACATCAACCTTTTCTCGCTGGGCAAGCACGGCGCGACCGATGCGGTGCTGGCCGATCTGCCCGGCTACGGCTACGCGAAGGTGTCGCGGTCCGACAAGGTGCGTTGGCAGCAGGTGATGGTCAATTACCTGGTGAGCCGCCCTGGGCTCACCGGCATCGTCTTGCTGTGTGACCCCCGGCTCGGATTGACCGAGCTGGACGAGGCCTTGCTTGAAGTGCTGCGACCACGGGTCGAAGAAGGCCTGAAATTCCTGATCGTGCTGACCAAGGCGGACAAGCTCACACGCTCGGAGCAAGCCAAGATCCTGTCGATTACGCGACTGAACGCGGCCGGCGGAGAGGTGATGATGTTCTCGGCCCTCAAGAAACAAGGCGTGGACGAGGTGGCACAGCTGCTGTGGCAGTGGGCGCACCCGGTGCAAGCCTCGGGCGACGCAGCCCCTGCCCCCGCCGTTGAGCCCCCAGAGCTCGGTGATTCTGAGGATATTCAGTCAAATTAGGCCCTAGCGCTTATCCATCAAGCGCTACCAGCTATTAAATGCATAGCGCCATGATCCAGACCGTCTCCGCTCCCCTGCCCAACGGAACCACCCTGCACTGCCGCGTAAGCGGCGTGGCGGGCCGCCCAGTGCTGCTGTTTTTGCACGGCTTCCCCGAGGGTGCCTTCATCTGGGACGAGCTGCTGCTGCACTTTTCCCGCCCCGAAAACGGTGGCTACCACTGCGTGGCGCCCTACCTGCGCGGGTTTGGCCCCTCCAGCAGCCCCGCCGAAGTGGATGCCTACCGTGCCAAGCATCTGGTGCAGGACTTGGTGGCGCTGATTGCCCACGAATGCCCCGGCGGCGCGCTGGAATGCCTGGTGGCGCACGACTGGGGTGGCGCCGTGGCCTGGAACCTGGCCAACCAGCAGCCGCAGCTCATGAAGCGGCTGGCCATCATCAACTCCCCCCACCCTGGCGCCTTTGTGCGGGAGCTGGCACACAACGCTGCGCAGCAGGCGGGCAGCCAGTACATGCACTTCCTGTGCAGGCCTGATGCCGAGGCCCTGCTGGCTGAGGACGACTTTCGCCGCCTGTTCGCTTTTTTCAACGCCCCAGACGGCAGCGCCCCCGCGTGGCTGACCGAGAGCGTGCGTGCCCAGTACCGCGCGCTGTGGCAGCAGGGCCTGACGGGTGCCTGCAACTACTACCGCGCCAGCCCCCTGCGCCCAGCCCGCGAGGGGGACCCGGGCGCGCAGGCCATCACCCTGCCCGAATCCATGTTGACGGTGACGGTGCCCACGCTGGTCCTGTGGGGCATGGACGACCCGGCCCTGCTGCCCGGCCTGCTCGACGGCCTGCCGGGCTGGGTGCCGCAGCTGCAGCTGCGGCAGGTGGAGAAGGCATCGCACTGGATCGTGCACGAGCACCCCGAGCGTGTGGCCCTGGAACTGCAGCGATTTTTGCAATCAAAATGATAGCTACCATCGCTTTACAGATAGGCGCCAGATGCTGATTTGACTCAAATTTTCAGGCGTAAAAAGACGGTTCGCCTTCGGGCCGTGTCTTGAAACGCTTGTGCACCCAGTAGTACTGCTCGGGCATGGTGTTGATGACGGCCTGCAGCTCGTGGTTCATGCGCAGGGTGTCGGCCTCGGCATCATCGGTGGGGTAGTTTGCCCAGGCGGGCGAGACCTCGGCCACGTAGCCTGTGGGCGTCATGCGCGAATACACACCCACCACCTTGGCGCGTCCCAGCCGCGCAAACCGCGACAGCGACGGGATGGTGGCCGCCGTCACGCCGTAGAACGGCACAAACACCGAATCATTGCGCCCGTAGTCCATGTCGGGCAGCAGGTACAGCAGGCCGCCCTTGCGCAGGTTGGCGATGATGGGTTTGACGCCGTCCGAGCGGTTGAGCATGCGCACGTCACCAAAACGCTGGCGACCGGCCATGAACCAGCCGTCCACCGCCGGATCGGGGTGGGTGGCAAAAATGGACGTGAACGCTCGGCCCGAATGCAGCGGCAGCGCCAGGCCACCCGCATCCATGCCATAGAAGTGCGGCGCAAACAGGATGGTGGGCGTGTCGCCGTCGAGCTCGTGCACGGCACCTCTGAGTTGCACGCGCCGCTCGACCACCTCGCGGGGCGCGGCCCAGAGCCAGCTGCGGTCCAGCCAGGTCTGGCAGAACACCACAAAACTGGCGCGCGCCACGGCGCGGCGGCGCGCCTCGGTCCAGTCCGGAAAACACAACTCCAGGTTGCGCAGCGCCACCTTGCGCCGGGGCGCCACCAGCACAAAGGCCACCTGCCCCAGCAGCCATCCCATGCCGCGCAGCACGGGCAGCGGCAGGTGCGCCAGCACCCGCATGAACCACACACCCAGGCGTCCCGTCATACCGCAGCTCCCGCACCAGGCGCTGCCTCGGCGCGCGGCTGCTTGTAGCGGGCATAGCCCCACAGGTATTGCTCGGGGCACTGGCGGATAAGGTGTTCCATGGCCTGGTTGATCTGCACAACGGCAACGTCCAACTGGTCCGACAGCGGTTGCGCCAGCGGCTCGAAATGGGTGACAAAACCACGGCCCCAGGGCAGCCGCTCGCAGCGCACCAGCACAACGGCAGCACCCGTCTGCTGCGCCAGGCGCACGGCCAGGGTCATGGTGTAGGCATCGCGGCCAAAAAACGGCGCCCAAAGGCCCTGCCCGTCCGGCGGGACCTGGTCGGGCAGCAGCCCCACGGCCTCGCCCCGCCGCAGGGCCTTGATCATCTGGCGCACACCCGCCAGTGTGGTGGGCACGGCCAGCATGCCGGGCCGGTTGCGTGCGGTCTCCATCACCTTGGCCAGCCAGGCCTGGCGCGCGGGGCGGTACAGCACGGTGATGGGGCCGCGCTCCGCGCTCCAGCGGCGGGCCGCCGCCTGGGCCGACAGCTCGAAGCACCCCTGGTGCGGCGTGAGGTACAAAATGCCGCGCCCGGCCGCATACGCCTGCTCCACACAGGCCTCGCCTTCGATGCGGCAGGGCAGTGGCGCCCCCAGCCACAGGCGTGGCAGCTCGGCCACCATGCGGCCGGCATGGGCCACGGCGGCACGCACATCCCCGAACGCATACCCCGCCAGCGCCGAATGGGCGAGGAACCGGCGCCGGTACGTGGGGGATGCGACAAACGCCACCCAGCCCATGGCCGCGCCCATGATGTGCAGCAACCACAGTGGAAACACGGAAAAGAATCGGAAGACGACTGGCATTAAAATGACGGGGTCGCTGAGTTAAATGAGCAACTTGCAGGGCGACATTAAAAAAATCTGCTAAAGCGTTCGCCAAAGCTCCTTCGGGGTGAGGGCAACGCCCCAAATGCCGGAACACAGGAGTTTATTCAAATGGCGAACGACTTTCTCTTTACCTCGGAATCCGTCTCTGAAGGCCACCCCGACAAAGTGGCCGATCAGATCTCGGACGCGATTCTCGACGCGATCTTCAAGCAAGACCCCCGTAGCCGCGTCGCCGCCGAAACGCTGACCAACACCGGCCTCGTCGTGTTGGCCGGCGAGATCACCACCAACGCCCACGTGGACTACATCCAGGTGGCGCGCGACACCATCAAGCGCATCGGCTACGACAACACCGACTACGGCATCGACTACAAAGGCTGCGCCGTACTGGTGGCCTACGACAAGCAGTCCAACGACATCGCCCAGGGCGTGGACCACGCGAGCGACGACCACCTGAACACCGGCGCTGGCGACCAGGGCCTGATGTTCGGCTACGCCTGCGACGAAACGCCCGAGCTGATGCCCGCGCCCATCTACTACGCGCACCGCCTCGTCGAGCGCCAGGCCCAGCTGCGCAAGGACGGCCGCCTGCCGTTCCTGCGCCCCGATGCCAAGTCGCAAGTGACGATGCGCTACGTGGACGGCAAGCCCCACAGCATTGACACCGTGGTGCTCTCCACCCAGCACCACCCCGACCAGAGCGAAACACAAACCAAGATGAAGGCTTCGTTCACCGAAGCCATCATCGAAGAGATCATCAAGCCCGTGCTGCCCAAGGAATGGCTGCAGAACACGCGCTACCTGATCAACCCCACGGGCCGTTTTGTCATCGGCGGCCCGCAAGGCGACTGTGGCCTGACCGGCCGCAAGATCATTGTGGACACCTACGGCGGTGCCTGCCCCCACGGCGGGGGCGCCTTCAGCGGCAAGGACCCAACGAAGGTGGACCGCTCGGCAGCCTACGCTGCCCGCTATGTGGCCAAGAACATCGTGGCCGCAGGCCTGGCGCGCCAGTGCCAGATCCAGGTGGCGTATGCCATCGGTGTGGCCGAGCCCATGAACATCACGGTGTACACCGAAGGCACGGGCGTGGTGTCGGACGAACGCCTGGCCGCACTGGTGCGCGAGCATTTCGACCTGCGCCCCAAGGGCATCATCCAGATGCTAGACCTGCTGCGCCCGATCTACGAAAAGACGGCAGCCTACGGCCACTTCGGCCGCGAAGAACCCGAGTTCAGCTGGGAGAAGACCGATAAAGCTGCGGCCCTGCGGGCAGCAGCCGGGCTGTAAGCCCGCCGCGCGGTAGCGCGGTTTTTCGGTCTTCGGGCGCAGTTCATATCGCGCAGCGATGTGAACGCAGGCCAAAAGACCGTCAGAGCCGCCCCACCTCCCAAGCCGCAACGCTCCGCGTTGCGGCTTTTCTTTTGGCGCTTCACCACCGCCCGCCAGCGGCCCTCTCCTACACCCACCGCCCGCTCGCACTGACGGCGCTGCCGACGGCCCCTCGGTATCGTTCCTGCACACCCTTTCGCAGCCCCGCGCTGCATGAACATCCACTGCAAGGAGCGACCATCATGCTGAAGTACGCCATCATTTTTGCCCTCATCTCCCTGGTCGCCGGTGCCCTGGGATTCAGCGGAGTCGCCGCAGGCGCGGCGGGCATCGCCAAGGTGCTGTTTGTGCTGTTCCTGGTGATTGCCGTGGTGTTTGTGGTGCTGGCCGTCATCGGCGTGGGTGCCGCGCGCAAGGTACTCAAGTAGCCCACCGCACCTTTGTCACAGCTCCACATTCCCCACACAGCCGCACCATGACCGACACCACCAATATCTTTGAAGCCCTGCGCGAGAGCCACGAACGCCAACGAGCGCTGTACACCGCACTCACCGACACCAGCGGAGACACCCCCGAGCGGCGCGAGCTGTTTGACCAGCTCAAGCAGGAACTGACGGCCCATGAGCGGGCTGAGGAACGGCATTTTTATATTCCGCTGATGGCGCACGACGCGGGCATCGACCTGTCCCGCCACGCCATTTCAGAGCACCACCAGCTCGATGAACTGCTGGAGTCACTGGAAGAGGCAGATCCGGCCACCCCCAGCTGGCTGCCGCTGGCCAAGAAACTGGCGGAGAAGGTGGAGCACCACCTCAAGGAAGAAGAACACCGCTTCTTCCAGATGGCTGGCAAGCTGCTGACGGAGAAGCAAAAAACCGCGCTGGCGGCGGACTACCGGGCTGACTATGAGGAGGCCAAGGCCGCCATGGCATGAGCGTGCCGGGCTCTGCCCGGAGACACGCAAGGGGTCATACGGACTCTTCGGCCTGCACCACGCAGTTGCGACCGCTGGACTTGGCCTTGTACAGCGCCGTGTCCGCGCGCTTGATCAGGGCGTGGCTGTCTTCCTTGTGGTCCCAGGTGGCCACGCCAAAACTGGCGCTGACATGGCCCACCGCGTCGAACGGCACGCCTGCAATGCGCGCGCGCACCGCCTCGGCCATGGCCATGGCGGCATCCACCGGGGTTTCCTTGAGCAGGATGATGAACTCCTCGCCCCCGAAACGCGCAGCGCAGTCGGACGACCGCAGCAGCTCGCGCACACGCAGCGCCGTGCTCTTGAGCACCACATCGCCCGAGTCATGCCCAAAGGTATCGTTGATGCGTTTGAAAAAGTCGATGTCAAACATCACCACCGACAGACTGCCCTTCTTGATGCGGGTGTCGGCCATCTCGGTCTCCAGCCTCTCAAAGAAGCGGCGGCGGTTGACCAAGTCCGTCAGGAAGTCCTTGGTGGCCAGGTCTTCCAGCTTGCGGTTGAGCCGCGCCATGGGCTCAATCACCAGCGACGACAGCGACAGGTTGAGCCCGACGAAAAGCAGCACAAAACTACCCACCAGCGCCGCCATCACCGTGTTGAAGGTCTGACGCGCCTTCTCCAGCGGGAAATACATCGGCACCTTCACCACCTGGATGCCCACCGTCTCGTTCATGCCCCAGCCAAAGCCGTTCTTGTCGCCATAGACCTTGAGCATGGTGGGCGGCGCCACGGCCGGTGTGCTGTGACAGGCCATGCATTGCGCCTGCTTGATGGTGATGGGGCGGGCCACGTACATGGCGCGGTGCATGCCCTCGCCCACCTCGCCGGTGACCTCTTTCTTGAGGTCGGCCCGGCCTTCGCGGAAGTCGCTGATGATGCGCTCCTCCCACTCGTTGGCACGGTCGCGCAGGTTGGTGGGGTTGAGCACCGCCTCCTTGTACTCATAGCCCGGAAACCGGTTCTGCAGGCGGCGCAGGGTTTCGGTGGCCGCATAGGCAGGCACCGTCTGCGGCAGGAATTTCTCGGCCAGCGTCACGTCCAGGTGGGGCTTGACCAGCTCTGTCGTGTAGTCGCGGATCGCCATGGCCGCGTGCATCATGATCTGCGAGTTGTGCTGCACCTCCTCGATGGCAGACTGCTGCAGAAAGCGGTGCACATAAACTCCCGCCCCCGCCGCTGCCACCAGCAGCACGGCCGCCAGCACCAGGTTGAATTTGAGCCGCAAAGACATGGATTTCCCTCAGGTGCCAGCGTTGTGCCGGCTTGTTGTTGGTGGTGCAACGGCAGCCACCCTGGCCCGCGCGACGCACCCACCGTTCGTGGGACACAAAGTTTGCGTTTGTGCCAGATTTCCGTGCGGCGGTCCAATAGTTTGTGCGCTAAGCCCGCGCTACAGCCCGCGCGCGCTCAGCGACAGATTGCGCCGGTAGGCCGGGCGCACCCGGTACAGCTGCGCGGGCCGGTGGGCGCCGCCGCCTTGCAGCGCTCCCGGCACCGGCTCCAGCATGGCCAACTCGTCCATCTTGCGGCGAAAACTCACCTTGTTGACCGGCTCGCCCAGCACCGCCTCGTACACAGCCTGCAGCTGCGGCAGCGTGAACGGCTCGGCGCACAGGTGCACGGGCATGGACGAATACTGGCTTTTGCTGCGCACGCGGGCCACGGCGGCATCGACCATGGCACGGTGGTCAAAAGGCAGCGCAGGCAATTCGGCCACGGGTACCAGCGTTAGCGGTGCCTGCTCCAGCACCTCAGGCGGCACCAGGGCACAGTAAGCGACGGCCAGCGACCAGCCCCGGGGGTCGCGCACCGGGCCGGAGAAGGTGGCCAACTGCTCCAGGTACGGGCTCTGCAAGCCCGCCTTGTCGCGCAGCACCCGGGCCGCGCTGGCCTGGGCATCGACATCTTCTTGCGCATGGATGTAGCCACCCGGCAGCGCCAGAGCCCCGGCAAACGGCGCGCGCTCACGGCGCAACAGGGCCACTTGCAACGCCCCTTGCTGCAAGGTCAGCAACACCACATCGACGGTACAGATCACAGTGGGCAAAGCGGATTCGGTCATGCACCGAGTTTGTCACAAGCATGAACAAACCGGCACCCAGATGGCGAACCACATTCCCTAGCGCAAATTCTTTGAGACCACTACGAAACAAGTGCTTTCAACTCAGTTAGTTTATTTTTTTTACTAACAAGATTACACTGCATCCAACAACCCAGGAGAAGACCATGCCCCGCAACATCCAGCTGCTGGTGATTGACCCGCAAAACGACTTTTGCGACCTGCCCATGGCCTGGCAACCCACCGATGTACTGACCGGCCAACGCACCGCACCCGCCCTGCCCGTGGCCGGTGCCCATGCCGACATGCAGCGCCTGGCCCAGTTCATCCGCAACCAGGGCGACCAGCTTGATGGGATCACCGTCACGCTCGATTCGCACCAGCGCTTTGATATCGCCCACCCTGGCTTCTGGCAGACCGGCGCGGGTGCCGATGTGGCGCCCTTCACCCCCATCACCGCCACCCAGGTGCGCGCAGGCGACTACACACCGCGCGATACCACGGCCCTGCCCCGCACCCTGGGGTATCTGGACGTACTCGAAGCCCAGGGCCGCTATACGCTGATGGTGTGGCCGGTGCACTGCGAGGTGGGCAGCTGGGGCCATGGCGTGCACGCCGATGTACTGGCCGCCTGCGGGGCCTGGCAGCTCCAGCGCCAGCGCGCGGTGCGCAATGTGTTCAAGGGCACCAACCCCTGGACGGAGCACTACAGCGCCATCGAGGCCGAGGTGCCCGATGCGGACGACGAAGGCACCGCACTCAACACCGCCCTGCTGCAGTCGCTGGGCCAGGCCGATGTGCTGCTGATCGCGGGCGAGGCCAGCAGCCACTGCGTGCGCTCGACCACCGAGCACATCGCGCAGCACCTGCCCCGCCTGGTGCCGGGCTGGCAAGCCAGCCGTATCGTGCTGCTGACCGACGGCATGAGCCCCGTGGGCGGGTTCGAGGCGCAGCACCAGGCATTTCTGCAGGTCATGCGTGCAGCCGGTGCACATCTCGCCAATATGAATGAAATCAGGCTCTAGCGCTTATCTATCAATTACTAGCAGCTACCAATTTTGGAGCAACACCATGAACCCCGTCATCACCAGCCTGCTCGACACCGACCTCTACAAGTTCACGATGTGGCAGGCCCTGCTGCACCGCCACCCACAAACACAAAGCGAATACCGCTTTGTGTGCCGCAACACCCCCGCCTACCCGCTGGCCGAGCTGCTGCCCGAGGTGAACGCTGCGCTGGACCACCTGTGCAGCCTGCGCTTCACGCCCGAAGAGCTGGCCTATGTGGGCAGCCTGCGCTACATCAAGAGCGACTTTGTGGACTTCCTGCGCATCTTCCAGTTCCAGCGCAGTTTCATCAGCGCCTGGGCCGAGGGCGAGCAACTGCACATCGTGGCGCAAGGCCCACAGGTGCATGTGATGGGGTTTGAGATCTTCGTGCTGGCCATCGTGAACGAGCTGTACTTTCGCCGTTTTGACGCGGCCCAGGCCCTCGCCAGCGGCCGTGCACGGCTGGCCGCCAAAGTGCATCAGCTGCAGGCCCTGGCCCGGCAGGCCACGCTGCGCCACCCTTTCGAGCTGTTCGACTTTGGCCTGCGCCGCCGCTACAGCGGCGCCTGGCAGCGCGAGGTGGTGCAGACCTTTGCGACAGAGGCGCCGCAGTGGTTCAAGGGCACCAGCAACGTGCTGCTGGCACGCGATTTGAACCTGGTGCCCATCGGCACCATGGCGCACGAGTACTTGCAGACCTACCAGGCCCTGGGCGTGCGGCTGCGCGACTTCCAAAAGGCCGCACTCGAAGACTGGGTGCAGGAATACCGGGGCGACCTGGGCATTGCGCTGACCGACACCGTGGGCATGGACGCCTTTCTCGCTGACTTTGACCTGTACTTCGCCAAGCTGTTCGACGGCCTGCGCCACGACTCCGGCGACCCGGTGGCCTGGGGCGAAAAAGCCCTCGCGCACTACACCCGGCTGCGCATCGACGCACACACCAAGCGGCTGGTGTTCTCGGACGGACTCGACCTGGAACGCGCCCTCATGCTGTACCGCCACTTTGGCGACCGCACGCAGCTCGGCTTTGGCATTGGCACCAACCTGACCAACGACATGGGTGCAGACCACAAGCCGCTCAACATCGTGATGAAACTTGTGCGCGCCAACGGACAACCTGTGGCGAAACTCTCAGACACACCCGGCAAGACGCTGTGCGACGATGAAACCTACCTGGCCTACCTGCGTCAGGTTTTCAACGTGAAGGACTGACACCATGCTCCGCATCACCCTTGCCCAGCTCAACTTCACCGTCGGTGACATCGAAGGCAACGTGGCCCGCATGGTGGCCGCCGCGCAGCAGGCGGCGCGCGAACAGGCCGACCTCATCGTGTTCAGCGAGCTGTCGCTGTGCGGCTACTACCCCGGCGACATGCTGGAGGAAACCGGCTTTCAGCAACGCATCGACGCCGGTATCTCCGCGTTACAACAGGCCTCTGCTGAATTACCCCAGCTGCACTGGGTGTTGGGCGCGCCCACACCCGCGCGCGGCCCCGGCAAGCGCTTGCACAACAGCCTGCTGGTGCTGCAAGGCGGGGCTGTGCGCCTGCAATACGCCAAGCAGCTGCTGCCCACGTACAACATCTTTGACGAGCGCCGCCACTTCGAGCCCGGACCAGACGTGGCCAAGGTGCTGCGCATCGGCAGCACGCAGGTGGGCCTGCTGATCTGCGAAGACGGCTGGAACGACCACGGCGCCGACTACGCCACCAACCCTTTCGAGCGCATGCGCGACGCCGCGCCCGACCTGGTGGTGAGCATCAACGCCAGTCCCAGCCACACTGGAAAACGCGAGCAGCGCCACCAGATCTTTGCCGACGCCGCGCGCCGCCACGGCCTGCCGATCCTGTACGTGAACCAAATCGGTGGGCACGACCAGGTGGTGTACGACGGCGCATCGTTCGCGGCCGAGCCCGATGCGGGTGTCGTCTTTGAAGCGCAGCGGTTTGTGGAAGACGTGCGCACGCTGCAGTTCGACAACGGGCATTTTCTGAGCGCAGAAGGCGCACGCCCCGCCCCCGTGCCCACACAGGGCCTTCCCGCCATGGACTTCTACCGCCAGCAGATCGTGCTGGGCCTGCGTGACTACGCATGGCGCTGCGGCTTTACGCAGGTGGTGGTGGGCAGCTCGGGCGGCATCGACAGCGCGCTGACGCTGGCGCTTGCTGTGGAGGCTCTGGGTGCGGACAACGTGGTGGGCGTGACCATGCCCTCGCGCTACTCCAGCAGCGGCTCGGTCGATGATTCGGTGGCGTTGTGCAACAACCTCGGCGTGCGGCTCTTCACCCACCCGATTGCCGAGCTGGTGGCGGGCTATGCGCAGCAGTTCGAGGCCAGCTTTGGCCAACCGCTGCAAGGCCTGCCGCTCGAAAATCTGCAGGCGCGCATTCGCGGAACGGTGCTGATGGAATACTCCAACGCCTTCGGCCACCTGCTGCTCACCACGGGCAACAAGAGTGAAATCTCGGTGGGCTACTGCACGCTGTATGGGGACACCAACGGCGGCCTGGGCTTGATTGGCGACCTCTACAAGACAGAGGTGTTTGCCCTTTCACGCCACGTCAACGAACACGCCGGGCGCGAGCTGATCCCGCAAGCCATCATCGACAAGGAACCCTCGGCCGAACTGGCACCCGGCCAGCGCGATGTGGACAGCCTGCCACCCTACCCCGTGCTCGACGAAGTGCTCAAGCTGCTGATCGAAGGCGACCGACTTTCTGCCGAGGAGCACCAGGCGGCGCAGAATTTCGTGGCCCAGCTGCAAACCGACGACGCGGGCCGCGCCCTGGTGCAGCGCGTGCGCATGATGGTGGCGCGCAACGAATACAAGCGCCGTCAGGCCCCGCCCATCGTGCGCGTGCGGGCGCGGGCTTTTGGCAGCGGGCGGCAGATGCCGATTGCAGCGCGGTATGTGTGAAATCGGTCCACGATAAAATCACTACTAAAACGATAGCTGTTAGCGCTTTATGGATAAGCGCTAGAAGCCAAAAACACTTAAAAGTCACCCGACAACGACTGGAGACACATGGTCGATACCGCCATCTACATCGGGCGTTTTGAGCCCGTGCACAACGGCCACATGGCGCTGCTGCAGCGCGCGCTCGACAGCGCGCAGCAGGTCATCGTGGTGGTGGGCTCGGCCTGGCAGGCGCGCTCGCCCAAGAACCCCTTCACTTGGCAAGAACGCGAGGCCATGCTGCGCAATGCGCTGCCCGAGGCCGACCGCAGCCGCATGGTGGTGCTGCCCATGCGCGACTACTACAACGAGGCGGTCTGGGTGCAGGCCGTGCGCCAGGGCGTGGCGCGGCTGACGACACCCGGTGCGCGGATCGGTCTGGTGGGCCACTTCAAGGACGCCACCAGCGGCTACCTGAGCGCGTTCCCGGGCTGGGAGCTGATCCATGTGGAGCGCCAGGGCCCCATCGACGCCACCGCCATCCGCGACGCCTGGTTTGGCGCCACACCCGACACGGTGCAGTCTGCTCTCGCCCCCCTGGCCGACCAGATGCCTGCCAGCACCCTGGCCACGCTGACCGAGTTTGCGCAGACCCCGCACTACCTGGCGCTGCAGCAGGAGTGGCAGATGCTGCGCGGCTACCGCCAGGCCTGGGCCGCCGCGCCCTACCCACCCGTCTTCGTGACGGTGGACGCGGTGCTGCGCTGCCAGCACCATGTGCTGCTGATCCGCCGCGCACGCGCACCCGGCAAGGGCCAGCTGGCCGTGCCCGGTGGCTTCATCGAACAGCGCGAAACGGTGTGGCAGTCCTGCCTGCGCGAACTGGTGGAAGAAACCCACTGCCACCTGCCCGAGGCCACCATGCGCGCCGCGCTGCAGTCCGTGGCCGTGTTCGACCACCCCGACCGCAGCCAGCGCGGCCGCACGATCACGCACGCGCACTACTTCGACCTGGGGGATGCGCCGTTTCCGGTGGTGCAGGCCGATGACGACGCGCTGCAGGTGCAGTGGACACTCATCGACCAGCTGGCGGGGATGGAAGAAGAGTTCTTTGAAGACCACTTCCACATGCTGGACCACTTCCTGGGGTTGACGGAGCTGCACTGACAACGTGCAGCCAGACTTCAAGCGAGAACAGCCTCCAGCGCTTATCCAACAAGCGCATAAAGCTATAATTTAAATAGCATCAAGTCCCAGCCCTCTCCAGCATGGCATGCAGCAGCACGTTGCACCCGGCCTCGATGTGCTCGGGTTTCGCATCCTCGATCTCGTTGTGGCTGATGCCGTCCTTGCAGGGGATGAAGATCATGCCGCTGGGCGCCAGCTTGGCCATGTAGACCGCGTCGTGCCCCGCACCCGAGACAGCGGGCATGTGGCTGTAGCCCAGCTTGGCGGCTGCGCGGCCCACGGCTTCCACACACTCGGGCTGGAAGAGTTGCGCGGGGTAGCTGGACACCATCTCGATGTGCACCTGCACACCGTGTTCTTGGGCCACCTGGTCGGCAAAGGCCTTGACCTCGGCAGCCATGGCGTCCACCAGTTCGTCGGTGCTGTTGCGCAGGTCGATGCTGAACTTGACCCGGCCGGGGATGACGTTGCGGCTGTTGGGGAACACTTGCACCATGCCCACGGTGCCACGCCCGTGCGGCGGATGGCGGTGGGCGGCAGCGACTACGTCTTGCATGATGCGCGTGGCGGCCAGCATCGCGTCCTTGCGCAGGGCCATGGGTGTGGGACCTGCGTGGGCTTCCATGCCGGTCACGGTGCAGTCAAACCAGCGGATTCCCAGCACGCCGCTGACCACGCCGATGGTCTTGTCGTTGTCTTCCAGCACGGGGCCTTGTTCGATGTGGGTCTCGAAGTACGCGCCGATGGGGTGGTCGCCGGGTTCCTGGTCTCCGATGTAGCCGATGCGTTCGAGTTCGCCTTTGACGGTCTTGCCTTCGGTGTCGGTGGCGGCGTAGGCGTGTTCGAGGGTGAAGGCTTTGGCAAAGACGCCGGAGCCCATCATCACGGGCACGAAGCGGCTGCCTTCTTCGTTGGTCCAGAAGGCGACTTCGATGGGGGCCTCGGTCTCGATGCCGTGGTCGTTGAGCGTGCGCACCACCTCGATGCCAGCCAGCACGCCGTAGTTGCCGTCGAACTTCCCGCCGGTGGGCTGGGTGTCGATGTGGCTGCCGGTCATGATGGGTGGCAGGCTGTTGTTGCGCCCGGGGCGGCGCATGAAGCCGTTGCCGATCTTGTCGATGGTGACGGTCATGCCAGCTTCTCGTGCCCAGCGGGTGACCAAATCACGACCCTGCTTGTCCAGGTCGGTGAGGGTGAGGCGGCACACACCGCCTTTAGGCGTGGCGCCGATCTGCGCCAGCTCCATGAGCGACGCCCACAGGCGGTTGCCGTTGATGCGCAGGTTCTCGATGTCGGTCTTTGCGGAGGGGTTCATGGTGACTTTGGGCAATGGCTTCAGGTGGGCTTACAGGGCGTCGAGCGGGTAGACCGGGCGGCGCAGGTTCTGGTAGGGAAACAGGCTGTGGTCGGAGCTCGTGGGGCCCGGGCTGTCGCACTCCACCAAGCCCGCCGACAACGGCACGAAGACAGGCCTGCAGTACATGCGCGACTTGAGCAGCAGGTAGCGGTACGTGGTGGGGTCGAGGCACACGCAGGAGAACACACCCAGATCCCAGGGCTCGTGGGGCTGCTCCACCACCACGATCTGCGTGTGGCCCAGGTCCAGCCACACAGCCCGCCCCATCGAACAGCGCTGGCCTGTGTAGATGGGGCCGGTGACGGTGTAGCTGCCATCGCTGATAGCCCGCACAGTGCCCTGTACCGGCACAGGATCTTTGTGCAGACCAAGCTGGGTTAACGGCACCTTGTTGCCCAGGCGCAGCGACACTTGCGCGCCCACCCCGGCCGCCACGAGCTCGGCCACGGCCTGCGGATCGCACAGCGGCCCGGTGGCAATGCCCTCCAGGCCTTGCGCCCACGCCGCCTGCAAGACATCCATGGTGTCGCAGGTCCCACCCGACATGCAGTTGTCGCTGTGATCGAGCAGCAGCACGGGCTTGTCGGCACCTTGCGCCATGGCGGCAGCACGGTCGAACGCCGCATTCAGAGGTTCACTCAGGTACACGTAATCGGTGCGCTCATTCCATATCTGGCTTGCCACCTGCTCTAGGGCCACAGCGGCCTGCGCTTCACCGTCAGCAGTAGCTTCGACAGTGGTGACCACGCTCATGCAAGGCGCAGGAATGTCAGCGAGGCAGAACCCGGCAAACACCGTCATGCCCGGCACTCCCTCACGCTCCGCTTCGGTTGCGGCCGCCACGGCGCGCGCCATGGCGCCGTTGAGCGTGGTGCTGCGCAGCGTATGGCTCATCAATGGCAATTGCTTCCAGCGGATGGCCCATTGGCGCCCCTCCTGGAGCATCTGCAGCACCAGACGCGCCACATGCGCACCCGTCTCGTACATGTCGATGTGCGGATAGGTCTTGAAGCCCACCATCACATCGGCGTTGTCCACCATGGCCTGCGTGATGTTGCCGTGCAGGTCGAGCGCCACGCCCAGCGGCACACCCGGTGCAGCGGCACGCACGCGCGCTAGGAGGTCGCCTTCGCCATCGGGTGTGCTCTGCACCACCATGGCCCCGTGCAGGTCCAGCAGGATCGCGTCGCAACCGGGAGCCGCCGCCACGATGCGGTCTGTCAGGACGCGATAGGCCTCGGCATCGACCGTGCCGCTGGGATTGGCCGTGGCAGAAACTGGCGTGATGCACTGCGCCCCGAGGCCCTGCGCCGCATCGATGAACGCCGCCATCGCCGTGCGCATACCCTTGTTGGCCTGGAACGCCGCGTCGTCATAGTCAGGCGCAAACGATGCCAGCGGCGTGGCGACGGGTGAAAAGGTATTGGTCTCGTGGTTGAGACGCGCGATCAGAAATTTCATGACAGCTCGCAATGCAAATCAGACCAGGCCAACGCCCAGATAACGGTCCTTGACCTCTTCGTCGGCCAGGAAGGTGGCGTTGTCCGCCGTGTAGACAATGCGGCCCTGCTCCAGCACGCAATGCCTGTCTGCCAGTTGCGTGCAGACCTCCAGGTTCTGCTCCACCAGCAGGATGGCCACTCCGGCCGCCTTGATGGTCTTGAGCTGGGACACGATCTCTTCAACGATTACCGGAGCGAGCCCTTCCACGGGCTCGTCCAGCATCAGCAGCTTGGGGTTGTTCATCAGCGCCCGCCCGATGGCCAGCATCTGCTGCTCGCCCCCGGACAACTGGCCGCCGCCGTTGGTGCGCCGCTCCTTGAGGCGCGGGAAGATGCGGTAGACATCGTCAAGCTGCCATGGTGAGCGTTTGCGCTGCCCAAGCAGCAGGTTTTCTTCCACCGTCAGCAGCTTGAAGATGCCGCGGTGTTCCTGTACCAGGCACACGCCCTGGCTGGCGATGACGTGGGGAGGCAACCCCTGCACCGGCTTGCCGGCAAACCGGATGCTGCCGCTGGTGGAAGGCACCACCCCGACGATGCTCTTGAGCGTGGTCGTCTTGCCGGCGCCATTGCGCCCCAGCAAGGTGACCAGCTCACCATCGCCCACCTCAAAACTCACCCCTTGCAGCACGTGGCTTTTGCCGTAATGGGCGTGAATGTTGTCCAGCGCGAGAATCATGCTTTCCCCCCCGTGATCATGTTGCCCAGATAGGCCGTGCGTACCCGGTCATCGCTGCGGATGTCGTGCGGCAGGCCTTCGGCCAGCACACGCCCCATCTGCATCACCGTCACCGTGTCCGAGATATCCATCACGATGTTCATGTTGTGCTCGATCAGGACCACGGTGTGCTGGTCACGAAGGCTCTTGATGAGACGCTTCATCTCTTCCAGGTCATCAATGCCCATGCCCGATGTAGGCTCGTCCAGAAAGATGGCCTTGGGCCGCGCCGACAAGGCCATGCCGACCTCCAGCCGGCGCTGCTGCCCGTGTGACAGGTTGCCGGCCGGCGTGTCGGCCAGTGACTCCAGACCCACCTTTGCAAGAACGGCTTCGACCACTTCCTTCTGCGCACGTGCGCCCACCGGCTCGTGCCAGGGGTTGAGCGCGTGCATGGGGGCCACGCCCTGTGCGCCCAGGCGCAGGTTCTCCCGCACCGACAGCGTGAGGAACAGGCTGGTGACCTGAAACGAACGCGCAATGCCCCGTTGCACACGGCGGTAGTCGGGCTCGTCCGTCACATCCTGGCCGTCAAACAGGATGCGCCCGCCACTTACGGTCTTGGTGCCTGTGAGCATGTGAAACAGCGTGGTCTTGCCAGCGCCGTTCGGACCGATCACGGAGTGCACGGTGTTGGCGCGCACCTGCAGGCTCACGCCGCCCAGCGCGGCAAACTTGCCGTAGTGCTTTTCGACATCGATGGCTTCCAGCAGGATCGGAGACTTGGTGTTCATGCCTGTTCTCCCTTCGCAGCTGCAGCCGTTGCCGTATTGCGCTGCCCCTGCAGCTTGCGCCACAGCATTTCACCCAGGCCCCACAGGCCACGCTGCATCCACAGGCTGACGGCAATCAGCGCCACCCCCAGCAGCAGCAGCCATCGCGGCCACAACTGGGACAGCCAGTCCGCCAGCAACAGGTAGAACGCTGAGCCCAGCAACGAGGCGAACAGATTGCCGGTGCCGCCGATCACGGTCATGATCAGAATCATCTCGCTGGTGTGCAGCTCGGCGTTGGACAGCGGGGCCAGCCCGGTCATCATGGCGTGCAATGCTCCCGCCAGACCCGTGACCGCACCCGAAATCACAAACGCCTGCAGTTTGAGCAAACGCAGGTTGTAGCCAATGGCCGCAGCGCGCTCCTCGTTGTCGCGCACTGCCAGCAACGTGCGGCCAAATGTGGAGTTGGACACCCTGAGCAACAACCAGAAAACGACCAGGAACAGCAGCGACACAAAGCCATAGAACTGCCAGGGCGTGGTCAGCGTCCACAGGTCTGTACCGAACACCGAGAGGTTGGGGCGCGGCACGTCCATCAAGCCGTTGTCACCGCCCGTCAGATCGGTCGCGGTGTAAGCAATGAAGTAGAACATCTGCGAGAAGGCCAGCGTCAGCATCACGAAATAGGTGCCCCGCTGACGGATGGCCACCCAGCCGACCAGGGCAGCACCCAGCGCGCCCATCACGGTTGCCAGCAGCAACGCCAGTGGCATGGGCACAGCCCAGCGGCTCAGCATCAGCGCCACCGTGTAGCTGCCCAGACCGAAGAAAATGCCCTGCCCGAAGGACAGCAGGCCCGTAAAGCCCAGCAGCAGATTGCAGCCCATGGCCGCCAGCGCATAGATCAGCACTTCACTGGCCAGAGAACCGGACTGCATCAGCAGCGGCATGGCCAGAACCACCACAGCCGCCAGGATGAAATGGGTGTATTTTTTCATGTGCTTCACTCCTTGCGACCCAGCAGGCCGTGAGGCCTCAGCAACAACACGGCGCCCATGGCGATGTAAATCATCAGGCGAGCGCCTTCGGGCCACAGCGTGCTCATCACGCTTTGCACGATGCCGATCATGAGCCCACCCAGTAGCGCCCCGCCAAAGCTGCCAAGCCCTCCGACCACCACCACCACGAAGGCCACGGCAAGCGCCTCCACGCCCATGAAGGGCTCGGCTCCGCGTATCGGAGAGGCCAGCACCCCGGCCAGGGCCGCTGTGGCGGCTCCCAGCCCAAACACCAGACTGAAGATCCGCAACACGTTGATTCCCAGCAACGAGACCATCTCGGTGGACTCGCTGCCCGCACGCACGGCACTGCCCAGGCGAGTGCCCTCCAGCACCCACCACAACAGCACAGAGAGCACTGCTGTGAAGCCAATCACAAACAGGCGGTACTTGGGGTAGATGAAGCTGCCCCACATCACCACCCCTTGCAGCGCATCGGGCACGGCCACGCTGTCGCCCAAGGGGCCCCATTGCAGGATCACCAGCTCCTGCGCAGCAAGGGCCAGCCCCACGGTGACCAGGATGTGAAACTCGTGCGCTGACGCGTACACATGGCGCAGGACCAGCTTCTCCGTCGCCCAGCCAATGAAGCCGACAACCAAAGGGACGACCAGCAACGCCAACCAGAAGCTCATGCCCCAACGCGTCATCTGATAGCAGAAATAGGCGCCGATCAGATAGAACGCTCCATGGGCAAAGTTCACAAATCGCAGCAGACCAAAAACAATGGACAGGCCGACTGCCAACAGGAAATACAGCATGCCGATGCCGATCCCGTTGATAACCTGTAGCAGATAGATATTCATACAGTGCTCGGGCAACAGACCCAGCAGGCCGCCATGGGGCGGACCCTGGGTTCACCAGTTCTGGAATGGCGTGGCGGTTGCGGCTTGCAGGTAGCCGCCCGCCACGCAGGCCTTGCTGACTGTCAGGCGCGCTTGCAGCCTGTCTTGTCCACCGGCAGGAACGACTTGCCCGAACTGAGCACATCCACGTAGTCGTCCTTGTTCTTCATCTTCGACTTGGCTTTGCCCTTGAGCAGGTAGTAGTTCTTGATGACCTGGTGGTCGTCTTTACGTACCTCTTCTTCGCCCGTCAGGCCCTGGTACTTGTGTCCCTCGAGTGCGGCGATCACGGCCTTCTGCTCGACCGAGTTGGCCTTGATGATGCCGTCGATCAGCAGCTTGGTGCAGATGTACGAGCCCGCGAGGCTGTAGTTGGGATTGATCTTGAGCTTGTCATTGGTGCGTTTGACCAGATCACGATTGAGTTCGGAATCCACGGTGTGCCAGTACTGCGCGCCGAAGTAGATGCCGTCGCAGAGGTCGGCGCCCAGCGATTCGAACTGTTCCAGGCCCGAGGCCCAGGCCACCAGAATCGTCATGTTCTTGTGCATGCCAAAGCTCACCGCCTGGCGCAGCGTGTCAGCGCATTGCGCACCAAAGTTCAGCAACAGCAGCACATCGGGTTTGGCCGCGATCGCGTTGGTGATGTAGCCGCTGAACTCCTTTTCCGCGAGCGAGTGGTAGCTGTTGCCCACATGCTCGATGCCCTTTTCCTTGAAGATGTTCTTGGCTGCGGACAACAGACCATCGCCAAAGACGTACTGCGGTGTGATGGTGTACCAGCGCTTGGCCTTGGGCATGGACTCGATCAGCGGTCGCACGGTCTGCTCGACCGCGCCAAAGGTCGGCACCGACCACCGGAAAGTCGCCACATTGCAGTCCGTGCCCGTGAGTTCGTCAGCCCCGGCAGTGGTGACAAACAGGCCTCCGGCCTTTTCGGCTTCCTTGCCCATGGCCAGGGCCTCACCCGACAGAATGCCGCCAGCAAAGAAGCGCGCACCTTGCTGCTGCGCCGCTTCCTGCACTTTGCGCACAGCGGTGGCGGGCTTGCCCTCGGTGTCTAGCAGGGTGTAGGCCAGCGGACGATTCAGTGCCTTGCCATATTGCTCAATGGCCAGCTTCATGCCCAAATCGGCAAACTTGCCGTTCGCCGCAAACGGGCCCGACATGGGCACGGGACAACCGAACTGAATGGCGCCAGCGGCCTGTGCAAACGCACTGCGGGTCAGGCCCATGGACGCAGCCAGCGCTGACAGTGCCGAGACTTGCAATATTTGACGACGTTGCATGAAGGACTCCCTTGAAGGTGAATGGATGGATCGCGTGATTTGCGGCCTCCATAGTGCGCAGCAAAGGGACTTCGTGAACTTTCACGATCTTTCATTTGGATTCATGCACATCAAGGGTTAACCCTATATTGCACCAAGAGGGTTTCTCCACGCACCGCGACTGCGCACGCAACTGCCCGCCATGCACCATGAAGTGCCTGGAAGGCGGAGTCCGAAGCGTCGGGATTGCGTGACAACGCGGCACCAGGCCGTGCACTCCCTGGCATGCACTCAGTGCAGGCGGGAGGCGTCCTGGGTGATTTGCGCGTCAGCGGTGAACGCGTAGCCGATCTGGTGAAGGGTCTTCACGGGCAGTGGTTCCGCGAAGGCTTCCGCAGCCTTCTTGCGCAAGCGCGTCAGAAGAAGGTTCAGGCGTTCTGCGCCGTTCTGGGCGCGCGCACCGAACAGATGATCGCTCAGCTCGCGCTTGGAGACTTGCTGGCCCTGCGCACGCAAGAGCTGCTGGAAAAACATGAACTCATGGGTCGTCAGCTTGAGCTGTTTGCCTTGCGGCGAGCTCAGCGTCCAGTCCTTGACCGCGAGGACCCATGCGGGCGCCGGAGCACTTTGAGTGCGAACTGATATGTCCAGCCCGGATGCCGCCGTACGAGGCGCCAGGCGGTTGGCAGTCGCATCGATATTCGCAGCCAGCTCCCGCAGGTTGACAGGCTTGACCAGGTAACGGTCTGCGCCGGCCCGCATGCCGGCCAGGCGGTCATTGAGGGCATCGCGAGCACTCAGGATGATCACACCCACTTCTGGCCTGGACTTGAGCAGCGAGGCCACGCTCAGACCATCTTCGCCTGGCAGGCCCAGGTCAAGAATCACCACATCCACGGGCCGCACCGTGAATCCCTTGTAGAAAGCTTCCGCACTCTCCGCGCCCCAGACGCTGTAACCCGAGTCGAGCAGGAACTCTTCGATGCTGTGCAACTGGTCCGAGTCGTCCTCAACAATGGCGATGTGGGGTTTTTGTTGGGTCATGCGGGAAGTGCCTTCGGTCCCTGCGCAAGACGCAATATTCAGGCCACCGAAAAGGGGAGTTCAATCACGAAACACATGCCGGTCGGCGACCGGGACTGCAGCGCAATCTTGCCGCCGTGCAGTTCGACTATGCCTTTTACCAAGGCCAGCCCCAATCCGGCACCGGGTTTGCCCTCAGCGGTTCGTCCGCGCCGGTACTTTTCAAACACCTTCTGCTGCTCGTCGGGTTGAATACCCGGGCCCTCGTCTTCGACCGACAGACGACAGCGCCCCGCTTCTCGCGTCACACGCAGCAACACCGTCGTCCCAGCCGGTGCATATTTGAAAGCGTTCGACAGCAGGTTCATCAGCATCACCCGCAGCAGTACCGGGTCGCCATGCAGCGCCGGCAGATCGGCCTGCACTTGCTGCTGCACGGTATGCGCTGTGGACAGCTGGCCGCCGTTTTCCGTGACCCACATGACCATTTCAGCCACATCCACATCCACGGGCTCGAGCGCGAAGTTCTGGCTGTCGATGCGGTCCTGGGTCAGGCAGTTGTCGAAGAAATAGCTCAAGCGCGCAGAACCGCGCAGGATGCGCTGGGCCAGCGCCTCCTGCGCCGGTATGTCCTTGGAGCGCAGCGCCAGCAGTTGACCTGCGGTGTTGATCACCGCCAGCGGCGAACGCACCTCATGCGAAAGCATGGCAATGAAATGGCGTTGATCGAGGACCGTCTGCTCGATAGAAGCGACAGCACTCTCCAGCTCCTGGGTGCGCTGCGCAACCATGGCTTCCAGGTCTTGTGCATGCTCCTGCATATGGCGCGCCATATAGCCCATCGCATCGGCCAACGAGCGCAGTTCACGGATCGGGCTGGACTTGGGTGCCTTGGCCGTCCAGTCATCCTGGGTCAGGCGTGTCGCCCAATCGCTGAGCGATTGCAGCGGACGAACCAGGCGACTGGCGACAAACAGCGAGAAAAGTACGGATGCCAGCATCACAGCCAGCGTGGTGTAAATGGTGTTGCGCAACACTCCGCGCAGCGGAGCATCAAAGCGACTCTCCGGCAGCATGATGGCCATAGTGAGCGTCGGCCCCTTGTGCAACACATGCGTCCACCAACGCATCAGATGCCGCTCGCCACCCACTTCCATGAACTCATGCCCCTCAGCCTGACCGGTGCGCAGGATGTGCTGCCCCAGAGCACGTACCACGGGGTCCCCGCTTTCATCCATGCGCGGCCGCCGCTCACCGGCAGCCCCCGAGAGCCCCATGGAGGCATCGGCCGAAGACATGGCCAGCAGCTCTCCAGATGCCTCCGCCAGAAACGCCTTTCCGCCAGACTCCGAAGCGACGGTATTCAAGAAATCGTTCAGCTGCGACAGCGAAACGTCTGCCGTGACAATGCCAATCAGATCGCCGTTATTGGCACGCAATGGTGCGGATGCCCCCATACCGATCGCACGATAGGCGCCTTGAACGTCCTCGATCTTGTAGCGATAGGGTGCGTACCATGACGTCCCGTCGTAATCCAGGGCGTTGGTGTACCAGGGTCTGTTGCGTGCATCAAAATTGATCTCGCTGCGCGAAATCAGCGTGGGCTGGCGTGTCAGCTCATCCACCCGAAAGACCTCCATCGCACGATCTCCGCTGATCGTGGCTCGCATCATGCGCAATGCACGGTCACTCCCGAGGGGCGGGCGGCTGCCGGCGTAGTACTCGCCCTCCCGCGTCCCGAGGGAGATGAACGTCAATTGCGGCTGCTGGTCAATCTGCAGCATGAACTGCTTCATGAGCTGGTCCGGGTGATCGACCATCAACAGACCGGCACGCGCCTGTTCCACATTGAAAGCCACCGCCCGCTGGGGCACATCGAAAAACGACAACAGCTTTTCGCGCACCCGCTGCGAGACTTCGTCGGCCAATTGGAGTGCAAAGCCCTCCATCGCGCCCACAGCAGAGCGGTAAAAGAGGGTGCCGCTGGCCAGCGAGATCGGCAGGAGAATCGCCAGCAGCGCAAAGGTCAAAAAACTGCGCAGCGCGATGCGGCGAGCAAACATGGGCAGCCTGGGTCAAGTGAGCTGGAAGGTAAATCCGATTCAAGCACAGATCGGCAGAAGTGCCCGTCCTCGACTTATGGAGCCGTACCAGGCTGCGCACCGCCCCGACGAGAGCATCCTGCGCAGCCCCATGCCGCCTGAGCCCAGTACCAGACTTCAAGCCAGATTGACCGCCAGCGCCTTTCCATAAAGCGCCAGCAGCTACCATCTAAATAGCATCAAGTCCCCGCGCGCTCCAGCATGGCATGCAGCAGCACGTTGCACCCCGCCTCGATGTGCTCGGGCTTGGCGTCCTCGATCTCGTTATGGCTGATACCGTCCTTGCAGGGGATGAAGATCATGCCGCTGGGTGCGAGCTTGGCCATGTACACCGCATCGTGCCCGGCGCCTGAGACGGCCGGCATGTGGCTGTAGCCCAGCTTGGCGGCGGCGCGGCCCACGGCTTCCACACACTCGGGCTGGAACAGTTGCGCGGGGTAGCTGGAGACCATCTCGATGTGCACTTGCACGCCGTGTTCTTTGGCTACTTGCTCGGCATGGGCCTTGACCTCTGCGGCCATGGCGTCCACCAGTTCGTCGGTGCTGTTGCGCAGGTCGATGCTGAACTTGACCCGGCCGGGGATGACGTTGCGGCTGTTGGGGAACACTTGCACCATGCCCACGGTGCCACGCCCGTGCGGCGGATGGCGGTGGGCGGCAGCGACTACGTCTTGCATGATGCGCGTGGCGGCCAGCATCGCGTCCTTGCGCAGGGCCATGGGTGTGGGACCTGCGTGGGCTTCCATGCCGGTCACGGTGCAGTCAAACCAGCGGATTCCCAGCACGCCGCTGACCACGCCGATGGTCTTGTCGTTGTCTTCCAGCACGGGGCCTTGTTCGATGTGGGTCTCGAAGTACGCGCCGATGGGGTGGTCGCCGGGTTCCTGGTCTCCGATGTAGCCGATGCGTTCGAGTTCGCCTTTGACGGTCTTGCCTTCGGTGTCGGTGGCGGCGTAGGCGTGTTCGAGGGTGAAGGCTTTGGCAAAGACGCCGGAGCCCATCATCACGGGCACGAAGCGGCTGCCTTCTTCGTTGGTCCAGAAGGCGACTTCGATGGGGGCCTCGGTCTCGATGCCGTGGTCGTTGAGCGTGCGCACCACCTCGATGCCTGCGAGCACGCCGTAGTTGCCGTCGAACTTGCCGCCGGTGGGCTGGGTGTCGATGTGGCTGCCGGTCATGATGGGTGGCAGGCTGTTGTTGCGCCCGGGGCGGCGCATGAAGCCGTTGCCGATCTTGTCGATGGTGACGGTCATTCCCGCTTCGCGCGCCCAGCGGGTCACGAGGTCGCGGCCTTGCTTGTCCAGGTCGGTGAGGGTCAAGCGGCACACGCCGCCCTTGGGGGTGGCGCCGATCTGCGCCAGCTCCATCAGCGACGACCACAGCCGGTCTCCGTTGATGCGCAGGTTCTCGATGTCGGATTTGACTTTCGTGTCCATGATGTTCTCCGGATGCATTGCAGCGGTTAGCGCGCCACCGCCGTGGGGGCCAGGTCCTGCGCACGCTTTTGCACGGCCTGGAAGTTGGCGCCAAACGCAGGGCGCTTGATGTAGCGACCCTTGCCTTGTTCAGCCCGCAGGTCGCCGTTGGCGAACACCATGCGCCCCTGGCTCACGGTGTGGCTGGGGATGCCTCGCACGGTGCGGCCTTCAAAGATGTTGAAGTCGCCCTTGCTGAACTGGGTCTTGGCCGAGAAGGTCTTGGTGCCTTGCGGGTCCCACAGCACCAGGTCGGCATCGGCGCCTTCGCCAATGAAACCCTTCTTAGGGTAGATGTTGAACAGCTTGGCCGCGTTGGCGGAAGTGATGGCCACGAACTCGCTGGGCGTGAGGCGCCCGGTGTTCACGCCACCATCCCACAGCGCAGCCATGCGCTCTTCCACACCGCCGGTGCCGTTGGGAATTTTTGCGAAGTTCTCTTTGCCCATGGCCTTTTGCGCGGCGCAGAAGGTGCAGTGGTCCGTTGCCGTGGTGTGCAGCTGGCCCGATTGCAGGCCGCGCCACAGCGCCTCCTGGTGGCCCTTGGGGCGGAAGGGTGGGCTCATCACATAGGCGGCGGCCTTGGCAAAGTCGGGGTCGCGGTACACGCTGTCGTCCACCAGCAGGTGGCCCGCCAGCACCTCGCCGTACACGCGCTGGCCGCGTGCGCGGGCACGGGCAATGGCGTCGGCCGATTCCATGCAGCTCACATGCACCACGTAGATGGGCACGCCCAGCACGTCGGCAATGGCGATGGCGCGGTTGGCGGCCTCGGCCTCGACCATGGGCGGGCGCGAGAGCGGGTGACCCTCGGGGCCGGTGATGCCCATCTTGGCGACCTCTTGCTGCAGCAGGTAGACCAGCTCGCCGTTTTCAGCGTGCACCGTGGGCATGGCCCCAAGTTCGAGTGCGCGCTTGAAGCTGTTCACCAGGGTTTCGTCGTCGCACATGATGGCGTTCTTGTAGGCCATGAAGTGCTTGAAGCTGTTCACGCCTTCCTGCTGCACCAGCGTGCCCATGTCGGCGCGCACCTGCTCGCTCCACCAGGTGACGGCGACGTGGAAGGAATAGTCAGCCGCAGACTTTTCGGCCCAGCCGCGCCACTTGCGGTAGGCGTCCATCAGCGGCTCTTGCGGGTCGGGGATCACGAAGTCGATGATGCTCGTGGTGCCGCCCGCCAGCGCGGCGGCCGTGCCGGTGAAGAAGTCGTCCATGGTGACGGTGCCCATGAACGGCAGCTGCATGTGGGTGTGCGGGTCGATGCCACCGGGCAGCACGTACTGGCCGCTGGCGTCCAGCGTCTCTGCACCCGCAGGGGCCTGCGCCGCAGCGTCCTCCCCCACGGCCACGATGCGGCCATCGACGCACAACACATCGGCGCGCTGTTCACGGTCGGCGTTGACCACGGTGCCACCGCGGATCACAAGGGCTTGGCTCATGGGGGTCTCCTTCAGGGATACGGATCAATTCAAAAAAATGGACCCTGCACTGGCACCAGGCCCAGGCAGGGTCCAGGGTGTCACTTCTTCTTGGCCGTCAGGTAGTAGTAGGTGCCGGCCACCGCCAGACTGAAGAACCAGCCCGAGTCGAACAGCGACAGCCAGATGGCAGGCATGCCCGCCTTGTCCACCACACCCGATACGGCCAGGTAGCCTGGCAGGCAGGGCAGCACACCCAGTGCGAAAGCGATCAGGGCCTGCAGGTTCCAGCCGTTGCTGTACTCGTATTCACCGCCACGGCGGTACAGGTCGTCCACCTTCAGCTCGCTCTTGCGCACCAGGTAGTAATCCACCAGCAGGATGCCCGCAATGGCGCCCAGCAGCGTGCCGTAGCCGCCCAGCCAGGTGAACAGGTAGCCGCCCGAGGTGGCCAGCAGCTTCCAGGGCATGAACAGCAGGCCGATGCCCGCAGCGATCAGGCCGCCCATGCGGAAGCTGATCTTGGACGGCGCGCACTGGCTGAAGTCATACGACGGCGACACCAGGTTGGCGGCCACGTTGGTCGTCAGGTTGGCCAGCAAGATCACCAGCAGACCCAGGCCTGCGGCCACGCTGCCCATCTGCGTGAGCAGACCATCAGGGAACAGCTGGGCCTTGCCGTAGAGGATGGCCGAGGCCGAGAAGCCGATCACGCCCACCATGGAAAACAGCGCCATGGGAATCGGCAGGCCGATGGCCTGGCCCATGACCTGGTCCTTTTGCGTCTTGGCAAAGCGGGTGAAGTCCGGAATGTTGAGCGCGAGCGTGGCCCAGAAGCCGACCAGGCCCGTCAGCGCCGCCCAGGTCTTGGGGCCATCCTCGACCACCTTGGCAGGCAGGTTGAAGAGCTGGCCCGAGGGCACCTTCATCATCAGCACCACGACGAGCACGATGGACGCAATGATCATCAGCGGCGCGGCAATCACTTCGAGTTTGCGGATGGACTCCGGGCCCTTCCAGATGAAGTAGATGTGCACCGCCCAGAACGCGAGGAAACACACGAACTGCGAGGTGCTGATGGTCTGCCCATCAGCAGGACCCGCGAGCCCCATGCCCAGGATGTTGAGGAACCCGTGCAGCGCCAGCGCGCCAAAGTAGCAGTTGATGGAGAACCAGCCGCACGCCACCAGGCCGCGCAGCACGGCGGGCAGGTTGGCGCCTTTTACGCCAAACGATGCACGCGCCAGCACCGGGAACGGCACGCCGTACCGGGGCCCTACCCGCCCAATGAGCACCATGGGCACCAGCACGATGCAGTTGGCCAGGAACACCAGCCACACCGCCATCTGCCAGGTAAAGCCCTGGTCCAGCATGGAGCTAGCCATGGTGTAGGTGGGCACACACACGACCATGCCCACCCAGAGTGCGGCAAAGTCCTTCCACGTCCAGTGTCGCTGCGCGGCGGTGGTGGGGAGCAGATCTTCATTGGCGAGCGTGTTGGATGCATCGCCGGGCATCAGCCCCGCCACATGGGCCGTGCTGCCGGTACTGTTGGTCATGCCTGTACTCCTGTCAAAGACGTCGTTGGGGTTGCACACAACCCACCGTCTGGTCTAGCGCCCTCACGCTGGCAGACGGCGGGCAAAGGGAAGCGAGCGATGCTAGAGATCACGCAAGAACTGCACCAGATGCAGTGCAGCATGCGTTGCAAATCAGCACCACAACGGGTGCTGTCACAACGCCTTGCAGGGTCTGTGGCACACGCACGCATGGGTCGCATATCAAGCCGCTGCAGACACGCGCTGCGGGTTGTTGGGGTGCGTGGTCCAGTTGGCGTATTCGCCCGTCACTTTCTTGCCTGTGCGCACATCAACTTCGCCCGGCTCCAGCGCGCGCATGGTGATGCACTCAGGCACGGGACAGATCGACACACAGAGGTTGCAGCCCACGCATTCGGCCTCGTTGATCTCGAACTTGCGCACGCCCCCCTCTTTGGTGAAGGTGATGGCCTGGTGCGAGGTGTCTTCGCACACCACATGGCAGCGGCCACACTGAATGCAGGCATCCTGGTTGATGACGGCTTTTTCGATGTGGTTGAGGTTGAGGTTCTTCCAGTCCTTGACCGTGGGCACGGCCTGGCCTTTGAAGTCGTCGAGCGTGGCGTAGCCGTGCTCGTCCATGAAGTTGGACAGGCCGTCGCACATGTCCTGCACGATCTTGAAGCCGTACACCATGGCCGCCGTGCACACCTGCACCGTGCCGCAGCCCAGCGCAATGTACTCGGCTGCATCGCGCCAGGTGGTGATGCCGCCAATGCCGCTGATGGGCAGGCCGGCGGTCTGCGCGTCGCGGGCGATCTCGGCCACCATGTTGAGCGCAATGGGCTTGACGGCCGGGCCACAGTAGCCGCCGTGCGAGCCCCAGCCGTCGGTGCTAGGGCTCATCACCATGCGGTCCAGGTCCACGCCCATGATGGAGTTGATGGTGTTGATGAGCGACACGGCATCGGCTCCACCCGCCTTGGCGGCGCGTGCAGGGTGGCGTACGTCGGTGATGTTGGGGGTGAGCTTCACGATCACGGGCAGCTTGCTGTAGTGCTTGCACCACGCCGTGACCATCTGGATGTATTCAGGCACCTGGCCCACGGCCGCGCCCATGCCGCGCTCGCTCATGCCGTGCGGGCAGCCGAAGTTGAGTTCGATGCCGTCGGCGCCGGTGTCTTCCACGAGCGGCAGGATGGCTTTCCAGCTCTGCTCCTCGCACGGCACCATCAGCGAGACGATCATGGCGCGATCCGGCCAGTTGCGTTTGACGCGTTTGATCTCTTCGAGGTTGGTGTGCAGCGGCCGGTCAGTGATCAGCTCGATGTTGTTCAGGCCGATCACACGGCGGTCTTGCGACATCAGCGTGGAGTAACGCGGGCCGTTGACGTTGACCACCGGTGGGTCTTCGCCGAGCGTCTTCCACACCACGCCGCCCCAGCCCGCCTCGAAGGCGCGGGTGACGTTGATCTCCTTGTCGGTGGGTGGTGCGGACGCGAGCCAGAAGGGGTTGGGACTTTGGATGCCCAGAAAATTGCTGCGAATGTCTGCCATGGGGTGCTCCCGTGAAAACTGGGTGGAAGGGGTTCAGGCCATCAGTGCTGCATGGATGGAGACAGCGGCGACCTTGCCGTGCTCCACCGCTTCCACCGTGAGGTCGCGGCCGCCCACGCGGCAGTCGCCACCCGCCCACACACGCGCCAGGCTGGTCTGGCCTTCGGCATCGGTGGTAATACGCCCGCCCTCCAGCGCAATGCGGTTGCCCACAGGCTCGGCCACAAAGGTCTGGCCGATGGCCTTGAGCACCATGTCGGCATCGAGCGTGAAGGTCTCGCCGGTTTCCACCAGCTTGCCGCCGCTCAGCGCAGTGGCGGCAAAGCGCACGCCCTTGACGGCGCCGCCTTCGCTCAGCACTTCCTTCGGTGCCGCCCAGTGGCGGATGGTCACGCCGTTCGTCTGCGCCCATTGCTGTTCCACGGCCGATGCCGACATGGCCTCTGCGCCCCGGCGGTAGACGATGGTCACTTCTTCCGCGCCCAGCTTGCGCGATTGCACGGCAGCATCCACCGCCGTCATGCCGCCGCCAATCACCACCACGCGGCGGCCCACGGGCAGGGTCGAGAGGTCGGTGCTCTGGCGCAGCTCGGCAATGAAATCCACGGCATTGCGCAAGCCTGTGGCCGTGGGTTCGGCCACGCCCAGCGCATTCACGCCCTGCAGGCCCAGGCCCAGGAACACCGCGTCGTAAGCGCCCAGCAGGCTGTCCAGCGTGATGTCACGGCCCAGCTGCTGGCCGGTGCGCACCTCGATACCACCGATGGACAGCAGCCACTCCACTTCCTTCTGCGCAAAGTTGTGGGTGGTCTTGTAGCTGGCCAGGCCATATTCATTGAGGCCGCCCAGCTTGGGACGCGCCTCGAACAGCACCACGTCATGGCCGCGCACGGCCAGTCCATGCGCACAGGCCAGGCCCGCAGGCCCAGCGCCCACCACAGCCACGCGCTTGCCGGTGGCGGCTGCACGCTGAAACAGCGGTGCGCCCGGCTTTTCAAAAAATGCGTCGGTCGCATAGCGCTGCAGCGAGCCGATCTCCACCGGCTTGTCTTCGTTGGTGTTGCGCACGCAGGCCTGCTCACACAGCACCTCGGTGGGGCACACGCGGGCGCACATGCCGCCCAGCGGGTTGGCCTCCAGGATGGCGCGGGCGGCGCCCCGGTTGTTGTCCTGCGCAATGCGGTGGATGAACGATGGGATGTCGATGCCCGTGGGGCAGGCAGTGGCGCAGGGCGCATCGTGGCAGTAGTAGCAGCGCTCGGCCTCGATCAGGGCCTGGGGCTTGGTGAGCGGCGGGTGCGCATCACCGAAGTTGGCAGCGTAGTCGGCCAGGTTCAGGCGTGCGGCATGAATGCCGCAGGCACGGCTTGCGGGTGTGTCCATCAGGTTTCCTCCGAGAGGGTCAGGGTGGGGGTCTGGGCGCAGGCCATGCAGGCGCTCCAATGCGCCCGTGCCACGCAGCGCTGGCTGCGCATGCGGCTGGGGCCAGCCAATGCAGCACAGGCGCAGGCGCCTGTGCTTGCAAACTTCGGAGGTTTCATCGTGGGCCTCGCTGTAGGATTCAGGTGCCCGCTGCTTTGGCGCAGCGGTGCCCTGTGTGGTGGGTCAATTTACCAACCCGTAAAAATTTACCAATTGGTAAAATCCCTAGAGCAAACCCCGTGCCAGCCAAATCGCCACAAATCTCCGTCCCACGCCAGCGAAATGCCAGTTTTTGGCCCCTGGCTTGTTCCACAATGGTGCGATGACCGACGCCCGCCCGTCCCCCGCAGACACCGCCCCCCGCGCTCCCAGGACAACGCGCCCCACCTCCAGCGACGAGACAACGCCCCGCGCGCCCACCGCCTCGCGCTTGCTCAAGGAACAGGGCATCCTCACCGAGGCCGAGAACCACTTTGCGCAGTTCGGCTTTGAGGGCGCCTCGCTGGAAAACATCGCAGCCGCCATCGGCATCAGCCGCCACAACCTGCTGTATTACTTTCCGAGCAAAGAGGCGCTGTACCAGCGTGTGCTCGACGACGTGCTCACCCAGTGGCTGGCCGGGATGGAAGACTTGTCGCACAGCGACGACCCCCAGCAGGCGCTGCGGCGCTATATCCGCGCCAAGCTGCAGTATTCGCGCACGCGCCCCCAGGGCGCCAAGGTCTTCACCAAAGAGGTGATTGCCGGTGCACCACGTTATGGCAACGCCATCATCGAGCGCGTGGCGCCGCTGCTCAAGACCGAGGTGCGTACCTTCGAACGCTGGGCCCGAGAAGGCCGCATCGCCAAGGTCAACTTCACACACCTGATGTTCATCATCTGGTCGGTCACGCAGGCCTATGCGGAGCAGGAGGCCCAGTTCGCCCTGCTATTGGGCAAACCGGCACTGACAGAACGCGACTACGAAAAGGCCGAGGAGCTGATCGTGCGCATGGTGCTCAGCGCGCTGGCTCCGGAGAACCCCCTCTGAAGCAGCCCACAAACGCTACCATATTGATAGCTATTTGCGCCTTATAGATAAGCGCTAGAGCCGATTTTTATCTGTAATTTTGCGCATCCGATCTTGCGCCGCATGGTGAGCAACACGATGGGCATGGGCGGCGCCCCCCGCCTTGCCACTGCCCTACCCCTGCTTTTGCTGCCACAGCACATCCAGCACATGCTGGGTGGCCCGCTCGACTGGCCCCGCACGGTGCGCGATACCCAGCGGCCGCCACAGGCGGGGCTGCAGCGGCAGCATGCGGATGCGGGGGTCCAGTGGCACGGGGGTGGAAGCCTCTTGCGGCAGCAGCGTTGCACCATAGCCTGCCGCCACCAGGCTTTTGATGGCGTCGTTGTAGTTCAGCTGGATGCGCGCCTTGGGGTGTTCGCCGGCTTGCGCAAACCACTCGCCCGTCAGCCGTGACAGGCTGGTGCCATCGTCGTTGAGGATCAGCGGCTGGCTCGCCAGCCAGCCGGGAGTGACCCGCGCGGGCGAAGGCCAGGTGGACGGCACAACCGCCATGACGGGGTCGCGCCGCCACGGCAGCACCGCCACACCGCGCAGGGCTGCCTGTGGCAGGGCCACCAGGCCCACATCCAGCACACCATTGGCCAGCCGCGACATGGTTTCGTGCGAAGTGAGCACGGCCACCTGCACGTCGATGCCGGGGTGGTGCTGGCCCAGCGCCTCCAGGGCCTGGGGCAGCAGGTGCGCAATGGCCCCCGTGGAGGCGCCCAGGCGCACACGCCCCGCCAGCCCCTGCACCTGGCGTTGCACCAGGTCCATCGCTTCATCCGCGTCCGCCAGCAAGCGCCGGGCACGTTCGACCAGCACCTCACCCACGGCGGACGGACGCACCTCGCCCCGCTTGCGCACCAGCAATGGCGCACCGATGTGGGCCTCCAGGTCCGCGATGTGCAGGCTCACCGTGGGCGGCGCCAGGTGCAGCGTGCGGGCGGCTTCTGCGAAGGAGCCCAGGTCGGCGATGGTGACCAGCGTGCGCAGCCGGTCAAGATTGAGTTCGCGCATAACGTTCAGTAAACCTGATCTTGATGTTTGTGAAATTCAACTTTTCAAAGTTTAGACCGGCACCGAAGATTCCACATCCCCTCCATTGCAAGAACCCGCCCCATGACCACCCAACCCCTTGTCTTCATCGATGGCGACCAAGGCACCACCGGTTTGCAGATCCACGAACGCCTGCGTGGCCGCATGGATCTGCAGCTGCTGACCCTGCCCGAGGCCGAACGCAAGAACGCCACCCGCCGCGCCGAGGCCATCAACAGCTGCGATATCGCCATCCTGTGCCTGCCCGATGCCCCTGCCCGCGAAGCAGCCGCCTCCATCGTCAACCCCGCCGTGCGCGTGATCGACGCCAGCTCGGCGCACCGCACGGACCCGCAGTGGGTGTATGGCTTTCCAGAGATGGGCGCTGCCCAGGCCGCGCGCATTGCTGGCGCCAAGCGGGTCAGCAACCCAGGCTGCTACCCCACGGGCGCCATCGCCCTGCTGCGGCCCCTGGTGCAGGCGGGGCTCGTGCCCGCTGACCTTCCCATCACCATCCACGCGGTGTCGGGGTATTCGGGCGGCGGACGGGCTCGCGTGGACGAACATGAAGGCCCCAACGCAGCCAACGCCCCGGCCTTCCAGCTCTACGGCCTGGGTCTGGAACACAAGCACACCCCGGAAATCGCCCTGCACGCCGGGCTGTCGCAACGCCCGTTCTTTCTTCCGGCCTATGGTTCGTTCCGCCAGGGGATTGCGCTCACCATTGCGCTGCATCTGCGCCAGCTGCCCGCAGGCACCACCGGAGAGCGTTTGCACGCTTGCCTGGCCCAGCACTTTCTCGGTGCGGACCATGTTGAGGTCCTGGGCCTGGCGCAAGCGCAAGACACCCAGCACCTGGACCCGCAGGCCCTCAACGGCACCAACCAGCTGCAGTTGGGCGTTTTCAGCAACGCCCGCCATGGCCAGGTGCTGCTGACTGCCGTGTTCGACAACCTGGGCAAGGGGGCATCGGGGGCGGCTGTTCAGAACCTGGATTTGATGCTGCTCGCATCTCGGTGCTGAACCGCCCAGGCCAGCCGTTGCCAGATTCGCACTTACAGCGGAGAAGGTCAAATGCAGCAGCAGGCCGCCGCGTGCGGCCCGCCGCCCCGAACAAAGACGCTGTTTTTGAACACTTTTTCACGTTTGGGCGCATTTTTTGCTCTGCTACACTGCCTCGGCACGCAGCCTCCCGCTCGGGTTGGCGCTTCCCTTTTTCTCCCCCTGAAGCCCTTTCATGGCTGAGTCCGGCAAAGCACCCTACCTTTTCGCCCTGGTTTTGTTGTTGGCCGTGTTGGGGGTGTATCTCCCCGGATTGAACAACGAGCTGCTGTTTGATGACCTGCGCTTGACGGAAGGCTCCATTTTTGGTGTCTATGGAAACTTGCTGGACGTCAAGCAGCGCATGATTTCCTACGGCAGCTTCGTTTGGGTGGAACACCTCGTGGGCACTGGCTGGTGGAAACAGCGCATCGTCAACTTGGCACTGCACCTCGGCGTGGTTGCAGCGGTGTACATGTTCTTCAAGGCGCTGCTGGCCAGTACCCGCTTCCCGCAGGACATGGAAGAGCAGGCGCACTTTGCATCCTCCCAACGCGCTGCGCTGCGGGTTGGCGTGGCACTGTTCGCTCTGCATCCCGTGGCAGTCTATGCCGTGGGCTACCTGATTCAGCGATCCATCCTCATGGCCACCCTGTTCGCGGTGCTGGCCTGCTGGGCGTTTGTGCGCGGATTGCAAACGCAACGCGTGGCTTGGTATGCAGGCGCGCTGTTGAGTTATTTGCTTGCGGTGCTGTCCAAGGAACATGCGGTCATGACCATTGCTCTGGCCGTACCCCTCTACATACACGTACGGCGGCCCAGCTGGAAAAAAGCCGTGGCAGTGACGGGCGGCGCACTGCTGCTGCTGGCGCTAGTGGCAGCCGTACTTTTGCACTTTTATGGCGCAGTCATGGGCCGGCTGTTTGATGCACAGTCAGTAGCCTTTGCGCAGCAGCTTGAAGCCTTGCAACCAGGGATCACGCAACGCATGTTCCCGCTGAGCATCATCAACCAGGCTGCGCTCTTCTTTGCATACGGATTGCTGTGGATCGTGCCTTACGTGGGGTGGATGTCTATCGACATTCGGCCAGCCTTCCCATTGGGTTTTGCGTCTTCATGGCATGTGCTGGGTGCGTTGGGGTATGTGGCGCTGCTGATCGGCGCGGCCTGGCTGCTGCTGAGGCGAACCGGAGCGCTCAGTCTGGCGGCCCTGCTGGTGCTTTTTCCGCTGGTGTGGTTTGCCACGGAGTTTTCCACCGTGTGGGTGCAAGACCCGTTTGTGCTTTATCGCAGCTACCTCTGGGCCGTTGTGCTGCCGGGATTGCTGGCGGTTGCGCTGACCGGGTTCAAGCCTCGGACCATCTACACCTGGGGCGTGGTGCTTGGGCTGGTGTTTGGAGCCTTGGCCCTGGAGCGCCAACTCTCCTTGACCGACGAGGTCGCCGCCTGGACAGACGCGGCAGAGAAGACCGACCTTACCGCACCGGCCAATGCAGTCGGACGCAGCCGTCCCTTCTTGAATCTGGGGGCTTACTACATCCGCAAAGGGATGACAGAGCAGGCAGAGCGGAACATTGGCACGGCGGTTGCCCTGCGCGACCGAGGCGAACTGGGCAATGGCGCCCTGTTCAACTCTGGCGTGGTTCTGCAATTCAAGAAGAAGCACGCAGAAGCACTGCAAGCGTTTTCTGCAGCCGAAGCGCAGGGCTACGCTGAGCCAGCTTTGTACTTTCACAAGGGCGAATCTCAAGCAGCCTTGGGGCAGTTGGGACCTGCATTGGAGAGCTTCCGCGTGGCTTTGTCCAAAACGGAAAAAGACAGCAAGCAGCAGGACGTGGTGCCCACCATTCGCATCCGACTGGTCGAAACGGCCATGGCCGCACAACGTTACGACGAGGCCATCAGCGGTTTTAAGGCGCTGCTGCAGACAAGCCCCAAAGATCCGCGCCTGCTGCTGGGCCTTGGCATGGCACGGGTGGGCAAAGGCGAGACTAAGGCAGCCATTGAGGTGTTTGATCAACTCATTGCCACCAACCCCGGTGCCCCGGTCTACTACGGCCGCGCCATCGCCCACCACCAGGCGGGCCAGCAGGCGGCAAGCCTGAGCGACATCGATCAGGCCATCAAGCTGGACCCTCGGAACCCGCAGTACAACCAGATGCGCGCCATCATCGCTGCCCCCAAGAAGTAGCGACAGGCAGGCCGTGACTTTGCGCGTATTACACATTGGCAAGTTTTATCCCCCGCACCGGGGGGGGATGGAAGTGTTTCTTGCTGACCTGATCAAGGCACAGCGCGCAGCAGGCATTGATGCTGCGGCGTTGGTGCACGGCGACCCCGAAGCCGAAGACCCACCGTGGCTCACGCGGGTGCCTGTGCAGTTGCAACTGGTTTATGCCCCGATTGCGATGGGGTTCCGCGCCGCCTTGTCCAAGGCCATCGCAACACACAGGCCGGATGTTTTGCACCTGCACATGCCCAACAATTCCGCTCTTTGGGCCCTGACTCTGCCCAGCGCACGATCCATACCGTGGGTTGTGCACTGGCAATCCGACGTGGTGGTATCACGCATCCGAACCACCATCGCACTGGCTTACCGGCTGTATCGCCCCTTTGAGCAAGCGGTGCTCTATCGTGCCCAGCGCATCATTGCGACGTCCCCCCCCTATCTTGAAGCGAGCGAGCCCCTGAAAGCATGGCGGCAGAAATGCGCAATCATCCCCCTGGGCCTGGACACCAGCCATCTCGATGTTGAACCAGACCGTGCCGTCGAAGCGGAGTCCCCTTGGAGCAGCAACACCCTGCGCCTGTTATCCATTGGCAGACTGACCTACTACAAGGGATTTGAAACGCTGATCAAAGCGGCCATGAGCCTGAGCGGCGTGGAGCTGTTGATTGTGGGTGACGGAGAGCTTCGCAAAGAACTACAAGCCTTGATCGACGCGCTCACGGCTGCTGGCAAGCCAGCCAACGTGCGGCTGCTGGGCAATGTGGATGATGTGCAAAAGAACAGCCTGCTCCACAGCTGCGACGTGTTTTGCCTTGCCTCACGCGAACGGACCGAAGCCTTTGGCATGGTGCTGCTGGAAGCCATGCAGCATGCCAAGCCGTGCATCGTATCGGCGCTGCCAGGTTCAGGCATGCCTTGGGTAATGGAAACCGCTGGCGCGGGCCTGCAAGCCCCTGTCGAAGACGTTGCGGCCTGGGCAAATGCAATTCAGCAGATGCAAAACAACCCCACCCAGCGCTCGCACTGGGGCATGGCAGGGCAACGCGCCTTGCAGACACATTTCTCCATTGCGGCTTGCGAGCAACGCGTTTCCGACCAGTACGCACTGGCGGCGCCCGAGACCGACCATTACCGTGGTAGCCGAAAAGACATGCTCATCGTCGTCCCCGCTCGCAATGAAGCAGCCACGATCGGCACATTGCTTGCAGCCCTCAGAGCAAAGGGCTGGCACGAAATCGTCGTCATCAACGACCAAAGCACTGACGATACGGGCGCCATCGCGCGTGCAGCCGGGGCACGGGTGCTCAACCCGACATTACCCATGGGTGCTTGGGGCGGAATGCAGGCGGGCATTTGCTATGCGATCCGGCATGGATACCAAGCCGTCATCACCATGGACGCTGACGGTCAGCACGAAGTGGATGAAATCCCCACGCTGCTCCAGGCGCGCGATCAAGCCGACCTTGTTGTCGGAGCCTTCCCCGAACGGGCAAGCCGCCTGCGCCAACTTGCGTGGCGGTGGTTTCAGCAACTGGCGGGCTTTGATCTGCGTGACCTGACCTCCGGCTTTCGGCTGTACAACCACCAAGCCATGAAGACGCTTGCGTCGCGTGAAGCCACGTTGCTCGACTACCAGGATCTGGGCACGCTGTTGCTGGTGCGCCGCGCAGGCCTGACGATCACCGAAGTCCCCGTGTCCATGAATTTGCGCGCTGTGGGGACATCACGGATTTTCAATTCGTGGTTCAACGTGGGCAAATACATGATTGCCACCACCCTGCTCTGCCTGGCGCAGTGGAAAGTTCGCAGAGAGCAATCAGTGGGCAAGAGTAAGTAAGAGCGGGACCAGCACGCTACGCAGCCACTCGGTGCCGATGCTGGGCCGAAGACACCACAAAATTTGCAAGTCGTGTGACGAGATGGGAGGACGGCCCCCTGGGCTCACTAGCCACGCTGGATGGCGCTTCAAACCGCAAATCTGCGCCACCGCAGGCCTTCGCACGCAACCTGCCAACGACGCAAATTGCCGACGAAAGGCACCCAACTTCAGTCTGAGCGCGCTTGCCACGGGTGACAATCTGCATTAGATTTTGTCTGAAATTTACATTGAATTTACATTGCAAGTCCAGCAGAACAGCCCCTAGGGATGCCCCCGTTGCTGAACCCATTGCCCCGCAAAATGAAAAATATAGCTACTCGAATCAGGTCTGCGTGGAGATCGATAATATTTTTATCGATCACGTCGACTGCCCTTTCTTTTGGTACAGGCCACGCCCAGCAGGTATTGCAACTGGTTCCTGGGAAGCCGCACTCAGAAACAATGGCAACCACAGCCCTGAACACTAAACTGGGCGAGTCGTTGCGCATAGAAAATCTGAAAATTAACGATGAAGCCCCATCAGTCGTTAACCTGGAACTTCGCCGTTCCGAAGTTGTTAGTAGCGGCACGCAATATACCGTGGTCGATGACAAGGGATCGCGCACTTTTCCCCTCGCTACCGCAGCTCACTTTATTGGTAACCTGCAAAACCAACCAGACAGCCAAGCTTTTGTGACGGTATCTTCGGATGGTGAAATCCGGGCCATCATTCACCAAGGCGATGACACGCTGATCAACGAATTGCTGCCTGAGCGCAGCGCAGGCGGTGGAAAAGCCGTTTCGCGCTTGATCGACCATCAAAAAGACTTTGTCAATCGAGAATTTTCGTGTGGCGTAACGCCTACCTTTCTGAGAACCGACCCGGCTCAACGCCAGATCGGCATTGACGAGCTATTAAAAGCTGGCAGAAAAAATTCTCAAGAAATTCTTGCAGAGAAGGCTGGTAGCCCACGCCGCGCCGACATCATTATCGACAGCGACTACGAGCTTTTCCAAAAATTTGGCACCGAGGCCGCCACTTTTAACTACATTACAAATCTGCTCACCTATATCAGCAGCAGATACCAGGCAGAAGTTGCCACCCGCTTCAACCTCAAACAAATCATCGTCCGTACAACAACGGCCGACCCCTGGACCCAGACATCCACCCTGGCTATGCTTGATGAACTGCAGGCATTCTGGAACGCTGGTGCCAATGCGTCTATCACACGGCACCACGTTCACCTGATGAGCGGCAAAAATGTGGGTGGCGGTATTGCCTATGTGGGTAGCTTGTCCAGCCCCACCATTGCCTACGGCGTTAGCGCGGGCCTTTCAGGCACTTTCAACGCCTCAAACCCTCAGGTCATCTGGGATTCGGTTGTGGTTGCCCACGAAATTGGCCATGCATTTGGCAGCTCGCACACCCATACCTACGATAACCCCTTTATCGCCCCTTCGCCCAATACAGGCGGTGCCATTGACTGCTGCTATTCGGACAATGCCACGGGCCAGTGCGGCGTCGCATTGGGCGGTGGCGGGCGTGTTGGAAGTCTGCCGGGTACTTCTTCAATCACTGGCGGTGGGTCGGGCCAAAGGAACGGCACCATCATGAGTTATTGCCACCTAGTAAGCCCTGCATACATGGGCAACCTTGCGTGGACCTTTGGAACTGATCACCCCTATGGCGTGAACCCAGGGCGGGTGCCCACCGTAATGTCCAACCAAGCCCAGTCAAAGTTGCCGCTGGACACATCCGGCACTTTCGACCTGACGGTGAGCAAGTCCGGCACCGGCATCGTGACAAGCTCTCCTGCCGGGATTAACTGCGGAACGGACTGCACGGAGTCTTTAGCCAGCGGGACGGTCGTCACGCTCACGGCAGCACCTGGATCCGGCTACAACTTTTCTGGGTGGGCAGGAGATTGTTCTGGAACCGGTACGTGCACCGTGACCATGAACTCCGCCAAGAACGTCATCGCCAACTTCACGCCAACGCCCACAGGCGTGCTGTCGATAGCCAAAATCGGGACAGGAAGCGGCACCGTCACGCGAACCGGTGGCGCCATCAACTGCGGAAGCACCTGCACGGAATCCTTGACGCCCGGCTCAGCCGTGTCCCTAACGGCCAGCGCCGCGGCAGGAAGCACGTTTGTAGGCTGGAGTGGAGGAACTTGCACCGGGACCGGCTCTTGCGCGTTCACTCTGAATGCAAACACCACAGTCAACGCACAGTTCAATTTGAACTCGGGCGGCACGACCACGACGCCACTGCTACAAAGCAACCTGTCTGGAAGTGCCGGGTCTACGCAGAGTTACTCTGTCACGGTGCCGGGCGGTGCTACCAATCTCATCATTCGAATCAGCGGTGGAACTGGAGATGCAGATCTTTATGTGAAGTTCGGCCAGGTACCAACTACCGCGTCGTACGACTGCCGGCCATATCTTGCTGGTAACGATGAAACATGTTCATTTCCTACGCCATCTGCTGGCACGTATTACATCTTAGTGGTGGGAGATGAGTCATTCAGTGGACTGACACTTGCTGCCAGCTATCAAACCGCCAATTTGACCAACCCAACCGACATATCTGTAATTTTAAATCTTCTTTTACTAAACTAAATTATCGTGAGAACTATCAAAATGAAAAATTTTGCATCCACTCTTGCCGCATTTCTGATTGGAACTTTTTCCATCTCTGCCAGCGCTCAAACCTCATATGTAGAGGAAGACCCTTTATATATACGCTTCGAACAATACACAGGCGCATCGGGCATCTTGGCGTTTTGGCGGCTCCCATCACCGGGGGCTTCCACCTTCCCGGGCGGAACTTGTAAAGCGCTTACCATCCCAAGTGACCATCCAGAACATACATCTAGATTCATGGCTCTATATCTTTTTGCTAAAACCAATAATAAAAAAGTTTTCTATATTTACAACACAACCACCTGTTCCATCGTCAGCTTTGGGTCAAATGGTTGATTACTCAGTTGCCACTATTACGTAAAAAATAGAGCTCGTATCACGCCCCCCCTTCAAGCATCCAATGCAACGTACTTTCCAAGACGGGCATTTCCCAGGTGCCAATTATTTTTTTCAGCAACTCGTTGCTACCATGAAGCGAACGCACCTCGTTACTCCGGATAAGCGCTGTATTGATCTCTACATCTAGTGTATTTCCGGAAATTCTCTCCATCATTTCTAGCACTTCCCTTAGGGAATGTGTTCGACCCGAGCAAATGTTTACTGTGACTCCCGCCGGGCATACCTGAATTAGGCGGCGATAAGCTTCAGCAACGCCCCGGACATCTGAAAAGTCACGCCATACATCTACGTTACCTAGCTGAATTGTCTTAGCGCCCCTACGAAAGTGCGCTGCCATTTTTGGCAGCAAGAAGTCTTCGGATTGACCCAGTCCAGTATAGTTGAATGGTCGGGCAATTATTATTGGAAGCCGGTCCATCCATAACCGCGCCATATACTCCATAGCCAATTTGCTCACTGCATAATCGTTGGCAGGGTTGGGAGCCGTGGCTTCCGTTAACACACCTGGGGTTGAATTGCCGTATACGTTAGCGCTGCTAGCGAGCAGTATGCAGCTTGGCTTATTCTCAACACTAGCGAGCACGGCCAGCAAATTTCGCGTACCCAGCAGATTTACTCGGTAAAAGGCATCTACCTCCCCATGCCCCACAAAAGCTATGGCAGCCAAGTGCACTACTACATCGGGTCGCACATCTTCAATCACTTGGCGCAGCCCTGACACGTCCAATAAATCTACGCAACGATAGTTGGCGTCTTGACTGTCGGGCGCGGTTCCAACACCCCAGACCTCCCAGTCGTACCTTTGTAATTCCGCTGCCACATACCGGCCCGTAAACCCCTTCACACCTGTCACTAATGCTCTCGCTTTACTCATGGCATTCACAGGGTCTTAAAACGAAAAGCCATTCTGGTTACGGCGTAAATCTGCTTCAACCATCATCTGACACAGCTGCTCCAATGTTGTCTGCGGTTCCCACCCGAGTTTAGACTTTGCCTTCGCAGGATCACCGATGAGGAGCTCTACTTCTGCAGGCCGGTAAAACTTGGGATTGATACGAGCCACCGTCTTACCCGTCGATGTGTCTACAGCTGTTTCGAATTCACCAGATCCGCTGAAGCTCACATCAATCCCTGCACCTTTGAACGCCATAAGCACAAAATTGCGCACGGTTTCCGTACGATTAGTAGCGAGCACAAACGTGTCAGGCTCATCGGCTTGAAGCATGCGCCACATACCTTCCACATATTCCTGAGCAAAACCCCAGTCCCGTTGAGCATCCAGATTGCCAAGTTCCAGGCAGCCCAATTTTCCCAGCTTAATTTTTGCAACACCGTCGGTTATTTTTCGGGTAACAAATTCACGGCCTCGGAGTGGGCTTTCGTGGTTAAACAAAATTCCACTACTGCCAAAAATTCCATAGCTTTCGCGGTAATTAATCGTCATCCAGTGAGCATAAAGTTTAGGGAAATCCTGCAAAACCCCCCGCAGTGTTTGGTACATGTCAGCATGCAATGGCATCCTCACAGGCCATGAAGCAAAGCAGCCTTGACCTGAATCTGAGCACCAAGAAGACCCGCAAACAGGAACTGCTGGTCCAGATGGATCGGGTGGTTCCCTGGGCTGCATTGACCGATGTCATTGCCCCGTACTACCCCGAGGGCAAGAACGGCCGCCCACCCTTTGCCCTGGAGACCATGCTGCGCATCCACTGCATGCAGCAGTGGTTTACCTTGTCGGATCTGGCGATGGAAGAAGCCCTCTTTGACACCCCGATCTACCGGGAGTTTGCAGGGCTCGATGCCCATGGACGAATGCCTGACGAGAGCACCATTTTGAGGTTTCGCCACCGGCTGGAGAAGCACAAGCTGGCCGAGCAGATTCTGGCCACCGTCAACGAACTGCTGGCAGCGCAGGGCTTGCTGCTCAAGGCGGGCACTGCGGTAGACGCCACGTTGATCGCAGCGCCCAGCTCTACCAAGAACAAGGACAGAAAGCGCGATCCAGAGATGCACTCAAGCCAAAAGGGCAATGAATGGCACTTTGGCATGAAGGCCCACATTGGCGTGGACGCGGAGTCAGGACTGGTGCATACCGTCATCGGAACCTCGGGCAACGTGGCCGACGTTGTAGAAGGCAACAGCTTGCTGCACGGGCAAGAAAAAGACGGGTTTGGTGACGCGGGCTATCAAGGCGTTCACAAGCGCCCGGATGCCAGGGCGGGCGTGACGTGGCACATAGCGATGCGCCCGGGCAAGCGCAAAGAGCTGGACAAAGAGAACAACCCCGTTGACGCGCTCATAGACCGGGTGGAGAAGATCAAGGCAAGCATCCGGGCCAAGGTGGAGCATCCCTTTCGGGTGATCAAGCGGCAGTTTGGATATGTGAAGGTGCGCTACCGGGGATTGAAGAAGAACACACTGCAGCTCAAGACGCTGTTTGCGCTGTCCAACCTGTGGATGGTGCGCCACCAATTGCTGGGGGCGAAGGGATGAGTGCGCCCGCAAACAGCCGTGCAGCCGCAGCGGCTGCGCAAGTGGCCCCCACAAGGGGCACCAAACAAGGCGGAACCGCTGGAAAGACGGTCTCCATTGCGCCAGATGAAAAACTCAGTCTCGTAGCACGCGCGAAACCGAGTTGTTCAGGACATCCTTAGGCCTCTGGCGGTTTTTGTTTTTGGGGGGCGCAGAAAGATTGCGACACCGGCTGTGCACCAGCCCCTAAGTGCGCGATAAGGCGTCAAAGTTACCATTGGGCCTATGAATACGTTTTCTAATGCCTTTCGCGCTGAAGTCGTTCGCATGGCTCGCAAGGAGCTCAAGCCTGAACTCCAGGGCATGCGCAAGGCGATCACCGGCCATCGCTCTGAGATCGCAGCACTGAAGCGTGAGGTTAAGGCTCTGACCTCCCAGCTCAAAGCGACTCAACGGCAGGTCAAAGCAACGGATGCACCCAAAGCCAAGGTGATCGCTGAAACTGCCACTCCCAAGAAGTCAAAGCAGATCCAGTTCGATGCTCAGGTGTTGATCGACAAACGCGCGACACTTGGTATCACACAGAAACAGATGGCCCAACTGTTGGGTGCTTCCTCGCTGTCCGTCTACAAGTGGGAGACGGGCCATGTTCATCCCCGGGCCGCGCAACTGGAGCGCATTGCTGAAGTGCTGAAACTGGGCAAGCGCAAGGTGCTGGCTCTGCTCAATCCACAGTAGACGGTGAACGGTGGGCTGGGCTGTCGCACCCTGCAATCAGCGGCGGCGGTACTCTTCTCCCGGTGACGAGTTACTGCGCTCGTCCGCAAGTTCGAACAGACACTGCATGTAAGGTTGGACTTCGCTCCATCGGGCGCGGTCTTCATAGAAGCGCGACAGATTGCGCGTGGCCTCCACAGCATCCGGCCAACGGTCTGCAGCGCTCACCCGAGTCATAGCCTCCCGGCTGTCTTGTTCGTCGTGCAGGCTTCCGTCCTGCGCGCCATAGGTGTGGAATTCCACGATCCGCCTGGGCTGCGTAAGGTCAGTGCCCTGACACATGCCACTTGGCTGTGAGTTCTCTCGCGAGGCATGGGCTCCGGCGAACGAGTCCTGGACCGTGTGGAGCACCGAGCCGAATGCCACGTGGTGCAAGTAAGGAAGCAGCTTGTCTTGCCGCCCGAGGATGTAGAGGTCCGAGACCCGCCACTGTGTGCATCCAAAGTGCTCTCTTAAGGTGGCGTTGTCGATGTCTCGAAGAAAGGTGTCGGGCTTGATTTCGCGCGAGGACACCTTCCAGGCGAACTCCAGCCAGTCCAGCACTTTGGCGCGGGTTGCGCCGGGGTGTACTCCTTCTTCACTGGCCATGGCGTGCAGGAACTGCAAATCGCCGAAGTGCGAGCGGGTCATCACATTGCCGTGAAGACTACCCTTGGTCTTGCTGCACCCAACGATCGGCTGGGTCTGTGCCTTCTTCTCAGCATCCTTGAAGAGGCAGTACCAACAAAGCGGCTGCGTGGAGAACCGTATGGTCTGGGAAACGTTGCAGGACTTGCCCAGGTAGGTGCAGTTGCCCTCGTCGGGTGAAAGCTTGAACGGGGGTAGATCGTTCCAACGCACACCGTAGATGACATAGGGCGTAGCAAACGGCAGATCTCGGGAGCTGCAGCTGACGTCTTGGACCAGGGTGCCTGGCTCTATCGGACACCCCATGCCGATCTGGGTGATCTCTTCATGGACGCGGCCCTTGATCAGAACGCCCAATCTTCCAGCCACCGTGGCCAAAGAGTTTTCTGTTTCGTTGGTCAGCTTGGACTCAAAGGCTGAGCCCATGGGGGCGATCTGGAAGGCCATGGCTGCGCTGGAAAGAGCCAGAGCGCTCGTAACCATCGCAAGCAGACGCGCAACAGAGCGCATTGAAAGCGATGACTCGTGAAGATGAACTGATGTCTTGTCGATTGCGGCGTGCATATCCCCTCCTACGACCGCACTCTAGATGGAGGACAGGTTTAGGCAACTAAAAATGTGCATGCCGACTTTGTGAGCGCAGGGTACGTCAGGAGCCCTGACAGCTTCAGGCTGGGTGCAGTCACACAGGTTTTGCGACCCAATGACTGTCGCAGTCAGAACCCGCCATTCGTCGTCGTGCAAGGTGACTCGCTGCTGCACCTTCATAAGCAGCCATTTGCTTCGACGGGTCTCATCAAGGGGACTTCAAACGTGGATTCAAGCCGTTCGCCAGGCTCCGCTCGATTAGGTGCTCAGCCTGGCTGCCGGCTCCAATTTCCAGCTCCGACTTGCAGGCTGGCCATAGCCGCTTCCACACCGCTGGCCGCCAGCTTCACACCCGCCAGCCGCAGGCCCATTTCCACGCCGGCCAGGGCACCCATCAGGCTCACGTCGTTGCACTCGCCGAGGTGGCCGATGCGGAACATGCGGCCCTTGAGCGCGCCCAATCCGGCGCCCAGCGACAGGTTGAAGCGCTCGTAGATTAACTGGCGGACGGCATCGGCGTCCAAGCCCTGAGGCAGTACCACGCCGGTGAGCACCGGCGAGTACACCGCCGGGTCCACACACTGTGTGTCCAGCCCCCAGGCGTTCACCGCCGCGCGGCACGCTGCCCCCAGGCGCTGGTGGCGCGCAAACACGGCGGGCAGACCCTCGCCCAGGATCATTTCCAGTGCTTCGGACAGCGCGTACAGCAGGTTGGTGTTGGGCGTGTAGGGCCAGTAGCCGGTCTGGTTGATCGCGATGATTTCGTCCCAGGCCCAGAAGGCTTTGGGCAGGCGGGCCGAGCGTGAGGCCTCGAGGGCCTTGGCCGACACCGCGTTGAAGCTGATGCCGGGCGGGAGCATCAGGCCTTTTTGCGAACCGCTGACCGTCACGTCCACGCCCCATTCGTCGTGGCGGTAGTCGACCGAGGCCAGGCCCGAGATGGTGTCCACCAACAGCAGCGCGGGGTGGCCCGCTGCGTCGATGGCGCGGCGCACCGCCGCGATGTCCGAGGTCACACCGGTCGAGGTTTCGTTGTGCACCACACACACCGCCTTGATTTGGTGGCCGCCGTCCTCGCGCAGGCGGCGCTCGATCAGATCGGCCTGCACGCCCCGGCGCCAGCTGTTGGGCAGGCCGGTCTGGGGGCAGGTGCCGGGCAAGGCCACCTTCTCGGGGGCCAGACCCAGGCGCTGCGCCATCTTGAACCACAGCGAGGCGAAATGCCCGGTCTCGTACATCAGCACCGCGTCACCGGGGCTGAGGGTGTTGCACAAGGCCGCCTCCCAGGCGCCGGTGCCCGAGGCGGGGTAGATCACCACCGGCTGCTGCGTCTGGAACACCTGCCGGATGCCGGCCAGCACCTGCCGGCCCAGCACGCCAAACTCCGGCCCCCGGTGGTCGATGGTGGGGTAGCTCATGGCGCGCAGCAGGCGGTCGGGCACCGGGCTGGGGCCGGGAATGCACAGGTGGTGGCGGCCGGCGGGGTGGAAGTTGAGGTTCAGCATCGCAGCTCCATTTTGAATACATAATACAAAATACAAGCAAACGATAACATCTGTTGACCAATCATTCAAGCTAGCTGAGCGGCCATTGCCCGACCATTCGTCACTTCATTCGGCGCTTGGCATACATAATTCACCATGGTCGAACCGATGCCCCCACGCCTTGCCAGCACCGCTGGTGTGGTGCGCGACTCACTGCCCCAGCAGGTGGCCGAGTTGTTGCGCCGCCGCCTGATCGAGGGCGAGCTGCCCGCCGGCAGCAAACTCAACGAGCGCGTGTTGTGCGAGCAATTGGGCGTGTCGCGCACGCCGCTGCGCGAGGCGATCAAGCTGCTCGCGGCCGAAGGCCTGGTGGCGCTGGAGGCCGGTCGCGGTGCCTTTGTGCCGGTACCCAGCCCCGAGGACATCGCGCAGACCTTCGATGTGATCGCGGTGCTGGAAGGCCTGGCCGCCGAGCGGGCCGCCGCCCACATCACCGAGGCGCAACTGAGCGAGTTGCAGGCCCTGCAGTTCGACATGCAGGCCGCCTTCGAGCGGCGCGACCTCAAGGCCTATTACGCCGCCAACGCACAGGTGCACGATGTGCTGAGCCTGGCGGCGCACAACGCGGTGCTGCGCCAGACCTGGCAGCAGCTCAACCTGCGGCTGCATGCGCTACGTTTTCGCTCCAACCAGGACGAAGCCAAATGGCGCCAGGCCCTGGCCGAACACGCGGAGATGTTGCTGGCCTTGCGCCAGCGCAACGGCGCGGCACTGCGCACCCTGCTGGAGACCCACCTGCACCGCAAGCGCGATGCGGTGCTGGAGAAGCTGGCCGCCGCTGCGGCGGCTTGACGCGCAAAAATCAGCCGGCGCCGTCCAGCGCCCAGCGCGCGCACACCAGTTGCACCGCGCAGGCCACACCATCGAACACCGGCAAGCACAGGCGCTGCGACAAGGCCGGCGCGTAGCCACACAACACCGCCCCGGCCAGCACCACCGCGCCCACATCGGGCGCACACAGCGGCTTGGCGGCCTGCGCCAGCGCGCCCAGCACGCTGGGCAGCACCTTGTGCGGCGCCGCGCTGAAGGCCTCGGGCGCATCGGGCGCGGCCACACCGGCCAGGCGGCTGGCCAAGCCCAGTTGGGCCACATGCTCGCGGTAGCTCTCGGCCATGGCCGCGCCCACGGTGAGCAGCACAAACCGGGGGCCGGTGGTGCAGGCCAGGTGGCAGGCGGCCTCGGTCATGCCCAGCACTGGGCGCGGCGCCCAGGCGGCGCGGGTGGCCGCCAGCCCGCTGTCGAGCGAGATGCCCACAATCACCGCATCGTGGTCGGCCTGGTGTGCGGCGGCCATGGCGACCACACGCTCGGCGGCGGCAGCCAGTTCGGCGGGTGAACGCACCGCCGCCGGGCCTTCGCTGGCGGTGAGCGCGGTCAAAGCGACACCGGCCGGCAACTGTGCCCGCGCCGACAAAGCCAGGCGTTCGGTGATGTGAGTGGAGGTGTTGGGGTTGACCAGCAACACCTGCTGCGGGCGCGCGGTGGCCGGGCTTGGCGTGGCGCTCACTTGAACACCGCTTCCAGATCGACCTCTTCGGCGTTGCTGTCGAGCGAGAGGCTGCTTTCGATGTGGTCCAGGTGGGCCAGCATCAGCTTTTCGGCGCGGGCCGCGTCGCGTTTGGCGATAGCGTCGATGATGTCCGAATGCTCGTCGGCGCGGCAGCTCATGGCGGTGGGCGCGTCGTACAGAAAGATGATCAGGCAGGTCAGCGTGGACAACTCGCGCAGGCTGCGCAGCAGGGCGCTGTTGCCGGCCAGCTCGGCCACCAGCACATGGAACTCGCCCGACAGCCGTACCACGGCGCGCCGGTCGTCGCGGCGGCGCGCGTCCAGCTCCAGCTCCTGGTGCTGGCGCAGGCGGGCCACCTTGTCGGGTGTGAGGTGCGTGACCAGGCGCTTGAGGATGGCCGGCTCGATCAGCCGGCGCGCCTCGAACACATCCATCGCCTGCTGCGGTGTGGGCTTGGCCACAAAGGCGCCGCGCTGCGGATACAGCTCGACAATCTGCTCGTGCGCCAGGCGGCTGAGCACCTCGCGCACACGGGCACGGCTGACGTCAAAAATCTTGGCCAGCCGGTCCTCACCCAGCTTGGTGCCAGGGTGCAGGCGGTGCTCCAGGATGGCGATGTAGATGCGCTCGTAGATCTCGTCGTTGGCGTTTTCGCGGGCCAGCAGGCTGGCGGGCTCGGAGCGGTCTTTGCGGGGCATGGGCGGCGCCTGAAGAGGAATCAACGCATCGGGGGTGTCGACGATTCTATCGACGCCCTCCCCAACCCCGGTGTCGACAAGGCCGTTGCCGACATGCCCGTGCCCGTGCCCTTGTCCATAGCTGTGCGCGCCGCAGCGCTCACCAGCCATACAGCCGCCCCCAGCCCTGCACCTGAGCCGGCGGCACACCGGCCGCACGCAACATGCCCCACACCGTGGTGCTCACGGTGTCCAGCAAGGTGATGCCGCTGCGCGCCTCAAAACCCGGCGCCAGCCGCGCGGCGTGCAGGTTGGTGCAGTAGGTGGCGACGGCTTGCGGCTGGGCGCGCGCCACCTCGTCGAGCAGGGCGTCGATCTGGGTTTCGGGCACCAGGCCGAAATCGTGGTTCACACAAATGCCCAGGTGCCGTTCGGCCACCACCTCCACGCCGGCGGCGGCGTAGTTGTCAACGATGCGCTGCTGCACATCGGCGGTGTAGGGCGTCACCAGGGCCAGGCGGCGGATGTCCTGCAAGGCCATCAACTCATTGAGGGCCAACACGGCAGTGGTGGCTGGAATGCCGGTGCGCTCGCGGATGCGCTCGACCAGGCGCTGGTCGCGCTCGAAACCCATCCAGCCGGCGGCGGTGCCGCTCCAGCCGATCACGTCCACCTTCGCGTCGGCCAGCAGTTCGGCCGCCGCCAGGATGGGGCTGTCATCGAACTGCCCCAGCGCCTGCTCGCTGAGCGAGATTTCGGTCACCCGAAAACGCGAGAAGTGGGCGCTGACACCTGGCAGGCTGGCCACGATGGCGCTGGTCAGCGGCTCCAGCGCGGTGTTGGAGGAAGGCGTCAGCACGCCCAGGCGCACGGTGTGGTTCATACAAATCCTTTCTGGCTGGCTTTATTGTCAACCACTTCAACCTATTTTGTCGACATTGGTGTTAACACTATTGTTGATGTCGATTGACAAACGGAACATGCCGTCACTCCCATGCACAAGCCGTGCCCACTGTTTTGCTGGCACGCCCCTTGCAAGACGACAACCATGCAGACACTTATGCACCATTTTGTAGACATCAACGTCAACACCCGAGGCGGTCGACCATGAGCGGCTCCCTCGATCTGGTGCTGCGCAACGCCCGGGTGGCCACCGCCAGCGACTGCTATGACGCCGACATCGGCATCCAGGGCGGTCGCATCGTCCAGATCGGTGCGTCGCTGCCCAAAGGCGTGCGCGAAATCGACGCCGCCGGACGGGTGGTCACACCCGGCGGTGTGGACGCCCACTGCCACCTGGACCAGCCCATGGCCCCACCGGTGCGCATGGCCGACGATTTCGACACCGGCACCCGCTCGGCCGCGTGTGGCGGCACCACCACGGTGATTCCGTTTGCGGCGCAGGAAAAAGGCCAGTCGCTGCGCGCTGCGGTGGACGACTACCACCGCCGCGCCACCGGCAAGGCGCATGTGGACTACGCCTTCCACCTGATCGTGAGCGACCCCACGCCCGAGGTGCTGCAGCACGAGCTGCCGGCGCTGATTGCCGAGGGCTACACCTCGTTCAAGATCTACATGACCTACGACGACCTCAAGCTCGACGACGGTCAGATCCTGGACGTGCTGGCGGTGGCGCGCGAACACGGCGCCATGGCCATGGTGCACGCCGAAAACGCCGACTGCATCGAATGGCTGACCAAGCGGCTGGAGGCCGCCGGCCGCACGGCGCCGCGTTTCCACGCGCTGTCGCGGCCCATGCTGGTGGAGCGCGAGGCCACCCACCGCGCAATCTCGCTGGCCGAGCTGGTGGACGTGCCCATCCTGATCGTGCATGTGTCGGGCCGCGAGGCGGTGGAGCAAATCCGCTGGGCCCGTGCGCAGGGCCTGCAGATCTACGCCGAAACCTGCCCGCAGTACCTGTTCCTGACCGCCGAGGACCTGGGCCTGGACGACAGCTACCACGGCGCCCGCTGCGTGTGCAGCCCGCCGCCGCGCGACCGCTCCAACCAAGAGGTGATCTGGAACGGACTGCGCGACGGCCTGTTCACCGTGTTCTCGTCCGACCACGCGCCCTTCAACTTCGACGGCACCGAGGGCAAGAAGCCGGGCGGGGAAGAACAGCCCTTCCGCCACATCCCCAACGGCATCCCGGGGCTGGAAACGCGCATGGCGCTGCTGTATTCCGAAGGCGTGCTGGGCGGGCGCATCACGCTGGAGAAGTTTGTCGAACTCACCGCCACCCACCCCGCCAAGGCCTACGGCCTGCACCCGCGCAAGGGCTCGATTTCGGTGGGCGCCGACGCCGATCTGGTGATCTGGGACGAAGGCGAGCGCGTGATCCGCAATGCCGACCTGCACCACGCGGTCGACCACACCCCCTACGAAGGCCGGTGCCTGCGCGCCTGGCCGGCGCTGACCCTGATCGGCGGCGAGGTGGTGTGGGACGGCCAGTTCCACCCCCGCCCCGGCCAAGGCCGGTTTCTTGCATGCGGCTCACCCAGCCTGTGGCCGCGCCGCTGAACCCCCGCTTTTTGTTCCACCCCCCAAGGAGTCTCACCATGAGCATGACCCACACCCTCTCCCGCTGCCTGCTGCCGCTAGCCTCGGCCGCCGCCCTGTTGCTGGGCACCGCCGCGCAGGCACAGGACCGCATCACCTTCAAGGTGATCGGCCAGCCCGCCGCCACCGGCATGGTGCAGAAGAACAAGGAAAAGCCCTTCTTCGACGAGTTCGCCAAGCGCACCGGCCTGGCCATCGACGCCGACTACAAGGCCATCGACCAGCTCGGCATCAAGGACACCGAGCAGTTGCGCGTGATGAAGGCCGGCCTGTTCGACATCGTGTCGCTGCGCGTGTCGCAGAACTCGCGCGACGAACCCACGCTGCTGGGCCTGGATCTGGTGGGTGCCGCGCCCAACTACGAAACCGCCCGCAAGGTGTACGAGGCCTACTTCGACACTCTGGACCAGCGCCTGCAAAAGCAGTTCCAAATCAAGCTGCTGGGCGCCTGGCCGTTTGGCCCGCAAATCCTGTTCTGCAAGAAGCCGGTCAGCAAGCTGGCCGATCTCAAGGGCCTGAAGGTGCGGGTGTACGACCAGAACTTGGCCAAATTCATCGAGACCGTGGGCGGCGTGCCGGTGCCGCTGTCCTTCACCGAAGTGCACCAGTCGCTGTCGCTGGGTGTGGTGGACTGCGCCATCACCGGCCCGAGTTCGGCCAACAGCTCGGGCTGGCCTGAGGTGACGACCCACCAGTACCCGATCGGCTTCCAGATGGCGGTCAACGGCTACGCCATCACCCTCAAGGCCTGGAACCGCCTGAACGCCGACCAGCAGACCAAGATGCAGGCCGCCTTCAAGGCCCTGACCGACGACATCTGGGTCTATTCGGAGCAGCTGACCAAGGACGCCATGAACTGCAACGCCGGCAAGGAACCCTGCACCACCGGCAAGAAGTTCAACCTGGTGGACGTGCCGGTGCAGCCGGCCGACCTGGCCACCCTGCGTGACGCCGTGGCCTCCATCTCGGTGCCCACCTGGGCCGAAATCTGCGACAAGTCCAACCCCGGCTGCTCGGCCGCATGGAAGGCCACCGTGGGCAAGGTTGTCGGCATCAAGTAAGGCATGACGGGTGGGCGTGCCGGCACGCCCACCCGCGCACAACGGAGGAACCCTCATGAAAGACACCCTCGAACGTTGGCTGGGCACGCTGTTCGGACTGATTTTTGTGGCCCTGTCGCTGGTGGTGGCGGTGGAGACCGCGCTGCGCAAGCTGTTCAACATCTCGCTGCAGGGCGCCGACGAACTGGGCGGCTACGCCCTGGCCGTGGGTGCCACCATCGCCTTCAGCCTGGCGCTGCTTGGGCGCAACCACATCCGGGTGGATGTTTTTCATGAGCGTTTGCCCAAGGCAGTGCAGGTGCTGCTGAACTGGCTTTCGGCGCTGTCGATGGCTGGCTTTGCCGCCTTGCTGGCCTACCTGGCCTGGTTCGTGATCCAGGACTCGCGCAGCTACCAGAGCGTGTCGCAAACCCCATGGGCCACGCCGCTGGTCTACCCCCAGACCGCGTGGCTGCTGGGGCTGGGCACTTTCGGTCTGCTGGCGGTGGGCATTGCGGCCTACGCCACCTACCTGCTGGTAACGGGGCGCACGGATGCACTCATCCGCATGCTGCACCCACGCTCGACCCGTGAAGAACTCAAGGAAGAACTGGACGACCTGCAGCACAGGTCCAACGCAGCCGATGTCAGCGGCACACCAGCCGCTCCCTCTACCCAAACCGCAGGTGCAGCATGAACCTCCAATTTGTTGCGATCGGCTTTTTTGCCATGCTGGGCATGATGCTGCTGGGGCTGCCGATCGCCACCTCCATGGCGGTGGTCGGCATCATCGGCGGCATGGCGGCCTATGGCCTGCCCTTCATCGACTCCATCGCACCCGTGGTCTGGGGCGTGCACAACGACAACCTGCTGACCTCCATCCCGCTGTTTGTGCTGATGGGCGAGCTGCTGCTGCGCTCGGGCATTGCCGACCGCATGTTCGGCGCCCTGGCGGCGTGGCTGGGCCGGCTGCCGGGTGGCCTGCTGCACACCAACATCGGCTGCAGCGCGCTGTTTGCCGCCACGTCGGGCTCGTCGGTGGCCACCGCCGCCACCGTGGGCACGGTGGCCCTGCCCTCGCTCCACAAGCGGGGCTACTCCATGCCCATGTCGCTGGGCTCGATTGCCGCCGGCGGCACGCTGGGCATCCTGATCCCACCCTCGGTCAACATGATCGTCTACGGCTCGCTGACCGACACCTCCATCGGCAAGCTGTTCATCGCCGGCATCATCCCCGGCCTGCTGCTCTCCGGTGCCTTCATGGGCTTCATCATGCTGCACGCGCTGCTGACCAAAAACACCATCCGCGAGGAAAAGGTGCCCCTGCCGGAGCGCCTGCGCCTGCTCAAGGACCTGATCCCGCCCGGCGTGGTGTTCCTGATCGTGATGGGCAGCCTCTACAGCGGCATCGCCACCACCACCGAATCGGCCGCGCTGGGCGTGGTGGCCTCGCTGGGTTTTGCCTGGCGCAGCCGCAAGCTCAACTGGACACTGCTGCAAAACTGCTTCGTCCAGACCGCCAAGACCAGCGGCATGATCCTGCTGATCATCACTGCCGCCTTCATCCTCAACCTGGCGGTGAGTTTGACCGGCGTGGCCGAGATGATGACGCAGTGGGTCACATCCTTCGGCCTGTCCGGCACGCAAATGCTGTTCATCCTGATCCTGTTCTACCTGCTGCTGGGCATGTTCATGGACGTGCTCTCCATGATGGTGGCCACCATTCCCATCACCTTCCCCATCGTGGTGGCGCTGGGCATCGACCCGGTGTGGTTCGGCATCTTCATCGTGCTGATGTGCGAACTGGGCCTGATCACCCCGCCGGTGGGCATGAACCTGTTTGTGGTGCAAGGCATCCGGCCCGATGGCGGCTCGATCCGCGACGCCATCGTCGGCGCCCTGCCCTATGTGTTCATCCTGCTGGGCTTCGCCCTCCTGCTAATTGCCTTCCCGGCCATCGTCACCTGGCTGCCGGGGCAGATGTGAGCACCGTTGAAGACTTGCCGCTGTGGCAGTGGCCCGCTACCGCGCTGCTCCCAGCCTACCGCAGCTGTCGGCTCAGCCCGGTGGATGCGCTGCGAGCCTGCCTGGCGCGCATCAATCAGGTGCAACCCACGCTCAACGCCTTTGTGGCCCACCGCGAGGCCGTGTGGGCCGAGGCCGAGGCCAGCGCCCAACGCCACCGCGCGGGCCGCCCGCTCTCGCCGCTGGACGGCGTGCCGGTGTCGGTCAAGGACAACCTGTGCCTGGCGGACACGACCACGGTCTGGGGCAGCCCCGCGCTTCGCGCCCACCCGCCCGCCGCCCGCGATGAGTGGCCGGTGGCGCGGCTGCGGGCCAGCGGCGCGCTGATCGTGGGCAAGACCAACGTGCCCGAATTCACCCTCGAGGGCTACACCGACAACCCGGTGTTCGGCCCCACCCGCAACCCCTGGAACCCGGCGCTCACGCCCGGCGGCTCCAGCGGCGGCGCGGTGTCCAGCGTGGCGGCGGGCTGCACGCCGCTGGCGCTGGGCACCGATGGCGGTGGCTCCATCCGCCGGCCGGCCTCGCACTGCGGGCTGGTGGGCTTCAAGCCCTCGATTGGCGCCATCGCACGCGGCGACGGCCTGCCCAGCCTGCTGCTGGACTTCGAGGTGGTGGGCCCGATGGCGCGCACCGTGGCCGATGCGCGCCTGCTGTTCGACACCCTGCGCGGCCCCGACCCGCGCGACCGCAGCTCCCTGGCCTGCGCGGCCGCGGGGCCCACGCACACCGCCGCACACACGCCACGCCCACTGCGCATCCTCTACGTGCCCACACTGGCCGATGCGCCGGTGGACCCGGCCATCGCCCAGGCCTGCGAGGCCGGCGCGCTGAGCCTGCGCGCGCTGGGCCACACGGTGACGGTGGGGCCGCTGCCGCTGGACATTGCGGCCATCACTGCGCTATGGCCGCAGGTGGGCCAGATTGGTCTGGCCGCGCTGTTCAGGCAGCACCCCAAATGGCAGCCGCTGGCCTCGGCCAAATACCAGGCCATGGCCGAGCAAGGTGCGGCGCAGGGCGCACCGGCGCTGTGGCACCTGCTGGACACGGTGGAGCGGCTGCGGCGCGACTGCGCCGCGCTGTTTGACCTCATCGACGTGATCGCCATGCCCAGCGCCGCTGCGCTGCCCTGGCCGGCGCAAGAGGCCTTTCCGCACACCATCGACGGCCAGCCGGTGGGGCCGCGTGGCCATGCGGTGTTCACCAGTTGGGTGAATGCGGCCGGTTTGCCAGCGGTGTCGGTGCCCACCGCCCCTGCACCGAATGGCCTGCCCATCGGGCTGCAACTGATCGGAGCGTATGGCGCAGACGACACGGTGCTGTCCCTGGCTCAGGCCTACGAAGCCCACAACCCGTGGTCCGACCGCAGGCCCGCGCCATGAACACACCTGACAACCTCGCCATACACCGCCGGCTCCAGCGCCGCCCCGCGCTGCCGCCCGATTGGCGCTGGCCCGGTGGCGCCGGGCTAGCGCTCTCGTTTGTGCTCAATATCGAAGAAGGCGCCGAACATGCGCTCACCTCGGGCGACGACCACAACGAGGGCGTGCACGAGGTGGTCAACACCCTGCACGGCGTGCCCGACTTCTGCATGGAAACCCACTTCGAGTACGGCGCGCGCTGCGGCTACGACCGCGTGATGCAGCGCTTTACCCAGCGCCGCTGGCCGTTGACGCTCAATGTGTGTGGCCGCGCACTCGAACACTCGCCCTGGGTAGCAGCCGACGCGCTGGCCCACGGCCACGAACTCTGCGGCCACGGCTGGCGCTGGGAGTCACCCGCCCACATGGACGAGGCCACAGAACGCACCCAGATCGAACGCACCATGGCCACCATCATCCGGCTGTGGGGCCGCCCGCCTGCGGGCTGGCACTGCAAATCTTCGCGCTCGGTGCACACCCGAAGGCTGCTGCAAGCGTTGGGCTTTGCCTACGACAGCGACGATTACGGCGACGACCTGCCCTACACCTTGCCCCGCGCCGACGGCGGCCAACATGTGGTGTTGCCCTACGCCTTCGACACCAACGACATGCGCTTTTTCGATCGCGCGAGCTTTGTGCATGCGCGCGATTTCGCCGACTACGTGATCGCCGCCATTGACACGCTGCTGGCCGAGAGCGCACCAGACGCGGGCAGCGCACGCATGCTGACCGTCGGGTTGCACACCCGCATCATTGGCCGCCCGGCACGCATCGGCGGCCTAGGCGCAGTGTTACATCATGTGGCTCAGCACCAGCCCCACATCTGGGTCGCACGGCGCGAGGACATCGCCCGCCACTGGCTGTCCCACGGCATCCACGAACCACCAAAATAACCATGAACCTTTCCTCCGATCCTGGCGACCGTGCCGTGGCCGATGCCCTGATCTTGGCCCGACGCGGCGGCCAGGCGGCCGATGCAGACGGCGTGACCGTCCGCGATGTGGCACAGGCCTACCGCGTGCAAGACCTGGTGGCCCAAGCCATGGGCTGGAACGACGGCACACCGCCACGCCACTGGAAATCCGGTGGCCCCGGACGCGAGGCTACCTTGACACACGCGCCGCTGCCGTCCATCGGTGTGTGGACCAGCCCGGCCGATGCCCGCCACTGGCCGTTTTACTGGCGTGGCATCGAGGTCGAAATCGCCTTGCGCCTGGGCCAGGCGGTGGACGGCTCCATGGCGCAGCACCTCGCGCCGGCGGCGGCAGTGGCGCTGATCGACGCCATGTCTGTCAGCATCGAAATCGTCGATTCGAGATGGGCGCAGGCACGGGAAGCACCAGCCCTGCATAAGCTGGCCGACCTGCAGTCGCACGGCGCGCTGGTGCTGGGTGACTGGCAACCAATGCGCGCGGTCGATTGGGCAAGCCAGCCCTGCGAGCTGCAAATCGGAACGCAACGACAATTTTTCACCGGTACCCATTCGCTGGGCGACCCGACCTGGCTGCTGCCCGATTGGCTGCGCCACGCCACGCGCGAAGGCGCGGTGCTACCAGCTGGCACGGTGGTCACCACCGGCACCTGGTGTGGCCTTCCGTTGGCACAAACGGGCGATGCTGTGCGCGCTATCTTTGAGGGCATTGGCGAGGCCCGTGTGCAGCTCTGAGTCCCACCCCCGCTCAGCAGTGCTGGTGGCCAGGGAGTAAGAGCATCCCAACCTTGACACACTGAATCTGAGGTGATTTGACCTGTAGGCCGACGCGCCAGCGGCATAGCGGGACAATCATGAGCGCTGTGTGCTCATCCCGTGATGAGACCGGCAGCAGCACAGACAAGCTCCTCCGGCTACTTCGAATCCTCAGATCCAACTAAGACGAGCTAAGTGGGCTGGAAGCGCAGCGATGAAGATCATGCCGTCAGCTTCCGATATGCCCCCAACGGCTTCTTGCGGTTAGGAGCACCAATTCGAGCCTTGTGCAATCAGCCCGTCTCTGGACCCGCTTCACGTCAGCACTGGGTGAGTCCGCAGGATCTTCGATACTGGTCTACAAGGGCTTCCCCCCGAAAGTCAAACACCGATCCAACCGTGATGCATCGCGAAGCGATGGATCACGGAATGCGTTTCGACTTGACTTGATTCAATTGCCACCTTCAGCGCCCAGCCCGGTTGCTCAGCGAGCAAGGGATGCGGACAGCGAAACTACAAACGGTCATTGATGCTGCTTTGATTCACAGCGGACCCTGATGAAAGACGCGCGCGGGGGACCCATTCGTTAGCCGAGGATGACCGGCGTTGCCACCGGCCCTGGACTCCTTGAGTATCTCGGTCACGCCCCGCGCAGGTCCAACCCTGACTCATCAACGCTGGCTGCACGCGGTGGTGGCAATCAATTTCTCTGACGTTCTCTTTTGCTCAGCGGCGATGTTCAGGCCGGCAGCCGGAAGTCCTCACCCCGACTGAGCACCGCCCAGCACATGCGGGCGTTCTTGGCGGCGATGGCGACCACGGCTTTCCAGTAACCCCGGCGCTGTGCCAGCGCATTGGCCCACCGACTGATCGGGTCGCTCTTGTTCTTCGCTGCGGCCAGCACCGCCCGCGCACCCAGCACCAGCAAGCTGCGCAGGTACGGATCTCCGGCCTTGGTGATGTGACCCAGGCGCTGCTTGCCGCCAGAGCTGTACTGCCCGGGCACCAGACCGAGCCAGGCGCACAGCTGGCGACCACACTTGAAGTCGCGCCCGTTGCCGATGGTGCTCAAGAGCGCGGTGGCTGTCGTTTCGCCAATGCCACTGATCTGCATCAGGCGCTGGGCCTCGGTGCTCTGGCGCGCCATGGTGCGGATGTGCTGGTCGTACTGACCAATGCGCTCATCGAGTCGGGAGACCTCGCTCAGCAGATCACCGATCACGGTGTTGGCCCAGCCGGGCAAATCCTCCAGACGGGCTATCGCATCGCGACGCACCACAGCAGCCTTCAATGGCAACACGATGCCCAGCTCCGAGAGCAGACCGCGGATGCGGTTGAGCGTGGCGGTGCGCTGTTCCACGAAACCCTGGCGGGCGCGGTGCACCAGCAGTTGGCCTTGTTGCTCGGCGCTCTTGACCGGTACAAAGCGCATGTTGGGCCGGGTGACGGCTTCGCAGATGGCGGCGGCGTCTGCGGAATCGTTCTTGCCGCGCTTGCCCGAGAGGCGGTAAGGGATGACGAACTTGGGCGCCATCAGGCGAACGGTGTGGCCGAACTTCTGGAACTCGCGTGCCCAGTGGTGGGCGCCGGAGCAGGCCTCCATGCCGATCAGGCACGGAGGCAGCGAGGCGATGAGTTCGAGCAGTTTGGCGCGAGGGACACTGGGGCGCACCAGCGCGGGCTTGCCCGATTCATCCACGCCGTGAACGGCAAAGACGTTCTTTGCCAGATCGATGCCAACGGATACGATTGCCATGGACTTCCCCTTCCAACAAACGAGTGAGTTGATGAGAGATCGCACTTCCCATCGTGGCACCTGGTTGCCGTACCCCGCAACTGCGCGGATCACTAGGGACGGGGAAGTCCCTTTCATTCGTTGAGGCTGTGCAAAAACCCCCACCGAGTCGGAACGAATAGTCTACGCAGGAGTCCATGTCCAAACGCTCAAAGCAGGAGAGCAGGACATGGCGAGATACAAACCGATCGACCGCAATCCCCGGC
>Ga0209958_1000208_pt1 | contig 168470 bp, 146 predicted proteins | sample ThiBio_inoc_plan_FD_183942 | JGI IMG/M metagenome (GOLD analysis project Ga0209958, IMG submission 183942) | Wastewater bioreactor microbial communities from Cape Town, South Africa - Thiocy_inoc_plan (SPAdes) | ecosystem: Engineered > Bioremediation > Thiocyanate > Unclassified | place: South... | reverse complement strand
ACACATTCTTGGCCAAATCGATGCCAATGGTTGTAATCTTCATGGTGGACGCTCCTGCTGGTTCAAGTGGAAGAACTGACATCTCCACTGTGGCACTTTCGATGCCGTTTAGGGTGGGGGCGTCCATCCCATTGGTTTACGATCTCCCAGGAGTCGCGCAGCGGTCTTTGCGGGATGGTATGCAAGGCGCGGCGCTTGCCAATAGCTCGGCTATTGGCAAGCGCCGCAACGCCGCAGACCGCCCGCAAAGACCGCTGCCCGAAGGGTTGGAGCGAAATCGGGCGATTGAACGCCTCGGCTGCTTGCATGGGCATGAGCCCACGCGGCGCACCCGAAAGCATCCACTCATCCCGATTGCGCTCCAACGCGACCCCTGGGAGATCGTAAACAGGCTCTTAAGGATGACCTGCACAACTCCCTGCGGTCTGTGATAGCGCGGTCTCGGGCAGTCCACTGCGTTGCTTTTCTTGCCAATAGCGCGGCTATTGGCAAGAAAAGACGCCTTGTGACCCATCCCGATCCGCACTACCACCGCCTCGCGAGGGTTATGCAGGTCATCCTTAACAGGGCAGAGATGTAACACCCCTCAAGCTCACTTCCCAAATTGCCGATATCCACCCATTACCCCAAGGAACCACCATGGACGTCGCCCTCACCAACAGCATCGTCAACACCGCCACCGCGCTGGCCAGTGCCAAGACGTCGGACGCGCTGAACATGGTGGTCTTGAAGAAGGCGCTGGACATGCAGGCCGTGTCGGCCGCCACGATGCTGGACGCCATGCAGCAGTCCATGCCCCAGCCGGCGCTGGCAACTTCTGGCACGCTGGGCACCCAGGTCAACACTTTCGCCTGAGCCGCTCGGCCACCCAAATCAAGGGGCGCGGAACTACCTCAGCCGCGCAGGCGACAGCCCTGCCACATCCACCTTCTCGCGCACCAGCTCCTCGGCCAGCGATTCGCCGCGCAACAACTGCCGGGCCAACAGCGAGGCACCCGCCGCGCTCTGGATGCCATACCCACCCTGCCCGGCCAGCCAGAAGAAGCCAGGCACATGGTTGTCCCAGCCAATCACCATGTCGCCATCGGGCACGAACGAGCGCAGGCCCGCCCAGGTGTGGGAGGGGCGGCGGATCTGGAAGGTGGTTTTTTCCTCGATGTGATAAATCCCCGTGGCCACGTCCAGTTCTTCGGGCACCACGTCGTGCGGGTGCGTAGGGTCCGCGTTGGCGGGCGAGCCCAGCAGCTGGCCCGCATCGGGCTTGAAGTAAAAACTCTCGTCGATGCCGATCACCGCAGGCCAGTGCGTGGCGTCCATGCCCTCGGGCACGGCAAAGGTGAAGGCGGTGCGGCGGCGTGGCTCCAGGCCGATGGGCGGCACGCCTGCCAGGCCCGCTACCACGTCAGCCCAGGCGCCTGCGGCATTCACAATGGTTTTGGCCTGCAGCACCCGGCCATCGGCCAGGGTCGCCTGCCAGCTATCGCCAACGCGCTGCAGGGCCGTGACTTCCGCATTCGTCAGCACCTGGCCGCCGCGCTGGCGCAGGCCACGCAGGTAGCCCTGGTGCAGCGCGTGCACATCGATGTCGGCCGCCTCGGGCTCGCTCATGCCTGCGGCCACGGCTTCGGGCTTCAGGCACGGCAGCTGGGCCAGCAGTGCGGCCTGCTCCACCCATTCCACATTGGGGGAGATGGCGTGGGCTTCTGCATAGGCCTGTTTCAGCATGTCGAGCTGGTCCGGCCCGGCCACGTAGACCACGCCACGGGGCGAGAGGATGGGGTCGGACCCGAACTCCGGCGGGGGTGCATCGTAAAACGCACGACTCGCCCGCGTCAGCGCCTGGACGTTGGGCGTGCCGTAGGTGGCCATGTACAGGGCAGCCGAGCGGCCGGTGGTGTGGTAACCGGGCTGCGATTCGCGCTCCAGCAGCAGCACGCTGGCGCCCTCCCCACCGGCTTTGTCCTGTACCAACTGCCAAGCCACCGAGGCCCCCGCAATGCCCGCGCCAATAACGATGGTGTCCGCTGATTGCATGGTTCTGTCTCCTGGCTCGAATTACACCGCTGACACTTGCGCCGCCGAGGTGGCACGGTCATCACGCGGCAGGCTGCGCGCATCGCGCGGATCGGGCGCACCGGTCACGATGGAGGTCAGCGCGGGCGCGGCGTTTGTTTGCATCAGCTTGGCGATGTCAGGCCGTGGGCGGGCAAGCTCGGCGATGCCCTTGAATGCTTGCTCCAGCGCGTGGCCCACGCCCAGCGTGTGGCGGTCGGCGCGAAAGCGCCCGACGATCTGCAGACCAAACGGCATCCCCACGTCATCCAGCCCGCACGGCAAACTGAGCGCTGGGTGCGTGGTCAACGTGGTCACATAGGTCAGCGCCAGCCATCGGTAGTAGTTGGCCTGCGGCTCGCCGTTGATGTGGCTGGCGAACAGCTGCGTCCACGCAAAAGGCGACACGGGCGTGGTGGGCGCCAGGATCACGTCGTACTGCTCATACAACTTCTGGAACCGCGCCAGGATGCGCGTCTGCTCGGCCTGCGCCCAGGCGCTGTCCAGCAGGGTCATCGCAGCGCCCATTTCGTAGTTGGCGCGGGTGTTGGGGCCCAGGCTGGTGGGGTCGCGCTCATAGGCCTCGCGCGTGCTGGCCACAAAGGCTTCGGCGCGCAGCACGTCAAAGCAGCGGTGCACGTCACCCAGGTCGATGTCGATGGCATCGCAGCGGGCAAACAGGTGCTTCATGGCCTGCACCTTCTGGCGGAACACTGCGCGGATGCCGTTGTCCACCGCGCAGGCGCCAAAGTCTTCGGTGTAGGCCACCCGCAGGCGGCTCAGGTCCACCGTGTCGGGCAACAAGAAGCTCATCGGGTCCAGCGGGTAGCTCAGCGGGTCGCCCGCCGATATGCCCGCCGTGGCGGCCAGTTGCAAGCAGGCCTCTTCCACCGTGCGGCCCATGGGGCCCACCACCGAAATGGGGGTCCAGCCCAGCAGCTTGCGCGAGCTGGGCACCACCCCGGGCGATGGCCGGAAGCCCACCACGCCACAAATGGACGCCGGTATGCGCAGCGACCCGCCCGTATCCGACCCCGTGCACACCGGCAGCATGTCGCACGCCAGCGCAGCGGCCGATCCGCCCGACGAGCCCCCGGCATTCAGGTTCGGGTTGAACGGGTTGCCGGTGGCGCCCCACACCGTGTTGCGCGAGTTCGCGCCCGCACCCATCTCGGGGATGTTGGTCTTGCCGGTGACGATGGCGCCCGCCGCGCGCAGCCGCGCCACCAGCACGTTGTCCTCCGCCGGGATATTGCTGCGGTAGATCTCCGAGCCGTAGGTGGTCAGCAGCCCAGCCGTGGCTTCGAGGTCCTTCACGCCCAGTGGTAGCCCGTGCAGCAGGCCCAGCGGTTCGCCACGCAGCACCGCCTGCTCGGCGGCCTTGGCCTCGGTGCGGGCGCGGTCGTAGCAGGTGGCGGTGATGGCGTTCACATGCGGGTTGATGGCCTCGATGCGCTCAATGCAAGCGTCGAGCAGCTCGACGGGCGAGACTTCCCGCGTGCCGATGTGATGGCGCAGTTCGTTGGAGGTCAGCTCGACCAGGGTGCTGTGTGAAGTCGTCATGTCGAATGTGTCTCCTTTTTCTTGCTTGCCTGGTGGGGCCCGATCAGTCTGCCGTGATGGCCGCACGCTGCGCCACGGCGCGCATCAACGGCAGTTCCCTGTCGATCAGCTCGCTTACCGCCTTGGCAGAAGCATAGGTCGGTTCAAACCCCACGGCGATCAGTTTGTCGCGGGTTTCGGGGTCTGCCACCACCTGCGCCAGTGTCAGCTCCAGCCGTGCCTTGACGGCGGGCGGCAAGCCGCGTGGGGCCACCATGGCCAGCCAAGTGTCCATCTCCACGCCGGGGTAGCCACTTTCTGCGAGCGTGGGCACCTTGGGCAGCAGGGCCGAGCGCTTGCCCGCCGTCACTGCAATGGCCTTGATCTTGCCGTCTTTGAGCTGGGGCAGCGCGGCCGACACGGTATCGACGGTGAACGGAATCTGTCCGCCCATCAGGTCCACCATGGCGGGGGAGCTGCCCTTGTAGGGCACATGCTGGATCTTGAGGCCCGCCGCGTGGAAGAACATCTCGCCCGCAAACTGCGACGTGGTACCGGCACCATACGAGCCATACGAATACTTGTCGGGCGCGGCCTTCACCATGGCCACAAACTGCTTCACGTCGCTGACCGGCACGTCCTTGTTGGCCAGCAGGATCAGGCTGGTGCGCCCTGCGATGCCAATGGGCTCAAAACTCTTGACCGGGTCGTACGGCAGCTTGGCGCGCACGGCGGGGTTCACGGTGAAGGTGGTGCCCGAGCTCATCAGCAGCGTGTAGCCGTCCGGCGCGGCCTTGGCCACATAGGCCGCGCCGATGGTGGTGCCCGCCCCCGCGCGGTTGTCGATCACCACGCTCTGGCCCAGCTTGTCGCCCAGCTTCTTGCCAATGAGGCGGCCCAGCACGTCGGTGGCGCCACCGGGCGGGAACGGAATCACCAGCGTGATGGGCTTGGTAGGGAACGTAGCCTCTTGCGCCACGGCAGGGCCCCATGCAGCGCCCCCCAAAGCACAGAGGATGGCGGACGACAAAAGCAGTTGCTTGCGGTTCATGGGGTGCTCTCCAAAGGTGACAAAGGTTGGGGGATAGAGAAATGGACGAATCAGGGAATGACAACAATCAGCCTTGCGCCGCGAGCACGGCCCGCCCACGCTGCACAAAGCCCTGGTACTGCGCATCGGGCACCAGCAGGCCGCCCGTGGTCCACACCAGGTGTGTGGCGTTGTGCAGCACCGCGTCGATGCCCGTGCTGCGCAGCCAGGCCTGCCCGGCGGTAGTGCCCGTCAGCATGGCCGGGCCGCTGAAGCCTGCCGCAGCCGAGGGCTCGATGCGCTCGCCCAGGGCATCCAGCACCAGCACCAGCTGCGCAAACAAGGTGTCATCGGCCACGGTAAACACGCCCGACAGCAGCGGCTGCATCAGCTCCGCGGCCAGCAGCGACGCACGCGGCACGGCCAGGCCATCTGCCTCGGTGCGGTTGGTCAGACCCCAGTCGTACACCGAGGGGTGGTCGTCCATCCCTGGTGTGGTGTCGGCCAGCATCTGCACCATGAAGCATGGCGACTGCACCGGCTCGGCAAAAAAACAAAACACATGCGGCCCCAGCAACTGCCGCAGGCCAAACGCGATGCCCGCTGGCGCGCCACCCACCCCGCAAGGCAGGTACACGATGAGCGGGTGCTCGGCATCCACCGCCACGCCCTGCTCCACCAATTGGTTCTGTAAATGCAGCGCCGCCGCGCTGTAGCCCAGCAGCAGCGAGAACGATTGCTCGTCGTCCACAAAGTGGCACATCGGGTTGCTGGCCGCCTCGGCACGGCCTGCGGCCACGGCGCGTTCGTAGTCGCCGGTGTGCTCTACCACCTGCACGCCGCGCTGGCGCAGGCGGTCCTTCTTCCACTCCTTCGCATCGGCCGACATGTGCACCGTGGCCTGGAAACCCAGGGCCGACGCCACCACGCCAATGCTCATCCCCAGGTTGCCGGTGGAGCCCACCGCCACCTGGTAGCGGCCCAGCACCTCGCGCGCTGCCGGAGTGGCCAGCGCACGGTAATCCCCGCCGGGCTGTACCAGCCCATGCTCCAGCGCCAGCCGCTCGGCAAACTCAAGCACCTCGTGCATGCCGCCCCGGGCCTTGATGGAGCCCGCCACGGGCAGGCTGTGATCGGCCTTGATGAACAGGCGCCCCTGCCCCTCGGCCAAACCGAGCGCAGGTTGCAACGCGGAGGCGGGCAGCAGAGGCGACTCCACTACGCCCCCGGTGGCAGCCAGCTCCGGGAACACCTGCGCCAGCAGGCCCGCAAAACGGGCCAATCGGTCGGCGGCGGCCTGCGTATCATCCAGACTAATGCAGCGCCCCAGCGCCTGCAAAGCAGCCGGGGGTTGCGTCTGCCGGGCCGGGTTGGTCCACAGCGCGGGCTGGGCATTGCGCAGACGGGTGACCAGCAGCGCATCCAAAGCAGGCATTCGGTCAGCAGGCGTCATACAGATTCATTCAGTCGTTGAAGTCTTGACTGCATTCTTCGCCGGTCACGCCGCTGTCACAAGCCATTTATAGTGAGCAAAGCATTAGTATTAATAATGGACATTCGCCTCTCCCCCTCCCTGCTGGCCTGGCTGCGCAGTTTTGATGCAGCGGCCCGCCACGGCAGCTTTACCAAGGCAGCGGCCGAGTTGTGCATCACCCAAGGCGCCGTCAGCCAGCAGGTCAAGCAGCTGGAAGACTGGCTGCGCCGCCCGCTGTTCCTGCGCACGCCGCGCGCGCTGGTGCCCACGCCCGAGGGCAAATGGCTGGCCGTGGTGCTGCGCGAGAGCTTTGACGCCATCGAAAGCACCCTGGCCCAGATGCGCCAGCCGCCCGAGGCCGCCACCGCCACCTTGAGTTGCTCACCCTCGTTTGCCATGAGCTGGCTCACGCCCCGCCTGGGCGACTTCTTTCGCCAGCACCCGCACACCGGCCTGCGCGTATTTGGCGAATTCCACACGCTGGACCGCACCCGCATGGTGCGCGACGGCATCGAAGCCGCCGTGCGCTTTGACCTGGGCGGCTACCGCGACCTGAACGCCACCGTGTTTCTGGACGAATGGCTCATCCCCGTGGCCAGCCCCGAGTTCCTGGCCCGCCACCCGCCCATCACCCAGCCGCAAGACCTGCACGGCGACTGGCTGCTGCACGACGGCAGCGCCTGGGACGGCGCCGACACCTATGAAGAGTGGCAACACTGGTTTGCGCAGGTGGACGCCACGCCGCCGCCTTGGGCAGGCGGCCAGCAATTCAACCTGTCGCAATTGGCCCTGGGCGCCGCCCTGGCAGGCCAAGGCATCGCCATGGGCCGCGCTGCGCTGGTGCTGCAGGACGTGAAGGCCGGGCGCCTGGTGCCGCTGCTGGGGTGCAGCGTGTTGTCGCGGGCGGCGTATTCGTTTGTGACCACCAGCCACCCCAGCCCGGCGATGCAACTGGTGCGGGATTGGTTGGGGGATGAGGCGCTGCGGTTTTGTGGGGAGCGGGCGCAGGTGCTGCCAGCGCCGCAGGATGCCAGGTAGCTGGGTAGGTCAGGTAACGACGCCCAACTGGCGCACTACCCAGCAACTAGGTGTCAGGTTGTACCCAGTGAGTCGAGGCGAATACTGCGGCTACATATTCGATATTTTTTGGCACCTAGCGCTTATTGAGTAAGCGCTAGCAGCTATTGTTTTTGACAGATTCTTGGCTGTTCACGGCCAATGAATCCTGAGACAACCGGCCCTGTGACGCGGCCCGATCATTCACAGCGAAAGTCTCAGACAGGAGGCCCCAGCAGGTCACTCGCGAGCAGTCGCGACGGCAACGTCTGAGAAAACGAGGACGACCGCTTCCGGCCAGAAGCTGCCTTCAGTGATGACTACAGACAACTACACCCCTCCGTCAACGCTTCAAGAACTGATGCAGCGATACGCGCTGGGTGAACGGCATTTCCCGAACGTAGATTTGTCTGAGGCCAATCTTTCTCGCGTTACCCTTGATGGGGCAAGCTTCGGGCCGCATTCCTGGTTTTCCAGTGCAGACTTCACTGGCGCAAGCCTTCGCGGGACCAGCTTTAGCAACTGCAACGTCAAGTGCGCGACGTTCACTGGAGCCGATCTGATCAACGCGACTTTCGAAGATGCGGCTATCGAGTCGATAGGCTTGGATGGTGCTGTGCTAGTCGGAACGAACTTTGTTGGTGCGACGTTCTACGGCATTACGCTGGGGCCAGCCGACCAGTTTCCTCGAGAAGCAAGGGCGTTTCGCAATTCTGAACGACTGATTTAGGAGACAACGCCCGGCTGCTTTGGGCCCGTTGCGGCCGTTGCAACGACTGTGGCTATTGAGCAGTAGGAGCCGTCCAAGGCTAGCGGCAACGGATGCTTAATCTACTGAGGAGCGGGAATATTTGCGTACGTTCGCCGCAATGATGGGCTACGCGAAGCCAGTGCGCCAAGGCCAAAGCATGTTGCTATGCCAACCACTGCACACAGCGACCCGAGAGCCACCCAAGAAAACGATTTGGCGATGAGGATGTAGGCTTGCCAACTCATCAACGCGATCAGCATGGTCGCGCAAGCTTTAAGCTTATGTGAGGGCGCGAGCAACACGCCAGTGCAAACAAGAAGTATCGAAACTGCAGCGTAGCTAATCGACCAGATCGAAATTGATACGGGTGGAAAAGCACAGAGTCCGGGCGACGAACGCCACCACCCTTCTGGACAGACAAACTTCCCCCAACGCGTGACCTGATAAAAAATCAGCATTTGGCCGACAGTGACAATGCCGAAGCAAAAAATTGCCAAAGCCAACCAACGAACAGCTGCAACAACGCTGAGGGGAAATCTTTGCACAGCTCAGTCTATCCCTTCGTACCTGGCAATGGGCTCCATCAATGATCTCATCGGTAGCAGCGTGCACTTAGCTGAAGGTCACGGCAGCCAACAAGAGCGTCGAGGGCTGGTGGAGTCCTTCACAATCAAGACTTACCCCCGCTTGTTCGAGATGCCGCCCCTTCATCATGGATAAATTTTTGCTGCAGAAGCAGGTGCTGGAACGGCTCGCCGAAGACCTGGTGCAAGCAGAACAGGCAATGCGGGCGGCCCATGAAACGGCCACTCACGAAGAAAACATCGCCGAAAACAAATACGACACATTAGGACTCGAAGCCGCCTACCTGGCCACCGGCCAAGCTCGGCGCGCCGAAGCCATCCGCCAGGCGATAGCCAATTGGCGCCAATTCCGCCCGCGCCCCTACGACGCCAGCAAAGGTATCCAGCTCGGCGCGCTGGTCTGCCTGGTTGATTCTGACGACAAGGAGCAGCAGCTCTTCCTCGGCCCGGATGGGGGCAGCATGAAGTTGGTCAGCGGCGCACAGCTCGTTCAGGTCATCAGCAGCGAGGCCCCTTTGGGCGGGGCCATGCTGGGTAAATGCGAGGGTGACGAGGTGTCGATACAGGTCGCTTCAATCCGACAGCAGTTTGAGGTGCTGCGGGTTCATTAAGCTGCATGTAAGTCCACGCCGAATGGGCCGATGTCAATAGAGGTTCGGGCGTGAACGTACCGGCTGGCTGGCAAGGTCAGCCGAACTTTGAACCAGGCCACTGGGTCCGAGATGTCCATGCGCGTGAATGAGCGCTGAGTGGCCCAGACCGTGAACTCAGAGGGCCGACATCACCGACAGCAACCGCTGCAATGCGCCCGTTCCGGGCAGTCCCGCCGGAACAGTGGCACAGACTGGGCCTGACCTGTAGCGGCATACCCGCCACTTCTCGCCCAAGTTGGGTCAAAAAACTTTGCAATAAGATAAAATTTATACTCTTTTTGAATATTAAGAGTATAAATAGCATCATGCCTACTGACCTCATACCTACCCTTGCCGCCGCCCGCAAGGCCCACCAGATGACCCAGGCCCAGCTTGCCGAGCGTGCAGGCCTTAGCCGCATGACGGTGCAGCGCACCGAAGGCGGCGACCTGGACCCGCGCTATTCCACCCTGGCTGAAATGGCCCGCGTGCTGGGCATGGACATCATTGCCGTGCCCAGCAGCCTGCGGCCCAGCCTGGAGGCGTTCATTCAGGCGGGGGGCAAGTTTCTGGGCCAGCCCGAGGGGGTGGATGCCCCGCCCTCGGTGGTGGACGGTCTGCGCCGCTGACGGTAGCAACAATTCATGAGCACCTCCATCCGCTACCTGCGCCTGTACCTGCACCGCCCGGCGAAGGCGGACGGGGCGGCGGGCGGTCGCGAGCCGATTGGCTACCTCTCGCAATACGGCGACATCCTGCGCGTGTCGTTTGACGAAAGCTACATCCGCAACCCGCAGCGCCCCACCCTGTCGCTGAGCTTTCAGGGGGCCGACGAGGCCGCGACGCAGCAGATCCTCGCGTCGGCGCGCGATGCGCGGCTGGTGCGCACCGATGGGCGCTGGCCGGTGTACTTTCAGAACCTGCTGCCCGAGGGCCACAACCGCGAGCGATTGGCGCACGAGCGTGGTTGCAGCCCCGATGACGAGTTCGAGCTGCTGGCCGCCGCAGGCCACGACCTGATGGGCGCGCTGGAGGTGGAGCCTGTGCCCGCGCAAGACGGCATCCCGGACGTGGTGCGGCACTGGCACACCACGCAGGGGCTCGATGTGCTGGAGCCGGGGTTTGTGGAATACCCGGTGGAAGACGCGGCCTCGCTGCCCGGCGTGGTGACCAAGTTCAGCGCGGTGCAGGACGGCCGCCGCTACACGGTGCATCGCAAGGGCGCGGCGGGCAGCGTGATCTTGAAGCTGCCCACCACCGCCCACCCCGACCTGGTGGCCAACGAGTTCACCGGCTACCTGCTGTGCAAGGCGCTGGGCCTGCATTGCGCCGATGTGCGCGTCATCACCCGGGCCGAGGCCGACCTGCCCGATGCCGTGCCCTTCAACGAAATTCTGGCCGTGCAGCGTTTTGACCACCTGCCCGGCGGCGCCCGCGTGCACATGGAAGAGTTCAACCAGGTGCTGGGCTACACGCCGCGCCAGAAATACGGCAAAACCCATGGCAAGGGCGCGCTGCAGGACTGGGCCACCATGCTGCGCGTGCTCAACCGCCTGAGCCGCCAGCCGGTGTTGGACACGCGCGAGTTTCTGGCGCGCATGGTGGCCTTCATCCTGATGGGCAACACCGACGCGCACCTGAAAAACTGGGCCCTGGTCTACCCTGACGGCCGCGTGCCACAGCTGGCCCCGGTGTACGACCCGGTGTGTGTGGCCGCGTTTTTTGAGGGCGTGCCGGACCAGCAATATGCCGTGAACCGCGCCATCGACAACACCCTGCGGGCGCTGACCTGGGACGACATGGAAGGCCTGATGAAATCGGCCGGGCTGCTGCGCGTGCCCCGGCACCTGGCCTTGTTGCGCGACACGGTGGCGCGGGCCAAAACGGAATGGCCCAGCCTGCTGGAGAGCGCCCCGGCGTCTGTGCGCAATGTGGTGGCGCAGCGGCTTGCAGGCGATGTGGCCCTGGCCCGGTGATGGCGGGCCACGCGGCAAAATCGGCAGGCCTGCGCGCAGGGTTCGGCGCGGGCGCTGCCTTGTGACCCCGAACCGTTTTTGATTTGCTCCATCCATGCACTCCCCGATCGCAACCACCACGCCCCCAACAGCGTCTGGCTCCTTGCCGCCCGATGCGGACAGGGGCGCCCTGCAGGTCCCACACCTCAAACGCTGTTGGTCACGCTGGATGGCCGCACGCCAGGGCCAGGGTTTGAGGGGCGCCGAAGCGGAGGCCCACCGCACACAGATCGTGCTGGCCGCGCTGGGTGTGGGGCTGGAGCAGACCATGCAATACGTGCTGCGCGAGGCCCCGGAGTTCGCTGCCTTCGAGGACTGGATCGTGCGCACGGCGGGCGCGCCCGATGCTGCCACCGTGGCGCGGATTCAAGCCCTTGTGGATGGCGGCCCGGCGCCCGAAGCGGCCTTGCAGCTGCAGGCCCGGATCGATGCGATGGAGCCCGTGCTGGATGCGGACGACCTCGCGCATTGGGACGAGCATGGCTATGTGGTGGTACGCCAGGCCACCACGCCAGAGCACAGCGCCGCCGCCGCACAGGCGGTGTGGGAAGCCGTGCGCGCCGACCCCGCAGATGTGGAGTCGTGGTACGCCCACGCCCCGCGCAACACCATGGTGCAGATGTTTCAGCACCCGGCATTCGACGTCAACCGACGTTCCCTGCGCATCCACAAGGCATTTGCGCAGCTGTGGGGCACGGCAGACCTGTGGCGCAGCACCGACCGCTGTGGCTTCAACCCTCCAGAACGCCCCGGCTACCCCTACGGCGGCCAGGGCATGCACTGGGATGTGAGCCTGCACCAGCCTATTCCCTTTGCCACCCAGGGCATCCTGTACCTGACCGACACGCCCCCCGAACAAGGTGCCCTCACCCTGGTGCCAGGTTTTCACCGCCGGGTGGGCGAATGGCTGGCCCAGCTACCCGCTGGGGTCGAGCCCCGCCAGCAAGACCTGCATGCGCTGGGTGCCACCCCCATCGGCGCGGGCGCGGGCGATCTGGTGATCTGGCACCAGGCCCTGCCCCATGGCCCCAGCCCCAACCGGGGCACGCAGCCCCGGCTGGTGCAGTACATCAACCTGGCCCCCGCCCATGTGCCTTGCCACGACACCTGGGTCTGAGAGGCTGAGAGTCTTTTATCCATGCCCGCCTTGCACGCCAAAACGCCCCGGCTCGTCGTTGCACATGCTCGCCATAGCCCGAGCTATGGCTGTGCTTTGCGCCTAGATCCGAGGCGTTTTCGCGCGCCTTTCGGGACGGCTAAAAAACTCTCAGCCTCTGAGGTGCGGCGAGAGGGGGTCGCACCTCCCCCAAAAAAATGCAAAACTCATAGCAACAAAACCATACAGATAAAGCGCTAGCGGTCATTTTCGATTGAACCGGTCTTGCTAACTCACCGTGGCCGCTGTGCCTTCGTCTTGCGGCGCGTCTCGTAGCGCCGCATCAGCGGCGTTACCGACACCCCGTGCAGCAGCACCGACGCCACCACCACCGCCAGCGTGATCGCCAGCAGGCGCTGCGCAATCACCGGATGCAGGTCGTGTGTGATGGCGTACATGAGGTAGTAGATGGAGCCAATGCCCCGGATGCCAAACCATGCGATCAGGCGGCGCTGCGAGCGCTCTACCTTGGCGCCCACCAGCCCTGCATACACCGCCAGCGGGCGGATCACCAGCAGCAGCACGGGCACAAACCACAACACCTCGGTGCCAAAGTCCACCACCGAGAGCAGCGCGCCCACCACCAGCACCACGGTCACTTCGGCCAGGCGTTCCAGCTGGGCGTTGAAGCGTTCGACCGACTCCATCATGTGGCCCGGCGCCTGTGCGGCCACGGGGGCTTCACCATCGTTGTTGTCGCCTTGAGCAGGCGATGCCACGGACGCAGCTGGCTCCGCCGCCGCGCGCCGCAGCGCCAACCCGGCAGCAAACACCGCCAGAAAGCCGTAGGTATGGCACAACAAGGCCACGCCATAAGCCAGCGCGATGAGCCCCAGCACCATGAACTCGTCTGAGCCCAGCGCCTCGCGGTGACGGATGCGCAGGTACAAAATAGCCCGGCCCACAACCACGCCCAGCAGGTAGCCAATCAACAGGCCTCCCACCACGGCCCAGAGCACGTCCACCGCCCACCAGCGCCAGCCACTCTCGCCCAGGTCGTGCAGCGACATCAGGCCCAGGCCCAGCATCACCAGCGGAAACGCCGCCCCATCGTTCAGCCCGCCCTCGCCCGTCAGGCCAAAACGCAAGCGGTCGCGGTCTTGCGGGTCGGACACCTGCACATCGGACGCAAGCACCGGATCGGTGGGCGCCAGGATGGCCCCCAGCAGCACGGCAGCGCCCAGCGGCAGGTGCAGCAGCCACACGCCCACGGCGGTGATGGCGCCCACGGTGATCAGCATCGACACGGTGGCCAGCTGCACCGGAATGCGCCAGCGCCGGTCGCGCAGGGGCAGATCCAGCTTCAGGCCCACGGTAAACAGCGAGATGAGCACGGCAATCTCGGTCAGCCGCTCCAACAGCGGGGCATCACCCACCGGGTCCAATACCAGCAGGCCCAGCCCCCAGGGCCCAATGCCGACGCCCACGGCCAGGTACAGGATGGCCGAGCTGAGCGGCACGCGCGCGATGAAGGAGCTGGTCAGCGTCATCACCACCAGCAGCAGGCCGACCAGCACAAAGCCCAGGGCGGGAAGCAGCTCAGCGGTCATGGATACGGACTGGAGGAGGAAAAGGTTGCACGTGCATTCGGCCACTGTGCACGCCACCCAGGCCCACCGCTGCGGGGGGGCGGCCCCCCAGGCTGTCAGCGGATGTCGCCAATCGTTTGTGGAGTCTGTGCAGGTGGAGAACTGCCCCATCACCGGGCCCTGGTTGCTCCTCGCACTCCCAATTTGATAGCTGCTTGCGCTTTCCCATCAAGCGCCAGGCCCTGTTTTTACTCAAAATCTTACATCTCTACAGGGCAACCCGGGGGCGGCGCGCCCAAAGTCTGGATACCCTTGGAAGGACAACCCCCGCCCGAAAGGATGCCCATGGCCAAGATCCTGGAAGTGAAATACGAAAACCAGGCCGACGCCCACATTTGCGAGGTGGCGCATGAAAGCCAGGCCGACCTGTGCTGGCACGAGGTGCACTACGCCACCCAGGCCAGCGGCGATGCGATCTGGTTCTTTGTGGCCTATGCCAACCAGGCCAGCTTCAAGGTCTACCGCGTCAAGCACGCCAGCCAGGCGGACCTGAAAATCTTCAGGGTCAGCACCCCGGAGCAGGCTGGCTGGCGAACCAAGGACCATCTGCTGATCGGCAAGCTGGGCAAATAGGTTCGGCCCCAAGAGCGCTGCGCCGTGTGATCCGCACCAGGCCCACCGCCAGACTCATCCCCCCACGCACTTTTGCACCTGCTCACCCAGGCCCGTGGCGCCCAGGCGCATCACATCGCCGGGCTTGAGGAACCAGGGGGCGGGCTTTTGCCCCAGCCCCACACCGGCGGGCGTGCCGGTCAGAACCACGTCTCCGGGCTCCAGCGTCATGAACTGGCTGATGTACGACACCACGGTGGGCACGCCAAAGATGAAGTTGCGGGTGCTGCCGTTTTGCACGCGCTGGCCGTTGACCTCCAGCCACAGGTCGATGGCGTGCGGGTCAGGGACCTCGTCAACCGTGGCCAGCCACGGGCCGATCGGGGCAAAGGTGTCGTAGCTCTTGCCCTTGTCCCACTGGCCGCCGCGCTCCATCTGCCATGCGCGTTCAGACACATCGTTGGCCAGCACATAGCCCGCCACATGCTGCAGCGCATCGGCCTCGGCCACCTGGCGCGCACGGGTGCCGATGACGATGCCCAGCTCGACCTCCCAGTCGGTCTTGACGGCGCCGGACGGAATGCGCACATCGTCGTTGGGGCCGCTGAGCGCCGTCACGGCCTTCATGAACAACACAGGCTCGGCGGGCGGCTGCAGGCCCGCCTCGCGCGCGTGGTCGGCATAGTTGAGCCCCACGCACACGATCTTGCCCACCCCAGCCACCGGGCTGCCCAGGCGCGGTGTGCCATAGACGGGCGGCAGGCGGCTTGCGTCGATGGCGGCCAGGGCAGAAAGCGTGCGCGGGTTGAGCTGGGCCGGGCCCATGTCGGGCAGCAGCATGGACAGGTCGCGCAGCGTGCCGGTGGCGTCGATCAGGCCGGGGCGTTCTGCGCCGGGCTGGCCGTAACGGATGAGTTTCATGGCGGGAAATCCTGGTGGGGTCGGCGAAAGGTGGCAGTCGCAGCCAGAGCCGCGCTGCGCCGACACGCAGCATAGCGGCACGCAACCCCCAGCGTGTACGCCAATCACCGGCCCTGCCTTGCCGCAAGACGAGGGCCGCATCCCCTGCGCAGCCCGTGTGGCGCGCGTAACATGGTGCGGGGTGCACCGCAGCGCCAGCCGCGCACCCAAAATACTCCTGATTTAATAGCCTCTAACGCTTACCAGATAAGCGCTAGCAGCCATTTTTACTCAATTTCTCCATGGCCACTGCCACCGATCTGCCCTCCCCGCCCCCGGACTCCCCACCCCGGCCCCAACCCCGCAACCCGTCCGATCTGTTCTGGTCTTTCACCTGGCTGGCCCTGCAAGGTTTTGGCGGCGTGCTGGCCGTGGTGCAGCGCGAGCTGGTGGAGAAAAAGCGCTGGATGACGAACGAAGAGTTTGTCGAGGACTGGGCCGTGGCGCAGATCATGCCGGGCCCCAACGTGGTCAACCTCAGCATCATGATTGGCGACCGCTACTTCGGCCTGCGCGGCGCGTTGGCGGCGCTGGCGGGCATGCTGACCTTTCCGCTGATCCTGGTGCTGGCCCTGGCCGTGGTCTATGCGCAGTTTGCCAGCCACCCGGCCGTGGCCGGTGCGCTGCGCGGCATGGGCGCCGTGGCGGCGGGGCTGATTGCAGGGGTGGGCATCAAGCTGTTTGTGTCGATCAAAAACCACCCGTTGGGCCGCCCGCTGTGTGTGGCGTTTGCAGGGCTGACCATCGTGGCCATGGCGTGGCTGCGCTGGCCGCTGTTCTGGATTTTGCCGGTGATCGGTGGCGCGGCCTGCGTGCTGACGTGGAGAAAGCTCGCGCCATGAATGCAGCCACCACCACCCTCACCACACCCTTGACGGCCCTGGGCGCGGGCGACTGGTTCAACCTGTTCCTGTACTACCTGTCGCTGTCACTGCTGGCCGTGGGCGGCGCCATTGCCACCGCGCCCGACATGCACCGCTACCTGGTGGAGCGCAACGCCTGGCTCACCGACCCGCAGTTCAACGCATCCATCGCCATTGCCCAGGCGGCACCCGGCCCCAACGTGCTGTTCATCGCCCTTCTGGGCTGGAATGTGGGCATCAACGCAGGCGGCCCAGGCCTTGCAGGCTGGCTGCTGGGCGCCCTGGGCATGGCGGTGTGCATGCTGGGCGTGATGCTGCCCAGCAGCGTGCTGACCTGGACGGCCACCCGCTGGGGCCACCGCAACCGCGAGCGGCGCGGCGTGCGCGCCTTCAAGCAAGGCATGGCGCCGGTGGTCATTGGCCTGCTGCTGGCCACCTCGTGGGTGCTGACACGCGCACACGGCAGCTTCGACACCGCTTGGCCCCTGTGGCTACTCAGCGCCGTGACCGTGGTGCTGGTGTGGCGCACCAGGCTGCACCTGCTGTGGATGCTGGGCGCCGGGGCGGTGCTGGGGGCCGTGGGCTGGGTGTGATTTGACACCATCAAACCGTTGCACTCACGAAGGACGCTTGAGCGTTGCCAGCCGCCCCATCGGCACCGCCTGCAGCGCGGTTTGTAGGTCTGCCATGGGCAGGTTGCCGCTGCCTTCCAGCAGCACCCCGTTGGGCATCAGCATGACCAGGCTGGCGCTGGTGCCGTCCTTGCGGAAGTTTTCCTTGATGGCCATACCATCACGGCGGTAAACGCGCTCCACCTCTTCGGGCGTTTCGCGGTCTACCGTGCTGCTGGACCATCCCGCCATGCCCAATGCCAGCGCAGGCACCGCGCCGATGTCCTGAATACGCACCTCTACCAGGCGTTCGCCCTCGGAATACTGTGCGCTGACCTTGGTGAACTGCACACCCAACGCCGCTTCGCTGCGCGCCTCCACCGCTGTGCGCGGGATGGTTCCCAATGCCTCAGGCAGCAGCGCGCGCAGGGTTTCAGGGGCCAAGGGCGCTCCCCCCTTGCCACCCAACGCGGCGCGCATCATGTCGCCCATGGCCTGGCCTGCGGCCTGGGTGTCGCCCCGCGCCTGCGCCTCTTCCATGCGGCGGCTGGCCGCCTCGACCTTGGCGGTGTCAATGCTGATGTCCGTGCCCGGTACTCTGGCGCTGACACCGGCGCCCTCTACAGGCGCGCGGCCCAGCGTGTCCGTGCCCACCACACTGCCCAGGCCTCCAAGGCCCCCTGTGCTGCCCATGCCAGCCAGACCGCCCGAACGCGGCGTAACCACCGAGGTCACCAGACCCACCACCAGGGCAGCCACCACACCACATGCAATGAGCGCGCCGGTATAGCCCAGGGCACGCGCTTGCGGCACGCGCATGAGCACCGGAACGCCAAGGTAAATAAGGTACACCGAGTACAACGCCGCAATCACCCCGAGCATGCCCAGCGAAGGGAGCACACTGAATACCCCGCCCAGCCAGCCCGCTGTACAGCCATACGCGATGAGCTGAAACGCCTTAAACAATTGCGCCTGGCCGCCAAACCGAGGGGCGAGCGCATTGGCCACCAACGCCATCACAAACACCATGGCCAGTGACATTGCGTAGCCCACCACCATGCCGACCAGGCCTTGCACAATGGGCACGCGCACCGAGATGCCAAACGCCCCCATGCCTACCAGGCTGTACCCAATGAACCCTGCCACCGCAGGGATCGCCGCCAGAAAAACGAGGTAGCCAAGGTAGATGCCGCCAATGGAGCCGCTTTCGCGGTCCACCGCATGCCAGGTTTCGCGCGGCTTGAGCAGTATGTCCATCACGCGCTCCAGCACGCCCTGCGCAGTCGTGGCATGGCTGGCAGGCGCGGTGCCCGCGGCAGACGCGCTCACGGGCGGGTCGGGATCGAAGGCTGTGTCATTGGGATGAGTCATGAAAATCTCCTCGTTTGAATGAATCGCGCAGGCACTGGAGCGGCATCCATGCAACGCTCTGCGCCCCCACGCAGCGCCCGCTTTCCAACCTCCGTCGGCCCACCACAGGCAGCGGCACCGACGATGGCCGCCAATGCGCTATTTGCTGCGAATCGGTACTTCCTGAAAATCAAAGCGCCCAGAGACTGATGCCAGTGTCTGGCCTTTCAGGCTTTTGGCCAGCACCGCGGCAGGCAAATCGTTCGCCTTGAAGCTGCCCGACAGCACCAGCGTTTTATCGTCCTTGCGCTCGATTTTTTCAATCGTGACATCGGCGGGCGAGACCTTCTTTTTGTAGCTTTCAAACGATCTTCCGCCGTCTGGGTAGAACTCGACCGTGGCGGCGCTGAGCGCCATGTCGCCCTCAGACAATGTGAGGTTGACCTGCATGCGCGGGCCGCCTTTGGTGTCTGACTTGGCATCCAGTGAAACAACATACGCCTTGATGACGTCGATATGGTTCGCCTGGCTGGTGTACATGGTGCGGCCGGCCATGGAATTGGCCAGGTCCTGGATGTCGGAGCCGCTTACCTTGGACTGCATGCTGGCATTGGCGCTGTCCAGAGCCTGCTGACCCTGTGCAGTGCCCAGCTTGGCCGCGGTCTTTTCTCCCAGCTTGGCATCGATGACCGTTGCCATTGACCGCATTGGCACCGCGCCCTGCCCTGCATCGACCTGCATGGTGCCCTGAAGTCGAAGCGTGTTGCCGTCTGCTGTCTTGCTGGCGTCACCCTGCGCTGCCGCAGTTGCCTTTGCGGCAGCCGCCTTCACATCTGCCACAGCCTTGGCGGGCGCGACCGCCGCGCCAGCGCTCTGGGCGTCATCGTTTTTGCCGCAGCCCGTCAGCGCAGCAGCCAGCAGGGCGAAGCTTGCCGTCGTCCAAAGGCGGTTTTGAAAAGGGGTCATCGCATCGATCCTCCAGAGGGTGATTGCTGGCCTGCGGATGCAGGGGGTGTCGAAAGGGGCGCGGCCTGGGGACCCGCTTTCATTGCTTCTTCTCTTCCAGCACATCCTCTTCCTCGGAGAACGTGCCGAAATAGATGTACGAACTGGCCACTGCGCCGAGGTTGGTCATCTCTGCACCGTCGCCGGTCATGATGTATTCGCCTTCGCGGTTTTTGTCGTTGTAGAGGTACAGGCCGGACCGCGTGCTGCACTTGAGCGAGCGCACCCGGTTGTCCCACCCCGGCGGCATTTCGTTGTCGTAGCCGCTGGCGCCCAGCAGCACGGTCTCGCCCTTGTAGTTGTCCTGGTCATACAGCAGGCAGCCCTTCGGTGGCTTGAGGTTGGCGATGACCTTGGGTTTGGCGGCCACCACGGGCGGGGCCTTGGCCACTTCGCCCAGCGCCTTGTTCAGCTCGCCCGCGTCGCGCGCGTCGATGTAACGCCCGCCGGTTGAGCTGGCCAGGCACTGCAGCTGCATATGGGCCTTGCTGCCCTTCTGGATGTCAAAACCGATCACGTGCGCCGTGAAGTCAACGCCCAGCTTTTCCAGCTCTTGCCCCACCGCGCAGGGGTCTGCGTGGCACGTTTCTTCTCCGTCACTCACCAGGATCACGGTGGCTTTGCGTTCGCTGAACTTGAGCTGCTCTGCCGCCATGCGCACTGAGGCGGAGATCGGTGTCATGCCCTTGGGCTGAAGCGCGTTCACGGACTGCTGCATCGCATTCGCATCGAGCTCGCCGGGCGCTTTGAGCATTTCAATATCCGCACAGTTGCCCTTGCTGCGGTGCCCATAGGCCATCAACCCCAGTTGCTGGTTGCGCGGCCAGCTTTGCAGCATGGTGCCCACCGCTTCACGTGCAATTTCGATCTTGGTCCGGCCCTGGATCTGGCCCCACATCGACCCGGAGGCGTCCAGCACCAGCATGGCGGTGCCGGGGCCGCTGGGCACTGCAGAGGCAGCAGAAGCTGCGGCCGGTTTTTGCGCCCAGGCGGGGCTCAAGGCGCTGGCAACAACCACGGCGGCAGCGGCCATCAAAGGGGAGAGTTTCATGGTGATTTACTCGGGCAATGGTGAATGAAGAAGGGAGTAATCAGGAACCCTGGCGCAGATAAGAAAGTGGCGTGGTGATGGTGCACACCGGCTGGCCGGGAATGCGCACTGTCACCACCGACTGCCACTGCATCTGCGTGGCGCTGGTCACGCGCACGTCGTACCCCATCGTCATGGCCGTGCTGGGGGCGACCAGTTGCGCGGAATAGTGGTTGGACCCCCGACGTTTCCAGGTGATCTTGTCGCTCTTGATCAGCTGACGCGCTTTGAACGGCTTTTCGAATGTGACGGGCCCGCTTTGTGGCGCTGGCATACCACGCGCCACCGATTGCGCAATGCCTGCCATACAACCTACCGCCTGGGGTGTGCCTGGGCTCAAGGTCCAGACGCCATCCAGAGGCTGAATGTCACCCACAACTGAAGCCGTGCCGCTTTCGGACAAAGGCACTTCTCGGTACCCACCCGGTCCGGGTGTCGGGAGGGACTCCACCACCACACCTGGCTTGCCCGCAGCGCCCTGGGGCCGGGGTTTCTGCGCCGGGGTTTTCGGTGGGGTGGCCGGGGTGGTGGGCGCGGCTGGTCCGCGTTCACGCAATTGCTCTGCAGGGCCGTAGGCTGCCTCCGGCAGCCCAATCAGAATCTGGGCGTCCATCTGACTCAGGGGGCCGCAAGTACGGCCACCCGCTGCACACCGCCACACCGTGGCGTCCCAATCCTGGCTGGCTTCGATGAACTTCGCCTGCGCCTGTTCCTGCGTCACATTCAGGATGATTTGGGCATCCAGCGGCGTAACTGCGTTGGTGCAATGCACGCCCGCCGCACAGGCAAGCTGACTCAGCGATTCAGCCCGCGCCGCCAGCGGCAGTAATAGGCCACACGCCATCACCCCGGGCAGCCAGCGTGACGGGCGCATGGCGGCGGTCATCACCAGCGACATCGGCGCAAGACGGACCGTCGCCAAAGCGAAATGCAACCACGCGGGTGCCGCGATATCGGAAACAATTTCTGCAGACATGCTTTTACTGGACGGGTGCGGTGATGGAGGCGACACCTTTGTGTTCCACCGCGATGGGCGCGCACTTGCGCCCCCCCCCCCCGCAATGCACACGAGCTTGGTAAACCGCACGGCGACGTTGGCGCAACGCGTCTCCCGCACATTCAGCGGCCATGGTTTGCTGACGGACTGCGGCGCCAGCTTGCCGCCTGCAATGCCAACCACCGGAAGACTCGCGGTTTCAAGCGCCTTGCCGGTCACGGAATCGACAGCGCGCAGTTCTGTGGCAAAAAGCGTGAGCTCATCGCTCGTTGGGTTGTTGACCTGCAGGGTCACCCAGCACAACGGTTTGTCCAGAAACGTTCCGTCTTTGCCTGTAGCGCTCAGCACCAACGGCCCCGCAGCCTTGGCTGGACTGCCCACGACTGTGGGAAAAGCGTCCAGCGGACAGACCAGAAGCGGTGAAGAAGCTTCATCGCCTTTTGACTTCATCGCGTTCACCGCTTGCTGGCAGGCTTCAGTGCGCCGCAGTCGGCCGACAGGCGGCGCGCCTCGGTGCTCATGTCCATGCGGCCATGCTGCTTGCTGGTGAGCACGGCCTTGGTGCTGAAGTGGCTGGCGCTGTGCAGCGTGGTGGTGAAGTCGCCTTGGCTGGGCGGCTCCTTGCAGGTAAGGCGGCCTGTCCAGGTGCTGCCGCTGCGCTTGACCTGGGTGTAGGTGCAGTCGCCCTCGGTGTGGCCTTCGCGGATGGGGTCCTGCTTCGCGTTCTCGGGGCTGATGCACAGGCGCAGAGCGCCGTCCGCGCCCATCCCGATGCCGTGGCCCGCCATCTGCTGCTCCATCATCTTGCGCGCCTCGGGCGGCAGGTTTTTCATCTGCTCGCGCATCTGCGCCATCTGGGCAGCCATGTCCGGCTGGCCAGGCACGCGCACGTCGTGCTTGAACTCCCACAGGCCGGGGGCGATGTCCTGGGCCTGGGCTGCTGCGGCGAAGCAGGCGGCGGTGGCGATGGCAAGGGTTGCGGTCTTCATGGCAGGCTCTCTCTTTCGGTAGTGGTGTTCATTGACTGTCGCGCTCGATACGCACGCGCCATCGGATGTCGCCGCGCGCGCTGGTCAGCGTGCCCTCTGCCGCCTGGCCCGTTGCGGGGTGGCGCGCAAAGCGGAGGGTGAAGGGGTCGTCGGGGTCGGCGCTCACCGCCAGCGGCGCGGCAAGGCCACCGCCCTTCACCTCGCGGGCCTGGGCCGATTCGCCCGCCGCGCCCGCCCATTCGCAGGGTTCTCCCGCCGGGTCTTCGCACATGGCGCGCCCTGCCACCCATTGCAACTGCAGCACGCGGCTGCCCTGCTGCTGGATGATGTGCAGCCGCGCCAGCTCGGCCCCGGCGCGGGTTCGGATGCGTGGATCGTCGCGTGTCACGCGCCAATTGCCCTGCCAGGGGCCGGGCGGGGTTTCCTGCGCGCGCTCGGCGGCAGACTGGCCGTGCTCCGCCAGCGCGGCCAGGGGCAGGCAGGCGGCGACTAGCAGCAGGCGGGTGCGGTGCAGTAGCATGGCTTTGCTTTCACGAAGGCGGCGGGATGGCATCCTGGTCAGCAGGTGACGGTTGCGCTGCCGCTGTCGATGACAAAGGTGGCGTTGGGGTGATCCGCCTTCGTGGCCGCGTTGATGATGGTGCATTCGCTGCCGGACAGGGCTGCACCGTCCTTCACGACGAGCCGGACGGTGTTGCCGGTGATGTGGTAGTCCTTGAACTTGCCAGACATCACGGAGGTGACGGAATAGGCAGCGGCATCAAGGGGCGTGTTGCCCTTCAGCTTGACTTTCTTCTTGCCGGTGACTTTTTCGGCGGCCTGTTGGGCCGTCTGGGTGGTCTCCGGGGTCTTGTCGCCGCAGCCAGCCAGAGCCATCATGACAAGCAGTGCCGCGCCGCTGATGGTGAGGGTGTTGTATGAGGTCATGCTGTTCTCCTGGTGGGTGGATGGGACGTGAAGAGCGGCGCAGGCTGGTTTCGTGCTTTTCCTTTCACGCATGGGGCGGGATGGTGCCCACGCAAAACGCGCGTGGCCATATGCCATTCGGCCCATGCAGAGGGCCTGGGCTGCACGCTATCCTCTGCAACGTGAAAAACTTCACGAAAAATGGAGACCCCGCCTTGGACCCGCTCAACGGCTTTGCCCTTCTGCTAGTGGACGACCACCCCCTGTTCCGCGACGGGCTCGCCGCCGCGCTGCGCCACCAGGCTCCGGGGCTGCGCGTGCAGGCCGTGGGCTCGCCCGCCGAGGCCATCGACCTGCTGGCGGGCCATGGCGAGGGGGCGAGCGAAGGGTTCGATCTGGTGCTGCTGGACTACCGCCTACCCGGCATGGACGGCCTGCGCTGCGCCGCGCTGCTGATGGCGCAGCACCCCGGCATGGGTGTAGGCCTGATGTCTGGCGTGGACGACCCGACGCTGGCACGCCGCACGCAGGACGCTGGGCTGGTGGCCTACCTGCCCAAAACGCTGGAAGTGCCCGCCCTGCTGGCGCAACTGCGCCGATTGGCCGAGGGCGAGCCCTCGTTCGCCGACGCCGTGCAGCCACCGGATGCGGAGCAGCCCACCGGCCCCTACGGCCTGACGGCGCGGCAGATCGCCGTGCTGCGCGTGCTGGCCTCGGGCGGCAGCAACAAGGAGATCGCACGTGAAATGGGCATTTCCCCCGGCACGGTAAAAAACCACCTGAACGCCATTTTCACCAAGATGGGCGCGGTTAACCGCACGCAGGCGGTGATGATGGCGCGCAACGCCCTCGAACAAGATGCCGCAGGCTGACCCCTCACCGCATCCGGCCGCGCAGCGCTGGCGCGAGCGTTTCATGCTGTCGGGCGACAGCATGTTCCCCCGCATTGGCGACGCCGCGCAGCGAGCGCAACTGGAGGCGCGCACGCTGGCCCTGCTGGCCGCCGGCATACGCACGGCGCTCATCACGGCGCTGATCGGCCCAGCCCTCATTGCCTGGCTCACCGCACCCACCATCGGCCTGGCTGCAGCCATTGGGCCGGCCGCGCTCCTTTACGTGATCACCATCGATCGCGTGCTGTTTGCGCGCCGCGTGGCGCGCTATCTGGCTGCACCGGGCGGCGCCAGCGCGCGGCCCTGGCTGAATGCCTTCACCTGGCGCACGGGCCTTTCGGCGCTGGTGGTGGCGCTGTGGGGCTATCCGGTGGTCACGTCAGGCGACACCACTCTGGTCTTCATGATCCTGGCCCTGGCAACCATTGTGTCGGCAAGCTCCATGGCGCAGTTCTGCTGCTGGCCGCCCGCCATGTGGGCATCGTTCACTCCCATTCTGCTGGGCCTGGGCTTGCAACTGCTGGTGTTTGGCGGCAGCCACGGCGCATTCGGCGTGGCCTTCACGGTGCTGCTGTGGCTCACATTGGGCATGGCCGGATTGCGTTTTGCGCGCACGCTGCACAACGACATGTCTACGCGGCTGCTCAATGAGCAACTGGTGCACGAGCTGGATGTGAAGCGCCAGCAAGCCGAGGCGGCCAATGCTGCCAAGTCCCGCTTCTTCGCCGCCGCCAGCCATGACCTGCGCCAGCCGCTACAGGCCATGGGCCTGTACCTGAGCGTGCTGCAGGGCGACGGCCCCACCCTGGCCCGCATGGGCGAGTGCATGGACGCGCTCGATCGCCTGCTTGCGCAGGTGATGGATTTATCACGCCTGGACAGTGGCCAGACCACCGCCCACCCAGAACCCCTGGCCCTGCAGCCGCTTCTGCAGCGGCTGGCCGACACCTACGAAGCCGCTGCGCGCAAAAAGGACCTGCAGTTGCGCGTGCACCCCACCACGGCCTGGGCACACAGCGACCCGGTGCTGCTGGAGCGGGTGCTGGCCAATCTGCTGACCAACGCGATCCGATACACCGAACGCGGTGGCGTGCTGCTGGGCGTGCGCAACCAGGGTGCGGGCCTGCGCCTGTGCGTGGTGGACACGGGCATCGGCATCCCGCCTGAGGCGAATGAGACCGTGTTCGAGGAGTTCGTGCAGTTGGACAATGCCGAGCGCAACCCTGAGCGCGGGCATGGCCTGGGCCTGCCCACGGTACGGCGCATCGCCGCGCTGCTGGGCCACCGCGTCGGCCTCCGCTCCTGCGTGGGGCGGGGCAGCATCTTCACGCTGGACCTGCCCGCCGCCCGGCCCAGCGACGCGCCCGCACCTCGCGCCCCACCAGCCGCCGCAGGGCGCCTGCAAGGCCGCGTGCTGGTGGTGGAGGACAACTTCCTGGCGCGCGACGCGCTCGTGGCACTGCTGAACGGCTGGGGCCTGGAGGTCACCGCCGTCCACGACGCGCCAGGCGCGCTGCAGGCCCTGCGCGCCACCGCCTTCGACGCCGTGCTGAGCGATTGGCGGCTCCCGGGCGCAGACGACGGGCTGGCGGTGCTGCGCCAGGCGCGAGCGCTGCAGCCGGGCCTGAAGTTGGCCGCCATGATCACCGGAGAGGACACACATCGCATGGCCGAAGCGCCGCTGGACTTCCCCGTGCTGCGCAAACCCGTTCGGCCCTTGCGCCTGCGTGCTCTGCTGGAGCGGTATGTGCGCGAGCACAAGGCCGCATAAATGGAAACGGCAGCTCACGCCAGCGGACAAGTGATTTTTTAGGTCTTCTGGCCTCCAGCGCTTATCCATCAAGCGCTGATTGCTATTTTTTCAATAGCAATCAACTGATCCGGCGCCCGTTTTCCGCGTACACGGCCAGGTAAATCGCGTCGGAGCCGATGTAGGGCGCCTTGTTGCCAAAGCCAACGTTGAAGTCCCCAAAAGACAGCGCGCGGATGCTGGCCAGGCCCGCGCGAAGGCGGTCGCGCGTGAGGTCCTTGCCTGCGTTTTTGAGACCCTCGATCATGATCTGGCCGTTGAGCCAGCCTTCGAGCGCGCTGCCGCTGTTCAAGAAGGCTGGGTCAGCCCCGGTGGCCTTCATGGTGCTCTGAAACTTGCGCACCACCACCGATTTTTGCGAATTCGCGTCCGGAAACACCTGCACCAGCGCAAGGCCCCGTGTGGACGCAGCCAGCTTGGGCAACTCGGACGAGATCACCGTGACCGACAGCCCCGCCAGCGGCACGCCCTGTGCCTTGGCACGGAAGGCCTGCACAAACGCGGTGTTGGCTGTGCCCGTAGTGGCCAGCAGGACGGCACCCGGGCGCTCTGCAGCCACCTTGTCGGCCAGCTCAGCGCCGTTCTTGCCGTCCACGGCCAGTGCAAACTCGCCACCGCGCTCGACCTTGATTTCGTCCAGCGCGCGGGACATGTCCTTGAGCACTTCCTTGCCAAACGGGTTGTCCAGGTACACCACGGCAATGCGTTTGAGGCCCATGTCCACGATCTGCTTGACCAGGCGCTGCGTCTCTTCGCGGTAGGTGGGGCGCAGGAAGAATACATGGCGGTTATCAGGCGCACGCAGCGAGGTCGCGCCCGTCACCGGGCCCACGGTGGGAATGCCCTTGGATTCGATCAACGGCAGGATGGATGCCGTGTTGGCCGTGCCCAGCGGCGAGATCAGCGCGAACACCGACTGGGCCTCGACCATCTCGGTCACGTTCTTGAGGGTGCGTGCAGCCACATAGCCATCGTCCTTGGGGTCCATGCGGATTTCGCGGCCATGCACGCCGCCAGCAGCATTCACTTCAGCAAACGCGGCCTTCATGCCTGCCACCTGCTCGATGCCAGCCTGGCCCAAGGGGCCGGTCAGTGCGATGGAGCAACCCAGGTTGATGGTGCGGGCGGTCAGTGCGTCTTCGGCGGCCTGGGCCGTGTGGGCCCATGCGGGCAGGCCGGTGGCAGCAACGGCCTGGGTGGCGCGCAAGAGAAATTGACGACGGCTCATGGTGTGGGAGATCCCGAAGAAAGCAAAGGTGGAGCAGCCTAGCGGCAGCTGGGGAAACTTGCTGTCAGTTTCGCGACAGAACATACCCAGAAAGGACCGGCTCTCTCCGGGGGATGCAGCACTTGGCGACGGCAGCCTGCAGTGCACAGGGTGCCGAACCGCACGACACCCCGACATCGTGCGGGCCAACGCCGCACGCCGTGAAGCTCACCGGGGCACGTTGTGGATCAGCAGATCACCGCACAACGGCGGCGTCTGTCTGCGTCGCTGCGCCCATGGTTTCCCGACCTACAGGCCCTTGCGCCGAATTGCAGCAAATCCCGCAATGGCCAGAAGTCCGGCGAGGAACAGCATCGCCCACTCGGAAAGGGAGGGGATGGTCGAGGGCGGCACGAATCCATCCAAGTTGTTGGTGAAGGTGCACGCTATGGCCGCCCCTGCTGCAGTGGCCGCTGCATCCAGCGTGACGGTGCGCGTCAAGAGGTCGTTTGTCTGCGTTCCACCTGAACCCAGGCCGGTGCAACTGATGGAAGCCAGGGTGTAACCCAAGGGTGGCGCTGCTTCAGTGATGGAAGTGCTGACACCCGCTGCGGTCAGCGTCTGCGTCGCCCCAGCCACGGCCGAGCCGGATGCCAGGGTCGTGATGGACTGGTTGGCAAAGCCGTTGCTGCCGCTGAAGCCAAACGTACCCACGTCACCATTGGAGATTTTGGATACCGTGATCGAAGGCACGGTGGGGGCTGCACACAAGCCAGGGAGCGAAATCGCATTGGCGCTCGTCGTGACGGTTCCGCCCGACGTCAAGGCTCGGCCGGACAAGGTGGCACCGGCGCCCATGGACATACCGGCGTTTCCAATGACCGTTCCGATGAAAGTGGAGTTGGCACCCAGTGTGGTCGCGGCAGTGGGCGCCCAAAACACATTGCCGGCGCAAGCGCCACCATTGAGGGAAACGATGGAGTCGGCGGCGGTGTTGAGCGCCGCAGTCGTCGCCCCGGCGCCGGGGCGAAAGACGTAGATGCCAGAACCGTTCAGTGTCACCGTCGAGCCAATACTCATGGCTCCCGTGCTGGAATAACAGCCTGGCGGGATCACTCCAGGCGTGCCGCCGCTCACAACGACGGCACTGAGATCAACGGCGGAGCCGAGGGGAATGCAGGTGCCCAGTTGGGAATCCAGATCCGCCAACGCAATGCCTTGGTCGGCAATCTCGGTATCACACGGCGTTTTGATGATCCCGGTCACTGTGGTGGGCGCAGTGGACGGGGGGGTGGTGTAGCAAACCGAGCCGTTGATCGTGGTCGGATTTCCACTGTTGGTAAAGGTGTCGGAAACGATGGCGAAGTTGCTGGCACTACCCAGCGGCGGTGCCGTCGCCGCCAATGCGCCACAGCTGTATGTCAGGGACAGCAGGGAAACAAGCCCCAGGCTCAGCAGCAAGGCGGGATTTTTTCGACCGAACTTGGACAGCAGCGGGGCAGCATCGCGTGTGGCGTACCCTGATTTGGTGAGGGTGGTTGTGCTGTCGGATGGCATGGTGTTAAACCTTCTGTGGTGACTTAAAAGTCATTAATCAAACAAAAACTTATCTTGTGTGACCCACAGTACTGCGCTTGTCTGCCCAGCGGGGCGATTTGCGCGACTTATGTCCACGGCGGCCATTAGTCGGGCAGTTGGCCTACACCCATGACCCCGTCGCGTTACACATGGGCGCCCCCTTGGGCAAGCCTTCGACGAATCGGCCCTGGTTGTGCCGCAGCGATGCCTGAACCAGAACAGCGCTCACTTTGCGCCATTGGGCATTGGGGATGCGCAGTACTTCTTGTGCAGAGGGGTGCGCAAGGGTCATTGCCCCCTATTGACCCATATTGACCCCTTGCATGCTCATCTGCCACTCGCATTCCAGCGTCGCTCCGTTGCAGAGATTGCTTCTACATGAGGGCCAAAGGCAGTGCGCGCGTCCGTCGCTTGTTCAAAAAGCAATACGGTTTAACGCCAAGCGGCTACCACTATCCAGCGCACTTGCGGCTTGCCGCCCAACATCAGCAAAATGTGCATGCAAAGCCAGAGACTTGAGGCATGCCTCTTTGAGGGATCAGCCGTTGATCATGCTTGCGAAGGAACAGGCTGATTGACTGGCTGCGGACCCATGCGGTGTATCTAAAGTGCCTACCCACGCCGAATACACCCCGGCGCGATGTCTGAAGGAATTTTTGAACAGCGGCTTGGGGACTGTGCCGCGCAGCCACCCAGCCTCATGAATCGCCAGGGGTCTGCACTCCAGGCATCCAGACAATGAACCAGGGAGACCCACGCATGTCCGACGGACCACCCGCTTGTCGCCGCCACAGCACCTTTGCAGCCATGGCATTGAGCGCATTCGTTGTGCTGGGCGCGGCTCCGCAGGCCTGGGCGGAGGGCAGCCGTACGCTATACCCCTCCACCTACCCTACCAGCGGCGGCACCTGTGCCAACACGCTCGACCGGGGATGCCGCGCCAACCTGGACCTGCAGCCAGGCAACCGCTATGTGGGCAAGGTCCAGCGCCGCACCTTCCTGTACGTCTACGCAGAGGCGGGCGAGTATGTGCTGCTGGGCTCCCGCAACCGCACGACGGGCGGCGACATCCTGGTCTACAACCCGCAGGATTTCGGCATACCGGGCGACGAGACGCTGCCGGCCAACGCTGACTTCTCGTGCGCATCCAACACGCCGCCGCCGGGGAGCTTTGGCGGCAGCACTCTGGGAGAACTGAACTCACGCGACCAGGAACTCGCGGGCCCCCACAGCGCCGACGGCAGCGCCACCGTCACCAACGGGTTCGCGCCCTGCGCCTACCGCGTTCCCGCCACCGGGATCTATGGCGTGCAGTTCATGCCCGCCACGAGCGGCAACACCAATCTGAATGCCGACATTTTCAATCCGCTGCCCAGCACCTCCACCGTGGCCGCCTGGGACGTCACGGTGCGCGCATCGGCCAGCAGTCTCAGCGATCTCAATGGCCGCCTGTTCACCTACGCCTGGCTGGGCTTCACGGGGGTGAACAACCGCCCTGTCTATTCGCGCCATGACTACGTGACGCTTGATGGCTACCGCTACTCGCAGGCACTGGCGGGGCTCGATCCCAATGGCTTTGCGCTGTATGCCAACCGGCTGGGGTTTCTGGACAACGGGCAGCCCCTGTACAAGGGCGTGCGCGGCAGCGACTCGTTTGTGACGAACCTGGCGGCGGGCCTGTCTGCCCAGCGGCCGGAGTTTCCGATTTTTTTCAGCAGCATCGCCCCCGCAGCCCCCCACTCGGCCGAGGTGGACAAGGTGCTCACAGCGCTGCGCATTCCGCTCACGCCCCAGCCACCTTCGCTGTCGGCCGCCACATTCACCGGCCGCCCGCCCAGCGTGGGTTCACGCACCCTGCCGGGTGCGGGCGGCACGTTCCGGCTTTCGATCACCGGTGCCTCCACCTTCCAGATCGTCGTGAGCCGCGACGGTGTGGATTTCAGCCCCTCCAATACGGCCAACGCGATCATCACGGGTATCGCCGCCACGGGCACACAGGATGTGCCGTGGGATGGCAACGATGCCGCGGGCACCGCCTTTCCCGCCAGCGCCACGCCCTACGCCTACCGGGCATTTGCGCGTGCTGGCGAGATTCACCTGCCCATGATCGATACCGAGAACAACGGCAATGGCACCAGCACCGCCACGGCGATCTTTGGCGGTGGCCCCACCATCACCAAGCTCAACGGGCCGCAGGCTGGCAATACCACCGTGTATTTTGATGACCGGGGTTATGTCACCCAGAGTGGCACCCTGGTGGGTCAGTTGAACGGCACCCTCTGCCCCGGCTCCCCACCACCCGCCTCCGACCCTGCGCAGGCCCTGGGCGGTGCGGATTCAACACTGGTCTATGGCGCTTCGCCACAGCTGTACCGCTGGTGGCCGCCCGGCGCCAATGCCAACGCCGACTGTGCAGCCACCGGCGGGTGGGGCGATGCCAAGGGGCTGGACCTCTGGACCTACATCACATCCCCGGCCGGCAATGGCGTGCTCTGGATTGACCCGCTCCTGCGGGATACAGCGGCGTCCATCTTTGTGCCTGCAGCAGCAAGGCCGGGCAGCGGGGTGCAGGGGCGCCTGACTTTTGCGAACCGTGGTGCAGACACAGCCACGGGGCTGCAGTACACCCTGACCCTGGATCACAGCTGTGCCGATACGGCAGCGAGCTTCTCCAATCTGCCCACCGGTGCGTCCGCATCCTGCGTGGACACGCTGGGCCAAGGCCGCTACGTGTTCTCGGGCTTCCCGGCCACGCTGGCGGGCGGCGCGTCGGTGCTCGGCGCCGATCCCGCGGCGCCCATGGCGTTCTCGTACACCGCCCCAGCGGCCGGAACCGTGACTGCGGCCGCCACGATTTCCGGCCCCGTGCCCGATGACGTGCCCGCCAACAACTCGGCCACTGGCACCACGGTGATCAGCCCGGTGGATCTGCAAACCACCGCCAGCGCGCCCCTGACGGCGCTGGCTGGCGAATCGGTGACCGTCCTGGCATCGTTTGCCAACCTGAGCGGTACCGCAGCGACACCCTGGACACCCAGCATTGCCATCGGGGCGGCGCTGAACTGCCCCTCTGCCGTGCAACTGGTGAGCGCCCCGCCAGGGGTGACCATGGTCGGCTTCGACGCTGCCACCTGTGCGGTGGCCCTCTCGGGCCTGCCCCCCACGCTGGCCGACGGGCAGATCCTGTCGTTGAGCTTCCGCTACCAGGCGCCCACCCTGGGTCAGGTGCCCATCACCACCACGGTGGCAACCCCGGGGGACGCGCACACCGCCAACAACAGCGCCACGGCCACCACCACCATCGCGGTGGTGAACATGGTCATCAGCCTGTCGGGCATGCCGCTGCAAGCGATCTCCGGGCAGCCCTATTCCGGGTCGTTTTCCTGCACCAATGCGGGACTGCTGGACGCCGTCGGTGGCACGCGCTGCGCCATCGACACAGGACTCCCCCCGGGCCTGAGCCAGACCGGCTGCGTGCTGGACAGTACAAATGCGGCCTGGTCGGCGGGAGACACCGTGCCAGCAGGCGCCACCGTCATCTGCAGTGTGGCCGGTACGCCTGTCACCATCGGGCAGATGATGATTGTGGCCAGCACCGCCGCCGTGGGCGAGGCCATCCTGTCTGACAACACCGCCGCCCAGGGCTTGGCGGTGGTGCCCTTGCAAACCATCCCCACGCTCACACAGCCTGCGACCGTGGCACTGGCTGCGCTGCTTTTTCTGATGGCGGCGCGCCTGCGGCCCCGGCGCCGGGCGGGCTGATCGGCGTGTCCCGCAGGAACGGCCCCCCCGCCGGCGCACTTGAGCGCCTGAGAGCGTTTCAGGTGCGCTGGCGCAGCGCCTCGTACAGGCACACGCCGCTGGCCACCGATACGTTCAAGCTCTCCACAGCGCCCTTCATCGGGATGCTGACCAGCTCGTCGCAGGTCTTGCGCGTGAGCTGGCGCATGCCATCGCCTTCGGCGCCCAGCACCAGGGCCACGGGGCCTTTCAGGTCGACCTGGTAAATGGTCTTGGGGGCGTCGTCGCTGGTACCGATGCACCAGATGTTGCGCTCCTTGAGTTCGTTCAAGGTGCGCGCGAGGTTGGTCACCATGAAGTACGGCATGGTTTCGGCTGCGCCGCTGGCCACCTTGGCCACGGTGGCGTTGATGCCCACGGCGTGGTCCTTGGGGGCGATGACGGCATGCGCGCCCGCTCCATCGGCCACTCGCAGGCAGGCGCCCAGGTTGTGCGGGTCGGTCACGCCGTCCAGCACGAGCAGCAGGGGCTGCTCAATGCCGGCGGCTTCCAGGTCTTCCAGCAGTTCATCCAACGAGGTGGCAACCTTCACGGGCTCTACCCGCGCAGCCACGCCCTGGTGGCCATGGCTGCCAGCCAGCTTGGCGATGCGCACGCTGTCGGCTTCGATCAGGCGGGCACCGGCCTCGCGGGCGCGGTCGAGAAACTGGCGCATGCGGGCATCGCGCCGCGTGGCCTCGTAGTAAATCTCGATGATGGATTTCGGCGCGGTCTTCAGACGCACGCCCACGGCGTGAAAGCCGAAGAGAACTTTGGGGCTGGACATGGGGGGATTATCCGCTGGCGCAGGGCACCGGCTTTGGAAAACTATCAATTTGATAGCTGCTAGCGCTTTATGAATAAGCGCCAGAGGCCAAAAACACTCAAAAACCTGGTTTCCGCCTCCCTCTCAGCGCGGCAAATAGCGCTTACACGACCCGCCCGGCTTCGATGGTGATACGCCGCTCGCACTGCTCGGCGATGGCGCGGTCATGGGTGACCAACACCAGCGTGGTGCCCTGCTCGCGGTTCAGGTCGAACATGAGCTTCATGATGGTTTCGCCGGTGGCAAAGTCGAGGCTGCCCGTAGGCTCATCGGCCAGCAGCACGGCAGGTTGCACCACAAACGCCCGCGCCAGCGCCACGCGCTGCTGTTCGCCACCCGAGAGCACCTTGGGGTAGTGAGAGAGGCGCTGGCCCAGCCCCACGCGGGCCAGCATGTCGGCGGCGACCTTGCGGGCATTTTTGCGAACTTCAGGGCGGTTGGCCAGCTCCAGTGGCAGCATCACGTTCTCCAGCGCGGTGAGGTTGCCCATGAGCTGAAAGCTCTGGAACACAAAACCCACCTTCTGGGCCCGCAGCGCAGCGCGCTCATCCTCGTCGATGGCAAAGAGGTCGTGGCCATCGAGCCGCACCGTGCCACGGCTGGGGGTGTCCAGCCCCGCGATGATGGACAGCAAGGTGCTCTTGCCCGAGCCCGACGCGCCCACGATGGCGGCGGTTTCCCTGGCGGCCAGGCGGAAATCGATATCCCGCAGAATGTCGAGGGTTCCGGTGGAATCCGTGACCGATTTGAAGACATGCTCCACGGCAATGATGGGTGTGGCAGCAGCTGTCTTGGGCAATGGAGAGGATTCGGACATGAAAGGCTCTTTACTTTGATTCGATATCAGCAACGGCGCCACTTTATCCTGCGCGCCTCTATCGGGCTTCTGGTGGGGCTTTCGGCGCCCTGCGCCATGGCCCAGGCAACGTCCAAGACAGCGGCCGCGCCGATTCGCCAGCCCGTGATCCTGGTGCTGGGAGACTCTCTGAGCGCCGAATATGGCCTGGCACGCGGCACGGGCTGGGTGGCTCTGCTCGAAAAACAGCTGACCCAGGAAAAGCTGGCCGCTACGGTGGTCAACGCCAGCGTGAGTGGGGAGACTACTTCGGGCGGCCGTTCGCGCCTGACGGCGCTGCTGGCGCAGCACAAGCCCAGCCACGTGGTGATTGAACTGGGCGGCAACGATGCCCTGCGGGGATTGCCGCTCAAGAACACGGAAGAGAATCTGACGGTTATGACGCAGGCGGCGCAAAAGGCCGGAGCCAAGGTGCTGCTGGTGGGCATGCAGGTGCCACCCAACTATGGCACCGACTACGCCAACAAGTTCGCGGGCCTGTTCACCACAGTGGCCAAGGCCCAGAAGGTGGCCGTGGTGCCCTTCTTCCTGAAGGGGGTGGCCGACGGGCCCGATCCGACCCGCCTGTTCCAGCCTGACCGCATCCACCCTCGCGCCGAGGCGCATCCGCAGATGCTGGCCAATGTGTGGCCGGAACTGAAAAAACTCTTGCGCTGAGGGCTCAGGCGCCGGGAGCGCCTGTGGGCTGGTCCGGGGCCGCAGCATCGCCGCTGGGCTGGCCGTCAGCGGGCTGGTCGTCGCCTTGCGGATCGTCCGGCCTGCGCTGTGTTTTGGACCTCAGCTTCTCTTCCTTTTTTTTCTTTTTGGCGAGTTCGCGCTGGCGTTTTTCGTATCCGTAGTTGGGTGTTGCCAAGGTAATTGCTTCCTGAAGTTGAGACTCACTGTAACAGCATGGGTTTTTCAAGCCCCCGCTGGGGGGCGTTGGAGCGGGATGACCGATGCGCGGTACGCATGCCAGCTTGCAAAGCCCAGAACCGGCCCGGCCACCAGCAGCCCGATGCCCCAGAACCAGAGGGAAAACACCACGATGGTGGTGATAAGTGCGCCCCAGAGCAGCATGACCAGGGGATTCTCCAGCACCACGCGCATGCTGGTGATACCGGCCGTAAGCGCATCGGTGTCTCGGTCCAGAATCATGGGAATGGACACCACGGAGGTGGAGAACACCAGCGCTGCAAATACGCCGCCCACCACGAGGTACACCGCCACAAAGCTCCAGTTCTGCGGGCTGAAGACCGCCTGCAGCACGCCTGTGGTGGACGGCATGCCGGTGTTGAAGAACACGGCAAACACCACCAGCGATGCACGCCCCCACAGCAGCTCCAGCACCACAAGCACAAGCACCAGCATGCCCATGCTGCCCATGTGGCTGTCCCAGCAGGTGAGCGATTCGCTCAGCTCGGGCTTGAGCCCCGCCTCGCGCCGACGGCTGGTGTCGTACAGCCCCATCGCCAAGAAGGGGCCTACCAGCAGGCAGCCACTCGCCAGGGACATGGTGTATTCAGGCCGGGTGCGGAACACCCAGCCCAGCACCAGCGCCATGCACCAGAAGCAAACGCCATAAAACAGGGCAATGCCGGGAGCCGCGCGCACATCCTGCAACCCCTTGGCCAGCCAACGGAACGGGTCCGCCAACCCCAGGCGCTGCAGGGTCACGGGCTGGGCCACCTGGGTGTCTGGCGCCGGTTGCTGGGCCGGATCGGCAGACGCAGGGAGGGGGTTGGAGGAATCCGATGGGGTGGCGGTCATTCGGGCAGTTCGTGGAAGTGGCAGCGGGACACCCGCGAACACTCACACTAAGCCAGCCCTTGGCCGTGCGCCACTGAGGAAACTACCACCCCCGCGCAAAAAAGACAGGCCTCAGCCTGCCAGGAAGGCGTGCTCCAGGGCCTGCTGCAGATCGCGCCGCAGGTCTTCCACCGCCTCCAGCCCGATCGAAAACCGCACCAGCGTGCCCGGCTTCAAGTGCGAGGGCGGGCGGCTGCGCATGCTCGCGATGTTGTAGGGCACCACCAGGCTCATGGGGCCGCCCCAGCTGTAGCCCAGCTTGAACAGCCGCAGGCCGTCGCAGAACGCATCCACCTGCTGCTGGGTGTAGCGGGCATCAATCATCACGCTGAACAGGCCCGCTGCCAGCCCCGCCCCGCCCTGCCCGGCGCCACACAGTGCCTTCCAATGTGTGTGGCCGGGCGCTCCTTCCAGCGCGGGGTGCAGCACCTGCGCGATGGCGGGCTGCGGCTGCAGCCACCGCGCCAGAGTGCGGGCCGCTTCGTCATGGGCGCGGTAGCGCAGGCCGATGCTGGGCAGTGCGCGCAGCACAGCCTCTGCGTCGTTGGCCCCCACCCCCAAGCCCAGTCGCATGTGGGTGAGCTTGATCTTCATGTGCAGGCCCGGGTCCCGCGTCATGACGCTGCCCATCAGCACATCGCCACCGCCACTGGGGTACTTGGTGAGCGCGTGGGCCGAAACATCCACTCCCAGGCCGCCATCACCTGTGAGGTCAAACGGCGCAAACGCGAGACCCGCGCCCCAGGTGTTGTCCAGCGCGGTGATCACGCCGTGTGCGCGGCAGATGCGCACCTGCTCGCACAGGTCGGGAAACTCCATGCTGACCGAGCCCGGAGCCTCCAGCCACACCAGCCGGGTTGCAGGGGTGATGCGGGCGGCCAGATCGGCTGGGTCGAGCGGATCGTAAAACCCATGGGTGATGCCAAAACGCGCCAGTTCACCATTGGCAAGGTCTTTGCCAGGGCCGTAGGCGTTGTCCGGGATCAGCACTTCGTCGCCGGGCTGGAGCAGGGCCAAGGCCACGTTGGCAATAGCAGCCAGGCCGCTGGGCACGAGCACGCACTGCAGGCCGCCCTCCAGCGCACACAGGCGCTCTTCCAGGATGAAGGTGGTGGGCGTGCCGTGCAGCCCATAGGTGTAGCCGCTTTTGTCCTTCCATTCGCGCGAGCGCATGGCAGCGACGTTGGGAAAGATGACGGTGGAGGCCTTGTAGACCCCCGGCTGGGGCGCTACGAAACCAGAAGGAGGAACGTAGTCGTGGTGGACGATGCGGGTGGCGAGGTCGGTGTCGTGCTCTTTCATGCCGACCATGGTAGCGCGCCGCCAGGGCGTGAACCCGGGCGGCGCGTGGTGTGAAGCGCTGGTAGCGGCGCCGGGGCTGATGCCAGCCCGCGCGCTTTAGCTCGCGCTGACCACCAGCTGATTGTTCACAGAACTAACGCCACTCACGGCCTTGGCAATGCCTTCGGCGCGCTCACGGGCCACGGCGGAGGGTGCGGGTCCCTTCAGCGTCACACGGCCATTGGCTGTATCGACATCAATCTTCACTGCGCTCAGGTCGGGGTCCTTGGCGAGGCTGGCGCTGATCTGTGCGGTGATTTCTGCGTCACTCAGAAAAACCATGCCCTTGTTGGCGGCGTCCTTGGCCGAAGATTCTGCATTCGCAGCACCCTGCTCCACCTTCGTCTGAGCGTTCTCCATGGCGCTTGCGGCCTTGGCGCGGGCTTCGGCGGCGGCCTGCTCGGTCTTTTCGACGGCGGAATCCAGACGCTGGCCCACGGTGGGCTCTTCCTTCTTGCCGCAGGCAGACAGGCCCAAGACCAGGGCGCTCACGGCCAGGATGGTTGCAATACGGTGTGCAGGACGCTGGGAAATCTTCAGATTGTTCATGCGGAAACTCCTTGCGGTTGAAACATGGCGAGACTGTAAACGCAGGCAGGTGCGCACTAGGTCGGATGCAGCCTAGGCACCTGTAGGACGATGCCGCCAATTGCGCAAAACTGCCCCCGCTCCCAAGGCGCGACAATGTACCCATGGCTTTTTCCGCTGCGTCACTCACCCGTTGGTTCCCCTTTTTGTCCTGGCCCCGGCCAGACCGCACCCTGATCAAAGGCGAGTTCTGGGCGGGCATGACGGTGGGCCTGATGCTGGTGCCGCAGGGGGTCGCCTACGCAGCGCTGGCGGGCATGCCGCTGGTGACGGGTATCTATGCCTCGCTGATTCCTGCACTGGTGGCGGTGTTGTTCAGCGCATCGACGCGGCTCGGCGTGGGGCCGACGGCGCTTACCAGTCTGCTGATCGGCGCGTCACTCACAGGCCTGGCCGAGCCGGGCAGCGCGCAATGGGTGGCCATGGCAGCGTGGATCGCTTTGCTGTCGGGCCTGCTGCAGCTGGTCATGGGGATGGCGCGGTTTGGCTGGCTGCTCAATCTTGTGACTTCCCCCGTATTAAGCGGGTTTACCCAGGCAGCGGCGCTGCTGATTTTGGGCTCGCAGCTGGCCGCACTCACCGGGTTGCGGTCAGACTGGGGTGCGCTGCTGTCAACGCCTTCGCCCGGGCTGTTTGACCTCACGGCGGCGGCGTTTGGCCTGGGCAGTCTGGCGCTGCTGATACTGGCCCGCCGCTGGCGGCCGAACTTTCCTGCTGCCATTGTGGTGGTGGGCGCGGCCGGCGCCCTGAGCTGGGCGCTGGACTATGCCGAAGCTGGCGGAGCCGTGGTGGGGGCGTTGCCCTCGGGCTTGCCGGCCCCGTACTGGCCTGGTGCGCTGCCATGGTCCAGCTTTTCTGCGCTGGTGATGCCGGTGCTGGTCGTCACGCTGGTGAGTTTTCTGGAGACGGCATCCAGCGCCAAGGTAGAAAGCCAGCGGTCCGGCGAGCGCTGGAATGAGAACCAGGACCTTATCGGCCAGGGCTTGGCCAAAATCAGCAGCGGACTGTTTGGCAGCTTTGCGACCAGTGCCTCGTTCTCACGCTCGGCCATCAACCTGTATGCGGGCGCCAAAAGCGGCTGGGCCACGCTGTTTGCCATTGCCCTGGTACTCGTGGTGTTGCTGTGGCTCACTCCGGCGCTTTACCACGTGCCGCAGTCGGTGCTGGCTGCCGTGGTGGTAACCGCCGTGACCAGCCTCATCAAGCCCGGCATGCTGCTGCGCCTGTGGCGGGTGTCAAGGGTAGAGGCCGTGATCGGCGGCATCACCTTCGCACTGACGCTGGCCACGGCCCCGCGCATGTACTGGGGCGTGCTGGTGGGCTTGCTGATGAACCTGAGCCACTTTCTGTACCAGCGGCTGCACCCCCGCATCATTGAAGTGGGCCTGCACCCGGATGGCAGCCTGCGAGACCGGCACCTGTGGCACCTGCCCGCTCTGGCTCCCCGGCTGCTGGCCCTGCGCATGGATGCCGAGCTGGACTTTGCCTCGGCCAGCGCCCTGGAGCGGCGCGTTATCGAACACCTGGCCGCCCATCCCGACGTGGTGCACCTGTGCCTGATGGCCCAGCCCATCAACCGGATCGACGTGACGGGCGTAGAGACCTTCGCGCAGCTGTTGGCCCTGCTGCAATCACGGGGGGGCACATTGCACCTCAGCGGCCTCAAGCTTCCCGTAGAGCAGGTTCTGCGCCAAGCCGGTTTGCTGGAGCCCGGAACGGGCCTGGCGATGTACCGCACCGACGCAGAAGCACTGGTAGCGCTGCAGCAGCTTCCGCAGCCGGTGGAACGGGTGTGATGCCGGAGCCTTCCACCCCCCTTTTCTCAGTGTAGCTGCGGGTTTCACCTAGACCTGGGGCGGGGGGCCTTCCCGCTGGCGCACTGGTACACTGCACAAACTCTTTTTGCTCCATTTGTGTCTGACTCTGCGGCCTCTCATCTGGTAGATCTGCGCGACCTTCGCCTGGATACTGCCCACGCGCTGGTGGCTCAGGCTGGCGGCAGCGAAGCAGCGTTGCACCGCGAGGTGCCCTCGCGCTACCTGCAGGGCCTGATCGACGGACTGTGTGAACTCTCCCTCAAAGACCCGCTCACCGGTCTGGCCAACCGTCGGCACTTCCGCGCCGTGCTGGAACGCGAAATCGACCGCGTCACCCGCTCGGGAGAGGCAGCATTGCTGCTGATGCTCGACATTGACCATTTCAAGAAGGTCAACGATACGCATGGCCATCTGGCTGGCGACATCGTGCTGCAGTCGGTGGCGCGCACGCTCAGTGCCTGCGTGCGCCCCATGGACACGCTGGCGCGCTACGGTGGCGAGGAGTTCGCCGTGGTGCTCCCCGCATGCCAGGCCGGCTTTGGCAGCGTGGTGGCCGAACGTATCCGGCGTGCCGTTGCCAACACGCCCATCAAGGTCTCGGGCTCGGTGGAACTCCACGTCACGGTTAGCATTGGCGGCGCCTTTGCCCTGCAGTGGATCCGCTCCACCACCTTGCTGTGGACCGACCGTGCCGACCACCAGCTCTACCAGGCCAAGGCGGCAGGCCGCAACCGCGTCAGCATTGAGGAGCAACCCGACAGCACTGTCAGTGCCGAAGAGAAAAGCCTGTTGTTTGGCCCGCTCTACACCCCCTCGGGTTGGGGCGACCTGCCTCCGGTGGACCCCAACCCAACAGGCAGCGCCTACTGAAAGTTAGAAGATGAGCGACGCGCTGTCCCCTCCCCCACCCACATCGCCAGCGGCTCCTGCTGGCGCCGCCTCACCCTCGCACTCTGCAACGGGTGCCCGCATCATTGCCATCACCAGCGGCAAAGGCGGGGTCGGCAAGACCTTTGTGTCGGCCAACCTGGCTGCGGCCCTCACCCGCCGTGGCCAGCGCGTGCTGGTGCTCGACGCCGACCTGGGCCTGGCCAACCTGGACGTGGTGCTGAACCTGCACCCCAAGATCACCCTGCACGACGTCTTTACCGGCAAGGCCACGCTCGAAGAGGCCGTGATCCAGGCCCCGGGTGGCTTCAACGTGCTGCTGGCAGGCTCGGGCATGGTCGAGTATTCGCGCCTCACGCCCGAGGTGCGCAATCAATTCCTGAGCGTGATCCAGGCGCTCACGCCCCAGTACGACGTGGTGCTGCTGGACACCGGCGCCGGCATTTCCGACGTGGTGCTGTTTTCCATTTCGCTGGCCTCCGAGGTGCTCATCGTGGCCACGCCCGAACCCACCTCGCTGACCGACGCCTACGCCGCCATCAAGGTGCTGGCCATGCAGCAAAAGCGCCAGCATGTGCGCATGGTCATCAACCAGGCCGCGCGTCCAGGCGATGGCCGTGCCATCACCAGCCAGCTGCAGCAGGTGCTGGACCGCTTTGTCACCACTGAATCCGGTCGCCCGATGCGCTTGATCCACATGGGCGACATCCCGGCCGATCCCTCGGTACGCGACGCCGTCATGCGCCGCCAGTTGCTGCTGCTGCAAACCCCGGGCTGCCCTGCGGCCCTGGCGATTGCCCAGTTGGCCAACAAGATCGAAACCACGCTGCTGACCCCGGCCGCCTGAGACGCCCGCAGGCGCCACAGCCCGGCAGCAGCGCGGTGCCCCCGCTAGCCTCAGCGAGTTGCCTTGACCGAAGTGAAAGTGCGCCCCTCGCTGCGCTCATTTGATTTGCCGTGAACCCCATCGACACCGTCCTGAACATCTCCTGCTACAAGTTCGTGCCTTTGCCCGATGCGGCGGCCCTGCGCGAGCTGCTGCATGCACGCGCCACGGCGGCGGGACTCAAGGGCACCATCCTGCTGGCCGAGGAAGGCATCAACTTCTTTCTGGCGGGCGCGGCCGAGGCCGTGCGCAGGTTTGTCGATGCGCTGCGCACCGATGCCCGTTTTGCCGATCTGGAGCCCAAGGAAAGCTGGTCGGCCACGGTGCCGTTTCGCAAGATGCTGGTCAAGGTCAAGCGCGAGATCATCCGCATGGACCACCCCACCATCCGCCCCGCCCAGGGCCGGGCGCCCTCGGTGGACCCGGCCACCCTGCGACGCTGGCTGGCGCAGGGCCATGACGATGAGGGGCGCGAAGTGGTCACACTGGACACCCGCAACGCCTTCGAGGTGGACGCTGGCACCTTCGACAACGCCATCGACTGGCGCATCGACAAGTTCGCCGAATTCCCGCCAGCCCTGCGCGCGCACAAGACCGAGCTGCAGGACAAGACCGTGGTGAGCTTCTGCACCGGAGGCATCCGGTGCGAGAAGGCCGCGATCCTGATGCGCGAAGAAGGCCTCTCGCATGTCTACCAGCTCGAAGGCGGCATCCTCAAATACTTTGAACTGACCGATGGCGCGCATTACCACGGCGGCTGTTTTGTGTTTGATGAACGCAGGGTGCTTGCGGCAGACCTGTCTACCGACCCCTTACCCACCGACAGCGAAAATGCTATCAATAAATGAGCATATAGCGCTCATCCATCAAGCGCCAGATGCCAGTTTGGCTTGAAATTTCAGGCATTCAAAACCAACAATTTGGCCAAGTCAGGCCTTGAAGCGGCGCTCTGGCAGTGGAATCCACTCCACCTCCCCCGGCACCTGCCCCATGGCCTGGGCATCCCAGTCAGCGGCAGCCTGCACGATGCGGTCCTTGCGGCTGGAGACAAAGTTCCACCACATGTGGCGCGGCGCATCCAGCGCGTCGCCACCGATCACCATCAACCGCACCGGGGTATCACCTGCAGCAAGGTGTGTGGCCTGCCCGGGCTCCGCCACTGCCAGAAGCTGCGCAGCCACGGTGTCCCCGTTGAGCTGGACCGGAGCATCCACGGTATAGACCGCCATCTCGGGCACCAGCGCCGGAATCTCCAACGTGGCACCGGCGGGCAACTGGACATCCAGATACAGCGTGGGCGAATAGGTGGCAACTGGAGAGGTCTGCCCGAAGGCTTCTCCAATCAGCACCCGTACCGTGGCATCTCCCACCTGCACTTGCGGAATGGCAGCGGCAGGCGTGTGCACAAACGAAGGCTCTGTTTCTTCATGGGCCACCGGCAAAGCAGCCCACAGCTGAATGCCATGGTTCACGTAGGCCTGGTCTGCGAGACTCTCCGGGCGGCGCTCGGAATGCACGATGCCGCGCCCCGCCGTCATCCAGTTGATGGCACCGGGCTCAATCTGCTGCACATAGCCCAGGCTGTCGCGGTGCATGATGGCGCCGGAGAACAGGTAGGTCACGGTGGCCAGGCCGATGTGGGGGTGAGGCCGCACATCGTGGCCCGCATCGGGCTCCACCGTCACCGGCCCGAAGTGGTCAAAAAACAGGAAGGGTCCCACCGCCTGGCGCTGCACGGCGGGCAGCAGGCGCCGTACCGTGAAGCCACCACCCAGGTCCTTGGCTTGGCCCGACAGACGCAGAGGAGCGTTCATGACAGCACTCCCATCGCATCGACGACAGAGACAAGGTCAAAAAGGTGATTCATCGGGTGGCTCCTTGAGGGCTGGACAACAACGCCGCCAGCCTACCAGCTTCAGCGGTTCAGCTGCCCAGCTTGGCAGCCATCTCTGCCACACGCTGGCCAAACTGCTTGCCGGTTTCCAGGTCGCCAGGGAACATCTCGGCGGCCGAGGCGTCAGACGGCGACTGCGCCATGGCGCCGCTGAAGGAGCCGATCCAGTTCACATCGTTGCGCGTGGCGGCCTTGGAGTTGGCGGGCATCATGCCGTTGCCCACCCACAGGCCGCCGTGCTGCATGGCCAAGTGGAACATGTAGTCCAGCGTGATCTGCTTGTCGCCATTGGTGCTGGCGCTGTTGGTAAAGCCTGCGAACAGCTTGTCCTTCCAGGCCTGGCTGAACCAGGGCTTGGACGAGGCGTCGGCAAACTTCTTGAACTGCCAGCTGGGGCCGGCCATGTAAGTGGGCGAGCCAAAGATGATGGCGCTGGCAGCGGCCAGCGTTTCCCAGCCGCCTTCGGGCAGGTTGCCCTCGGCATCGATGGCGATCAACTGGGCGCCAGCGCCCTCTGCCACGGCCTGCGCCAGGCGCTGTGTGTGACCGTAACCCGAGTGGTAAACAACTGCGATGTGTGCCATGAGAAAACTCCTGTTGAAACGAGGGGGGGACAAGGAAAGCGAGAACGGCGGAAGAACAGATTGAATGCTGGAAGCCACAGCCCTGCGGTCAGCAGGCCTTTTGAGGGGATCGCTCAGCGGCCCGACTGGCGTGCATCCAGGCTCCAGCCGCCTGCGCCAAACGCTGCCAGTGCCAGCAGGCCGCCGGTCACACCCACGTTCTTGAAGAACATGAGCTGCTGCATCATTTGCTTGTCAGCGGGCAGGTCCCAGAACGCATGAAAGAAGAAGCTGGCCACCAGCGTGAAGAATGCCAGCGCGAGCGCTGCCAGACGCGTGCCAAAGCCGAAGATCAGCGCCAGGCTGCCCAGCACCTCGACCGCAGCGGCCACGGCGGCGGCCACGGTGGGCATGGGCAGGCCTACCGACGTGATGTAACCGACAGTGCCAGCAAAGCCGGTGAGCTTGCTGATGCCCGCAGGCAGAAACAGGGCGGCCAGCAACAGGCGCGATGCGAGAGCCAGGGGGTTTTGCAGGGATGTGAACATGGTGAAGAACTCCGGGTGAAAGTGGGTTGAAAAATGAAGGTCGAATGTCAGACGGCCAGATCAAACACCAGCACCTCGGCGTCGTGACCATCGGTCAACGACAAGGTGGATTCCTGCTCCATCAGCACAGCATCGCCGCCCGACAGCGCATGGCCGTTGGCCCGCAACATGCCGCGCACCAGGTGCACATAGGTCTTGCGGGCGGGGTTCAGCGCCAGCGTGACGGACTCATCACCATCCAGCAGCCCTGCATACAAGGCCGCATCGGCGTGAATCTTCACCGACCCTTGGGTGCCATCGGGCGAGGCCACCAGGCGCAGGGCACCGCGCTTTTCAGCCTCGGTAAAGGTCTTTTGCTCGTAGCTCGGCGGGATGCCGCGCACATTGGGCTCGATCCAGATCTGCAGGAAGTGCGTGGTCTGGCCCGCTGCGTGATTGAACTCGCTGTGCTGCACGCCCGCGCCTGCACTCATGCGCTGCACATCACCGGGCGGAATGCCCTTGATGTTGCCCATGCTGTCCTTGTGGGCCAGTTCGCCCGACAGCACATAGCTGATGATTTCCATGTCGCGGTGGCCATGGGTGCCAAACCCCGTGCCCGGTGCGATGCGGTCTTCGTTGATGACCCGCAGGTTGCCAAAGCCCATGTAGGCAGGGTCGTAGTACCCGGCAAACGAGAAGCTGTGGAAGGAATTGAGCCAGCCATGGTCGGCGTGGCCCCGGTCTTGCGATTTACGAACAGTCAGCATGCGAGTGCTCCTTTCAAGACTCGACTGTAGGACTGCAGTGCGCCCCGCAGGGGCAGATGAATTGATGGCAATGTTCAAATAATCTGAATTAACATGGCACCACCATGCAAAACGCACGCGATGTCCTGACCCCCGATGCGCTGACCATGCTGCAGGTGATTGCCGAGGCGGGCAGCTTTGCTGCCGCCGCCCGGCAATTGGGCCTGGTGCCCAGCGCCCTCACCTACCGCGTGCGGCAGATTGAAGACGCACTGGATGTGCTGTTGTTCGACCGCAGCGCACGCCAGGCCCGCCCCACGGAGGCCGGAGTGGAGCTGTTGCGCGAAGGCGCGCGCCTGTTGCAGGACATTGACGCCGTGGCCCACCGCGTGCGCCGCGTGGCCACGGGCTGGGAGCCGCAGCTCACGCTGTCCATCGACGGCATCATTTCGCCCCACACCATGCTGGAGCTGGTGGATGCGTTTTACGCCATGAAACCCCCGACGCGGCTGAAGTTGCGCGACGGCATCATGACCGGCACGCTGGAGGCGCTGACCTCCGGCCGGGCCGACCTGGCCATCGGCGTATCCGTGGCGGGCAACAACGTGGCGGGCCTGCAGCAGGGCACGCTGGGCGATGTCTTGTTCATCTACGTAGTAGCGCCCCACCACCCGCTTGCGGCGGCTGCGGAACCGATCTCAGACGCCACCTTGCTGGAACACCGGGCCGTGGCCGTGGCTGATTCGGCCACACGTGGCGGCGCCACCATGGGCCTGCTCGGTGGGCAGGACGTGCTGACGGTGGACACCATGCAGGCCAAGGTGCGCGTGCAGCTGCGTGGCCTGGGCGGCGGTTTTCTGCCCGAGCCCATGGTGCGCCCCTACCTGGAGGCCGGCCGCCTGGTCGAGCGCCGCGTGGCCCGCCCGGAACGCAACGTGCGTGTGCACTACGCCTGGGGCGGCCCGGGCTTCACCGCACCAGGCCGCGCGCTGCAATGGTGGCTGAACCAGCTGCAAAGCCCCACCACACGCCGCGCTCTGCTGGAAAACCACCATCATTTCTGATCCCGATCAAGTCCCGACAGGGTGATACCGCGTGTAGAGTGGTTCCTGTTGGTTTTGTATTGCATCTCGCTTGCCGACCGTCACCGAAAGGCCTCCCATGAGCAAACCCGATCCTCTTCCCGCCAAACGGCTCCGACGCAACACTGCACTGGCAACCCCTCCCGTTGCAGCCCCCGCAGCCCCCACCACGTTCTCTGGCAAACCCCAGCGCCACTTCGCCATCATCGGCGCTGGCATGGCTGGTATTGCCTGTGCACGCACCCTGGTGCAGGCCGGACACCGCGTGACGGTGTTCGAGAAATCCTCCCAGGCGGGCGGCCGTACTGCCACCATCGACACCCCTTTTGGCAACTTTGATGCGGGTGCCCAGTACTTCACCGTGCGCGACCCGCGTTTTGCCCGCGCCATCGACACCGTGCCCGGCATCTGCAAGCGCTGGAGCGCCAATTCCGTGCAGGTGCTGGACGCCGCAGGCCGTGTGGCCGCTGCGGGCCTGCCCCACCGCGAAGCACACTGGGTGGCCAGCCCAGGCATGCAGTCCCTGGTGGGCGCCTGGGCCGAGCCGCTGCTCAAGGCCGGCCAGCTCATCACCCACACCCGCGTCACCTCCATCGAGCCCGATTCGTTGAACGCCCCTGGCTGGCAACTGCGCACCGAAGGGCCTGCGGGCAGCCAGCACGTCTATGCCGGTTTCGACGCTGTGCTGCTGGCCCAGCCTTCGGTGCCCGCCCAGGCCCTGCTGGCCAGCTCGGCGGTGGACACCCCGCTGACCGACGCCCTGTCCAAGGTGGCCATTGCCCCCTGCTGGACACTGATGCTCGCCTACCCGCAGGCCGTGCGCCCCGGCCTGACCACGCTGGGCCCGCAGTGGAATGCGGCACGCAGCACACACCACCGCATCGCCTGGCTGGCGCGCGAGTCGTCCAAGCCCGGCCGCAATGTGGTCGAACGCTGGACGGTGCAGGCCAGCCCCGCCTGGTCTGCCGAACACCTTGAAGACGACGAAGCCCGCGTGCAGGCCAAGCTCATCAAGGCCTTTGCCGAAGTCACGGGCATTCGTGCCGCCCCCGCCCATGCGGACACACGCCGCTGGCGCTATGCCCAGACCACCCACCCGCTGGGCAAGAGCCACCTGTGGGACAAATCCATGGGCCTGGGTGCATGCGGTGACTGGTGCCTGGGGCACCGGGTTGAAGACGCCTTCGTGTCGGGACTGGAACTGGCACTTGCCGTGGCATGACGGCCGAGGTGGGCGCTGCACGGCGCTACGTGGGCCGGTTTGCCCCTTCGCCCACGGGGCCGTTGCATGCGGGCTCCCTGGTAGCGGCCCTCGCCAGCTGGCTGGACGCGCGGGCGCACCGGGGCCAGTGGCTTGTTCGCATTGAAGATGTGGACACACCCCGCTGCGTGCCGGGGGCGGATCGGCTCATCCTGCAACAGCTGGCCAGCTGCGGCATGGTGCCCGACGCTCCCCCCCAATGGCAGTCCACCCGCAGCCCGCTCTACCAGCGGGCGCTGGACCAATTGGTAGCCCAAGGCCACGCCTACCCCTGCGCCTGCTCGCGCAAGGACATCGAAGACGCCCATGCCGCCCAGGGCCACACGCGTGAGCGCCATGCCGCGCTGCCTTACCCAGGCACCTGCCGCCACGGGCTGCAGGGCCGCGCCGGGCGCGCATGGCGGTTCAATGTCACAGATTTCAAGCAAAAACAGGCCCTGGCGCTTGACGGCAAAGCGCCAGTAGCTGCAAAAATCATAGCAAATCATCTCCTGCAGTGGGAGGACCGCCGCCTGGGTCTGCAGCAGCAGGACGTGGAACAAGCGGTGGGTGATTTCATCCTGCGCCGGGCCGACGGGCTCTGGGCCTATCAGCTCGCCGTGGTGGTGGACGACGCCGACCAGGGCGTCACCGATGTGGTGCGCGGCGAAGACCTGGCCGACAACACCCCGCGCCAGATCCTGCTGCAGCAGGCCCTGGGCGTGCCCACGCCCCGCTACCTGCACACCCCGCTGGTGTGTGGCGACAACGGCGAAAAACTCTCCAAGCAGAACGGCGCCCGCGCGCTGGACCTGTCCCACCCGCTGCAGGCTCTGAACGATGCCGCGCGGGTGCTGGGCCTGCCATCGCTGCCTGCCCCGCACAGCCCTGGCATCTCTGACGCACTGACCCTGTGGGTCGCCGCGTGGCGACGAAACTACAATGGCGCACCGTGACCGAACTGACCCCTACCGCTTCCGCCCCCACCGCTGCGCCCGCTGCAGCCCCCGCGACGACATCTGGCGGGGTTCCCGCTGGTGTGACCCACCCCAAGACCATCAAAAGCTTTGTGCGCCGTGCTGGCCGCACCACCACGGGCCAGGCCAAGGCCTTTGAAGACTTCGGCCCCCGATTTGTCCTGCCGTATGCCCCGGCGCCGCTCGACGCCGCTTCGGCCTTTGGCCGCACGGCACCGCTGATTCTCGAAATTGGTTTTGGCATGGGCGAGGCCACGGCCCACATCGCCCGCGTGCGCCCCGATGACAACTTCCTGTGCTGCGAGGTGCATGAGCCGGGGGTGGGAGCACTGCTCAAGCGCATTGGCGAACAGGGGCTGACCAACATCCGCATCCTGCAGCACGACGCCGTGGAGGTCATCGACCACATGCTGCCCGAGGGCAGCCTGGACGGTGTGCACATCTTCTTTCCCGACCCCTGGCACAAGACCAAACACAACAAGCGCCGCCTGATTCAGGGCCCGCTGGTGGCCAAGCTGGCGGCCCGCCTCAAGCCCGGTGGCTACCTGCACTGCGCGACCGACTGGCAGCCCTATGCCGAGCAGATGCTGCAGGTGCTGGGCGCCGAACCCCTGTTGCAGAACACCGCCACGGACTTTGCCCCGCAGCCCGACTACCGGCCCCTGACCAAGTTCGAGAACCGGGGCCTGCGGCTGGGGCATGGCGTGTGGGATGTTGTGTTCGTGCGACGACATTGACAAGCTGTGCCTAGTGCTCCACCGTACATCCCAATGAAGCCCATTCTCCAGAACCTGGTGGAAATGACTGGCCACCGCGACCACTTGCGGTTGGAGGTGTCGGTGCTGTCCACGCTGCAAACGCTCAGTGGCATCGTTGAAGTGCGCGCGCTGGAGCTTTTCACCGTTGACGGCGTGGCCCATGTACGCCCCCGTTCCTGGGTTGAGGACGGACAGCTCGTCTCGACCGATTCCGAAGCCGCCGCAGACCCTCGCCGCGAAACGCTGGAAAAATACCCCGCACTTCGCGATTGCGTAGCCAGCCAGGGGGACAGCGCCCTCGCATCGCCCCGCAGGGGGCGCCATGTGCTCTGGCTGCCGGTGTGGATGCATGACAAGGTCACCACCTGTCTGGAGATCACGCAGTCGCGCGCGTTCTCGGCGCACAAGCTGGAAGTGCTCAAGGGCGTGTTCCAGGTCTACCAGAACTACCAGAGCCTGCTGGACTACAGCGAACGCGACGCCCTCACCGGCCTGTTCAACCGCAAGACCTTCGACGAGCAGTTCTCGCGCCACGCGCTCAATGGCCTTTCCAGTGGCCGCCCGGGCACTGTTACCGAATCTCTTCCCCCCGAAGAAGGCTCACAGCCCGGCGAGCCCGTGCAGCAATGGCTGGCCGTGGTGGATATCGATCACTTCAAGCAGGTCAACGACCGCTTTGGCCACCTGTATGGCGACGAAGTGCTGATCCTGATTGCCAACATCCTGCGCAGCTCGTTTCGCAGCCACGATCGCATCTTCCGCTTTGGCGGCGAAGAATTCGTGGTGCTGCTGCGCTCCACCACGCTGAGCACCGCCCACAAGGTGTTCAACCGCTTCCGGCTTGCGGTGCAGGAATACAACTTCCCGCAGGTGGGCCAGGTCACGGTGAGCCTGGGTTTTGTGAGCACCATGCAGGGTTCGCCCGTGGAGATCCTGGGCCAGGCCGACCAGGCGCTGTATTACGCCAAAGAGCACGGACGCAACCAGGTCTGCTTTTATGACGACCTGGTGGCCAGCGGCCAGCTGGCCGCCAAGGTGGCCAACGACGACGTCGAGCTGTTCTGAAGCTACCCAGGCGGAGCGAAAGGGCACCACTGCGCGCCTTCAGCTCATTGACTCAGCGACTCCAGGATCGCCTCCACATCCACTGCATCCCGCTGCGCAGCAGGCAAGAACTGCTCCGCATACTCACGCCAGACCCCGCTGCGCAGGAAGAAGCGGAACACCTCGGCATCGATATGGCGTTCGCGCACCATATGGCCCATGATCTTGAGCGATTCCGACAAAGTCTTGGGCGGCTTGTAGGGCCGGTCTGCCGCCGTCAAGGCCTCGAAGATATCGGCCAGTGTCATCACCCTGTCTGCCAGCGTCAACTCTGAAGCCTTCAGGCGCCGGGGGTAGCCCGTACCGTCCAGTTTTTCATGGTGCGAGCCCGCAATCGACGGTACGCGCGCCAGATGCGGCGGGAACGGCAGGCCGCTGAGCATGACGATGGTCTGCACGATGTGATCGTTGATCTTGAAACGGTCTTCTGCAGTGAGCGTGCCGCGCTGGATCGACAGATTGTGCAGCTCGCCGAGGTGGGCTTGTTGCGGTGGCAGCACCATGTCAAAGCTCCACAGGTTGGCCGGGTTGCCAACCTCCACCGGCGGTTTGCGGGCACCCCAGGGCACGATGTGTTCAGGCCGGTCTGCCAGCAGGGGCTCATTGGCGGGCAAGGGGCGCGTCGGCACATTCGCCAGCCGCCCCAATTCGGCTGCTGACAAGCCCAGCCGGTCATCAAAATGCCGCTGCCACACCTGGCGCCCGATGGTGGCCAGCCGCTTGATGTCGGCATCGGCCATGAACTCGCCGCCCACATTGCTGCGGGCCACAAAGGCAAATTCTTCCTGCAGGCGGTCGCGCTGCTGCAAAAGCTCGCGCTGCAGCCGCACCGGGTCCACGCCGGACACGTGCTGCTTCCAGTAGTCCAGTTCCGCGTCGCGCCACAGCACCTCAAAGCGCATGCGCACCTCATGGATGCGGTTGTAGAGCGCCTCCAGCTTGGTCGCCTTGTCGATGATGTGCTCGGGGCTGGTGACCTTGCCACAGTCGTGCAGCCACGCGCCCAGGCGGAATTCGTAGCGCTCGGCATCCGTCATGGCGACGTGGGCAAATGGACCTTCCTCGGCCTCGCACAGGCGCTGCATCAGGGATTCCGCCAACTGGGGCACCCGCTCGCAGTGGCCGCCGGTGTAAGGGCTCTTGGCGTCGATCGCGTCCGCCAGCAGGCGGATGACGGCATCGAACAGCTTCTTTTGCCCTTCGATCAAACTGCGCGTCTCGATGGCGACCGACAACGTGCCCGAGAGTTTCTCGACAAACGCCCGGAAGTGGACATCGTCCTGCTGCTGGTCCGCACGGTAGCGCAGCACCAGCAGGCCCAGCGGTTGGCCATCGCGCGTGCGTAGCTGCACGCGCAGCACGCGCTGGGGCGTGGCCTGGTCGTCATCAGGGTGCTGGTCGCCGTCGTGCGGCTCGGCAGGGTTGATGAAAAACACCATGGGCAGGTGCTCCGGGTAGAGCGACTGGTGCTCAGGATCTTCGCAATACCTTGCCGTGCGCAGCAGGCCCGCGCGCTGAGCCTCTACCAGGTACACCGCACCGCCGGTGCAGCTGGTGGCGCGCACCAGCTCGTAGAGCACGCTCGACAGCATGAGGTCCAGGCGCGACTCGGCGCTGATGTGGTGCGTGATGTGCAGGAACTCCTGGATGGTGTCGGACATGCGGTCCATCACCTGACCCAGTGCGCGCACCTCGCGCACGCGCGACATGTGGTGTTGTGTCGGCCGCCGGAAATCAAACCGTGCCAAGGCCTGCGCCTGCGTGGCCAGCCCCGACAGGCTGCGCCCCACACGCCTCCCGGCCAACCACCCAAAAGGCAGCATCAGCGCGATGAGCCCCAGGGACAGCCATACCTGGCGCTGCAAGTTTTGGTTCACATCCGCCAGCAGTTCCCGGGTGGGAATGGCCATCAGGATGTGCAGCCCCTCCCAGCGCTGCGACTTGAGTGACATGACCTTGGCCAGCCACTCCTCGCCACCTGCCACAAAGCGGCGCGAAGGCCCCTCTTTCATGTCCAAGCTGTGCAGGGCCTGCAGGCTTGGCACCCCCAGGCCGTCGAGTGTGCGCAGCTTGAGGCTGGGCTGGTCGCCATCCTCACGCACCAGCACGCGGGACATGTCCGGGTAGGCCAGCACGCGCTGGTCCTGGTCCACCACAGCGATCTCGGTGCGCGGCATCAGCCGCAGCTCGCCGATCTCGCGGCCCAGGTCGGTGAGCGCAACATCCAGGCCGATCACAGCACGGCCGTCTTCGCTGGGCTGGCTCAGCGTAACGCCGACCTCCTGCGTGGTGAAAAACACATAGGGGGCAGTGAGGACCTGCGTGTTTTTCTCAGCCGCCTCGGCATACCACGGGCGGGACCGGGGGTCATAGCGGTAGCCGGGACGCACGGAGGAATCGATGAGACGCAGCTGTGCGTCGTAATAGTTCCAGCGCCCCACCAGGCCCATCAGACCCGCCGCGCTGCGCTCCCGCGCCATCGACTGCACCAGGAATGCAGCCTCCGCAGGCGCCTGAAGCCGTGCCCGCAGCGCAGCGTTGCGCAGCGGACGCATGAGCAAAAACTGCCCGTCGGAATACCCGATGAAGACCGCCGACAGCAAAGCGTTCTGCTCCAGCAGGCGCACAAACACCGGCAGGCGGCGCAGCCGCGCCTGGAGGGTGGTGGCCGAAGCAATGGGATCAAACGCCAGCAGCCGCAGCGTGGCATCCGCCGGGTCGACGATATGGTGCACCCGCTCGCTGATCAACAGGCTGATGTGCTGCGCACTGTCGTCCGACGCCGCGATGATGGCCTGCCGCGCGCTGGTGCCTACCTGGTAGACCAAGAGCACCGTGAGCAGCAGCATGGCAGATACCACCACCGAGGCAATCACCACCTCGAACGGAACGGTGATGCGCCGCCACCAGGGCAGTTCGGCCCCTCCCGAATCAGGCGAACCGGAACGGGTGCCGTGGGCGGGCACCGGCTCTTGCGGACTTTCGCGCAGGGGGTCCATGCGCTTGAATGTAGGGGGAAAGCCGGTTTTCCGTCACCCTATTTTTGGCAGAAATGGCTGCCACACCACAGCGGCTGGTGCCGCTATGGTGACCGGTACATCAGCCCAGTTGCTGCGTGACCCAGCCTGTCACCGAAGCCAGCGCCGCCGGCAGCTTGGAGGCATCGGTGCCGCCGGCCATGGCCATGTCGGGCTTGCCGCCGCCTTTGCCACCCACTTGCTGGGCCACAAAGTTGACCAGCTCGCCGGCCTTGACCTTGCCCACGCTGTCGGCCGTCACGCCTGCAGCGATCTGCACCTTGTCGCCATCCACGGCGGCCAGCACGATGGCAGCGGTCTTGAGCTTGTCCTTGAGCTTGTCCATGGTGTCGCGCAGGGTCTTGGCGTCGGCACCCGGCAGCGCGGCAGCCAGAACCTTGAGGCCCTTCACATCCACGGCCTGATTCACCAACTCGTCGCCCTGGCTGGAGGCCAGCTTACCCTTCAAGGCAGCCACTTCCTTTTCGAGCGCGCGGGCGTTGTCCAGCGCCTGGCTGATGCGGCCGTTGAGCTCGGCCACCGGCGCCTTGAGGGTGCTGGCGGCCTGGTTCACGGTGTCTTCCAGGTTTTGCAGATATGTCAGCGCGTTGGCGCCCGTCACGGCCTCAATGCGGCGGATGCCCGCAGCCACGCCACCCTCGCCCACCACCTTGAACAGGCCGATGTCACCCGTGCGCTGCACGTGGGTGCCGCCACACAGCTCGCGGCTGGTGCCGATGTCGAGCACGCGCACGGTTTCGCCGTACTTCTCGCCAAACAGCATCATGGCGCCGGTCTTCTGGGCCGACTCGATGTCCATCACGCGCGCTTGCGTGGGCTGGTTGGCCAGGATTTCTTCGTTCACGCGGCGCTCAATCTCGCGGATCTCGGCCGCCGTCACGGCTCCGTTGTGCGTGAAGTCAAAACGCGTGCGGTCGGCATTGACCAAGCTGCCCTTTTGCTGCACATGGCTGCCCAGCACTTCGCGCAGGGCCTTGTGCATGATGTGCGTGACCGAGTGGTTGCGCATGGTGGCAGCGCGCACGGCGGTGTTGACCTGGGCCTGCACGGTGTCACCCACGTTCAGCGTGCCCTCTTCGAGCGTGCCGTGGTGGCCAAACACATCGGCCTTGATCTTGAGCGTGTCACCCACCGCAAAGCGTGCCGAGCCGCTGGTGATGACACCTTCGTCACCCACCTGGCCGCCGCTTTCGGCATAGAACGGGGTGGTGTCCAGCACCACCACACCGTTTTGGCCGGCTTTCAGGGCCGCAGCGCTTGTTCCATCTACATAGATTGCTACGATTTTTGCAGTCTCTGCCAGGTGCTCGTAGCCGGTGAACTGGTTGGCGGCACCGGTGTACTCCAGCGCCTTGTCCATCTTGAACTTGCCGGCCGCGCGGGCCTGGGCCTTCTGCTTTTCCATGGCGGTCTTGAAGCCGGCCTCGTCCACTTCCACGTCGCGCTCGCGGCAGACGTCGTTGGTCAGGTCGAGCGGGAAGCCATAGGTATCGTGCAGTTTGAACGCCACGTCGCCGGGCAGCACCTTGGCACCGCCGTCCAGGGTAGCGTCCAGGATTTCCATGCCGTTGGCCAGCGTCTCGAAGAAGCGCTCTTCTTCCACCTTGAGCACCTCGGTGATGCGCTGTTCCTGCTCGCGCAGGGATGGGTAGGCATCGCCCATCAGGCGCACCAGGTCGGCCACCAGCTTGTGGAAGAACGGCGTCTTCTTGCCCAGCTTGTAGCCGTGGCGGATAGCCCGGCGCACGATGCGGCGCTGCACGTAGCCACGGCCTTCGTTGCTGGGGATCACACCGTCGCTCACCAAAAACGCTGTGGCGCGGATGTGGTCAGCGATCACGCGCAGGCTCTTGTTGTTCAGGTCCGTCACGCCGGTCTCACGGCCAGCGGCCTTGATGAGCGCGTCGAACAGGTCGATCTCGTAGTTGCTGTGCACGTGCTGCAGGATGGCGGCCAGGCGCTCCAGGCCCATGCCCGTGTCCACGCAGGGCGCGGGCAGCGGCGTGACGGCCCCGGTTTCGTCCATGTTGAACTGCATGAACACGTTGTTCCAGATCTCGATGAAGCGGTCGCCGTCTTCATCGGGGCTGCCGGGAGGGCCACCCGCAATGTGCGGGCCATGGTCGTAGAAGATTTCGCTGCAGGGGCCGCAGGGGCCGGTGTCGGCCATCATCCAGAAGTTGTCGGACTTGTAGCGGCCGCCCTTGTTGTCGCCAATGCGGATCACGCGCTCGGGTGGCAGGCCGATTTCCTTGGTCCAGATGTCGTAGGCCTCGTCGTCTTCCTGGTAGACCGTGGCCAGCAGGCGTTCTGGCGGCAGCTTGTAGACCTCGGTCAGCAGCTCCCAGGCCCACTTGAGCGATTCGCGCTTGAAGTAGTCGCCAAACGACCAGTTGCCCAGCATTTCAAAGAAGGTGTGGTGGCGCGCTGTGTAGCCCACGTTTTCCAGGTCGTTGTGCTTGCCGCCCGCACGCAGGCAGGCCTGCACGGACACCGCCCGGTTGTACGAGCGCTTGTCGGTGCCCAGGAACACGTCCTTGAACTGCACCATGCCCGAGTTGGTGAACATCAGCGTGGGATCGTTGCCAGGCACCAGGGGGCTCGACAGCACCACGGTGTGGCCCTTGGAGGCGAAGAAGTCCAGGAAGGACTTGCGGATGTCAGCGACAGAAAAAGTGGGAGTGCTCATGGTGTTGTGGAGTGGTTGCACGCAGCAGGCAGGCCGCAGGACCCGCGCCTGCGCGCTGCCTGTCGCTGCCCCTATGGGGACCAACCTTTCATTATAGGTTTGCAGTCTGGCGGTCCGTGGCGGGAGGGCGACAAGGCGAGGACAGACGCCTCCACTCCATGCGCCAACGAATACGGAAAAATCCGCTTGCGCGCTTTAAATATCTTGTTAATATATTAACAACTGCAACCCATCCACTGATCCAAGGAGCCCCTCGTGAACCCACAACCCCGCTGGCAAGGCATCTTCCCTGCCATCACCACCAAGTTCCACGCCGACGAGTCCATCGACGCCGAGGGCACAGCCCGTCACATCGACTTCCAGATCCGCAACGGCATCCACGGGCTGGTCACCTGCGGTTCTCTCGGCGAGGCCAGCACCCTCACGCTGGAAGAAAAGCTCCAGGTTGCCAAGATCGCCCTCGAAGCCGCTGACGGCCGCGTACCAGTGCTCGCCAACGTGTCCGAAACAAGCACCCGCGAGGCCCTGCGCTACATCGACGGCGGCAACAAGCTCGGCGTGGCCGGCTACATGGTCATGCCCTCGGTGATCTACGTGGCCGATGCCCGCGAGGCCATGGCCAATGTGCGCGCCATGGCGGGCGCCGCCCAGCGCCCCCTGATGGTCTACAACAACCCTGTGGCCTACCGCGTGGACCTGAAACCCGAGCACATGGTGGAGCTGGCCGACTGCGAGTGGATCGCCGCCATTAAGGAAAGCACCGGCGACATCCGCCGCATCACCGACCTGCGCAACACTGTGGGCGACCGCTACCAGCTCTTCCTGGGCGTGGACGACCTGGCTTACGAAGGCCTGGCCCTGGGCTGCGACGGCCTGCTGGCCGGCGTGGGCTGCGCCTTTCCGCGCGAGACCGTGGCGCTGTACGACCTGATGAAGGCCGGCAAGTTTGCCGAGGCGCTGCCGCTGTACCAGTGGATGACGCCCATGCTGCACCTGGATGTATCGAACAAGCTGGTGCAGAACCTCAAGCTCATCGACGCACTCGTCGGCGTCGGCACCGAGCACATGCGCCGCCCCCGCCTGCCGCTGGTGGGCGAAGAGCGCGCGTTCGTCGAGAGTGTGGTGCGCAAGGCCCTGGCCACGCGCCCTACAAAATACCAGTCTGTCGCCTGAGACACTGAGCGCCCTATTCCACCACCACAGCACCATGCAACGCATCCACGTGATCGACTCCCACACGGGCGGCGAGCCAACCCGGCTTGTCATCGACGGTTTTCCGGACCTGGGCACTGGCACCATGGCCGAACGGCGTGCGCTGCTGGCCGAGCGCCACGATGCCTGGCGGGCCGCCACCGTGCTGGAACCGCGTGGCAGCGATGTGGTGGTGGGAGCGCTGCTCTGCGCGCCGCAAGACCCGGCCAACGCAGCGGGCGTGATCTTCTTCAACAACAGCGGCTACCTCGGCATGTGTGGCCATGGCACCATCGGGCTGATCGCATCGCTCGCCTACCTGGGCCGCATCACCCCTGGCGAGCACCGCATCGAAACCCCGGTGGGCACCGTCACCACCACCCTGCACGCTGATGGTTCGGTGAGCGTGCGCAACGTGCCCGCCTACCGCCTGCACCATGAGCTGGCGGTGGACGTGCCCGGCTATGGCCGCGTGGTGGGCGATGTGGCCTGGGGCGGCAACTGGTTCTTCCTGATCTCAGACCACGGCCAGCGTGTAGCCAGCGACAACCTGGAGGCGTTGATGGCCTACAGCTGCGCCGTGCAGCAAGCCCTCAAAGACCAGGGCATTCGGGGTGACGACGGCGGCGAGATTGACCACATAGAACTGTTTGCCGATGACGACCAGGCCGACAGCCGTAACTATGTGCTGTGTCCCGGCAAGGCCTATGACCGCTCGCCCTGCGGCACGGGTACCAGCGCCAAGGTGGCTTGCCTGGCGGCTGACGGCAAGCTCACTCCGGGCGCACTCTGGCGCCAGGCCAGCATCATCGGCAGCCAGTTCGAGGCCAGCTACACGCTGCAGGACGATGGCAAGGTCATCCCCACCTTGCGGGGCCGCGCGCACATGAGCGCCGACGCTACTTTGCTGATTGAAGACAAGGACCCCTTTGGCTGGGGCATCCGGCTTTAACCCGGCCCTGCTGCTGCACCCGCGCCCCATGCAACACACCGATGTCCTTGTGATTGGCGCTGGCATCGTGGGTGCCGCCTGCGCCCATGCGCTGGTGTTGGCCGGACTGTCGGTACGAGTCATCGATGCGCGCCTCGGCGGTGCCACGGCGGCGGGCATGGGCCATCTGGTGGTGATGGATGACAACCCTGCCGAACTGGCGCTGAGCCAGACATCGCTGGACCTCTGGCACACCTGGGCACCCCACATGGATGCGGGCTGTGCGTTCACGCCCTGTGGCACGCTCTGGCTGGCCGCCAACGATGCGGAGCTGCAGGCGGCCCATGACAAACGCAGCACCCTGCAAGCACACGGAATCGCCTGCGACATGCTCGACGCAGCCGCCCTGGCCCGCGCAGAACCCGCACTGCGCCCCGGTCTGGCGGGTGCGCTCAAGGTGCAGGGGGACAGCGTGGTCTACGCCCCCCGCGCAGCCCAATGGCTGCTGGACCAGGCCGCAACCCACGGACACCTTGTGTTGGAGCAAGCCGAAGCCACGCGCATCGACGGCCACACCGTCACCCTGCGCGATGGCAGCCAGCGCAGTGCGGGCGCCATCGTGCTGGCAAGCGGTATCCACGCCCCACAGTTGTGCCCCGGCCTGCCGCTGCGCCCCAAAAAGGGCCACCTCGTCATCACCGACCGCTACCCAGGCACCGTGCACCACCAGCTGGTGGAGCTGGGCTACATCACCAGCGCGCACCACAGCGACGGTACCTCGGTGGCCTTCAACGTGCAGCCCCGGCCCACAGGGCAGTTGCTGATCGGCTCGTCCCGCGAGTTCGACACCACCGACCCCGCCGTCAACAACGCCGTGATGGCGCGCATGCTGCAACGGGCACTCGACTACTTGCCAGGCTTGGCCGACCTCAACGCCATCCGCACCTGGACCGGCTTTCGCGCCGCCACGCCTGACAGCCTGCCGCTGATTGGCGCGCACCCCGAACACCCGCACCTGTGGCTGGCCTTGGGACATGAAGGATTGGGGGTGACCACCGCCCCGGCCACCGCGCAGTTGCTGGCGGCCCAGATCGCTGGGGGCACCCCAGCGATCGACCCCACGCCCTTTGCACCTGCCCGCTTTGCAGGCCTGAGCGCACCATGACCGCATCCAGAACACCCGCCTTGGTGCACATCGTGGTGAATGGCACCCCCCTGCAGGTGCCCGCAGGGACCAGCGTCGCCGCCGCGCTGGCGCAGCAAACACCCGGTACCACACGCACCTCGGTCACCGGCGCGGCGCGGGCACCACTGTGTGGCATGGGGGTGTGCCACGAATGCAGGGTCAGCATCCACGGCCGCACACGCCTGGCGTGCCAGACGGTCTGCACCGAGGGCATGTCGATTCACACCGATGTCGGCACAGCACCCGGGAGCGCCACGCCATGAACCAGCCCGTGACCCCACCCATGACCGAGCAACACTCGGCGCACGAGCGCTGCGACATCCTCGTCATCGGCGCAGGCCCTGCAGGTTTGGCGGCCGCCCTCGCTGCCGCACCCAGCGGGGCAGCGATCACCCTCGTGGACGACAACCCGCAGCCCGGTGGGCAAATCTGGCGCGATGGCCCCCAGGTGGTCTTGCCCGCCCTGGCGCAACAGCACCGCACGGCGCTGGCCCGGCACACCAACATCCGCATGCTGCCTGGCACCCGCGTGGTGGGCCTGGGTGACCCGCAACCCGGCGACAAGGCCCCGGCCCTGCTGCTGGAAGACGCAGACCGGGGCTGGACGCAGCACAGCCACCGCATCGTGCTGTGCACCGGAGCCCGCGAGCTGTTGCTGCCCTTCCCGGGCTGGACGTTGCCCGGTGTGACGGGTGCAGGCGCGTTGCAGGCCCTCATCAAGGCAGGGCTCGACGTGCGCGGCCAGCGCATCGTGATTGCAGGCACAGGCCCTCTGCTGCTGGCCGCTGCCGCCACCGCCAACAAAGCGGGTGCCACCGTGGTGCGCGTGGCGGAGCAGGCGCCGTGGAGCGCGCTCGCTGGCTTTGCAGCGCAACTGCCGCACTGGCCTGCCAAGGCGTTGCAAGCCCTCACGCTGCTTCACCCGCAGTTGCGCGCCAGCAGCCATGTGCTGGAAGTCCAAGGCACCACGCAGGTGCAAACAGTGAGGCTGCGCAAAGGCCAACACGCCGAAGAAACCATGGCCTGCGACCGCGTGGCCTGCGGGTTCGGGCTGGTACCCAACACCCACCTAGGGCAGATGCTGGGCTGCGCACTGGGCGGGCCGTTGAGCGGTGGCCAGGGCCTGGCTGTCGATGCCCACATGCGCACCAGCGTGCCCGGTGTATTCGCCGCGGGTGAAGCCACCGGCTTTGGCGGCAGCGAACGTGCACTGGTTCAGGGCGCGATGGCAGGCCATGCTGCGGCGGGACAGGTGCAACAGGCCCAGGCGCTGCGCCCCCAGCTGGCGCGCTGGGAGGGCTTTGCGCAGGCGTTGCACGCTTCTTTTCCACTGAACGAAGCACTCAAAACCCTGGCGCAGCCTGGCACCCTGGTGTGCCGCTGCGAAGACGTGCCCTACGCTGCACTGGCCGATCGCGACGGCTGGATCGATGCCAAGCTCCACACCCGCTGCGGCATGGGCGCGTGCCAGGGCCGCATTTGCGGCGCGGCCACCCAGCACCTTTTTGGCTGGACGCCTGCGCCCCCACGGCATCTGCTGGCGCCCACACGCATTGGCACGCTGGCAGCCTGCACGCCCGCGCCCACCACCAGCGCTCAGCGCGAGCCCGCAGCTCCCTCGGGCTGACAGGCGCGCAGCCGTTTTCCCCCGTCCTTCCTTTCAGGGCTTACCCGCACCCAGCAGGCATCCATCTTGCTTTTAAATATATTTGTTAGATATTAAAAAGTACAAGGCTTTTTCTTTCATCGCCGCGCCCTCCTCCCCAGGAACCCCATCATGCCCACGCCCAACAGTCCACCCGCCCCGCAATCTCCGGCGCCGCGCGCTCCCGTCCGCTGGGTGCTGGCGCTGTCCACGCAGGTTCTGCGCATGGAGCGGCACCTGCTCACCGCCCTCATGACGTTGCTGGTGCTGCTGATCCTGCTCAACGTGGTCACGCGCTACACCGGCATGCCGATCTACTGGGTGGACGAGGCGGCGGTCTACACGGTGGTCTGGCTGACCTTTGTGGGCGCCTCGGTCATGACGCGGCTGCGCATGGACTTTGCCGTGACCATGCTGACCGACCACCTCGGCGCGCGGGGTGCCCAGGCGTTCAAGGTGGTAGCCACCTGCGGCGTGCTGCTGTTTGGCCTGGCCATGCTGGCGATGTGCTGGATGTGGATGGACCCCATCGGCATTGCGCGCTACGGCTTTGACGCCAAGGAGTTTGCGGCCGAGAGCTTCAACTTCATCTACACCGAGCGCACCCAGACGCTGAACTGGCCCACCTGGGTGCTGCAGCTGATCCTGCCGATCTTCTCCGCCACCTTCAGTTTGCATGCACTGGCCAACCTGCTCGAAGACATGGGTGTCGCAGAGCGTGTGACGCACTCAGGTTTCGACGTGGTCAGCGCCGACGCCGTGAACTGACTGACCTCTACACCAGGACCCCACCATGATCACCACCCTGTTTTTCCTTGCCGCGTTGCTGGTGGGTGTGCCCATCGGGGTCTGCCTGTGTCTGGCAGGCATGGTCTACATCGTCAGCATCGGAATTCCGGTGCTGTTCCAGTCGTTTCCGATGCAGATGTTCGGTGGAGTGGACAGCTACGGGCTCATCGCGATTCCGCTGTTCATCCTGATCGGCGAGATCATGAACAGCGGCGGCATCACGCGGCGGCTGGTGGACTTGGCCATGGCCTTTGTTGGCTCGGTCAAAGGCGGGCTGGCCTACGTGAACATCCTGGCCAACATGCTGGTGTCGTCCATCATCGGCTCCGCCACGGCGCAGGTGGCCATCATGTCGCAGGTGATGGTGCCCGAGATGGAAAAGCAGGGCTACGACAAGACCTTTGCAGCCGGCCTCACGGTGTATGGCGGCATGCTGGGGCCCATCATTCCGCCCTCGGTGATGTTTGTGGTCTACAGCGTGCTGGCCCAGGTGGCCGTGGGCGACATGCTGATTGCAGGCATCCTGCCCGGCGTGCTGCTCACCGTGCTGTTCTTTGTCGTGATCGCGCTCATGGGCTTTGTCTACAACTACCCGCGCAGCGAAAAGCGCACGCTGGCCCAGCGCGCGCGCACCGTGGTGCAGGCCAGCCCCACGCTGCTGATCCCCATCATCATCGTGGGCTCCATCCTCAGTGGCCTGGCCAACCCGACCGAATCTGCCGCCGTGGGTGCGCTGGTATCGGCGCTGGTGGGTCGCTATGTGACCAAGGAGTTCCGCTTCAACGCGATGCCCGCCATCCTGCTGCGCTCAGCCATTTACTCGGCCATAGTGCTGTTTCTGGTGGCGGCAGCTGCCGTGTTCTCGTGGCTGCTGATCTACGGCAAGGTGCCGCAGATGGTGGCCGCCTGGGTGCAGACCGTGGCACACGATCCGGTCACCTTTTTGCTGCTCACCAACGTGATCCTGCTGGTCATCGGCACGGTGATCGACGGCATCCCCGGCCTCATCATGACCGCGCCCATCCTGCTGCCGATTGCCACCGAGGTCTATCACATTGACCCGCGCCACTTTGGTGTGGTGATCGTCGTCAACCTGGTGCTGGGGCTGATGACTCCGCCCGTGGGCCTGAGCTTCTTTGTCGCGTCGGCCGTCACCGGGGCCAAGCCCGGAAAGATGTTCATCGTCACGCTGCCGTTTTTCATCATCAGCTGCGTGGCGCTGGTGATGTTGTCGCTGTTCCCCAGCCTGTCGCTCGGTTTGCTCAAGTAGCCAGCCGAGCAACAGATCCCCCGTCCCCCTCCCAGGGTTCTTTCACACGGAGTTCACCATGACGACCACGCCCGCCCACACTGTCACCCGCCGCCATTTCATCCAGCGCCACGCCGTGGCCGCTGCCACCGTCACGGGGCTGGGCTTTCCGGCCCTGGTGCGCGCAGCCGATGCCAAGGAGTTTCGCCTGGGCCTGATCACTCCTGCAGGCCACTCCTGGAACCGCGCCGCACTGCAGTTTGGCGAGGCGCTCAAGAAGGAGACCGATGGCCGACTGAGCGTCACGGTCTTCCACTCGGGCCAGCTGGGCAACGAGGCCGCGATGATGCAGCAGCTGCAGTCCGGCGCGCTCGACATGGGCTGGATCCAGGCGGCCGAGCTGGGCTCGCGCGTGTCCAGCATTGCAGCCATCAATGCGCCCTACCTGGTGCGCTCCACGCCTGCCGTGGCCAAACTCGTCAAACACCCCTCCGCCACCAAGCTGCTCGAAGTGCTGCCGCGCGAAACCGGCACCATCGGCCTGGGCTGGGGCATTACCGGCATGCGCGCCGTGTTCTCCACCAAGGACATCGCCGTGCCCACCGACATCAAGGGCATGAAGCTGCGCATCAACCCCACGCCGGTGTACCGCGACTTCTACCAAATGCTCGGCGCCGCGCCCACGCCCATCCCCACGCCGCAAGTGTTTGATGCCATGAGCAACGGCCAGGTCGACGGGCTGGAGGCGGACATCGAGTTCTCGTGGAACCAGCGCTTCGACAAGGTAGCCAAGACCCTGCTGCAGATGAACGCCCTGTTCATGCCGTTCGCGCCGCTGGTGTCCGGCCGTATCTGGCAGGGGCTGGATGCCAAGGACAAGGACATCATCCGCAAGCTGGTGGCCCAGTCGCTGGATGCGCAGATCAACGACATCGTGACCACCGAGGCCGGGCTGATCGAGAAGTTCAAGGGCACGTCCATCGCCTTCAAGACGGCATCGTCCTTCAACCCTGACGGCATCATCCAGGAGTTCGACAAGCTGTGGCTGCCCAAGGCGCCGCAGATTGCCGAGCTGCGCAAGGCGGGCGCAAGCCTCTGACGGTCCGCAAGGGTCACCCGGGCCGCATCCCATAAGATGCGGCCTCCCGCAACGTCCTTCACGCCCGATGACACTCCGCCGCCCCTCCCCCCAGCAAGACCCCGCGCCCAAGCGGCGCGCGGCGGACGTGGCCTACGACGCCATCGAGACCATGATCTCCACGCTGCAGCTGCAGCCCGGCAGCCCCGTGGTGGAGGCCGAGATCGCCGAGAGCACGGGCCTGGGCCGCACGCCGGTGCGCGAGGCACTACTACGCATGGTGTCCATCGGGCTCATCGTGCAGCAGCCCCGGCGCGGGCTGCTGGTATCGCACATCGACCTGGCCGACCACCTGGACGTGATCCAGACCCGCCGCGTGCTGGAGCGCCTGCTGGCCTCCAACGCCGCACGCCGCGCCACCGCGCCGCAGCGCCAGGCCATCGTGCGTTGTGCGGAAAACATGGTGCAAGCCGCAGCGCGCGGCCACCTCGACGACTACATGCTGGCCGACCATGAGCTGGACCTCGTCACCCATCAGGCCAGCCAGAACCACTCGGCCGTCAAATGCGTGCAACCGCTCATCGTGCAGTGCCGCCGTTTCTGGTATGCCTACCAGCACGAAGGTGAGGTGTCAGAGGGCGCCCGCGCGCACATGCAGTTGGCGCAGGGCATTGCCAGTGGCGACGAAGCCCAGGCCATTGCCGGCGCAGAGCAGTTGATGGAGTATCTGGAGCGGTTTGCGCGGCGCATCATTGACCGGTAGCACGCGCCACCACGCACACAGCGCCTGCAACCGCGTGGACAGCCTCAGTTCCAAAGGGCAATTGCTCTAATTTTTATAGCTTATCGCGCTTTACCAATAAGCGCTGGCGGCCAAAATGGCCTAAATTTTTCACCCAAGCAGCGGCAACAGCAGGCCTATTCCGACACTTGCTGGCCCAGCAGAATGCGCTGCTCCAGAAAGCGCCACAGGCGCTCGTCCTGGCTGAACGCCACGTTAAACCGCAGCCAGCCCGTGGGGCGCGGCTCCACCAAAAACAGCTGACCGGGGCCGAGCATGATGCCCGCACCCGTGGCTTCCTTCGACAGCTCGGCACTGTCGGGCAGATCAGGATGGCGCGCCCACAGGTACATGCCCGCCTCGGGCTCGTGAAACAGCTCAAAGCCCAGGTTCAGCAAGCGCCGCCCCACCGTGCGGTGCGCCTCGGCCAGCCGCTCGCGCAGGGACTTGAGGTGCTTGCGCCAGCGCCCATCGGTCACCACGCCAAAGGTGATGCGCTCGGTGATCTCTGACGAGGTCAGGCCCGAGATCATCTTGAGCTGCACCAGCTCATCGAGCAGATCGCGCCGCGCCGCCAGAAAGCCGGTGCGCAGGTTGGGCGAAATCGTCTTGGAGAAACTGCCCAGATAGATCACACGGTTGAGCTGGTCCAGGCTGGCCAGCGAGGGGCGCACACCAGTGTCCATGTCGGCATAGATGTCGTTCTCTACCAGCATGATGTTGTGCTGGTCGGCCAGTTGCAGCAGCCGGTGCAAGTGCGCCACCGATGCCACCGAACAGGTCGGGCTTTGCAGACGCGGCTGCGTGAAGAACACCGTGGGCTTGTGCTCGGCCAGCAGGGCCTCTAGCGCCGGCAGGTCGTAGCCGGTGGCGGTGCGCGGCACACCCACCACCTGGGCTCCTGCAAAGCGCAGCATGAACAGCAGGTTGGGGTAACCCGGGTCGTCCACCAGCACCACGTCACCAGGCTTGACCATGCGGCGCGCCACCAGGTCCAGTGCCTGGCTGGAGCCCTGGGTCAGCAGCACCTGGTCGGCGTCCACCGCCAGATGGTGTTCGGCCAGCGACTCGGCCACCACCATGCGCAGCGCCATGTGGCCGTGGGGCAGGCCATAGCCATCCAGCTCGGGCCCGTCGGACGACAGCTGACGCATGCTGCGTTTGACCGCATCGCCAAACAGCCAGTCGTGAGGTAACCAGCCGCAGCCCGGTTTCATGGGCAGGTTGCGGTTTTCAAAAATTTGTTTGAGGTACCAGCGCGCATCAAAACGGGGCACCGGCCGCTCGGGCGCACCAGCGCCGGGCGCCGCACCTTCATCGCCCCGCCGCTTCACAAAGAAGCCCGCGTTGGCGCGCGACACCAGCCAGCCCTGCGCCACCAGTCGGTCATAGGCCTCGACCACGGTGAACACGCTCACGCCGTGCGCAGCGGCAAAAGCACGGATGGACGGGAGTTTGCTGCCGGGTTTGAGCACCTGGCCGGCGATAAGACCCCGCAGACCGTCGACGATCTGGCTGACCAGAGGTGTCTGGAGGTCGGGGCTGAGAGTGAGCATCAGGGGGGCAAAAAAGGAGGCGAATTGTGCACTGGGTTGGCGCACACCAAATCAGGGATTGCCTGTACAGGATTCTAGACCTGCACAGTGCGCGCCAAACAGCGCTGCGCTGTACATGGACGGGCCGTGGCGTGACTTCCAGAATTCGCTCCATTCCTGGTTTTCATCCTCTTTTTGTCCTTCACAGCAACTGCCCACACCATGCAGCAAGACCGCCACTTCACCAACGCCGCCCTCCTCACCCGCCGCCACGCTGCCGTAGCCCGGGGCGTAGGTCAGGCCCATGAACTCTTCGTACAGAAGGCGCTTAACGCCGAGCTGTGGGATGTGGAGGGCCGCCGCTTCATCGACTTTGCCGGTGGCATCGCCGTGCTCAACACCGGCCACCTGCACGCCGGAGTGATCGCTGCAGTCAAAGCCCAGCTGGAGCTGTACACCCACACCTGCTTCCAGGTGGTGGCGTACGAGCCCTACGTGGAAGTGTGCGAGCGCCTGAACACCCTGGCCCCCGGCGCGTTTGCCAAGAAGAGCCTGCTGCTCACCACGGGCGCCGAAGCCGTGGAAAACGCCATCAAGATCGCCCGCGCCTACACCAAACGCCCCGGCGTGATCGCCTTCACGGGCGGCTACCACGGCCGCACCAACCTCACGCTGGGCCTCACCGGCAAGGTCGCGCCTTACAAGATCGGGTTCGGCCCCTTCCCTGGCGATATGTACCACGCCCTGTTCCCTAACGCGCTGCATGGCGTCAGCGTGGAGCAGGCCCTGCATTCGGTGGAGCTGATCTTCAAGAACGACATCGAGCCCGAGCGCGTGGCCGCCTTCATCGTTGAGCCCGTGCAGGGCGAAGGCGGCTTCTACGTGGCGCCACCCGAATTCGTCACCGGCCTCAAGGCCCTGGCAGACCGGTACGGCATCCTGCTGATTGCCGACGAAGTGCAGACCGGCGCTGGCCGCACCGGCACTTGGTTTGCATGCGAGCAATGGCCCGTGGCGCCCGACCTCATCACCACTGCCAAATCACTGGCAGGCGGCTTCCCCCTGTCTGGCGTGGTGGGCCGCGCCGACGTCATCGACGCCCCTGCAGCCGGTGGCCTGGGTGGCACCTATGCGGGCAGCCCCGTGGCCTGTGCCGCAGCGCTGGCGGTGATCGATGCGTTTGAAAAGGAAAACCTGCTGGCCCGCAGCCAGGACATGGGTGCGCTGCTGGTGAGGGCACTGAAAGAAATGGCCGCCACAGTCCCCGCCATCGGCGATGTGCGCGGCCTGGGTGCCATGGTGGCGATCGAGCTGTTCGAAGACGGTGATGTCCACCGCCCCGACGCCGCACTGACCAAGAAAGTCGTCGCCGAAGCCGCCAAGCGCGGGCTCATCCTGCTGTCGTGCGGCACGTATGGCAACGTGATCCGCATCCTGGTGCCGCTGACCGCCTCCAACGAGTTGCTCGAAGAGGGCCTGGCCATCCTGGCCGACAGCTTTGCCGCGCTGGGCTGACATGCGACCCGACCTTCATTCTGCTTACAAGGTGCCCCCAACCATGAACCCATCAGCAGAGCCCCTGGTCCGCTTCAGCGGTGTGCAAAAGACGTACGACGGTGAACAACTGGTGGTGCGCTCGCTGGACCTGGACATCCAGCGCGGTGAATTCCTGAGCCTGCTCGGGCCCTCGGGCTCGGGCAAGACCACCACACTGATGATGCTGGCGGGGTTTGAGTCCCCTACTGCGGGCGACATCCTGCTCGATGGCAAGCAGATCACCGGCACGCCGCCCCACAAGCGCAACTTTGGCATGGTGTTCCAGAACTACGCGCTGTTCCCCCACCTCACCGTGGGTCAGAACGTGGCTTACCCGCTCACCGTGCGCAAGGTGCCCAAGGCCGAACAGGCCGAGCGTGTGAAGAAGGCGCTGGACATGGTTCGCCTGACCGGCATGGCCGACCGCTTGCCCACTCGCCTGTCGGGCGGCCAGCAGCAGCGCGTGGCGCTGGCCCGCGCCCTGGTGTTCAACCCCCAGCTGGTGCTGATGGATGAACCCCTGGGCGCGCTGGACAAGCAGTTGCGCGAGCATATGCAGATCGAGCTGAAAGAACTGCACCGCCAGCTGGGCGTGACCTTTGTCTACGTGACCCATGACCAGGGCGAGGCCCTGACCATGAGCGACCGCGTGGCGGTGTTCAACGAAGGGGTCATTCAGCAACTCGCGGATGTGGAAACCCTGTACGAAGCGCCATCCAACCGATTCGTGGCCGGCTTTGTGGGCGACAACACGGTGCTTTCGGGCACCCTGCAAGGCGCGGGCGCCGACACCGCCATCCAGTTGCCAGGCGGCTACCTGTTGCCAGGAGTGAACGTGAACCAGGCCGCACTGGGCTCTGCCGTGCACGCCTGTGTTCGGCCCGAACGCATCGTGCTGCATGCGCATTCCGAGTACCCCAAAACCTCGGCCATTCCCGCCACGGTGGCGCGCGCCATCTACTACGGCGACCACCTGCGCCTGATGTGCGACCTGGGCCATGGCCAAGAGCCCGCCACGGTGAAGGTGGCGCTGGCTTCGTCCGCTAGCAACCCCCATCCACAGCCGGGTGATGCCGTGCTGCTGGAGTTCCCCCGGGTCTCCACGCGTATTTACGCGGTCTGACCACCGGGCCAGCCACACCCTTTTCCCGTCCCCTGTTCCTCCACAACCCTAAGGAAAAACTGCACCATGAAAAAGAGTCTTATCGCCTGCGCCTCTCTGGCCGCCTGCCTGGCACTTCCCAGCTTTGCGCAGCAGCAACTGACCGTCGTGAACTTTGGTGGCGCCAACGCCAACGCGCAGAAAAAGGCGTTCTACGAGCCCTATGAAAAGCTGGGCAACAAGATCGTGGCCGTGGAATACAACGGCGAGCAGGCCAAGGTCAAGGCCATGGTCGAGGCCAAGAAGGTGACCTGGGACGTGGTGGAGCTGGAGTCGCCAGACGCTGCACGCGGCTGCGACGAGGGCCTGTATGAAAAACTCGATTACAGCAAGATTGTGAGCAAGTCCGACCTGCTGCCCGCTGCGGTGTCCGACTGCGCCGTGGGCATCTTCGTGTGGTCCACCGTCATGGCCTACAACGGCGACAAGCTCAAGACTGCCCCCACGAGCTGGGCCGACTTCTGGGATACCAAGAAGATCCCTGGCAAGCGCGGCATGCGCAAGGGTGCGCGCTACAACCTCGAATTCGCGCTGATGGCCGATGGCGTGAAGCCCGCCGATGTGTACAAGGTGCTCGCCACCAAAGACGGTGCCGACCGCGCCTTCAAGAAGCTGACCGAACTCAAGCCCAACATTCAATGGTGGGAAGCAGGTGCCCAGGCGCCGCAGTTCCTGGTGGCGGGCGACGTGGTGCTGACCACTGTGTTCAACGGCCGCATCGACGCGGCCAACCGAGAAGGCCGCAATCTCAAGATCTACTGGCCCGGCGGCATCTATGACCTGGACTACTGGGCCATCCCCAAGGGCACGCCCAACAAGGACGCGGCGGTGAAGTTCATCGCCTACACCATGCAGACGGCCAACCAGGCTGCTTACGCGCAGAACATCGCCTATGGCCCGGCCAACACCACGGCCCTCGCCAAGCTGGACAAGAAGGTGCTGGACGACCTGCCTACCTCAGCCAGCAACGCCAAGGAAGCCATCCAGTTCGGCGTGAGCTTCTGGGCCGACCAGGGCGAGGCGCTGGAGAAACGCTTCGCCGCCTGGGCCACCCAATAAGTCAGAAAACCGCACCCTCGGAGCGCAAGACACCATGCAAGCCTCTTCTGCCATCGCCCCCGCCGCGCTTGCGCTGGACGCCCACGCACCCGGCGCACTGCGCAAGGCGCTGTCGCGTGCCGAAGCGCGGCGCAAATGGCGGGCCTTTGCCCTGACCCTGCCCTTGCTGGTGTTCTTGCTGCTCACGCTGCTGGTCCCCATTGCCGCGCTGCTGCAGCGCGGCGTGGAGAACCCCGAGGTCGCCAACACGCTGCCCGCCACCATCGAGGCCTTGCATGGCTGGGACCGCCACGAGGCACCGGGCCCCGCTGCCTATGCCGCGCTGATCAAAGACCTGGCCCGTCTGCCCGACAGCTCTGATGCAGGTGCCCTGGCGCGCAGGCTGAACTCGGAAGTGCCTGGAGCACGTTCGATGGTCATGGGCGCTTTCCGCGCCCTGCCCCTGCAGGGCACGCCCGAGTCCATCCGCGACCAGCTGATCGACAAAGATGCGCGCTGGGGCGAAGCACCTTTCTGGCGCGCCATCGCCAAAAACGGGGCGCGCTGGACGCCCGACTACCTGCTCGCCTCGGTGGACCTGCAGCGCGATGCGCTTGGCCAGGTCGAACGCATGCCCGAGGAGCAGCGCGCGTTTGGCGGCATCCTGCTGCGCACCTTTCACATCAGCTTTGTGGTTACGGTGCTGTGCCTGCTGCTGGGCTACCCGCTGGCCTGGTGGCTGGCCTCGCTGCCCGCACGCCAGGCCAATGTGCTGATGATTCTGGTCCTTGTGCCGTTCTGGACGTCGATCCTGGTGCGCGTGGCCGCATGGATCGTGCTGCTGCAGTCCGAGGGGCTGGTCAACCGGGGGTTGATGGGCCTGGGCGCCGTTGCCGAGCCTTTGCCACTGCTGTTCAACCGCACGGGCGTGGTGATTGCCATGGTGCACATCCTGCTGCCCTTCATGATCCTGCCGCTGTACAGCGTGATGAAAAGCGTGCCACCCACCTACCTGCGTGCTGCGGTGTCGCTGGGCAGCTCGCCCATCGCCGCGTTCTTTCGGGTGTATGTGCCCCAAACCTACCCGGGCATTGGTGCTGGTGCGCTGCTGGTTTTCATTCTGGCCATCGGCTACTACGTCACGCCCGCGCTGCTGGGCGGGGCCGACGATCAGATGCTGAGCTACTACATCGCCCGCTACACCAACGTCGAAGTGAACTGGGGCATGGCCTGCGCGCTGGGCGCCCTGCTGCTGGTCGCCACCTTACTGCTCTACGGCGTGTACCGCCGGTTCGGCAAAGCCGAATTGAGTCTGGGATGACCCCCCTGAGTCGCTTCGCGCTTTCCCCCAAGGGGGACGCACCCGGTGACCCGGCAAAGCCGGTTCCACGGGTGCACTGGCGTGGGGCGTGCCAGTTTCATCGGCCGTGACGCGAACCTCGATTGCAAACAGCTCGTCAAACGCCAACGCACAACCCAACGATCTCTTTCTATGCGCCATCTTCTGCCCCAATTCCCCCTGTACGCCACGTTGGCCGACAAGATCGGCTGGTGGGCGGTGCGCGCACTTTGCGTGGCCGTGCTGGTGTTTCTGCTGGCCCCCATCCTGGTGATGGTGCCACTGTCGTTCTCCGAGAGTTCGTTCCTCGCCTACCCCATCCCGGGCTGGTCGCTCAAGTGGTACCGCAACCTGTTCGAATCCGCCGAGTGGGCCCGCGCCACGCGCAACAGCTTCATCGTGGCACCTGCGGCCACGTTGGTCGCCACGGCCCTGGGCACACTGGCGGCGGTGGGGCTGTCGCGGGCCGACTTCCGCTTCAAGGGCCTGCTCATGAGCATCCTGATTGCGCCCATGGTGGTGCCCATCATCGTGGTGGGCGTGGCCACCTACCTGTACTTTGCGCCGCTGGGCCTGGCCGACAGCTACTTCGGGCTCATCATCGTGCACGCCGCCCTGGGCGCGCCCTTTGTGCTGACCACCGTGCTGGCCACGCTGGCAGGCTTCAACCACAACCTCGTGCGCGCCTCGCTGAGCCTCGGTGAGACGCCGTTCAACACTTTCTTTCGCGTCACGCTGCCTGTGATTGCACCGGGCGTGATCTCCGGCGCGCTGTTTGCGTTTGCTACCTCGTTCGACGAGGTGGTGGTCACGCTGTTCCTGGCCGGTGCCGACCAGTCCACACTGCCGCGCCAGATGTTCAACGGCATCCGCGAGAACATCTCGCCCACCATTGCCGCCGTGGCCACGTTGCTCATCCTCTTCACCACCAGCCTTTTACTGGCGCTGGAGTGGCTGCGCGGACGCAGGGGCTGAGCATGCGAAAAGCGTTGCTGAAGTATGCCCTTGGGGCACCCGGTTGCCTGGCCTTGGTCATGGGTCCAGCGCTCGGCCAGACGCTGACGGTGGCCAACTTTGGCGGCGCCAATGCTAGGGCCCAGCAATTGGCGTTCTATGCACCTTTCGAAGCCACCCCCACCGCCAAGGGCGCCAAAGTGCAGGGCGTCGAATACACGGGCGACCTGGCCCAGGTGGGCGCCATGGTCCAACGCGGCAAGCCTGAATGGGATGTGGTCGAGGTGGAATCCGCAGACCTGGCAAGTGGCTGCGCAGCAGGGCATTTCGAGCGCATTGACCGCATGAGCGTGCCCCATGCCAGCATGCTGCTGCCCGGCACGGTGCAAGACTGCGGGCTCGGAGCCTTCGTATGGTCTACCGTGATGGTTTTCGACAGTCAGCGATTTGGCAAGGAAGCGCCAAAGAGCTGGGCCGACTTCTGGGACACCAAACGTTTTCCAGGCAAACGCGGCATGCGCAAAGGCCTGCGCTACAACCTGGAGATCGCGCTGCTGGCCGACGGCGTGCACCGCCGCGATGTCTATGCCCAGCTGAACAGTGATGCCGGTTTGGCACGCGCACTCAAGAAGCTGGAGCAACTCAAGCCCCATATCGTGTGGTGGGAGTCGGGTGCCCAAGGGCCCCAGAACCTGCTCGACGCTACGGTGAGCATGACAACGGCCTTCAACGGCCGGGTGGCCGCTGCCAATGCAGCCACCCAGTCCTTGCGACTGTCTATCGTCTGGATGGACGCGATCTATGAGATGGACTACTGGGCCATTGTGCGGGGCACGCCACGGCAGGCGATGGCACTGGACTTCATTCGCTTTGCCACGTCGGAAGCGGCGCAGCTCGCTTTTTCACAGGCGATTCCCTACGGCCCCACCCATATGGGTGCCATCCTGCGCTATGAAGAAAACCGGCCCCGGTCTGTAGAACCCGCAGGGGGTGGCTCATCACACACGCCGTTGGTGGACCTGTCGATGGCCCCAAGCGACCTGCCCTCTGCCCCCGCCAACCTGCGCAGATCCTTGGCCTTTAATGCCGGTTTCTGGCGCACACATGGCGCTTCGATAGAGCGCCGCTGGGCAGCAGGCGCACCATGATCCGAAAAATACTCCAGTCAATCGGCGCCATGAAGGTCTGGGTGCGCCTGATGTGCACGCTGGGCTTGCTGCTGGCCCTGCTGGCGGGTGTGGGCCTCGTGGCGGCGCAGCGCATCTTGGTGCTCCATGAAACGCTGGACCACTACACACGCAACACCACGCCATCGCTGCAGGCCGTCAAGTCCTGGCAGGAAAAGCTGGCCGCCATCCGGATCCTGCAGGCACAGCACCTCATGACCGTCTCCGCCGCTGAGATGGATCTTCTGGAAAAGGGCATTGACGAAGCCCATGCCCAACTGCGAAGCAGCCTAGTCGAACATGAGCAACGCCTGACGGGCGAGGAAGACCGGGCCTTGTGGATGGCGGTGGCTGAGGTGACGCAAACTGCCATGACTTACTGGGACAAGCTGCGAGCCGTATCGCGGGAATCACTCTCCGACCCCGCGCGCGCAGAAGAAGCGCGGCGCCTGTTCACCGGCCGGTCGCAGCGCTTGTTTGCGGCCAGTGCAGCGGCGGTGGAACAACAATGGCAGTTCACCACAGACGCGGCGAACGCGCTGGCCGCCAAAGGTCGGGCCACCTACGTGTTCTCCATGGTCCTGCTCGCAGGCAGCTGCGCCCTGGCGCTGCTGCTGGGCACAGCCCTGGCCGTCATGGTCATCCGCTCCATCACGCGGCAATTAGGGGGTGAGCCGGTCGATGTCGCGCACATGGCGCTGACCATCGCCCATGGCGATCTGAGCGCAGCACCTCCCGCCGGGTCGGCGCGCGCCCTGCCGGGCAGCGTCATGGCAGCCATGGCCACCATGCGCGGCCACCTGGCGGAGTTGGTCGGCGATGTGCGGCACAGTAGCGAGAGCATTGCCACCGGCTCAGCAGAGCTGGCCAGCGGCAACCTCCACCTGAGCCAGCGCACCGAGGAGCAGGCCAGCCACCTGCAGCAAACCGCCGCTGCCGTATCCGTCTTGACCGAATCGGTGCGGGACAGCACGGTGAAAGCGGAGCAGGCCCACCGACTCGCGGACGGGACCTCTGGCGCAGCGGCAGACAGCGGACATGCCGTGCAGCAGATGATGGCCACCATGGAGGACATCTCCACCTCGTCCAAGACCATCAGCGACATCACGGCAGTGATTGACGGCATCGCTTTCCAGACCAACATCCTCGCGCTCAACGCTGCCGTGGAAGCCGCGCGTGCTGGCGAGCAGGGCCGGGGCTTTGCCGTGGTGGCCACAGAAGTGCGCTCACTGGCCCAACGCAGTGCCGAGGCAGCCCGGGAGATCAAGCGGCTCATTCACCACAATGTGGACAAGGTGGCACAGGGCCACCAGCATGTGCAGCAGGCAGGGGCTTCGGTGCGCGCCATCGTCTCTCAGGTGCAGGAGATCGGCGCCATGATCGGCGACATGCACCACGCCATGGCGCGGCAATACGAAAACATTCGCGAGATCAGCGGCACCATGGCGCGGCTGGATGAAACCACCCTGCAAAACGCGGCCCTGGCAGAACAAGGCACAGCCGCCACCCAAAGCCTGCAAGGCCAAGCCGCCCTTCTGGCCGAGCTGGTCAGCATCTTCCAGTTACCCCAAGACCCTGCAACGCAGGCGACACCCGCCCGCACTGCCCGTGATAGCCTGCTTGCCGCCCCGAAGCCACACACCACACCTGCAGCCCTTTTGCGTTGACGGTACCCTCTTTCCACCGCTATTTCACCTGCATCCGGAGACCCCATGGACATGAAGACCTCCCCCCTCGCCCAGCTCAACGACCCCAGCCTGCTCAAGACCGACGGCCTCATCAACGGCCAGTGGGTGGCGGGCAGCAGCCGCTTTGATGTGAACGACCCGGCCACGGGCCTGAAGCTGGCCGATGTGGCCAACCTGGGCCCGGCCGACGCCGAGGCCGCGATTGCCGCCGCCAACGCCGCCTGGGGCCCCTGGAAGACCAAGACAGCCAAGGAGCGCAGCATCATCCTGCGCAAGTGGTATGACCTGCTCATGGCCAACCAGGACGACCTGGGCCGCATCATGACCGCCGAACAAGGCAAGCCCCTGGCCGAAGCCAAGGGCGAAGTCGCCTACGGCGCGAGTTTTGTGGAATGGTTTGCCGAAGAAGCCAAGCGCATCAACGGCGAAACGCTGCCGCAGTTTGACAACAGCCGCCGCCTGCTGGTTCTCAAGCAGCCCATCGGCGTGTGCGCCGCCATCACACCGTGGAACTTTCCGCTGGCCATGATCACCCGCAAGGTCGCGCCTGCCCTCGCTGCGGGCTGCCCCGTGGTCATCAAGCCCGCAGAGCTGACACCACTTACCGCCCTGGCCGCCGCCGAGTTGGCCCTGCGTGCGGGCATCCCGGCTGGCGTGTTCAACATCCTGCCTGCGGACAGCGATAACTCCATCGCCATCGGCAAGGTGCTGTGCGCGAGCGACGTGGTGCGCCACATCAGCTTCACAGGGTCCACCGAAGTGGGCCGCATCCTGATGGCGCAGTCCGCCCCCACGGTCAAGAAGATGTCACTGGAGCTGGGCGGCAATGCGCCCTTTCTGGTGTTTGACGATGCCGACATCGACAGCGCCGTGGAAGGCGCCTTTGCCAGCAAGTACCGCAACGCGGGCCAGACCTGCGTGTGCACCAACCGCTTTTATGTGCAGGAAGGTGTGTACGACGAGTTCGTGACCAAGTTCGCCGCCAAGGTCAAGACAGCCAAGGTGGGCAACGGTTTTGAAGCTGGGGTGAACCAGGGCCCGCTGATCGAGGAAGCGGCACTTACCAAGGTGCAGCGCCACGTGGACGACGCGCTGGCCAAGGGCGGCCAGGTGGTGGCCGGCGGCCAGCGCCTCACCAGCCTGGGCTCCGGTCAGTTCTTCGAGCCCACGGTAGTCGCCAACGCCACGGCCGACATGCTCTGCGCGCGCGAGGAAACCTTTGGCCCCTTTGCCCCAGTCTTCAAGTTCAAGACCGAGCAGGAAGCCATCGACGCAGCCAACAACACCGAGTTCGGCCTGGCAAGCTACTTCTACAGCCGCGACGTGGGCCGCATCTTCCGCGTGACCGAGGCGCTGGAATACGGCATGGTCGGTGCCAACGTGGGCATTCTGGCCACCGAGCACGTGCCCTTTGGCGGCGTCAAGCAGTCAGGCCTGGGCCGCGAAGGCTCGCACTACGGCATGGACGACTACGTGGAGATCAAGTACCTGTGCCTGGGGGACATTCAGAAATAAGCAGCCCCACAAAATGCTACTTATTTTATAGCTGCTAGCGCTTTACCAATAAGCGCTAGAAGCCAAAATCAATTCAAATTTTGGTGGCTGGCGGTTGGTGTAGCTCGCGTTGCCCAGCCCCGTGCCCACCGTCAGCACCGCCCAGCGCTTCACGTCCTGCATGAAGGGCATTTCAGACAGGCCCTGCACCACGGCATCGTTGTGCAGGCACACCTGGGTGCGGCCGTCGCCGATGTGCGGTAGCCGCTCGCACAGGTCGCGCGGCAGGTGAAAGCGGGTGCTCTCCCAGTTGCCCGGCAGGTTCTGCGTGCCACCGGCCAGCGAGCCGTCTTCCACGATGAGCCCCGGGCAGGCCACGCCGATGTAGGGCGCCAGGCGGATCTTCTTTTTCTCGGCGTGCGCGATCAGGCCTTCGAGCAGCGTGGCGATGCCCTCGACCAGTTCGTCGCGCCGGGGTTCGTCGTTGGCATGGGCCCATTTCTCGCGGCGCACCACCTCGGCCAGCGAAAGATCGGGGGCACGGTGCAAATGGGTTTGCACGATGCCGCAGCGCACATTGGTGCCGCCAATGTCCACCGCCAGGATGGCGTCGTAGCTTTGCAGCAGCGCGGGGGGCGCCAGGTGCACCCAGCCAATCAGGCCGCCCTCGTCCGCATGGTGGCGCAGCGTGCGCAGCTCCACGGGCACCTTTTCGGCCTTGAGGATCTTGCGGGTGCAATCGATGGCGCGGCCACCCACCTCGCTCTGGTGAAAGCCCCCGCCGATGATGATGCGCTCCACGCCGCGCCAGGTCTTGTGTTTCAGAAATCGCTGCACCACATGCGCCAACTGCATCGCGTAGTCTTCCGACGCGGCTTCGATGGCTTGGGCGGCCACGCCGTCTTTCTCCACCAACGCATCCAGCTTATGTTTGCTGAGTTCGCGCGTGGGCTTGGTGCCCATAGGGTCCTTGCCCTCCATGGATGCATAAAGCTTGCGCCAGGCATCGAGCATGTGGCGAAAGGCCGTGCGGCTGGCGACATCCCCCACATAGCCTTCGCCGTCGCTCAACTCGAGGCTATAGCCTTCGATGATGACCGAGGCCAGCCGCATGTCGCCATGCGGCCCGACGATGCCCAGCTCGCGTTGTGCCTTGGCGTCCTTGCCTTCCAGCGCCGTGCTTGGCTTCTTGCTGGCGGCGGGTTTCTGTGCTGAGTTCTTGTCTTTGGAAGCCATTCATTTCCTCACACGATAGTGCCCCTCCAAAGGAGGCCGTTCCAGCATGGTGGCGTGGGTGGCAGCCGCGTGGCGTCAGCCAATGGCTTGACATGCCCTACCGGATGGGCGCGCGCCCATGCCGTCATCCGTGCAGCATGCGCGGTCAAAACAACAACAAAGACAAGGACGGGGGGAGATGATCAGCCGAAGGGGGCTGGAGCGGGTGAAGGGAATCGAACCCTCGTATGAAGCTTGGGAAGCTGCCGTTCTACCATTGAACTACACCCGCCTTCTGTAAGCCGTTGATGGACAACGGTATTTCAGTGAGGCCTGTGAAAACACCGGGTTGGCAGTTGCCGCGCCAGAGTTTCATCAGCAGCCGTATTGTAGCCACGCGGCGGCGCGCCCGAAACGGGTTTGGCCAGAGGCTTGCGTCCCATGTTTGCGCCCCTTCGGCGGGATGCAGACCGAAGGCAGCACAATGGAGCCTTCACAACTACCAGCGAAAGAAGGAAAAGCCCCATGCAACTGAGCGACGACCGCACGCAGGCCACCCTGGCAATCAACAAAACGCTCACAGCGCCAGAGATCGAAAATCTGATTCGTGAGTTGGCCATGTTGCGCTCGCAGATGACGCCTGAAGTCACCCCGGCCCCCCAGGACAGCAATGGGAGCGGGGTCCCGGTGATGTCGCAGGACAACCCCACCCTCGCCATCCAGTATCCACTGGAAGACGCGCACGTCACCGTGTACCTGCGCAGTATCGGCCTGGGCTGGACCGCATGGCGGCTGCATCCCGACACCCAGCGGGCATTGGCTGAATTCTTCAATTCACGGCTTCCAAAGAGCGCGCCAGCCAAGGGCAAGCCCATTCCGTTTCGCTGATCCTGCCATGGCGTAGCTCCGCTAGCGCCCGCGAGTGCGCGGGCGTTCAGCCGGAGATTGCCGGGTTGCGGGAGCCCCCACGCGCCCGGGTTGGCACACCGGGGCTGGCACTGGTGCCCCCCAGATTGAACTGCGCAATGGCAGAAACCATCTGGTGTGCCTGCGTCTGCAGGCTGCTGGCCGCAGCAGCCATTTCTTCCACCAGCGCGGCATTCTGCTGAGTAGTCTGGTCCAGTTGCGTCACTGCCTCTCCCACCTGGCCCACACCAGCGGTCTGCTCGCTGCTGGCAGCGCTGATTTCAGAGACCATGTCGGCCACGCGCTGGATAGAGCTCACGACTTCCTGCATCGTGGTGCCCGCCTGATCGGCCAGCACCGAGCCCTGCTGCACCATGGCGCTGCTGGCACCGATCAGTTCTTTGATGGCCTTGGCCTCGGCCGCGGTGCGCTGGGCCAGGTTACGCACTTCAGCAGCCACCACGGCAAAGCCCCTGCCTTGCTCGCCAGCACGAGCGGCTTCAACCGCAGCGTTCAGGGCCAGGATGTTGGTCTGGAAAGCAATGCCATCGATGACGCCGATGATGTCGGCAATCTTCTGGCTGCTGGTGTTGATGTCCTGCATGGTGCTGACCACCTTGGACACCACTTCACCGCCTTGCGCGGCCACGCGGCTGGCGCCCACGGCCAGCTGGTTGGCCTGGCTGGCGCTGTCGGCGTTGTGTCGAATGGTGGCACCCAGCTGCTCCATGCTGGCCGCCGTTTCTTCCAGAGAGCTGGCCTGGCTTTCGGTGCGGCCCGACAGGTCCTGGTTGCCTTGGGCGATTTCGGTGCTGGCCGACGACACGCTTTCGGCACTGGTGCGCACGGTGCTCAGGCTTTCTGCCAGGCGGACACGAAAGCCTTCCATGGCCTGGGCCAGGCTGCCGATTTCGTCGCGGGATTTCAGGGTGACTGCATGGGTCAGGTCGCCCTGCGCCAGGTAACCCAGCGCGGTGCTCAGCTGCTGCACGGGCGCACCCACGAGGCGGCGTGTGGCCACCACCAGTACCACCGTCAGCAGTGCCAGCGCCACCAGCACACCCAGCCACAGCCAGGTGAGCACGCTGCGGGCCTCGCCCATCATTTCAGACTCCGGCGCCTCGGCCACTATGGCCCAGTTCCAGGGCTTGTAGCGCTCCACCGCGACATAACGCGCGGCGGTGTCACCGTCGCCACTGCGGCGCGGCGACCAGCTCGATTCAAAATCGCCGGTTTGCTCGATACCCGACAGTGAAGCAAGCCAGGCCTTGGCCTCATCCACTTTCTCATCGACCTTGAGCGCTGCGTTGGCGCCCGTCAAACCAAAAACGTTGCCCCGTGCAGGACCTGCTGAAATATTGACCGCGTAGACAGCGCCCGTGGCAAACAGCTTCTGGCCCGCCATCACGGTGTTGAGCTTGCCCAGAATGGGGCCGATGTCCGAACCGATGAACAGGATGCCGATGGTGCGGTTGCCTTCGCGGATGGGTTCATACACCGTCATGTACTCCCGGCCAAACAGATTGGCGCGGCCGATGAAGGTTTTGCCTTCGTTCATCAGTTCGTAGGCGGGGTGCTTGCGATCCAGAAGGGTCTTGTAGGCGCGGTCTCCGTCCTGCTTCTTGAGCGAAGTGGTCACACGGATGAAGTCGTCGCCCGTGCGCGCGAAGATGGTGGCGACGGCACCCATGCTGTCTTTGGAAAACCGATCCACCACCTCAAAGTCGCCATTGATCGGCACCCCTTGAAATGCCAGGGTGGCCTCGGGCTTGCCGTCAGCCCCCGGCGCATCGCTGAGCGAAAAATTGCCCGGAAAATTGGCCTTGAACAGGGTGAAATCGCGTTTGGCCTGCTCTTGCGCGGTTTCGTCAAACGTCTGCACCAGGGTGCGCAACTGGGCTGCGTATTGCTGGGCATCGCCGCGTGATAGCCGTCCAAAGTTTTGCCAGAGCAAGGCGCTGACGATACCCATGGTGATGAGCAGCACAAGCAGCAGGCTGAGTAACGCCGCAAGCGACAGCTTGAACGCGACGGAACGGTGTGTGGTGGTGGGGCTCATTGTTGTTTTCTTCTGCAGTTTCCGGGCCCTCTGCCCAGAACAGGTAACCAAGTTACCTTATCTGTGTGTAAAAACAAAACCCAAAGCAATGCCATGCTTTCGTGAGGGCCACCCCGCCCTCAACGAGCAAATAGCGATTACTAGTGGTAAACCCTAATCTCCCAGACTCAGCCGCTGCCTGCTCTCAAACATTCGGGGCACGCCCAACACCGGGTCCGCAAACTCCAGGGACCGCGCCAGCAGTTGCAGAGGCCGGGAGTAGTCTCCTTCGGGAGGATCGTTGACCACTGGATAGAACGGGTCGTTGCGCAGGGGCAGTCCCAGCGCGGCCATGTGTACGCGCAGTTGGTGCCGTTTGCCGGTGATCGGCATGAGGCGGTACCGGGCCCAGGCTCCAGACCTTGCCACCTCCAGCATCTGCATCTGCGTGTGGCTGTTGGGCTCGCCGGGCACTTCCTGCATGCGAAAGAACTGAGGGCTTTCCTCCAGGCGGCTCATGTGTTCGCGCGGGAACGCGAGGCCTTCGCGCCACGGCGCAATCGCGTCGTAGTGTTTGGTGATCTGCTTGTCACGGAACAGCGCCTGGTAGGCCCCGCGTGTGCGCTGCTGCACCGACAGCAGCACCAGCCCCGCCGTGTCCCGGTCGATGCGGTGCAGGGGCGACAGTTCAGGCAACCCCAGCTGTCGCTTGAGGCGCACCAGCAGTGTGTTGTGCAGATAGCGGCCCGACGGTGTCACGGGCATGAAATGGGGCTTGTCGGCCACCACGAGGTGCTCGTCCTGGTACAGCACCGTTTCTGTGAAAGGCAAGGCGGGCTCTGCGGGCAGGCTGCGGTAGTAGTACACGCGCAAGCTGCCTTCAAACGGCCGCCCGGGCGACACGGGCTCCCCGCGTTCGTCCACCACATCCCCCGCCTGCATACGCTGCAGCCATTCGTCGCGGGTCACGACGGGCAGACGCTGCGCCAGAAAGTCCAGCATGCTGCCCTGCCCCTGGCTGGGCAGCACCACGCAGCTTGGGCCCACGCCATCGCGCATGGGCGGGGCGTGGGGGTGGTGGGGGTTGTGCATGGTGCGCGGATTTTAGGGCGCGGCAGCACCGTTTTCCGCCTGTAGGACAAGGGCGGCAGTTGCGCCTGCACTGCAACTGGGCGCGCCAATGCGGGCTAGCATGAACCCAGGAGGCCCGGTGCCGCATGAGCAAACGCGGCACCCACCCATGTCCCGTGCAGCATGGCTGTTCTGCGGCATGCGGCCATAACCCATACGCCCTTCATGCCGTCACCTACCACGCCTTCTGCCGATCTTCCCCGCCCTGCCGCGTCCACCGGCCACCCCGCACCCGCCTCGGGGGTTGGTCGACGTGTAGCACGGTGGTTGCTGGTGGCCCTGGGTGTAGTGGCCGCGCTGCTGGTGCTGCTCGGCGCCTTGCTGGCCGTGATCGACTGGAACCGTGCAAAACCCTGGGTCAACGAAAAAGTCAGCGAAGCCACGGGCAGGCACTTTGCGATTGAGGGCGAATTGTCGGCAGCCTGGCACTGGCCCCAACCCCTGGAGGAAGGATGGCGACGATGGATACCTGGCGTCACCGTCCAGGCCGAGCGCCTGGTGATGGACCAGCCGGCGGGGTTCATCCCCCCCTTCCAGCGTGCCGATGGCAAAACGCCTCCCAAGGACAACGCCGATCTGCCGGAAGCGCCCACCATGGCCCGCATCGGCAGCGCCACCGCCACGGTGCGCCTGCTGCCGCTGCTGGGGCGGCACCTGTCGATCGACACCGTGGCACTCACCAGTACCCAGGTGGCGCTGGCCCGCACCGCCGATGGCACCAACAACTGGACCTTTGAGCGCAAGGACGGCCCCAGGAGCGGGTGGAGCTTCGATGTAGACCGGCTCGTGCTCAGGCAGGGCGTGTTGGCCTATGCCGATGGCATGAAAGACCTGGACCTGCAGGCACGCATTGACACAACGGAGCCCATTGCCCCCCCCAGCCCACCCGGCAGCCCGGCCGCCAAGGCTTCCGCCAGCGCCGCCAGTGGCACAGCCCCGACGGCAGCGATCGCGGCCCCCGGCACATCCTCCCAGGGGGCGATGCCCTATGGCCTGCGCTTTGAACTGAAGGGCCGCTATGCCAAGGCCCAGATCAAGGGACAGGGGCGCGCGGGCCAGGTCATCAGCCTGCGCAACAAGGTGGTGAACTATCCGCTGCAGATTGATGCCAGCGCGGGCAGCGTGGCACTGTCGGCTGAAGGGGTGCTGGCCAACCCCGGGGCGCTCTCGGGGCTGGATTTTCAGGTGTTCCTCCAAGGCGGCAGCATGGCCGATCTGTACGACCTGACCGGGCTGGTGCTGCCCAACACCCCGGCGTTTGAAACGCGCGGACGGCTGACCGGGAGCCTGGAACCCGAACGCGCGGTGTGGGAGTACAACGATTTTCGCGGCAAGGTGGGTCAGAGTGATCTGCAGGGGTCGCTGAAATACACCTCGGGCAAACCGCGCCCCCGGCTCACCGGCACCATGACATCGAACCAGCTGCGCCTGGCAGACCTGGGGCCGACGCTGGGCACCCGCGTGTCCGGCAACACGCAACGCACCCGCAGCCAGGGTGGCAAGGTGCTGCCGGATTCGCAATTTGCGGCCGAGCGGTGGAATGCCATGGACATGGATATCGTGTTCAAGGGCCGCCACATCATCCGCCCCGAGAGCCTGCCGCTGCAGGACCTGAGCACACGCGCCGTAATGGAAAACGCGCAGCTCAGACTGGCGCCCCTCACGTTTGGCGTGGCAGAAGGCAAGATCGAATCGCAGGTCACCATCGATGGCCGCAGCGCCCCCCTCAAGGCCCAGATACGCGGCACCGTGCAGGGACTGCAGTTGTCGGCCCTGTTCCCCAAGGTGCAGCTCATGAAGAAAAGTTTTGGCCGCATGGACGGAGCCATCGCCCTGGAGAGCACCGGCAACAGCATGGCCGTACTGCTGGGCCACGGCACGGGCGAGATGCGCCTGTATGTGCGCGAGGGCACGCTGAGCAAGCAGATGCTGGACCTGGCCGCGCTCAACGTGGGCAGCATCATCGTGGGCAAGCTCTTTGGCGAAAACAAGGAAGTGCACCTGCGCTGCGCGGTGGCCGACTTCATGGTGGTGGATGGCTTGGCAACCGCCCGCGTCGTGAAAATGAGCACCGACGATGCCGTGGTGGAGGCCACGGGCACCATCGACCTGGGCACCGAGGCACTGGACCTGCGCATCAAGCCCGAATCCTTGCAATGGAAGTTCTTTTCGCTGCGTTCCCCCCTGTATGTGAGGGGCACGTTTGGCAACCCGGATGTGGGCGTCGAGGCCGGGCCGCTGCTGCTGCGCGCAGGCGCTGCGGTGGTGGCTGCTGTGGTGGCCCCTGCCGCGCTGGCCCTGGTACCCATCACCGTGCCGGCGGCAGACGACGACACCCATTGCAAACCGCTGCTGAACCTGGCCCAGCAGCCTGTTAAGCCCGGAGTCCAGGGGGCAGCCGGCACGGCCTCGCAGCCTGCACGGCAGGCCGCCAGCAAGGCAGACCCTTCGCGCTGATTCACAGCGACTGCAACGATTGCGAGCGCGGAATAATCGCGCCATGAAAATTGCAAAGATTCTGGGCCTCACCCTGCTGGCCGTGCTGGTGGCGGGCCTGTTACTGCCGGAGCGCATCCAGATCCCTGTGGCCGGGGCCTCCGCAAAAGACTGGAATTCCAAGTCCTTCTGGTTCGAACCCTGGGGCAGCTCGGGTGTGCACAAGGGCATCGACATCTTTGGCAAGACCGGCACGCCAGTGCTGAGCACTACGGATGGCGTCGTGCTGTTCACAGGAGAAATCGCCAAAGGCGGCAAGGTGGTGCTGGTGCTCGGGCCACGCTGGCGGCTGCATTACTTTGCGCACCTGGACTCGATCCGCACAGGCGCCTTCTCCTTCGTGGCGTCTGGAGATGCGATTGGCACGCTGGGCGCCAGCGGCAATGCACAGGGCAAGCCGGCACACCTGCACTATTCCATCGTGCGAATGCTGCCCGCGCCGTGGAAGGTGGATGGCGCTACGCAGGGCGTCAAAAAAGCGTTCTTCATCGACCCCCACGCTTATCTGCTGGAGCGGTGACCGCAAGGGAGTCAGAAGGATGATCCGAAGCGCTCCGAAGGTCAGTGAAAGTCCCGGCTACCCTGCAGCGCCTGGGCCATGCGACCGAGCAGCGGTGTCAAGTCCTTGAAGCGCTGGGCCACCAGGTGGCGCACTACCGTGGCCGCCTTCAGAGCGCCCCCCTCCCCCTCGGGCACGCTGCACTGCCACACGCCCTCCACCGCCAGCAGTTGCGACCTGAGCAGCGCATTGCGCCATGTCTCCACCAGCGCAGGCCACACGATCACGTTGACGGGACCCGTCTCGTCCTCCAGCGTGACGAACATCGTGCCTTTGGCCGTGCCGGGGCGCTGGCGCACAGTGACGATGCCGCAGGCGCGCACCTTGCGGCCATGGGGCACGGTGTTCAGCTGCAGCGCGGTCTGCAGCCGCCAGCGCGCAAGGCGCGGGCGCAGCAGGGCCAGCGGGTGGCGGCGCAGTGTGAGGCCGGTGGCGGCGTAGTCGAAAAGAATCTCTTCGCCCTCGGGTGCGGCGAGCAGTTGCAGGGGCGCTTCGTGCACGGGCACATCGCGCAGCAGGGGCGGTGCCGTGTGCTGCGCGGCCGCCTCCCACATCTGCTGGCGCCGGTGGCCTGACAGGCCCGCCAGCGCATCGGCTGCAGCGAGCGCCTGTAGGTCTTGCTGGCTCAGCTGTGCGCGCAGGGCCAGGTCTTCGGTGTTGGCAAAGGCAGGGCCTGTAGCGCGGGCCTCTACCAGTCGTTCGGCAGCATCTTTGTGCAAGCTGCCCACCAGCCGCAAGCCCAGACGCACAGCGGGCTGCGGCAGTGGCGGCACGCCCAGCCCCCGCGCAGGTCTCAGCGGCTCTGGTGTGCCTTCCAGCGTGCAGTCGATGTCGCTGCAGGTCACGTCGATGGGCAGCACACGCACGCCGTGGCGGCGCGCATCCTGCACCAGTTGCGAGGCGGTGTAAAAACCCATGGGCAACGAATTGAGCAGCGCGGCCAGAAAACACGCAGGCTCATGGCATTTGAGCCAGCTGCTGGCATAGGCCAGCAAGGCAAAGCTATGGGCGTGGCTTTCAGGAAAGCCATATTCGCCAAAGCCCAGCATCTGCTGGAAGATGGCCTGGGCAAACTCGGTACGGTAACCACGCGCTTCCATGCCTCCGACCAGTGGACGCTCGAACCGGTGCACGCCGCCCTTGCGCTTCCAGGCCGCCATCGACCGGCGCAGATCGTCCGCCATGCCGGCAGAGAACCCGGCCGCCACCATGGCGATCTGCATCACCTGCTCCTGAAAAATCGGCACACCCAGCGTGCGCGCCAGGGCCGCTTCCAGTTCAGGCTTTTCCAATTGCAGCGGCTCGCCCCTGCGCCTGCGTTCACGCGCCTGCAGGTAGGGGTGCACCATGCCGCCCTGAATAGGCCCGGGCCGCACAATCGCCACCTCCACCACCAGGTCGTAGAACTCGCGCGGCCGCAGGCGCGGCAGCATGCTCATCTGCGCGCGGCTTTCGATCTGGAACACGCCCACGGTGTCGGCGGCGCAGATCATGTCGTAGGTGGCGGGGTCTTCGCGCGGAATGCCCTGGAGGTCCCAGCGCTCACCGCGCAAGGCTTCGCGCAAATTCAGGCAGCGGCGCAGCGCGCTGAGCATGCCAAGGGCCAGCACATCGACCTTGAGCAGGCCCATGGTGTCCAGGTCGTCCTTGTCCCACTGGATGACCGATCGGTGCTCCATGCTCGCGGGCTCCACGGGCACCAGGCGCGTGAGCTTGCCCTGCGTGAGCACAAAGCCGCCCACATGCTGGCTCAGGTGGCGCGGAAAGCCTTTGAGGTCCGCCGCCAGCTCCAGCCACAGCTGGGCCGTGTGCCGGTGCAGCGATGCACTCAGGCTTTCAGCCAGTTCCTGCAACCGGTCGGTGGCGAACTGCTCGTCAAACCAGTGGTGGTCCTTGGCAAAGGCATCGACCAAGGACGGCGCCACGCCCAGCGCCTTGCCCACATCGCGCAGTGCGCTGCGCGTGCGGTAGGTGGTGACCACGGCCGCGATGGCGGCCCGCTCGCGGCCGTATTTTTCGTAGATGTACTGGATGACCTCCTCGCGCCGGTCGTGCTCGAAGTCCACGTCGATGTCGGGCGGCTCCTTGCGCTCCTTGCTGATAAAGCGCTCGAACAGCAGGTGTGAGTTTTCGGGCGGCACGGCCGTGATGCCCAGCATGTAGCAGACCACCGAATTCGCGGCCGAGCCACGCCCCTGGCACAGGATGCCCTGGCTGCGCGCGTAGCGCACGATGTCGTGCACCGTGAGGAAGTACATCTCGTACTGGCAGTGTGCGATCAGGTCCAGCTCTTTGCGGATCTGCGCCTGCACCTTCTGTGGCGCGCCCTGCGGGTAAACGCCTTGCACGCCCACCTGCACCAGCCAGGCTAAGGCCTGCGCGGGGGTCATGCCAGCGGGCACGGTCTCCAGCGGGTACTGGTACTTGATTTCGTCCAGGGTGAACGTGCAGCGCCCCGCCACGGTGAGCGTGGCGTCCAGCAACTCGGGCGGGTAGATGCCCGCCAGCCGCACGCGCCGGCGCAGATGGCGCTCGGCATTGGGCTGCAGCGCAAACCCGCATTCGCCCACGCTGCGGCCCAGGCGTACGGCGGTGATCACATCCTGCAGCGGCTTGCGCGAACGGGCGTGCATGTGCACATCGCCCGCTGCCACCAGCGGCAAGCCCAGCGCCGCACCCACACGCTGCAGCGTGGCCAGCCACAGGCTGTCGTCCGGGGCCAGGTGCAGTTCGACGGCCAACCAGATATGGCCATCAAAATTTGAGTCAAATTGGCCTCTAGCGCTGGATAGACAAGCGCTAATAGCTATCAAATCAGAAGCATCAAAGCGTTGCCGGATAGGCGCCAGCAGCAACTCGCACCCTTGCAGCAATCCCCAGGGGCTGCGCGGGCCCACGTGGTACTGCCCCTTGGATGCGACCGCACGGGCCGCGGTGATGAACTCACACAGATTGCCCCAGCCCTCGGCATCGCGCGCCAGGGCCACCAGCCGCAGGTCATCACCCCACAAAAACTCGCTGCCCACGATGAGGTGCAAACCACATTCCTTGGCGGCCTCCCAAGCGCGCACCACACCCGCCACCGAGCATTCGTCCGTCAGCGCTAGGGCCTGGTAGCCCAGCGCCAGCGCGCGCTTCACGAGTTCCTGTGGATGCGATGCTCCACGCTGGAAGCTGAAGTTGGACAGGCAGTGCAGCTCGGCATAGCCCGGCAGCACGGTGGCTTGTGCAGGCGATGCAGAGGAAGGTGTCAGGCCCATGGAGCCTCCGCAGAGATCACCCAAACACCCCATGCAGGAACCAGCGATGGGGCCGCACGGCGGCTGGGGGGCCGTCCGATACGGACGGCACCGGCGCCAGCCGCTCGCGGAACACCCACACCAGCCCCGCCACATCGTTGTGCGCCACAAAGTAGTCGCGCAAAGCCAGGGCACCTTCACCGGGGGCCGGGCCTGCGCCCTCCCCGGCCGCAGACCACCAGCCCGCTTCAAAGCGGTGGGGCCCGGCCAACAGTCGCAGCAGGCCGTGGTGGCAGGGGCGGTTGCCCTGCACCGCCAGCCGCCGGGGCGGGTTCAGCAGCCAGGTGGGCAGCAGCAGGGCATCGGGGGCTGCATCCAGCGCCGTATTGGCAACACTGACGGAGGCATTCCGGGCTGCAGCGTGCTTTGAGGCCGCCGCCGTCACGCGCAGCACCTCGGCCGCCGGGCGCCATTGCTGCATGCATTCGGGGCGGTGGTCGGCCTGCAGCACCGGGGCCTGCACATGGTCTTCTCCCAGCCGGGCTGACAGGCGCTCCAGCAACTGGTGCAAAGCCTCGCCCTGGGCGCCAGCAGGGTCTCCGCCGCCCAGATGGTCGGGCGGCAGCAGGCTCGCACTGCGGTGTGGCAGCGGGGCCGCCTCCAGCAAACGCAGCATGATCTGATTGACCGGCGCGGCCAGCGAGGTGCGCGCCAGATTTTCAGACAACAGGCGCCGCAGATGCCCTATGTCCTGCGTGGCCTGCGCCGTGCGCACCTGCAGCGCCTGCGTGGGGGCGATGGCCACACCATCGATGCGCCGCAGGTCATGGCGCCAGGCCAGCTCCAGGCCCAGCACGCCCTGCTGCCGCGCTTGCAGCCAGCCTTGCAAGGCCGTGAGGCAGCGGCTGGCGCTCCAGAGCAGCGCATCGGCCGACTCTGCCAGCGCAGGCAACTCGCCCGTCAGCACAAACTGCTCGGGCAGCTCCAGCCAGGCGTGGACCTCGGGGGCATCCCCCAGGGCCTGGTCCAGCACCCGCAGCACCGCCGCACCAAAACGCCGCGACACCCCGGCGCGGGGCAGCGCCCGCAGTGCCCCCCAGGTGCGGCAGCCCATGCGCTCCAGGCTGGCCACATGCGGGCGCAAGGCTGTGAGTGTGTGCAGAGGCAGGCTCAGCGGCCCCTGTGCAGGGAGAGCCTGCCCCGCCAACGCCACACGCAGCCGGGCCTGCGCCACCAGGGCTGTGGGGCCACTGCCCCAGATCACGGGTGCGCCCGTCGGCTGTGCGCCCGCCGCCGTCCCTTCCCCTGCAGGCCCACACTCGCCAGCGACCTGGGCAGCGGGGGGGGCAGAGCACCTGGCAGATGCCCCGGCCCAGGCCCAGGCCTGCAGCACCTGGGCCAGCAGCACTTCGCGCCCGCCCCACAGCCGCTCGGTGGTGGACACCTCCAGCAGCACGGCCTCTGCATCCACCAGTGCCACGCGCGGGGTAAAACGCAGGGCCCACCAGCCTGCCGCAGCGGTGTGCACAACCCCTGCAGGCGGTGCGGATGCCTCATCGCACCAGGGCAATGGCAGCGCGATCCAGTGCATGCGCCCTCCCCTCTGGCCCCGCCCCCAAGGGCACCAGCGGCTCCAATGAAGGGCGCATGGGCAACGCCCCCGATGCCTTGGCTGCCGCAGCAAGGCGACCTGCCACCAAGGTGCTACCAGCATCCACCTGCGCTGCACGCCGGCGCCCGGCCTGGGCTGCCAGCACCTGGGCCAGCCGGGGATGACAGCCCGGCAGATCCAGCCCTTGCGCCAGGGGCGGCCCCCGGCGCTTGAGAATGTGCACCTGCATCCCGGGGACTGTGCATACACCTCCCGGCATGGCCATCCCCTGCACCTGTAGCCGCAGCAAGGCTGGTGAGGCCTGCGCCGCAGCACTGGCCGGGCGAAACACCCACAGCAGTTGACGTTGCTGCGCTGCTGCCAGTTGCAGCCTGCGCAGGGCTGCGGACTGCACCTGCGGCAGCCAGGCCATCACGGCCAGAACCTCCCGGCAACGCAAGGCCTGCTCTGCCGCCCAGAGCGCAGCGGCGGCATCGGCCCGCACCACACACAGCCGCTCGGCTGACAAGCCCTGGGCCTGCAGCGCCGGTCCAAAAGGCTCGCAAGGCGGCGCTACCACCACCACCGCCCCCGAGCGCGGGGCAGTGGCCTGTACCAGGGCAGGCAGCACCAGCTGCCATTCGTGCAGGCCCGCCAGGGGCTGCAGCACCTCGCTCAACGCCCCCACCGGCCAGCCCCCACCGGGCAACTGCGCATCCAGAGGACCATAACCGGTGGACTGCACCTGCAACTGGCCCGCACCCAATGCGTCCGCATGCCAGACACCGGGCACGGTCAATGGCAGATCGGACGCGACAACCCCCAGGGAGTGGCGTAGCGCAGGCATGGCGAAGACGAGAAGAACAATATGAATACTGTAAATATAACCAGTATTTCGAGAAGCAGGGCAACTGGCGGAGAAGACTTTGGGGTGAGGGGCTTTTGGAGGCAACGCGTCCCAGGCCCTATAAAGCTGGGCCAACGCACACCACGCTCCCTACAATGGGCAGGACAAAAAAGAGAGGGTCCGTTGAATGAAAACAATCCCATCGGCAGCAGTCGCCCTGTTGCTGCTCCTGTCCGGCAACACGTTCGCGGCCTATACGCTCTACTTTTTTGAAAGCGGTGGCAATGTGGTCGCCAGTGGCAGTGGCAGCATGAATCTGGGGGCCCTCTCGCCTGCGGGCAGCGGGCCTCTGTCCCCCGGGGTCATTGCTTCGGCTGGGCTGGTCTTCACCGGCACGGCTGGCACCGTGGACGCCTACCTGGGGATATCCGGCCCACCAGCGTTCGGAGGCGGAGGCCCTGTCGGGGCGAATGCAGGATCTGGCGACATGGTGGGCCTGGACAGCACAATGCCCGGTTTCGTCTTCGCCCCGACAGGTTACGTCTCGGGCGCTGCGCTCACGTCCTCGGCCACCTGGACTGCGACCTCGCTGGCCAGCCTGGGGCTCACACCGGGCACCTATCTCTGGACCTGGGGCACGGGCCCGACAGCGGATTCATTCACGGTCCACATCGGCATCGCGCCGCCAGCATCCATTCCGACGCTGTCTGAATGGGGGCTGCTGGTCCTCGCGGTGCTCATGGCTGGCTGGGCGATGCACCATCGGTTCTGGCTGCGAAGCCGGGTGGGCTGACCACCCTTTTCAAAGCTTCCGCACTGCCCAATCACACCAATCCGCTACCGCTGCATCCGCAGGCGTGGCGCGGTCTGCCAGCTGCGGCCAGCGGCGATAGCTGGCATTCACAATACTTTGCAGCTGCCACAGCGCCTCGCGCCCCACCAGCGCCACTTCAGCCATCCCAATGGCATCGCCCTGCAACTGGGCCATGAGTTCACCCTGCTGCCGAGGGTGTGAACCGGCCTCCAGCAAGGCTTTTTGCAAAGCCAGCAGCCGCGCATCGAGGAACACAAAGGCGCTTCCCGGCAGTGCCTTGACACTGGTTTCGGGAGGCAGTGCGGTCTTGAGCTGATCCCAGCATTCAAAAGCTTCGGCCAGCAGGTCGATCTGGCGCGAGGCATCGTTGCCCAGCGGCATGAGTGCAGATTCCCGGGCGATTTCTTCCTGCAGCAGGGGCAGGATGTGCGCCACCAGGGCCGATGGAAATTTGCGATGGTTCAGCCGCAGCACCAGCGACAGGCGCTGCGCGGGCATGTCGTCGTATTTTTCATAGAACGCCGCCACCACCTCGGCCAGCAACAGGATGCGGCCCAGGACAGAGATGTCCGCACCGGCCAGGCCACGCGGGTAGCCGCTGCCATCCATGCGCTCATGGTGTTCCAGCACCGCCACATCCACAGCCCGGGGATAGACCTGGGTATCGCGGATCATGAGCATGGCGGTGATGGGGTGCGCCACCAGATGCTTGCGCTGAACACCGACGACCTTGTGGTCGGGATCGTCCCAGGCCGGATCCATGTGCAGCACACCCAGATCGTGCAGCAAGGCTGCTGCCGCAAGATTGGCGCAGTCGCGCTCAGCAAGACCGCTTTTGATGCCAAGGAACACGGCCACCGTCATCATCTGCAGGCTGTGTTGAAACAGTTCGGGCCGCTGATCGCGCATCACGGTGAGCTTGCAGGCCATGGATGGAGGCAAGGGCAGCGAGCGCAGCGGCGCCAGCAGCCGGGCCGCCGAGCCGAGGGCTTCTGCCAGCAGGCTGGGCAGCACCTCCTGTTCGCTCATGGCCTGCCCCGCCGCGAGCAAAGCGGGTACGTCCACGGGATTCTCGATGGACAGATGGCGGTCAATGGGCTCGCGCAGCTTGTGCTGCACCAGGCGGTCATACAGGCGGCTGTCGATGCGCGCGCCTTTTTCGACCAGCTTGATACCTTTGTCGGTGTAAATGGCTGCGTCAGCAACCACCGTGCGCCGGTCAGCCATGTCGGTCAACGCGCGCAAGTAGTGGGGGCTGTCCGAAGTGTCGATGCCCGCAGGCGCAAGGGTGTCCGTCATGCAGATAACAAAAGCTTATTCGGGACTATAGAGCGTTCTCCCCGAGGGGCATCCACGAAAAATACCCGGGCCACACACAGTCTTGAGCCAGATCAAGTCTCAGTCGCCGCCCCCCGTGTTTCACAAGGCCGGGAGACTTCCCTGCACGCCATTCGCCACCCGATTCAGCCCGTCCTGCAGCCATGGATCACCATTCCGGATAAACGCTTCATTCATTGCATGCAAAAGCGGTTCAAGCCTTCTTTTCAGGCTAAAAATTTGGGTAAACCCTGAAATTTTCTGGCGGCATTGTTTCCAATACTGGAACAGTTAGTTTGCGACTCGGTGGTTTTTTTTTGGACTTCACCCGCGTACAGTTCAACCCATCGATGAGCCGAACCCGCAAGGCGACTCACCGAACCCGGTTCAGGAATGGTTTTTTGACCCGGCTTTTTTGAGACGCTTTTTAACTTCCAAGGATTTTCATCATGAACAACACCGCCCGCTTCCTCTCCATCGCTGCCGTTGCCGCTTTCGCCTCTTTCGGCGCACAGGCTGACGAAGCCGATGCTTCCCAATTCGCTACCAAATTTGAAACCAACCGCACCCGCGCTGAAGTGCAAGCAGAAGCCGCCAGCGTTGCCCAGACCCGCTCCATCGAGCCAGCGGGCTCGCGTGTGTTGACCTACACGTCTACCGCTGACCGCGCTGCCGTGCGTGCCCAGGCTGCCGAAGCCCTGCGCGCTGGCCAGATCCCTTCGGGTGAGCGTGGTTGATTCTTGTTGAATCCACGGTTCACACGTTTTCGTATTGCCAAGTACCTCGTCCCTATTTTTTGAATTTCACTGGAGTTTCACCATGAACAAGTCTGTCCGTTTCCTCTCTATCGCCGCTGTTGCCGCTTTCACTGCTTTCGGCGCCCACGCTGACGAAGCCGATGGTTCGCAATTTGCCCTGAAGTTCGACACGAACCGCACCCGTGCCGAAGTGGCCGCTGAAGCCGCTACCGTGGCCCAGACCCGCAGCATCGAGCCCGCTGGTTCGCGTGTGGTGACCTACACGTCCACGGCCGACCGCGCTGCTGTGCGCGCCCAGGCTGCTGAAGCCCTGCGCACTGGCAAGATCCCTTCGGGCGAATTCAGCGCCATGTAATTTGCACGGCAGGTGCTGCGGTCGTTTTCACGGTTGCAGCCCGATGCTGAAAGCAAAAGGCCGAGGCCCCTCACGGGGCCTCGGCCTTTTTTTGCGTTTGAGAAACGCCCCCAACAACGGTCAAGGAATCAGCGTCACGCCCGTTTTGGCTTGCAGGGCATCAAACGTCACGCCCGGAGCCAGTTCCACCACCTTCAGGCCTTGGGGGGTGACGTCCATCACTGCCAGGTCGGTGATGATGCGGTCCACTACGCCCACGCCCGTCAGCGGCAGCGTGCACTGGGGCAGAATCTTCAGGTCTTCGGTGCCGTCCTTCTTCTTGGCAACGTGTTCCATGAGCACGATCACGCGCTTGACACCCGCCACCAGGTCCATCGCACCGCCCATGCCCTTGACCATCTTGCCGGGGATCATCCAGTTGGCCAGATCGCCCTTTTCGCTGACCTGCATGGCGCCCAGGATGGACAGGTTGATCTTGCCGCCACGGATCATGGCAAAGCTGTCATGGCTGCCAAAGATGGACGAGCCCTTGATGGTGGTCACGGTCTGCTTGCCAGCGTTGATCAGGTCCGCATCCACCTCATCTTCGTTGGGGAACGGGCCGATGCCGAGCATGCCGTTTTCGGACTGCAGCCACACTTCCTTGTCGGCGGGCACGAAATTGGCCACCAGCGTAGGGATGCCAATACCCAGATTCACGTAAAAGCCGTCTTCGAGCTCATGGGCGGCACGCGCCGCCATTTGGTCTTGACTCCACGACATATGTATTTCTCCAGCTTGTTCGGTGACGGCAGGCTTGCACGCCTGCTTTTCGATAAACGCAGGCTTAAACGCCCGCCTTCTCAGTGATGGTGCGCTTTTCGATGCGCTTTTCCGGGTTCGGGTTGTGCACGATGCGGTGCACATAGATGCCGGGCAGATGGATCTGGTCGGGCACCATGGCACCGGTTTCCACCACCTCTTCCACTTCAACGATGCAGACCTTGCCGGCCATGGCAGCGGCAGGATTGAAGTTACGGGCCGTCAGACGGAACTGCAGGTTGCCCGACTTGTCGGCGCGGTGCGCCTTGACCAGCGCCACCTCGGGCACGAGCGAGCGTTCCATCACATAGGTTTCGCCGTCGAACTCGCGCAGTTCCTTGCCCTCGGCCACGATGGTGCCCACACCGGTCTTGGTAAAGAAAGCAGGAATGCCCGCGCCGCCTGCACGCAGCTTCTCGGCCAGCGTGCCCTGGGGCGTGAACTCCAGCTCCAGTTCGCCGGCCAGGTATTGGCGCTCGAACTCCTTGTTTTCGCCCACGTAGGACGAAATCATCTTCTTGATCTGGCGGGTTTCCAGCAGTTTGCCCAGGCCAAAGCCATCCACACCTGCGTTGTTGGAAATCACGGTGAGGTTCTTGACGCCGGAATCGCGCAAGGCGTCGATCAGCGCTTCAGGGATGCCACACAAACCGAAACCACCCACAGCCATAAGCTGGCCGTCTGCAACCACGCCCTTGAGGGCCTCAGCTGCGGAGGGGAATAACTTGTTCACCACGATCTCCTTGTGAATTTGGATGCGCTACGATACTACGTACCCGATTAAGTAGTATCCCGTAAAGACTTGCACTATGGACGTTGCCAATGGACGTTGATTACCGACTCGCTTTTGACATGGCCCCCGTGGGCTTGGTGCTGTCGCGCAACCGCACCATGGTCGATTGCAACCGGCATGTGTGCGAGATGTTCGGCGCCTCGCGCGAGGTGCTCATCGGTCAGTCGTTCCAGATACTTTATCCAAGCGCCGACGAATACGAGCGCCTTGGGGCGCACATGGAACCTATCCTGAACGCCAAGGGCCACTACGCCGACAACCGCATCATGAAGCGTGCCAACGGCGAGGTCTTCTGGTGCCATGTGTCAGGCCGTGCGCTCAACCGAGATGCCCCCCATGAATCAGGCATCTGGAGCTTTGAAGACCTGAGCTCGCAACGCCCCGTGAAGGCCGAGTTGACAGGCCGCGAACGCGAGGTGGCCGCGCGCCTGTTGGAGGGACTGACTTCCAAGGAGATCGGCCGGGCCCTGGAGATCAGCCACCGCACGGTGGAGATTTACCGGGCACGCCTCATGCGCAAGTACAACGCATCCACCGCTGCCGACCTAGTACACAAATTGCTCGCTGGTTGAGCCCTACTTAGGGCCGTCGATCACGTCAGCAGCTGTGCGAAAAGCCTCGACTGCCGTCGGCAGGCCGCAGTAGATGCTGGCGTGCAGCAACACTTCCTGGATCTCTGCCGCTGTAGCGCCGTTGTTGAGCGCGCCGCGCACGTGGCCCTTAAGCTCATGCTGCTTGCCTAGCGCGGTAAGAAACGCCACCGTGATCAAGCTGCGCGTCTTCATGTCCAGCCCCGGCCGCTGCCAAACATCGCCCCAGGCATTGCGGGTGATGAACTCCTGGATCGGCTGGGTGAACGCCGTGGCATTGCCAAAGGCATTGGCGACAAAGTCCTCGCCCATGACCTGCTTGCGTGTGGCCAGACCTTTGTCAAAGTCCTTGGTGGATGGGAGTTGTTGTGTCATGCGGGCTCTCCGGTTCAGTTGGGGCCGCCATCGTAGCCGCAGCGCCTGCACGAAAAACACAAAGCCACCTGCCATACCCTGTGAAGGGCCAGGCAGGTGGCTTTGTCAAAGTGCTAAGCCCCAGGTTTACGCTGCCGCGAGATCAAAGCGATCCAGGTTCATCACCTTGGTCCAGGCGCGGGCGAAGTCCTGCACAAACACGGCCTGGGCATCGCTGCTGGCATAGACCTCGGCCAGCGCACGGAGCACGGAATTCGAGCCAAACACGAGGTCGACCACGGTGCCGGTCCATTTCTTGGCGCCTGTGCTGCGATCCACCCCTTCCAGCACACCGGTTGCGCTCGCTGACTTCTGCCATTGGGTGCGCATGTCGAGCAGGTTCACAAAGAAGTCATTGCTCAACGTTTCCGGGCGCTGCGTGAAAGCTCCGTGAGGCGCCTGGCCCATATTGACACCCAGTACCCGCAAACCGCCGACCAGCACCGACATCTCTGGCGCAGTCAAGGTCAGCTGGTTCGCGCGGTCGATCAGCAGTTCGGCCACAGCGCCCTCCAGCCCGGGGCGCACGTAGTTGCGAAAGCCATCGGCCACGGGCTCCATCACTTCGAACGATGGCACATCGGTTTGCTCCTGCGAGGCGTCGGTGCGGCCGGGGGTGAAAGGCACGGTCACGTCCTGCCCGCCTCGCTTCGCGGCAGCCTCCACAGCGGCGCCACCGGCCAGCACGATGAGGTCGGCCAGCGAGATTTTCTTGCCGCCCGTCTGCTCGGCGTTGAACGCGCGCTGGATGGCTTCGAGCTGGCCCAGCACCTTGGCCAGTTGTGCAGGCTGGTTTACGTCCCAGTCCTTCTGCGGAGCCAGACGAATGCGCGCCCCATTGGCTCCGCCGCGCTTGTCGCCGCCTCGGAAAGTTGAAGCAGAAGCCCAGGCCGTCGATACCAGCTCAGAGATCGAGAGGCCCGACGCCAACACCTTGGACTTGAGTGCCGTGATGTCTTGTTCGTTGACCAGAGCATGGTCCACTGCAGGAACAGGGTCTTGCCAGACCAGCACTTCGGCGGGCACTTCAGGGCCCAGGTAGCGTGCACGTGGCCCCATGTCGCGGTGTGTGAGCTTGAACCAGGCGCGCGCAAATGCGTCGGCAAACTGCTCAGGGTGCTCCAGGAAGCGGCGCGAGATCTTCTCGTAAGCCGGATCAAACCGCAGCGACAGGTCGGTGGTGAGCATCGTGGGTACCAGCTTCTTCGACGGATCGTGTGCGTGTGGAATCGTGGCCTCGGCACCTTTGGCCGTCCACTGGTGGGCACCGGCCGGGCTCTTGGTCAGCTCCCACTCAAAGCCGAACAGGTTTTCGAAGAAGTTGTTGCTCCACTTCGTGGGCGTGGTGGTCCAGGTGACTTCCAGGCCGCTGGTGATGGTGTCGCCGCCCTTGCCAGAACCATGGCTGCTCTTCCAGCCCAGGCCCTGCTCCTCGATGCCTGCGCCTTCGGGCTCCTTGCCCACCAGCGCGGCGTCGCCCGCGCCATGGGTCTTGCCAAAGGTATGGCCACCCGCAATGAGCGCCACGGTTTCTTCATCGTCCATGGCCATACGCGCAAAGGTGTCGCGGATATCGCGCGCGGCGGCGATGGGGTCGGGGTTGCCGTTGGGACCTTCGGGGTTCACATAGATCAGGCCCATCTGCACAGCAGCCAGCGGGTTGGCCAAGTCACGCTCACCGCTGTAGCGCTTGTCCCCGCCCAGCCAGGTGTTCTCGGCGCCCCAGTACACGTTTTCATCGGGTTCCCACACGTCGGGGCGGCCACCGGCAAAGCCGAAGGTCTTGAAGCCCATGGACTCCAGTGCCACGTTGCCGGTCAAGATCATCAGGTCGGCCCACGAGATCTTGCGACCGTACTTCTGCTTGATGGGCCAGAGCAGGCGGCGTGCCTTGTCCAGGTTGGCGTTGTCGGGCCAGCTGTTCAGGGGCGCAAAACGCTGCTGCCCTGCCCCGGCGCCGCCACGTCCGTCCGCCAGGCGGTAGGTTCCGGCGCTGTGCCAGGCCATGCGCACAAACAATGGCCCGTAGTGGCCAAAGTCTGCGGGCCACCAATCCTGCGAGTCGGTCATCAGCGCATGCAGGTCGGCCTTTACGGCAGCAAGGTCCAGGCTCTTGAATTCTTTTGCGTAGTCGAAGCCGTCGCCCATGGGATCGGTGAGCGGGGAGTTCTGGTTCAGGGGACGGATATTGAGCTGGTCTGGCCACCAGTCGGCATTGCCACGGCCCTTGGGCGCAGCAGCCTTGGTGTGGTCAAACGGGCACTTGTTGGTCTCTTGTGTCATGAGGCACTCCTGTTGGCGTTGGTGAGCAGCCGATGTTATGGAGTGCATTTCCGTATGAAAAGGCAATAGTTTTGATTAATTCAATAGTTTTTCTCTAATTTCGGCAAATGCAGCGGACTACCGGCCTCCTTGCACCCACACGTATCGAACAGCACCGAGCGGACCCAGCGGTGCCCCGGCGAGCGGTGGGTGCGTTCATGCCAGGCAGCAGTTTTAACGAAGCCAGGTATGGCCACTGGTGGCTCCAGCACCACCAGCCCGCGAGCATCAGCTACCACCCGCTGGGGCACCACCGCGATCAGGTCGCTGTTGCGCAGGATCTCCGGCAGCACCAGAAAGCTGGTGATCGACAGCACCACCCGCCGTGATCGGCCCAAGCGTGCCAACACCTCATCCGTCACGCCGCAGAAACCGCCACCCGTGTACGAAATGAGCGCATGGTCCAGCGCGCAGAAGCGGTCCAGCGACAGCGCGCCGCCCTTTGCATCCGGGTGCCCGGCGCGCATCACGCACACGTAGCGCTCGTCAAACAGGTGCCGGGCATACAGGTCTGGCGCCGTGTTCTCGGGGCTGATCAGGGCCAGATCGATATCGCCCCGCTCCAGCCGCTCGTACACCGGCAGATGCTGGGCCGGCACCACGGCCACACGCACGCCGGGCGCGTGGCGACGCAGCATGGCCAGGAATGGCACGACCACCGCCTGCAGCGCATAGTCGGTGGATGCGAGCTGCACCGTCATCTGCGCCGTGGCAGGGTCAAAGACCTGAGGTTGCAGCAGCGACTCGATCCCACCCAGCAGTTCCTTGACCGGCGCGGCCAGCTCCTGTGCGCGCAGCGTGGGCGTAATGCCACGCTGTGTACGCACGAATAGCGGGTCATCGAAGCTTTCGCGCAGCCGGGTCAGCATGCCGCTCACCGCAGGCTGGGTGAGCGACAGGCGCTGGGCGGCGCGGGTTACGCTGCGTTCGTCGAGCAAGGCATCCAGTGCCTTGAGCAGGTTCAGGTCCATGGCCCTGATATCAATTGCCATGATTTCAGAAATAAGAACTATCGATTTGGTTTATGGCTGCATCGTACCCACCATCTTCACTCTGCGTGGCCGTGGTGTCTTTGCCCCCGCCCTCAGACCGAAATTCCTTTTCTATTTAACCGACAAGAAAGCAAGCTGCATGTCTGCCCTGTTCACACCGTTCCAGCTCAAAAGCGTCACCCTGCGCAACCGCATCGCGATCCCGCCGATGTGCCAGTACAGCGCGGTGGATGGCTTCACCAATGAATGGCACCAGGCGCATTACGCCGGTCTCGCTCGCGGCGGCGCAGGCCTGGTGATCGTCGAGGCCACGGGCGTATCGCCCGAAGGCCGAATCACCCCGGCCTGCACAGGCCTTTGGAACGACCAGCAGATCGAAGGCATGGGCCGCATCGCCACCAGCATCAAGGCCGCTGGCGCCGTGCCCGGCATCCAGATCGCCCACGCAGGCCGCAAGGCCAGCGCCCAACGCCCCTGGGAAGGCGATGACCACATTCCCGAGAACGACGCGCGTGCCTGGCAGCCGATAGCACCGTCCGCCATTGCTTACGGCGGCGGTCTGCCCCGGGTACCCCAGGCCATGACACTGCAAGACATTGCCCGCGTGCAGGCCGACTTTGTGGCCGCCGCACGTCGCGCACTGGCCGCAGGGTTCGAGTGGCTGGAACTGCACTTTGCCCACGGCTACCTGGCGCAGAGCTTCTTCTCGCCCCACAGCAACCAGCGCACCGACCAGTACGGCGGCAGCTTTGACAACCGCGCGCGCTTTCTGCTGGAAACCGTGGAGGCCGTGCGCAAGGTGTGGCCCGCGCACCTGCCACTCACGGCACGCTTCGGAGTCATCGAATACGACGGACGCGACGAGGAAACCGTGGCCGAGTCCATTGAGCTGGTGCGCCAGATGCGCGAACGTGGCCTGGATATGGTCAACGTCAGCGCGAACTTCGTGATTGCCGAGACGCAGATTCCCTGGGCAACCCCCGCCTTCCTGGCCCCGGTCGCACAGCGCGTGCGCAGCGAAGCCGACCTGCCCGTGGCCTCGTCGTGGGGCATCGATGACCCGAAAATCGCTGAACGTGCAGTGGCCGACGGCCAGATGGATTTGGTGATGATCGGCCGCGCCCACCTGTCCAATCCGCACTACACCTACCACCTGGCGCAGGTGCTGGGCGTGCAAAAGCCTGAATGGAACACGCTGCCCGCGCCCTACGCGCACTGGCTGTCGCGCTATCGCGGCGCCGCAAAGGTCGCCGCAGCCCAGTAAAGCTCTGAAAACGCCCTTGCCCTTTGGTCCGACATTCAGTCCGGGGTCGAGCGGTGCAGGGGTAGCCCCGGCGCATCCAGCCGTGCGTGCAGGATGTGGCCGTGGGTCGAATCGGTCACGAACACCGTTTGTCCTCCCTGCCCGCCATAAGCCAGATTGGTGGTGGAGGCTCCGGCCGGCCCCCGCAGCACCAGCACGGGCTCGGCCCGGTGGTTGAGCACCCACACATACCCCAGGCCCGGGTTGGCCACCAACAGGCGCCCCGCCCCATCCACCGCAAGCCCATCGGGGCCGCTCGGGCCATAGGACGTGAAGAACTGCCCCACCTTGGCCACGCTGCCATCGGGCAGCAGCGGCACGCGCCACACGCAGTTGCCACGTGTGGCGGCCAGGTACAGCACTCGGCCGTCGGGCGACAGGGCCACGCCATTGGGGCTGGGCACGTTGGCCAGCAACAGGTCGAGCTGGCCATTGGGGCGCAGCCGGTACAGGCGCCCGCTCGGGTCGTGCAGGCCGCTCTGGCCCTGGTCGGTGAAGTACAGGTTGCCGTCGGCGTCGAAGATCAAGTCGTTCACGCCCTTGAAGCGTTCGCTGTTGCGGCGCTCCAGGTACGGCGTGACCCTGCCGGTCGCGATATCGAGCCGCATCAACCCGTTCTTGTAGTCGGTGATGAGCAGCGTGCCCGCATCCATGAACTTCATGCCATTGGGCTCGCCGTCGTACTCGGCCACCAGCGTCCACAGGCCCTGCGGGTCGATGCGGAATATGCGGCCCCAGGGGATGTCGGTCACATACAGGTTGCCCGCGCCGTCGAACACAGGGCCTTCGAGGAACGAATCGGTGACAGTGCCGCCCCGGTTGGCATCGGCCCAGGCGCTGCGCTCGGGGCGGCGGAAAGTGTCGGGCATGGAGCTGAAAAACGCCAGCTCGCGGACCTCGGGGGATTGCAGCAGAAACATGGAAGAGGCTTTCGTTGTCAGGAGGTGGCGCCGAAACCATACAGCCGCGCCGGGTTGTCCACCAGGATACGGTCCATCGCCGCATCCGAGCCCGCCCAGGCGCGCAGCAGGTCCACCAGGTCGGCATCGTTCACGGTGCCCGGCGCCTCGGTGGTGTGGGGCCAGTCGCTGCCCCACACCAGGTGATTGGGGGCAGCCCGCACCAGGGCTTGCCCCAGCGGCAGGGTGTCGGCGTAGCTGGGGCCCTGCACGGCAGAACGCATGTAGGCGCCCGAGAGCTTGACCCAGGTGTTGCCGCTGTCCAGCAAGCGGCGCAGCACGCCAAAGGCTTTGGCCGATGGCCCTTCGGCCGGATCGATGCGCCCCAGGTGGTCGATGACCAGCGGCACCGGCAGCGCCTGCAGCACAGGCGCCAGCGCCACGATCTGCTCCGGGTGCGCGAACACCTGGATGTGCCAGCCACCGCAGTCCGCATGCCGTGCCACCTTGCCCGCCAGCGTGCTCAGCATCTGCGCCGTGGTGGTGCCCCACGATTGGGGTGAGACAAAGTTGACCCGCAGCCCGCACACGCGGCGCGCGGCCAGCCGGGCCAGCTCTGCATCGCTCACGATGGGGTCCACCACGGCCACGCCGCGTGCGTCGTCACCCAGCTGCTCCAGCGCATCCAGCGTGCAGGCGTTGTCGGTGCCGTAAGTGGATGGCGTGACCACCACCGTGCGTGTGCTGCCCAGGCGCTGCTGCAGCTGCCGGTAGGCGGCCACGGGCGCATCGGGCGGCGTGCGCGGCCAGTGGGCAGACGGTGCAAAACGTGCATCGAAGATGTGCATGTGGCTGTCGCACGCGCCGGGCGGCAGCAGGCGCTGCGGGCGGTTCAGGCCCACCGAGTGCGGCACGGGCGTGGTCAGCGCGGGCAAAGGCATGGCTCAGTCGAGTTTGATGTTGCCCTTCTTCACCACCTCGCCCCACTTGCTGTCTTCCTTCTTGAGGAAGGCGGCAAACTCCGCAGGTGTGGAACCGATGGGCTGGGCGCCCAGGTCGGCCAGGCGCTGCTTCACTTCGTCTTCCTTCAACACCTCTTGCAAGGCCTGCTGCAGTTTGGCGGCCACGTCGGCGGGTACGCCCGCAGGCAGAAACACGCCGTTCCACTCATAGGCCTCATAACCGGGGATGGCCGCCTCGGCCACGGTGGGCACATCGGGCAGGCGCTTGGAACGCTCAGGCGCCGACACGGCCAGCGCGCGCAGCTTGCCGCCCGCCACATGCGGGTAGGTGGCGGCCACGGTGCCGAACATGAAGTCCACCTGGCCCGCAATCACGTCGGTGATGGCGGGGCCACCGCTCTTGTAGGGCACGTGCACCATATCGAGGCCCAGCTTCTGGGCCATCAGCTCCGCCGCCAAGCGCTGCACCGTGCCGCGGCCGCCCGAGGCAAAGTTGATCTTGCCAGGCTGGGCCTTGGCCTTGGCGATCAGCTCGCCCAAATTCTTGTAAGGCGCATCGGCCTTCACGATGAGCACATTGGGCGCCAGCAGCACCAGCGACGGTGGCTGCAGCGCGGTGCTGGCATACGGCATCTTGGGGAACAGGTGCGGGTTGATGGAGTGCGGCGTGGCGTCGTACAGCATGGTGTAGCCATCCGCCGGGGCCTTGGCCACAAAACTCGCGCCAATGGTGCCACTGGCGCCCGCCTTGTTGTCCACAATCACGCTGCCGCCCAGCTTGGCGCCCAGGCGGGTGGCCACCACGCGGGCCACCGCATCGGCCGCGCCACCGGGGGCGTAGGGCACGACGAGGGTGATGGGCCGCTCGGGGAAGGCGTGGGCCACACCAGCAGCCAGGGCGCAAGCGGCAATCAGGGGTTTGAGGAAGCGAAACATGCGTGTCTCCAATCAGTTCTGGGTTCGAAAAAGGGGCAACTCAATCAACTTTGAGGTCGAGCGCTTTGGCCACCTGGCTATAGGTGGTCACTTCGCGGGCCACGCGGCTGGCAAAGGCATTGCCACACACCGATTCGGCGTCCAGCCCCAGGCCGCGCAACTTGTCGATGGTCGATGGGCTCTTGGCGAAGTCGGCCGCTGTGCGCTCCAGCGCCAGGGCGATAGGCTCGGGCAAGCCTGCGGGGGCCAGCACTCCGAACCACACGTCAGCAGAGTAGTTGCCGCCGCCTGCCTCCGCAAACGTAGGCACATCAGGTATCAGGGCCGAACGCTGGGCTGTTCCCACGGCCAGCGCGCGCAGCTTGCCGCTCTGGATCTGCGGCAATACCGAGCCCAGGGTGGCGAAGGAGCTGTCGAGTTGCCCGCCCATCAGGTCCGTCACCACGGGCGCGGCGCCCTTGTAGGGCACATGGTTAAGCTGCAGGCCCTGGGCTCGGGCAAAGATCTCGGTGGCGAAATGGCCTGAGCTGCCCACCCCGGCCGTGCCTGCCGTCACGCGACCAGGCTCGGCGCGGGCCTTGGCCTGGTAGTCGGCCAGCGTCTTCACCGGCAGGCCGGACGCAACCACCAGCACCGTGGGGCTGCCCGCCACCGTGCACAGGGGGCGAAAGGACTTCACCGCATCGAACTTGACGCGGCCCTGGTACAGCGCTGGAATCATGGTGTGGTTGGTGGCACCAAACAGCAGCGTGTAGCCATCGGCCGGGGCGCTGGCCACAGCCTGGGCGGCAATGATGGTGCCCGCGCCCGGCTTGTTGTCGATGATGAACGGCTGGCCCAGCGCTTTGCTGGCGTGGTCGGCAAACGCGCGGGCCACTACATCGGTGGGGCCACCGGCCGCAAAGCCCACCACAAGTTTCACGGGCTTGGTCGGATAGGCTGCTGCGCCCGTTTGCGCGCAGGCGGCGCCCGATGCTACTAAAACAATAGCTGCCAGCGCATGATTGACTAGCGCAAGAGGCCTATTTTTCTTGAAATTTCGTGCCATGGTCTGTTGTCTCCTGTGCGGCCGGGCACCCTGCCCGGCCATGTTCTCGGGGCAAGCCGGCGCTCAGGCGACGGCTACTGCATGCGGCGCACGTGCCAACACGGCCAGCAGGTTCTTCGCCGCGCCCACACCCATGTTCACGTAGGCATCGCTGGTCACGCCGCCGATGTGGGGGCTGAGGATGAAATGCTTCTCGCCCTGGAACGGGTGGCCCGCCACCATCGGCTCCGCCGCAAAGCTGTCGAGCCCGGCCGCCATCACCTGGCCGGAACGCACGGCGGCCAGCAGCGCGGCCTCGTCGATCAGGCCGCCGCGCGCCGTGTTCACCACAATCACGCCGCGCTTGCACTGCGCCAGGGTGGTGGTGTTCAGCATGCCCCGGTTCTCGTCGGTCAGCGGGCAGTGCAAAGAAACCGCATCTGCTTCGCGCCAGATCGTCTCCAGGCTGACGCTCTGCACATAGTCCGGCAGGTTCTTGGCAAACGGATCGAAGCCAATCACCCGCATGCCCAAGGCGTCGGCCATCCTGGCAAACCGCAGGCCGATGGCGCCTAGGCCCACGAGGCCAACGGTGCGGCCAGAGAGCTCCAGACTTTTGTGCGTGGCCTTATCCCAGTGGCCCGCGTGCATACGGGCATCGAGCTGCACCACCGACTTGGCGCAGGCCAGCAGTAGAGCCAGCGCCTGTTCGGCCACCGCAGCGGCGTTGGCGCCCGCGGCAGCCACCACCTCGATGCCGCGCGTCTTGGCGGCCACCTTGTCGATGGTGTCGGTGCCGCTGCCGTGCTTGGAGATGACCTGGAGCGCAGGGGCCGCGTCCATCACGGTCGCGCTCACCTTGCCATAGCGCACGATGATGGCCACGGGGTTGTGCGCGCGGCACAGGGCCACCAGATCTTCTTCGGTGGGCGTCTTGCCCGCGTAGACGACCTCATAGCCCGTGAGCAGGTCCAGGGCTTGCTGCGCCAGATCGGCGCCGGTGACGATGATGGTTTGGCTCACAGCGATTCCCCTTCCTTCAGCACGCCCGCAGCGCGCAGCGCGGCAGGCAGCCATTTCGATGCGGTGTCGCCGCGTGCAATGGCTTCGATGCGGGCGGCTTCGTCGGCCACCTTCTTGTCGGCCAGGGCCAGCATGGCGGGGGCTTTTTCGCGCTCAATCACCACCACGCCATCGGCGTCGCCCACCACCAGGTCACCCGCGTTCACCACGGCACCACCGGCGCAGATGGGGTGGTTGATGCGGCCGGGCACGTACTTGGTGGGCCCAGCGGGGTTGAAGCCCGCGCTGAACACGGGGAAGTCCAGCTCCAGGATCTCCAGCTTGTCGCGGATGGAGGCATCCACGATCACGCCGGCCAGGCCGCGCTTCTTGCAGGCGCTGAGCATCAGCGTGCCCATCAGGGCCGCCGTCTGGTCGCCCTTGCCGTCGATCACCAGCACATCGCCCGGCTGGGCCAGGGCAATGGCGGCGTGGATCATGAGGTTGTCGCCAGGGCGCACTTCCACGGTGAAGGCGGGGCCGGCCACCTTCATGTTCTGGTGCACAGGGGCCACACGGCCGTGCATGGTGCCGCGGCGGCCCGCCACGTCGGCCAGGATGGCGGCCTGGTAGGTGGCGGCTTTTTGCACCACGTCAGCGCTCACGCGGTCAATGGTGCGGATGATTTCAGGGAGTTGGTTCATGGTGCTTCTATCAGGTAGAGAAATGAAAGGGGTAGACAAGGCTGGCGGGCGCGCCCATCAGTCGGCCTGGATGTTTCCTTCTTTGATCACCTTGGCCCACTTGACGGAGTCAGCCTTTTGCAGCTCACCCAGCTGCTGTGGCGTGCCCCCCACCAGCGTCACGCCCAGCTTGTCGGCCAAAGCCACCACAGCGGGGTCTTTCAGGGCCTTGTTGATTTCCTGATTCAGGCGCTGCACCACGGCAGCGGGCGTCTTGGCGGGCGCGAAAACGGCCTGCCACTGCTCCACCACAAAGTCCTTCATGCCCACCTCGCCCATCGTGGGCACGGATGGCAGGGATTTGAGGCGCTCGGCCGACGTGACGGCCAGCGCACGCAGCTTGCCCGCCTGCACATGGGGCAGCGCGGCGGCGGCGGGCGCAAACATGAACTGCACCTGCTCGGCCAGCGTGTCCTGCAGCGCCGGGGTGTCGCCTTTGTAGGGCACATGGATGAAACGCGCGCCGGTTTGCTGCTGCAGCAATTCGCCCTGCATTTGCAGGATGGTGCCGTTGCCGCCCGAGGCAAACGCCAGCTTGCCCGGCTGCGCCTTGGCTGCGGCCAGCAGGTCGGCCACGGTCTTGAACGGCTGGTTGGCCCCCACCACCAGGATGTGCGGAATGGTGCCCACGGTGACCACGGGCTCGAACGCCGCAATATGGTCGTAAGGCAGCTTCGCCATGAGGTGGGGCGCAATCGCCTGCGGTCCGATGGAAGTTCCCAGCAGCGTGAAGCCGTCGGGCTGTGCCTTGGCTACAAAGGCCGCGCCAATCGTGCCAGTGGCGCCCGCCTTGTTGTCAACGATCACGCTGGTAGAGAGGGCCGGGCCCAGGCGCTGCGCGATGTTGCGGCCCAGCACGTCGGTGCTGCCACCTGCGGGGTACGGCACCACCCAAGTGATGGGCCTGCCGCCGGGCCAGTCGGCCTGGGCCCATGCGGGGGCGGCCAGCATGGCGCCTCCGAGGAGCAGCAGGTTGCGGCGAGCGATGCGATGAAGGGGGCGTGAAGTAGGGGTCATGGCAATGCCTTCCAAACAATCAAACAAAGGGGTTTTCACAGCGGGCGGCCGAAACCGTAGAGCGCCTGCGGGTTGTCCACCAGCACCTGGTGCAGCAGCGTGGGGCCGCCGCTGGCAGCGGTCCAGTCCACCAGGCGGTCCACTTGGCGCGCGTCGTCGGGCAGGGGCTGCACACCGGCCGATGCGGTGGCGTGGGGCCAGTCGCTGCCCCACAGCACACGCCCGGGCGCACAGTGCAGGTAGCTGGCGGCCAGCCTGTCGAGCAGCGGGTCTTCTACCGAATGCATGCTGCTCACGATGTAGCCGCCCGAGAGCTTCACCCACGCCTGCCCGCTTTGCAGCAGCCCCAGCAGCACCGCGTGTGCGGCGTGGCACCCCGCCTGTGCAGGAGCGATGCGCCCGAAGTGGTCAAACACCAGCGGCACGGGCAACTGCTGAAGCACGGCGCACTGCTCTGCCAGCAGCTGCGGCGGCATCAGCAGCTGCAAATGCCAGTCCCAGGGCGCAATGCGCTGGGCTAGCGGCACGATGGAATCCACCGAGCCGGACACACCCAGCGACAGGTTCAGCCGCACGCCGCGCACGCCGGCGGCGTGCAGCTGCTGCAGCTCGGCATCGCTTTCACGGCCATCGATCACCGCCACGCCACGTGCCACCACGCCCAGTGCGGCGAGCGCGGCCAACCCATTCAGCAGGCAGCGGTTGTCGGTGCCGTAGGTCGAGGGTGTGACCAGCACCACCCGCGAGGTGCCGATGCGCTGCTGCAGCATCCGGTAGTCCTGCGCCGACGCATCGGGCGGCAGCAGCCTCGCGCCCGGCGCGGCAGGAAAACCCTGGTCGTACACATGCACATGGCAGTCGCAAGCGCCCGCAGGCAGTGCAGTGCGCGGTGCGGCGGTGCCCGCCGAGAAAGGCACAGGCGTGGCAAGGCAATCGCTGGACATGGCGATGGCTGTGCAAACGTGGATGGGGCAGAGGCGGGGGCAGCGTGGCCGTCAGTCCAGGCTTGCGCCCGAGTCCTTCACGATCTTCGCCCAGCGTGGAACTTCGGCTTTCAACAACGCGCTGAATTGCTCGGCGGTACCGCCCAGCACATCGCCACCTTCGGAGCGAAGCTTGTCAGCGACGTCGGGCTGCTGCAGGGCCGAATTGATGGCCTTGTTGAGCTGAGCAACGATGGGCGCAGGCGTGCCGGCAGGCGCGAGGATGCCGAACCAGGTCACCGCCTCGAAGCCCTTGTAGCCCGACTCGGCCAGCGTGGGCACATCCGGCAGTTGCGGCGAGCGCTTGGCCGAGGTGATGGCAATCACCTTGAGCTTGCCGTTGCGCACCTGGCCCAGCAGCGTGGGCACCGACGACATGTACAGGTCGATCTGCCCGCCCACCAGGTCCGTCATGGCCTGGGCCGCGCCCTTGTAGGGGATGTGGCGCAGCTTGATGTCGGCGGCGTTTTCGGCCAGTTCCCCGGCCAGGTGGGCCACGGTGCCGTTGCCCGAAAAGCCCAGCGTCAGCGCGTCGGGCTTGCCCTTGGCGGCCGCCACCACATCGGCGTAGCTCTTGAAGGGGGAGTTGATGGGTGCGGCCATGACGATGGGCGAGGACGAGACGAGCGCCACGGGCACCAGGTCCTTGAGCGGGTCGTAGGGCAGCTTGGGGTACAGCGTGGGGTTGATGGCCAGGTTGCTGGTCTGGCCAATGACGAGCGTGTAGCCGTCGGCGGGTGACTTGGCGGCGGCGTCCACCCCCAGGTTGCCGCCCGCGCCGGGGCGGTTGTCCACGATGACGTTCCACTTGTTCTGGTCCGTGAGCTTTTGCGCCACTGTGCGGGCAATCATGTCGGTGCCTCCGCCGGGAGGGAACGGCACGATCAGGCGGATGGGTTTGCTCGGATACGTGGTTTGTGCGTGGGCGCTGGCAAAGGGCGCTGCAACGGCGGCAAGGCCGAGGACGGCGGCGCACAGGGGGGCGCCCAGGGCACGGGGAAGCAAATGGGGCGAAAAAGCGGGCATGCAGTTGTCTCCTGGTAGGTGGTTCTTCGCGCCGCCCTGCACATGCTGCTGGAGGCCCGGCGCTGTGGACGCGACTTTACGCAGGCGTTTCAAGCCATACAATGCCGTTGCGTACAATGAAACGAATTGCACCGTGAGCAACTTTCCCAAAAAGCCCCCCTCGCCCCTCGCCACCGCCAGGGTGCCCCCACCTGCCAGGTCCCCGTCACCCCGCAAGACCCTGCCGCAGGAGCCCACCGAACCGGAAGACAGCGCCGCCAAAGACACAGGCGGCGGCGTGATTGCCGTCACGCGCGCCCTACAGGTGCTCGAGGCCTTTGCACTGGGCGAATCCAGCCTGCCGCTGGCCGAGCTGAGCCGCCGCTGCGGCCTGCACAAGACCACCGTGCTGCGCCTGGCGCGCACGCTGGCGCAGTCGGGCTTCATGGTGCAGCGCGAGGATGGCGACTGGCGCCTGGGCCCGGCTGCAGGCTGGCTGGGCGCGCGCTACCAGGCCGGCTTTGACGTGCAGAACGTGCTGGAGCCCGCGCTGCGCGAGCTGACCCTTGCCACGGGCGAAAGCGCCGCTTTTTACGTGCGCGAAGGCAATGTGCGGACCTGCCTCGTGCGTGTGGAAGGCCCGCAGGCGCTGCGCCACCACGCCCGCATGGGCGAAGGCCTGCCGCTGGACAAAGGATCGCCGGGCCGTGTGATCCTGGCGTTTTCGGGCGAGCCGGGCAAGGCCTTTGAAGAGATCCGCAAGAAGGGCTACCACTGGTCGATTGGTGAGCGAGAACAGGGCGTGGCCACGGTGTCGGCGCCCGTGTTTGGCATGCACTGGCGGCTGATGGGCTCGGTGTGCATTTCGGGCCCGGCATCGCGCCTGCCCGCCGAAAAGCTCGAAGCGCTGGCGCAGACAGTGATGGCTGCGGCCACCCAGTTGTCGTATGCGCTGGCGGGCAATTCGGCCGCGCCCGCCCAGAGTCCGGTGCGGGCGACCCACTGGCACCCTTGAGGCATCCGTGATACTTGCGGCATCCATCACAACAACCCCAGGAGACCGCCGTGAGCCGCTACCCTTTTCCCGACCTGAACACCCTGCCCGAAGACATCCGCGCACGCATCGTGGAAGTGCAGGAGAAGGCGGGCTTCATCCCCAATGTGTTCCTGGCCTTTGCACGCCGCCCGGCCGAGTGGCGAGCGTTCTTTGCCTACCACGATGCACTGATGCTGAAAGAGGAAGGCAGCCTGACCAAGGGCGAGCGCGAGATGATCGTGACCGCCACCAGTGCCGCCAACCAGTGCCTGTATTGCGTGGTGGCCCACGGCGCCATCCTGCGCATCTACGAAAAGAAACCGTTTGTGGCCGACCAGGTGGCCGTGAACCACCGCAAGGCCGACATCAGCCCGCGCCAGCGCGCCATGCTCGACTTTGCGATGAAGGTCTGCCTTGAAGCACACGAAGTCGAGGACGCCGACTTTGTGGCCCTGCACGCCCATGGTTTTGACGACGAGGACATCTGGGACATCGCGGCCATCACTGCGTTCTTTGGCCTGAGCAACCGCATGGCCAGCTTTGCGGGCATGCAGCCCAACCCAGAGTTTTACTTGATGGGACGGGTGCCCAAGCAGAAGTAGGTGCTCTGGCGCATTTACTATCACTCTAATAGCTACTAGCGCTTACCCAATAAGCGCTAGAGCCCTATTTCATTCAAATTCAATCCGCAGTGACCAGCGCCCGCATCCAGTCCGGCAAGGGCGCTGCCTTCTGCTGCGGGAAGTCCACCCAGATGGTGGTGGCGCCACCTGCCGCGCAAATCACGCCGGGCTGGTCCACGCGCTCCATCGTGCCCCAGGTCTCAAACGTGGTGCGGCCCGGGTCGCTCACGTAGAGCTTGAGCAGCACGTCAGCCGGGTATTCGAGCTGCTTGTAGAAATTGCAGAACGCATTGACGATGACCGGCCCCTGCCCGCGCGGATCGGGGTTGCAGCCCACCGACACCATCCAGTCGATGCGCGCCGTCTCCAGGTACCTGAAATACACCGTGTTGTTGACATGGCCCATCGCGTCCATGTCGCCCCAGCGCACGGGGAAGCGCATTTCAAAAACCAGCTTCTTGACTTCCGGGATTTCAATCTTCATGGCTTCGCACACCCGAGGGATCAGACCCCAAAGCCGTCGTCAGCCGCAATCACCGCACCATTGATGAAATGGCTCTGGTCGCTGGCCAGCATCACCAGCAGCGAATCCAGGTCTTGCGCGTTGCCCACGCGCTTGCGGGGCAGCATGTCGATGAGCTTCTTGCCCTGCTCGGTCTGCCAGTGGTGGTGATTGATTTCAGTGTCGATGTAGCCCGGGCAGATCGCATTCACGTTGATGCCGAACTTGCCCCATTCCATGGCCATGGCCTTGGTCATCTGCACCACGGCGGCCTTGCTCATGCAATAGGCGCCGATCTGCGGCAACACCTTGAGGCCCGCCATCGAGGCAATGTTGATGATGCGCCCGCCCGTGAAGCTGCCCGGCGCCGCGCCGCGCGAGCGGGCCAGCATGCGCTTGCCCACCTCCTGCGCCACAAAGAAGGCGCCCTTCACGTTGGTGTCGAAGATGAAGTCGTAGTCCTCGGGCGTCACGTCCTGAATGCGCTGCGTGGTGCTCACGCCCGAGTTGTTCACCAGAATGTCGATGGAGCCCATTTCGGTCTCGGCATGGGCCACGGCGGACTTGATGGAGTCGTGGTCGGTCACATCGAGTTCGATCACATGGGCATCACCGCCCTCGCCTTCGATGCGCGCACGCAGCTCCTTGAGCTTTTCCACGCGGCGGCTGGCCAGCACGACGCCTGCGCCCGCGCGGGCCAGCGTGCGGGCAAACTGCGCGCCCAGGCCGCTGGAGGCGCCCGTGATGAAGGCCACGCGGCCGGACAAGTCGATGCTGTATGCCATTTAGAGTCTCCCTACTGATCAAAATAGAACGGTCGTTCGATTGTCCATATTCCGTGAATACAATCAGTCGCCAGACAGACAGGGCGCGGTCGGCGCTCTGTAGAAAATAATCCATTATCAAACGCCCGACGAGAAGCCCATGACCAACGAAGAAATCCTCGCCCAATACGGCCCCCGCGAATCCATGGAATACGACGTGGTGGTCGTTGGCGGCGGCCCTGGCGGCCTTGCCACTGCGATCCGCCTGAAGCAACTGGCGGCCGAAAAAGGCCAGGACGTCTCGGTCGTGGTGCTCGAAAAAGGCTCCGAGCCCGGTGCGCACATCCTGTCGGGCGCCATCATGGACCCCAAGGCCCTCACCGAGCTGATCCCCGACTGGAAAAAGCGCGGCGCCCCGCTCAACCAGCCCGTCACTGACGACGCCTACATCTTCCTGTCTGAAAAATCGGGCTTTCGCGTGCCCAACATGTTCCTGCCACCGTTTGCGCAGAACCATGGCAACTACATCATCAGCCTGGGCAACCTGACCAAGTGGCTGGGCGAGCAGGCAGAGGCCCTGGGCGTGGAGATCTTCCCCGGCTTTACCGCCGCAGAGGTCCTCTACAACGATAACGGCTCCGTCAAGGGTGTGGCCACGGGCAATCTGGGCATCGGCAAGGACGGCGAGCCCACCGAAAACTTCCAGCTCGGTATGGAGCTGCTGGGTAAATACACCGTGTTTGCCGAAGGCGCACGCGGCCACCTCGGCAAGCAGCTGATTGCCAAGTTCCACCTCGACAAGGACCGCGACCCGCAGAGCTTTGGCATTGGCGTGAAGGAACTCTGGGAAATCGACCCCAAGAAGCACCAGCCCGGCTTTGTGATGCACACCGCTGGCTGGCCCATGGAGAACGACACCTACGGCGGCGCCTTCCTGTACCACCTGGAGGGCAACAAGGTGGCCGTGGGCTTTGTGACCGGCCTGGGCTATCAGAACCCCTACCTCAGCCCCTTCGAGGAATTCCAGCGCTGGAAGACGCACCCGAACGTCCGCTACTACTTCGAAAACGAAAAGGGCGAAGTCACGGCCAAGCGACTGTCGTACGGCGCACGCGCGATCAACGCCAGCGGCATCAACGCCCTGCCCAAGACCGTGTTCCCGGGTGGCGCACTGGTGGGCTGCAATGCGGGCTACCTGAACGTGGGCCGCATCAAGGGCAGCCACGCCGCCATCAAGACCGGCATGCTGGCCGCTGAAGCCGCCTACGACGCCGTGGTGGCAGGCCGTCAGCACGACGAGCTGACAGCCTACCCCGAAGCCTTCGAAAAGAGCTGGCTGCACACCGAGCTGAACAAGGACCGCAACTTCAAGAACTGGTTCAAGTACGGCCTGACCACGGCCACGCTGATGAACGGTTTCGAACAATTTGTGCTGCGCGGCCACATCCCCTGGACGTTGCACCGCGACAAGCCCGACCACGCGTACCTCAAGCCTGCGGCCGAGTGCAAACCCATCGTCTACCCCAAGCCCGATGGCAAGCTCACGTTCGACCGCCTCTCCAGCGTGTTCATCAGCAACACCAATCACGAAGAGAACCAGCCCGCCCACCTCACGCTCAAGGACGCGAGCGTGCCGGTCAACATCAACCTGGCCAAATACGCAGGCCCCGAGGCACGCTACTGCCCGGCGGGTGTTTACGAGTTCGTGCCCGACACCACCAAAGGCGGTGATGCCCAGCGTCTGCAGATCAATGCGCAAAATTGCGTGCACTGCAAGACCTGCGACATCAAGGACCCCACGCAGAACATCGTGTGGGTCACGCCGGAAGGCGGCGGCGGTCCGAACTACGCGGGCATGTGAGCACCATCAAAATTCATAGCACCTTGCGCTTGAAGGGCCTGCGCTGCAGGCCCTTTTTTTATTGACGTCTCTGGCACTGGCGCTCACGCGGCTGCGCGCGTGAGTTGAAACTGCCCCATCGCACCCGCCAGCCGGTTGGCCTGGTCCTTGAGGCTCTGGGCCGCTGCAGCGCCCTGCTCCACCAGCGCGGCGTTTTGCTGCGTCATGTGGTCGAGCTGGTCGACCGCCTGGCTCACTTGGCCGATCTGTGTGCTCTGCTCGCTGCTGGCCTCGTTGATCTCGGACATCAGCGTGGTCACCCGCTCCACGCTCTGCACGATGTCGCCCATGGTGGAACCTGCGGTGACCACCAGCCGGGCGCCGTCACTCACCTTGTCCACGCTGGTGGAGATCAGCGCCTTGATCTCGCGCGCCGCATTGGCACTGCGCCCTGCGAGGCCCCGCACTTCGCTGGCCACCACGGCAAAGCCGCGCCCCTGTTCGCCCGCGCGGGCGGCCTCCACGGCGGCGTTCAGTGCCAGGATATTCGTCTGGAACGCAATGCCATCAATGATGCCAACGATGTCGGCGATCTTCTTGCTACTGGCGTTGATCTCTTCCATGGTCTTGACCACCTGGCTGACCACTTCGCCGCCTTTGCTGGCCACTTCGGTGGCGTTCAGCGCAAGGGCATTGGCCTGGCGCGTGCTGTCGGCATTGGCGGCCACCATCTGCGCCAGCTGCGCAATGCTGGCCGCCGTCTGCTGCAGGTTGCTGGCGGCATGCTCGGTGCGCATGCTCAGGTCAGTGTTGCCCGCTGCCACCTCCGAACTGGCCACATGGATGGATTCGCCCGAGTCACGCACCTCGGTCACCACGTAGTGCAGCGACTCGACCATCTTGTCCAGCGCCGTGAGCAGCTGGCCAATCTCGTCGGTGCGCTGGGTTTGCATGCGCACCGTCAGGTCGCCCCGCGCCACCAGGTCGGCCGCCTCGCAGGCCTGGCGCAGCGGCAGCACGATGGAGCGCCGCAGCAGCCAGCCAAACAGCGCCGACAGCGCCACCACCACCAGCACCGCCACAGCACTGACCCATTGCGCACGGGACGCGTCGGTAATCATGCTGTCACCCGCCTTCAGGGATGACTGCTCGGAGGCTGTGAGCAACTGGTCAATGGAGCGCAGGTACTGGGTCAACGCAGCAGCGTGTTCCTGCAACTCCTTCTGGCTGATGATCTTGGCTTCGAGGGCGTTTTGCACCAGCGCATCCCGCAACACTGCATATTTCTGGCGTTGCTCCTGGGCTTCGGTCCACAGCGGCCCGGCGCTCTCGCTGGAGGACGCCTTGGCCATCGCTTCTTCAATGCGCTTGCGCATCGCGTCTTCGGCGGCGATTTGGCTGCGCATCTCAGCCACCAGCGGGAACACGTCGGACGACAACGTGGCACGCAATGCAATCTGGCCGATATAGACAGACTGCGTTTTCCAGTCCCGCACCGTGCGCTCAATGGGCAGCTGCTCTGCAGTCAGCAGCGTAGCCTGGTGGCTGGTGTCCTGGCCCGTCAGCCAGGTGGTGGCGCCGAGCAAGGCCACCGCGAAGCCCAGAATGCCAAAGCTGGCCGCCAGCTTCTGCCCCACGCTCAGGGTGCGGCTGCGCCGCGCAGGCTCTGGGCTCTGGGCGGCAGAGTCTGTTGTGGCACGGCTGACATCCGCGTGTGCAGGTGCGGCGGAGAAGGTGGCGCCGCCAGGCGCCCCGGAAGTGGCTGGCAAGTAGTTCATGAGCGTTCTCCTGGTTCATTTCCCGCACCATGCGGGGGTGGAAACCAGTGGTGGCAAGCGCCGTGCCCAGTGTGTCCCCGCAGGTACATCGCACACAGCACATGCCCCACTGGGGTCAGCTGCCCATCACGTCACGACGTGACACATTCGCCAAAGCCGCCACCGCCGGGGGTAGCGATCTCGAACACATCGCCAGGCTCCATCAGCGCCGCGCCGATATGGCCCAGCTCTTCCACTTGGCCGTTGGCACGCAGCACGCGGTTGGCACCGGGCCGGCCGGGCTGGCCGCCTGCCATGCCAAAGGCGGGGTTCAGGCGCCCGTTGGACAAAATGCTGGCCGTCATCGCCTCCAGAAAGCGCACGCGCCGCACGCCACCATCACCACCCGCCCAGCGGCCTGCCCCGCCGGACCCGCGCTGGATCTCGTAGCTGTCGAGCACCACGGGGAAGCGGAACTCCAGCACCTCGGGGTCGGTCAGGCGCGAATTGGTCATGTGCGTCTGGACCACGCTGGTGCCGTCAAACCCGCGCACCGTGCGGCCCGAAGCATCGAACACCGCACCGGCACCGCTGCCGCCGGCAATGGTTTCGTAGTACTGGTACTGCGCATTGCCAAAGGTGAAGTTGTTCATGGTGGGCTGGCTGCCCGCCATCACGCCCAAGGCGCCGAACAGCGCATTGGTGATGCAGGTGGAGGTCTCTACATTGCCCGCCACCACCGAGGCCGGCGGGTTGGGGTTGAGCATGGAGCCCTGCGGGATGATGACCTGCAGGGGCTTGAGGCACCCGGCATTGAGCGGAATGTCATCGTCGACCAGCGTGCGGAACACATACAGCACCGCAGCCATGCACACAGCACGCGGGGCGTTGAAGTTGTTGGTCTGCTGCGCACTGGTGCCTGCAAAGTCGATCACCGCGCTGCGCTCGGCCACATTGACCTTGACCGACACGCTGATCTGCGCGCCGTTGTCCAACTTCAGGGTGAACTGCCCGTCTTTGAGCTGCGTGATCACGCGGCGCACCGACTCTTCCGCGTTGTCCTGCACATGGCGCATGTAGGCCTGCACGACATCCAGGCCAAACTGGTCCACCATCTTCGACAGCTCTTGCACGCCCTTTTCGTTCGCCGCGATCTGTGCGCGTAAGTCGGCCAGGTTCTGCTGGGGGTTGCGGCTGGGGTATGGCGTGGTGCCTCCGCCCGTCGTCAGCAGGCTGCGCACCTCTTCTTCCAGAAAGATGCCACGGTCCACCAGCTTCACATTGTTGATCTGCACACCCTCTTCGTCGATGCGCGTGGAGAACGGTGGCATCGAGCCCGGCGTGGTGCCGCCGATGTCGGCATGGTGGCCCCGGCTCCCCACATAAAACGTGGGCTCCTTGCCCTCGGCCACATACACCGGGGTGATCACCGTCACATCGGGCAGATGGGTGCCGCCATGGTACGGGTCGTTGAGCATGTACACATCGCCCGGGTGCATCTTCCCGGCGTTCTCGCGGATCACGGTCTTGATGCTTTCGCCCATGCTGCCCAGGTGCACGGGCATGTGCGGCGCGTTGGCAATCAGGTTGCCCGTGGCATCGAAGAGCGCGCAGCTGAAGTCCAGGCGCTCCTTGATGTTGACCGAGTAGGCCGTGTTCTGCAGCTGCAACCCCATCTGCTCAGCGATGTTCATGAACAGGTTGTTGAACACCTCCAGCAGCACCGGGTCTACCGTGGTGCCTGCGGCGTACTGCACCTTGCGCGCGGTGACGCGGTCCAGCACCAGGTGATCCAGGTCCGTGAGGCGCGCAGACCAGCCGGGCTCCACCACGGTGGTGGTGTTCTTCTCGGCAATGATGGCCGGGCCTGGGATCACGTCGCCAGGGTGCAGGTCCTCGCGCACCACCAGGGCGGCATCGTGCCATGCGCTGCCCGAGTGCATCTTCACCGTCTCGCGCTGTGGGTGCTTGCGGTGCGGATGCACGGGAAGGCGCGGCTCGGCGGGGGCATCGCCCGCGATCATGGCCTCGACCGACACGGCCTCCACCACCAGACCCTTGCCGACCATCAGGAAGGCAAAACGCTGGCGATAGGCAGATTCGAAAGCGGCCTGGATGCTGGCCATGTCGCCAAACGGCACCACCAGGGCCGAATCGGTGCCTTCGTAGCGCACGTGCACGTTGTGGCGCACCTGCACCGGGTTGGCGCTGACCTGCTGGCGCTCCAGCTCGGCCTGGGCCGCAGAGCCCAGTGCGTCCAGGCGTTCCGCAATCAGCGGCAGCGATGCGGCGGCCAGCGGCATCTCCACCGCCTGTTCGCGGATCACCGTCTGGTCCGCCAGACCCATGCCATAAGCACTGAGCACGCCGGCCAGCGGGTGCACAAACACTCGCGACATGCCCAAAGCGTCGGCCACCAGGCAGGCATGCTGGCCGCCCGCGCCACCAAAACACTGCAGCGTGTAGCGCGTCACGTCGTAGCCGCGTGCCACGCTGATCTTCTTGATGGCGTTGGCCATCTGCTGCACAGCGATCTGGATGAAGCCTTCGGCCACTTCTTCGGGCTTGCGCTGGGTCTGCGCAGCAATTTCTTCAAAGCGGGCACGCACCGCATCGGCGTCCAGTGTTTCGTTGGCGGCGGGGCCAAACACGCTGGGGAAGTAACGCGGCTGCACCTTGCCCACCATCACGTTGGCATCGGTCACGGCCAGCGGGCCGCCACGGCGGTAGCTCACCGGGCCTGGGTTGGCGCCTGCGCTCTCGGGGCCCACTCGGAAGCGGGCACCGTCGTACGCCAGCACCGAGCCGCCGCCAGCCGCCACCGTGTGGATGCTCATCATGGGGGCGCGCATGCGCACACCGGCGACGTGGGTTTCGAACTCGCGCTCGAACGCACCGGCGTAGTGACTCACATCCGTGGACGTTCCGCCCATGTCAAAGCCGATGACCTTTTCATGCCCGGCCAGGCCCGCCGTGCGCGCCATGCCCACAATGCCGCCCGCCGGGCCGGACAGAATCGCATCCTTGCCCTGGAAGGTACCCGCATCGGTGAGGCCCCCCGAAGACTGCATGAAGAACAGCTTGACGCCCGGCATCTCGCTGGCGACCTGCTCCACATAGCGGCGCAGGATGGGCGAGAGGTAAGCATCCACCACGGTGGTGTCGCCCCGGCTCACGAACTTCATCATGGGGCTGGTTTCGTGCGAGGTGCTGATCTGCGTGAAGCCCACCTCTTTGGCGATGCGCTGAGCCGCCTGTTCATGCTGGGTGTAGCGGTAGCCGTGCATGAACACAATGGCCACGCTGCGCAGACCACGTCCGTAGGCGGCCAGCAGGTCGCCGCGCAGGCTGGGTTCGTCCAGTGCCTGCAGCACATCGCCATGGGCGCCCACCCGTTCGCACGCTTCGATCACCTCGGTGTACAAAAGCTCGGGCAACTGGATGTGGCGATCGAACAAGCGGGGGCGGTTCTGGTAGGCAATACGCAGCGCGTCGCGAAAGCCGCGCGTGGTCACCAGCAGCGTGGGCTCGCCCTTGCGCTCCAGCAATGCGTTGGTGGCCACAGTGGTGCCCATCTTCACGCACTCCACCAGCGCGGGTGTGACGGGCTCGCCAGGCTTCAAACCCAGCAGGTGGCGGATGCCCGCCACGGCGGCGTCCTTGTACTGCTCGGGGTTTTCAGACAGCAGCTTGTGGGTGGTCAGCGAGCCATCGGGCCGCTTGGCCACGATGTCAGTGAATGTACCCCCACGGTCAATCCAGAACTGCCAGCGGGGAATGTGGGTGGTGGGTGCAAGTTGTGTCATGGTGTGATGGTTTGCAAAGTGAAATGAAAGGGTTCGGTGCTCGCTCAGGCCGCCAGGGCCAGAGGGGAGCGGGCCGGGGAGCGCGGAGCGCGAGCCAGTGCCTCCAGCACCGCGCGCACAGAAGGAATGGAGGGCGCTGTGACCATGGCCTTGTCCGTACCGCACCAGGGGCGGCTCAGTCCAGCGATCCAGGGCATCACGACATGGATGTCCGAGGGCGGCAGGGTCTGCATGCTGTCCACAACAATGCTCAGCTCCTGCGCCAGGCGCGAGCCCGGTGCAAAGCGCCAGTGGTACTGGCCGCAACCCAGGCGCACCGCGCGGCTGTCTTTTTCGGTCATGGCCACGAGCCAGGGGCAGTGAAACTCCGCGCACGCGGGATCGGGAGGATCGGTCAAACAGAAGCTGTACACGTTTTCATAAGTGCGGCCAAAGCGGCGCACCAGGGTTTCGGCAATGGCGTCGCGGCCGTGGGCCACCGGCGGAAAGTCCATGTCGCCCTGCCGCACGTCCATGCGCAGCAGTGCGCCGCCGGCAAAGGCCCGCTCGATCAGGTGAGGCCGGTTGCCATCCTTGGCCAGCAGATACATCTCGATGGTGTCTGAAGGGGTTTGCATGGTGATTCCTTGGTGATGCCAACAATGCAATGGCCTCGTGTCCCGAGTTAGAAGTTCGTCTCATAAAGATGCCGAAAATCGCCGCCATGCAGCGTTGCAAATCCTCGCGATAGCTACGGCTATCGCTGTGGTTTGCGCCTTGCCTGACAACGATTTCGACATCTTTATTCTTTCAACGAACTTCTAGCTCGGGACACTAGCGCTGCGTGTAATACGGGATGAAGAGCTGGTTGGCCTCGCTCCCCACGGACCGCACCCATTCGCGGGAAAACCGTTCGCCCAGGCGTTTGAGTTCGGAGTCCAGCACCGCGGTGGGGAGCTCGACCTTGATGCCTTTGCGCTGCAGTTCGAGCACCGACTCCTCGGCCACGGCGGCGCTCATCGCCCAACCCCGTTTTTCGGCGTCTGCTGCAGCCTGGCTCACGGCCTGGCGCACCGGGGCGGGCAGTGCGTCAAACGCCTGCTGGTTCACAAAGACGATGTTCTTGGGGAACCAGGCATTGATGCCGTAGTACTGCTTGATCGGGCCCCAGACCTGGTTCTCCACCCCCGTCAGGGCCGAGGTGATCATCGAATCCATCTTCCCGGCCACCAGGGCCTGGTTGACCTCGACCATGGGCACATCCACGGGCGTGGCGCCCAGCAGCTCGGCAATGCGCACCGTGCCCGGGTTGTAGGTGCGCATGCGGGTGCCCTTGAAATCCACCGACGAACGCACCGGGACCGTGGTGAACAACCCCTGCGGAGGCCACGGCACGGCGTACAAGGCTTTGAGCCCCTTGCGCGCCATGTGCGCTTCGATCAGCGGACGCTGCACATCCCACATGCGCCGTGCGTCCGCATAGCTGCGGACCACAAAAGGCACGGAATCGCCACCTGCCATGGGGATGTCGCGCACCAGGCTCGTCATGATGGTTTCGCCCGCCTGGGCCTTGCCGTCCTGCACCGCCTGAGGGATCTCCCCCAGTTTGAACAAGGCGTTGTTGGCATGCACTTCAATGCGCAATGCACCGGCTGAAGCACGCTCCACGTCCTGCGCAAACTGGACGATGTTGCGCGTGTGGAACGACTCCGCCCGGTAGCCCGTGGCCAGCTTCCACTGGGTCTGGGCGTGCAGCACCGGGGCCACGGCAAGCGCGGCCAACAACACGATGGTCTTCATGGTGAGCTCCTGTACGAACTTTTCGGCGAGGGGTGCTGTGGGGTCAACCCTGCATCTGGCGGGGCAACCAGAGCACGACATCGGGCACGAAATACGTCATGACGACGGATGCGATCATCAGCACAAACAACGGCAGCGCGGTGCGAGCGATCCAAGTGACCTCCCGGCGCGTCAGGCCCTGCAACACAAAGAGGTTGAAGCCCACCGGCGGCGTGATCTGTGCCATCTCCACCACCAACACAATGAAGATGCCGAACCAGATCAGGTCAAAGCCGGCAGCTTCCACGGTGGGCAGTAGCACCGCAATCGTCAGCACGACCATGGAGATGCCGTCCAGGAAGCAGCCCAGCACCATGAAGAACACGATGAGCAGCAGCATCAGCGCAAAGGGCGACAGGTGCAGCGCGCCGATGAACTCGGCCAGGTGGCGTGGCAGGCCGATGAAGCCCATGGCCAGCGTGAGGAACGCCGCGCCCGCCAGGATGAGGCCGATCATGCAATACACACGACAGGCAGCCACCAGACCTTCCTTGAAGCGAGACCAATCGAGCGAACCCTCGATCTTCGCCAGGATCAGCGAGCCAGCCACACCCAGCGCGGCGGCCTCAGTGGCGGTGGCAATGCCGCTGTAAATGGCGCCCAGCACCACCACGATGAGCGAAACCACGGGGATCAGGTGGCGCGACGCATAGAGCTTCTGCACAAAACTCAGGCGAGCATCGGGCGCTGGCACCTTGTCCTTGTTGAACAAGGCCCACACAACGATGTAGCCCATGAACAGCGCTGCCAGCATCAGACCTGGAATCACCCCGGCCAGGAAGAGCTTGGAGATCGACACATTGGCCGCCACGCCATAGACGATCATGATGATCGATGGCGGGATCAGCAGGCCCAGCGTGCCTGCGCCAGCCAGTGTGCCCACCGAGATGTCTTCGGGATAGCCACGCTGCTTGAGTTCGGGCAGGGTGATCTTGCCGATGGTCGCGCAAGTGGCCGCCGATGAGCCCGAGATGGCAGCGAAGATGGTGCAGCCCACCACGTTCACATGCAACAGGCGGCCGGGGAGACGGTCCAGCCAGGGCGCCAGGCCTTTGAACATGCTGCTCGACAGCTTGCTGCGAAACAGGATCTCGCCCATCCAGAGGAATAGCGGCAAGGCCGTGAGCGTCCAGCTGGAGGTAGACCCCCAGATGGTCAGCATCATGCTATCGCCCACGGGGCGGCTGGTAAAAAGCTCCATACCGACCAGAGCCACCGCAAGCAGTGACAGGCCGATCCACAAACCCGAACCGAGCACTGCAAAGAGCACCACGATCAAGCCAAAGGCAATGATGACGTCCATGTTGATTTCTCCTGCCTGGGGTTATTCGGAACGAGCCGATTCAGGCACGGCCATGAAAGCCACGCCCTGAAAGCGCAGGATGAGCGCATGGGCAAACGACAGCGCAAAGCCGATGCAGCCCATGGCCATGCTGATCTGGGGAATCCACAGCGGCGAAGCATCGGCCGCAGGCGAAATGTCGTGCGTGATGTAGGAGATCCATACCGACCGCACTGCGTAGCAAGCGATATAGACCGTGAGCACCAGTGCACTGGACAGGCAGAACCATTCAAAGGCGCCGCGCCAGCGTGTAGGCAGCCTGTCCAGCACCAGAGTGACGCGTATGTGGTCACCGTTTTGCAACGTGCTGGGCAGCGCAAAGAACAATGCTGCAGCGATGGCGTAACCTGCATACGCATCGAGACCGTCGATGTTGATGTGAACGACCTCGCGGGCAAACACGCCCAGCGTGACTGCGACAAACGCAGCCAGCATGGACAGGCCGGACAGCAACATCAGCAGCCTGTAGAAATTTCGGACGAGTTTGTCCATGGCGTACTCCGGTAACGCTTGAAAAAATGAGGGGGAGTGGCGACGAAAGAACTGGGCAGCATGCGCCTGTGCTACCCCGGCCCCACTGAGGGGGCCTGGAAAACGCCGGTTACTTCTTGCGGTAGGCGTCGATGATGGCCTGTCCCTCTGGCCCGGCAGACTTGATCCAGTCGGCCGTCATGGACTCGCCAATGCTTGCCAGTTCCTTCTTGATGCTGTCGCTGGGCTCGGCCACGGTCATGCCTTTGGCGCCCAGCTCTTTGATGAACTCCTTGTCCACGCGCTCGCTCGTGGCCCAGCCGCGCTCTTCGGCGGCGGCCGCTGCCTTCAGCACGGCGTCCTGCAAAGGCTTGTCGAGAGCATCAAACGCCTTCTGGTTCACCACGGTGGCATTGCGCGGCAGCCATGCGCTGACGGGGTAGAAGTACTTGACCTGCTCGTACAGCTTGGACTCCACACCGCTGGCGCTCGAAGTCAGGAAGTTCTGCACAGTGTTGGTGGCCAGTGCCTGGCCCAGCTCGGACAGCTGAATGGTGACTGGCTGCGCCTTGAGCAGTTGCGCAATGCGCGTGGTGGCAGGGTTGTAGGCGCGCATCTTGGTCCCTGCAAAGTCTGCTGGCGAACTCACCGGCTTGAGCGAATAGAGTGACTGACCGGGCCATGGCACGCTGAACAGCACCTTCACGCCCTGGGACGCGAGCAACTTTTCCTGCGCTGGCTTGGCGGCCATGAACAGGCGCTTGGAATCGGCGTAGCTGGTCGCCAGAAACGGGATGGAGTCCACGCCAAACAAAGGGTTCTCGTTGGATGCGCCCGAGAGGATGAACTCGGCCGATGGCACCTGACCGGTTTGCACGGCACGCTTGATTTCGTTGGCCTTGTACAGCGAGCCACCGGGGTGCAACACGATCTTGAGCTTGCCGCCCGTGAGCTGATCCACCTCGTTGGCGAACTGCTGCACGTTCTGCGTCTGGAAGCTGTTGGCGCCATAACCCGTGGGCAGGTCCCACTTGATCTGGGCCTGGGCGGCGCAGACGCTGAGGACTGCGGACAAACAAATTGTGATTTTCTTCATGGTGGAACTCCTTGTTGAAAGCGGATCAGAAACTGGCGAGCTGGTGGTTGAGAAGGTCGGTGACCAGCATGCAGCCCGGTGCATGCGTGATGCAGAACGCGGGCTGGGCATTCAAGATGGCCGATTGCGGGGTGACGCCGCAGGCCCAGAAAACAGGGATTTCGCCCGGCATCAGCGCTACGGCGTCCCCGTAGTCGGGATGGGCCAGATCAGCGATGCCGATCAGGGCCGGGTCACCGATGTGCACAGGCGCTCCATGCACGTTGGGAAAGCGAGAAGTGACTTGCACGGCGCGGATCACATCCGCTGCGGGCATGGGACGCATGGTCACCACCATGGCCCCGCCAAAAGGGCCGGCCGGCTCGGTTTGCACGTTGGTGCGGAACATGGCCACGTTCTTGCCTTCGTCGATGTGGCGCAGGCGGATGCCTGCCTCGATCAATGCGGACTCGAACGAAAAAGAACATCCCAGGATGAAGGTGACCAGGTCCGGCCGCCAGAGGCTGGCAATGTCCGCCACCTCCTCCGACATTTCACCGTGGCGCCAGATGCGGTACAGCGGCACATCACTGCGGATGTCGATGTCCTTGCCCAGCGAAGGCAGGGTGAACTGGCCGGGCTCGCTGACCGCCAGCACGGGGCAAGGCTTGGGATTGCGCTGGCAAAACCGCAGAAAGTCACTGGCAAGCACCTCGGGCAGGATGACCACGTTGCCTTGCACATGGCCGTCTGCGAGACCGCTGGTGTGCGATGTCCACAGGCCCTTGCGGATGGTGTCGCGGACGTGGTTCGGATTGCTGGCGCCCTCAGGGCCAAACACCGCGAGCGAATTTTCTTGAGCTAAGTCCACCGTATTTCCTTGCATTGAGAAAAGTCAATTGCATGACGTTGAACGGATTGTGTTGGGGTGTAACTGCGCTGGCAAATTCAAAAAATTTCTCTTAGCTCATCGATTTTTTCGATGCACTTCATTGGGGCAAAGCAAACCAATTTGGTGCTCAGGGTTAACCCTTGGACTTCTATTTAGGGTTAACCCGAGTCCTCGAAAGGAGAATTTGCACAAGCGCAGCCGCACCGAACTGCGCATGTCGCTTCAATGCGAAGTTCTCGGGGCTGCGCCGCAAACGCAGACACTGCAGCCGCAGTGCGCGCAGCGGAAAAAGGAGCGTGAGTGGTCCCCGCGCTCAGGCGCGGGCCTTGCGGGGCTTGGGCGCTGGGGGTTGCTGCGCTTCGATGAAGCTGAGCGCCGAACGCACGATCGCCTCCATTGCGGGCGAAGACGGGTCTTCGCGGTAGCTCACGTGAATGGGCAGCGGACGCAGCGCGATGTCGCAGGCGAGTGCGCGAAGATCCGGGAATGCCAGCATCCTCTGCACCGCCAAGCGCGGCAGCGTGGCCACGCCAAAACCGCCCTGCACCAGCTGCACCATGGCAGAGATTGAGGAAATGGTGTGCACGCAGCGCGGCTCCACCTGCGCTTGGCGCAGCGTGTCTAGCAGGTACACATGGGGCTGAGAACCGCGCTGAAAGGTCAGGATGTCGGTGCCGGCAAAGTCTTCGGATGCATAGCGCCGCTTGCGGTGGATCTTGCTGTTGCCGACGAACACCATCTCCATCGGCGTCAGCGCCTGGCTGCGAATGCCTTCGGCCGATGCGGGCAAGGCCGCAAACACGGCATCCAGCGTGCCCCGGCGGATCTGATCGAGCAGCACCGGCGTGGATTCGACCGTGAGTTCCAGCTCCAGCAGCGGGTTGTCCTTGCGCAGTTGTTCCACCCAGGGGATGAGCCACGAGTGGAGCACCGACTCAATGGCGCCCAGCCGAATCGACACTTCCAGCGGGCCGCCCGAGCCCATCTCGGCCTTGAGCTGGCGTTGCAGCTCCAGCATCCGCTTGGCGTACGTCAGAAAGCGCGTGCCCGCCACTGTGAGCTTGAAATGTTTGTCGCGCCGGTCCAGCAGCAGCACGCCCAGTTCTTCCTCCAGCGCCGCCACGCGACTTGACATGGCCGACTGCGTCAGAAAGAGCTTTTCCGCTGCGCGCGTCACGCTCTTGAGGGAGGCCACCCAGTAAAAGGCTTCGACAAAACGCAGGTTCATGGTGGTGGTTCTCCGGCCTTGCTGGCACGTTGCAAGCTCCTTGGCGGCGCACCGTGGTGGTGCAACATCCCCCAAGCCAGCGCCGAAAGGCGTGGCCATTCTGCCGTTGATGCGCGTGTTCCACAGCCTTTGACCCGCAAAAACAGAGCATCGCCGGGTTTCCTCGATGCCTGCGCAATGGAATTGCGACCGGATGCAAATACTATAAAAACAATAGCTATTGGCGCTTTAAAGATAAGCGCTAGAGTCCAATTTCATTCAAACTCACCCCACAAACAGGGGCAGATCGGCCTTCTTGAGCGTGCGCAGCACGAAGCTGGAGCGGCTGTGCCGGATGCCTTTGATCTTGTAGAGCTTCTCACGCAGCAAGCGCTCGTAATCGCGCGTGTCCTTCACGACGATGCGCAGCAGGTAGTCGTAGTCGCCCGACACCAGGTGCGCCTCGATCACCTCGGGAATGCTGGCGAGTGTTTCGCCAAATTTTTCGAGCGTGTTGTCGGAATGGCTGTCGAGCGTGACCTGCACCAGCACCGTGTCGGCCAGGTCCAGCGACTGCGGGTTGATGCGCACGGTATAGCCCTGGATCACACCCGCCTCTTCCATCTTCTTGATGCGGCCCCAGCAGGGCGATGCGCTCAGGCCCACGGCCTGCCCGATCTCTTGCAGGCTGGCGCGGGCGTTGCCCTGCAGCACAGCGAGAATTTTTTTATCCAGTCGATCCATCGGCTGGATTATTCACCAATCTTCGCCAAAACAGAAAATTATTCTGCGATTCACTCCATTTGAAGCGAATTCAGCAAATTCATCTCATCCGCCCCGCGCATACTTCTTCCATCAAGGCGCTCTTACCGGAGCGCACAAACTGACAAGGCCCCGGCTGGTTACCGCCAGCACGGGGCCCTTGGCATTTTTTGGCGTCGCCCATGGCCAACAGAAGCGCCTTGGCTAGCGCCCTGGTGGGTAGTTAATAAGCACGCTTACCAGCACAAACCCCGATGCCTGCGCCGATGCTGCACCGCCATAATTTGGCAGAGGCTGGGGTCCGCTCTGCAAGGAGCAACCGTGCATCCCCACCAACCCAGCCCACCATTAACAGGAGACAGCATGCAACTGACCAAACTCGTCGTCGGCCTGAGCCTTGCGCTCGGCTTTGTGGCCACCGCTGCCGCGCAGACCACCATGCGCATCAGCATCTCGACAGCCCAGAATTCCCACCAGGGGATTGCCATCGACACGTTTGCCAAGGAAGTCGAAAAGCGCACGGCCGGCCGCTACAAGGTACAGACGTTCTACAACGGAGCCCTGGGTGGCGAGCGCGAATCGATTGAAGCCGTGCAGCTGGGCACGCAAGAGCTGGCCTTCAGCTCCACCGGCCCCGTGCCCAACTTTGTGCCCGAAGCGCGCATCTTTGACGTGCCCTTCCTGTTCCGCGACAAGGCCCATGCGCGTGCGGTGCTGGATGGCCCCATCGGCCAGGAGATGCTGACCAAGTTCGACAGCAAGGGCTTCAAGGCCCTGGCCTGGGCCGAGAACGGCTTTCGCCACATGACGAACAGCAAGCGCTCGGTGAACACGCCTGAAGACCTCAAGGGCCTGAAGATGCGCACCATGGAAAACCCCGTGCACATCGCCGCGTACAAGGGCTTCGGCATCATCACCACGCCCATGGCCTTCCCCGAAGTGTTCACCGCCCTGCAGCAAGGCACCGTGGATGGCCAGGAGAACCCGCTGCCCGTGATCATCTCGGCCAAGTTCGACCAGGTGCAAAAGCACCTGACGCTGACCGGCCACGTGTATTCGCCTGCCATCTTCGTGATGAACAAGGCCTCGTTCGACAAGCTCTCGGCCGCCGACAAGCAGGCCTTCATCGACGCCGCCAAGGAAGGCACCAAGGCCAACCGTGCACGCGTGGATGAAGACGACGCCAAGGGCGTGGCCGACCTGCGCGCCAAAGGCATGACGGTGGTGGACAATCCGGACAAGTCCAAGTTTGTGGCGGCGCTGGCGCCTGTGAACGCCGAGTTTGAAAAACAGTTTGGCAAGGCCACCCTGGACAAGATCCGCGACGTCAAGTAGTTGCATGCGCATCAGCTACTATATTTTTAGTAGCACACAACGCCCGTAGAATAAGCGCTACGGGCGTTTTTTATCTCCAATCTGATTCTCTCCACCGAATCATCTGAACCCATGGCGTTGTCCGCCCCATGAAAAAAGCTTTTCTGATGTTTGAACGCGGGGCCACGTTTGCAGCGTTGCTCGGCGCGTGCGCCATGCTGGTCATTGCCGCATCGCTGGGCATGTTCCAGATCGTGACCCGCTTTGTGCTGGAGCAGCCCGCCGAGTGGACTGAAGTGCTGATCCGTTTCAGCCTGATCTGGATGGTGTTCCTGGCCATCCCCAGCGCATTCCGCCAGGGCGCGATGGTGAGCGTGGATGTGCTGTACCGCTGGAGCCCACCGAGCGTGCGGCGCGTGCTGGACTACATCGTGGCGCTGGCTGCTCTGGCGCTCATCGGCGTGATCATCTGGTTCGGCTGGGACTACGCCCAACGCGGCGGCGTGCAGTCGATGGCGGGGCTCGAATCCGTCTCCATGTTCTGGGCCTACGTGGCCATGCCGGTGGGTGGCGTGTTCAGCGCCATTGGCATCGTCGGCAACCTGCTAGACCCTCAACGCCTTGAGCTGGAGACCGCGCAATGACGCCCGTCATGATCACCACCATGGTGCTGTGTTTTGCACTCACCGTGTCCGTGGCTGTTTCCATCGGCCTGGCGTCCATCCTGGGCATCCAGGTGGCCAACGCCAACATGCTGATCTCGGTGAAGGAGATGTTTGGCTCCATCAACAAGTTTCCGCTGGCCGCCATTCCGTTCTTCATCCTGGCGGGCAACCTGATGGAGACAGGAGGCATCTCGCGCCGTCTGGTGGAGTTTGCCAAGAGCATTGTGGGGGGCGTGCAGGGCGGCTTGCCCATGACCTGCGTGCTGACCTGCATGATCTTTGCGGCCGTGTCGGGCTCGTCGGTGGCCACCACGTTTGCGATTGGCGCCATCCTGATTCCCGCACTCATCAAGCACGGCTACCCCACCAGCTACGCCGCATCGCTGCAGGCCACCAGTGCCGAGTTGGGCGTGGTGATTCCGCCGTCCATCCCGCTCATCCTTTATGGCGTGAGCGCGGAGGTGTCGATTGGCGAGTTGTTCATCGCGGGCTTCGGCCCGGGCGTGTTGATCGCCGGTGCACTCATGCTGTTTGTGTGGGCCTATTGCAAGTGGAAGGGTTGGGGCAAGAACGATGGCGATGGCCGCATGCCGCTGGGCAAGGCCACGCTGCAGGCAGGCTGGGCACTGCTGATGCCCGTGATCATCCTGGGCGGCATCTATGGCGGCGTCTTCACGCCGACTGAGGCGTCTGCGGTGGCCGTGTTCTATGCGCTCATCATCGGCGTGGTGATTTACCGCGAGATCCGCATCAAGGACCTGTTCGGCATCCTGCGCAAGTCGGCTATCTCGTCGGCCGTGATCATGTTCATCATTGCCAACGCCGGTTTGTTTGCGTTCCTCATCACCCGCGCCGGTGTTCCCGATGCCATTGGTCGCTGGCTGGAGGCAGTGCTGCAGTCACCGACCCTCTTCCTGCTGGGTGTGAACGCGGCGCTGTTCTTCATCGGCATGTTCATTGAGACCAGCGCGGCCATCATCGTGCTGGCCCCCATCCTGGCACCGGTGGCCATGCACTTTGGGGTGGACCCGGTGCACTTCGGGCTCATCATGGTGGTGAACCTGGCCATGGGCATGATCACGCCGCCGTTTGGAGTCAACCTGTTTGCGGCCTGCACGGTGGCACGAATATCGCTGGACCGCATCGTGGGGCACCTGATCCCGTTTGTGCTGGTCATCATGGCGTGCCTGATGATCGTGACCTATGTGCCGCAGTTGTCGCTGGGTTTGCGCGATCTGGTCTATGCAAAGTAGTTAGAATCGCCCTGTCAGGAGAGAGTGCGGCCCCCTCGGGGAAACACACCGCCGAAGGCGCAGGCAGCAGCCGAACGCTCAGGCAAAAGGACTGACAACCGCCCGCAGTGATGCGGGCGTTCCCTTGCTGGAGAGAGATGGCCCACCGCACCCGCGTGTCGAGGCCATCCACCGAAGGAGCAAACCGCATGGCCAGCCAGGGCGCTGTGGCGAATCTCTCAGGTAAAGCGGACAGCAGGGCAAATCCCGTGGCCACCTTGTGGCTGCGGCCCTCATTTGCCCCGGAGTTCCGCCATGTCAGCCACCGCCCCCCTGCTTACCACGCCCCTGAACGCCCTGCACATCGAGCTGGGCGCCCGCATGGTGCCGTTCGCCGGCTACTCCATGCCCGTGCAATACCCCGCTGGCCTGATGGCCGAACACCAACACACGCGCAGCGCGGCGGGCTTGTTTGACGTCTCGCACATGGGCCAGCTCAAGCTGGTCGGCCCTGACGCCGCAGCGGCGTTTGAAACCCTGATGCCGGTGGACGTGATCGACCTGCCCGTGGGCAAACAGCGCTACGGGCTGCTGCTCAACGACGAAGGCACGGTCATCGATGACCTGATGTTCTTCAACCAAGGCGTGGTGGATGGCGAGCCCACGCTGTTCGTGATCGTGAACGGTGCTTGCAAGGTGGGCGACATTGCGCACATCACGGCCCGCATCGGCCAGCGCTGCAAGGTGGCGCCCATGCCCGACCACGCCCTGCTCGCTCTGCAAGGCCCGCAGGCCGTCAACGCCCTCGCCCGCCTCGCGCCCGGCGTTGAAAAGCTGGTGTTCATGACGGGCGGCGATTTTTCCATTGCAGGCTGCGACTGTTTTGTGACCCGCAGCGGCTACACCGGTGAAGACGGTTTTGAAATCTCGGTGCCCGCTGCGCAGGCCGACACCCTGGCCCGCGCCCTGCTTGCTCAGCCCGAGGTCAAACCCATCGGCCTGGGCGCCCGCAACTCGCTGCGGCTCGAAGCGGGCCTGTGCCTGTATGGCAACGACATCGACACCACCACCACGCCGCCTGAAGCCGCGCTGAACTGGGCCATCCAGAAGGTGCGTCGCACGGGAGGCGCCCGCGCAGGGGGTTTCCCCGGAGCAGACAAAGTGCTCGCGCAGATCGACAACCCCGCCAGCCTGCAGCGCAAGCGCGTTGGCCTCGTCGCGATGGAGCGTGTGCCCGTGCGCGAACACACCGAATTGCAGAGCGAAGACGGCCAGAAGATTGGCGAAGTGACCAGCGGCCTGCTGGGCCCCACGGTGAACGAACCCGTGGCTATGGGCTATGTCACACCAGCCTTCGCCGCCATCGGCACGCGGGTGAACGCCATCGTGCGCGGCAAGGCCGTGCCCATGGAAGTGCGTGCCATGCCCTTTACCCCCGCGCGCTACTACCGCGGCTGACCGTCTGAAACTGCGCCAGCCCGGCTACAGTCTTGGCTGGCATCGGCACTTTTGTTTGTTTTTCCCCTTTTTTCTGGAGCCCCCATGACCGTCAAGTTTTCCAAGGATCACGAGTGGATCGACATCTCCGACCACGAAGCCGCCACCGTGGGCATCACGGTACACGCCCAGGACGCGCTGGGCGATGTGGTGTTTGTGGACCTGCCCGAAGTCGGCAAGACCTTCACCCAGGGTGAAGTCGCCGGCGTGGTGGAGTCCGTCAAAGCCGCCGCCGACGTGTACATGCCCGTCACAGGCGAAATCGTCGAGGTGAACGAAGCCCTGCGCGCCGACCCCTCGCTGGCCAACACCGACCCGCTGGGCGCTGGCTGGTTCTTCAAGGTCCACGTGACCGACATGATGCAATTCGACGCGCTCATGGACGAACCTGCGTACGCAGAGTTCGCCAAGAACGCCTGATCTCCGGATCTTTTGTTCCCCGAGGCCCGGCGCCCTGCCGGGCCAATGTGCCTCCTTGTTGTCCCACGCCGCCGCCGATGACCACCCTCGCCCCCCTGCCCACGCTCGCAGCGCTTGAAAACGCCACCGAATTCCTGCCACGCCACATCGGCATCGATGCGGCCGATGAAGCGCACATGCTGTCGGTGATTGGCGAGGCCTCGCGCCGCGCCCTCATCGACTCCATCGTCCCGCGCTCCATCGCACGCAGCAGCGCGATGGACCTGCCCCTGCCGATCACGGAAGCGGCGGCGCTGGCCGAACTCAAGGCGATGGCATCGAAGAACCAGGTCCTGAAGAGCTTCATCGGCCAGGGCTACTACGGCACCCACACACCGGGCGTCATCCTGCGCAACATCCTGGAGAACCCCGCCTGGTACACGGCCTACACGCCATACCAGGCCGAAATCTCGCAAGGCCGCATGGAGGCGCTGGTCAATTTTCAGACCATGGTCTGCGATCTGACCGGCATGCCGATTGCCAATGCGTCGATGCTGGACGAAGCCACGGCCGCCGCTGAGGCGATGACGCTGGCCAAGCGCTCCGTCAAGAGCAAAAGCAATGTGTTTGTGGTGGCCGGTGATGCCCACCCGCAAACCATCGAAGTGATCCAGACCCGTGCCAAGCCCCTCAATATCGAAGTGGTGCTGGCCAACTCCGCCGCCGAATGGGATGCAGCGCTGAATGGCGAGTATTTCGCCGTGCTGGCCCAGTACCCTGCCACCAGCGGCCGCATTGACGACCTGCACGCTGATGTGGAAAAGGCGCATGCCAAACAGGCGGCCTTCATCGCAGCGGCCGACCTGCTGGCCCTCACGCTGATCACCCCGCCCGGTGAATGGGGTGCCGACATCGTCGTAGGCACCACGCAGCGCTTCGGTATGCCCATGGGCGCGGGTGGCCCGCACGCTGCCTACATGGCCTGCCGCGACGAGTTCAAGCGCAGCCTGCCCGGCCGCCTGGTGGGCGTGAGCGTAGATACACATGGCAAGCCCGCCTACCGCCTGGCCCTGCAAACGCGCGAGCAGCACATCCGCCGCGAAAAGGCCACGTCCAACATCTGCACCGCGCAGGTGCTGCCCGCCGTGATCGCCAGCATGTACGCCGTGTACCACGGCCCCGATGGGCTCAAGCGCATTGCACAGCGTGTGGCCAGCTACACCGCCATTCTGGCCAAGGGGCTCACCCAACTGGGCGCACCGGTGCGCCCGCAGGCGTGTTTTGACACGCTGACGCTCAAAACCGATGGCGCTACTAAATCCATAGCTGCTCGCGCAGTACAGCTGGGCGCCAACCTGCGAATTTATTTCGAAAATTACCTGTGCATCTCGCTGGACGAGACCACCACGCGCGCCGACATCGAGCTGCTGTGGAAAGTTTTCGCCCAGGACGGCCAGGCGCTGCCCACGTTCGATGCTTTTGAGAAAGGCGTGGAGTTGCTGATTCCGGCCGAGCTGCGCCGCACCAGCAGCTACCTCACGCACCCGGTGTTCAACACCCACCACTCCGAAACCGGCATGCTGCGCTACATCCGCCAGCTGTCTGACAAGGACCTGGCGCTGGACCGCAGCATGATCCCGTTGGGCAGCTGCACCATGAAGCTCAACGCCACGAGCGAGATGATCCCCATCACCTGGCCCGAATTCGCCAACGTGCACCCCTTCGCACCCGCTGACCAGTTGCAGGGCTACAAGGAGCTGGACGAACAACTGCGCGCCTGGCTGTGCCAGGCCACCGGTTACGCAGGCATCAGCCTGCAGCCCAACGCGGGCAGCCAAGGCGAATACGCGGGCCTCTTGGCCATCAAGGCCTACCACGAGGCCCAGGGCGATAGCCACCGCAACATCTGCCTGATCCCCAGCAGCGCACACGGCACCAACCCCGCCAGCGCGCAGATGGTGGGCATGCAGGTGGTGGTGACCAAGTGCGATGACAACGGCAACGTGGACATGGCCGACCTCCAGGCCAAGTGCGAGCAGCACAGCGCCAACCTGGCCTGCATCATGATCACCTACCCCAGCACGCACGGCGTGTTCGAGACCCAGGTGAAAGAGCTGTGCGCCCTTGTGCACAGCCACGGCGGACGCGTGTATGTGGATGGCGCCAACATGAACGCCCTGGTTGGCGTGGCAGCCCCCGGCGAGTTCGGCGGCGACGTGAGCCACCTGAACCTGCACAAGACCTTCTGCATCCCCCATGGCGGTGGCGGCCCGGGCGTGGGCCCCGTGTGCGTGGTGGCCGATCTGGTGCCCTACCTGCCTGGTCATGCCACGGCCGGTGTGGCCGGCGGCGTGGGTGCCGTGTCGGCAGCGCCTCTGGGCAATGCCGCCGTGCTGCCCATCAGCTGGATGTACTGCCGCATGATGGGCGCCGAAGGCCTGCAGGCCGCGACCGAAACCGCCATCCTCTCGGCCAACTACATCAGTGCACGCCTCAAGGATCACTACCCCACGCTGTACGCGAGCGAAGGCAAGGATGGCAAGCCGGGCCACGTGGCGCACGAGTGCATCCTGGACCTGCGCGGCCTGAAGGACACCAGCGGCGTGATGGCGGAGGATGTCGCCAAGCGCCTGATCGACTACGGCTTCCACGCGCCCACGCTGAGCTTCCCCGTGCCCAACACGCTGATGGTGGAGCCCACCGAGAGCGAAACGCTGTTCGAGATCGACCGCTTCGTCGACGCGATGATTGCCATCCGCGAAGAGATCCGCCAGATTGAATCCGGCGCCTGGCCGCAGGACAACAACCCGCTGAAGAACGCACCCCACACGGCCGAGAGTCTGCTGGGCAGCGAATGGGCTCGCCCTTACGCCCGCGAAGCCGCCGCTTACCCGGTGGCCGCCCTGCGCCAGGCCAAGTACTGGTCTCCTGTTGGCCGCGTGGACAACGTATGGGGTGACCGCAATCTGAGCTGCAGCTGCATCCCGGTGTCTGACTACGCCTGAGACGCCTGAATTGCCTGAACGCAGTGACCTCGACCACCAGCGCCTGCACTGTCTGCCAGCCGCCTGCGCTGGAGGCGCTGGTCCGGTCTGAACCAGCCCTGGGCGCTCTGTGGCGGGCCCTGCCCCGCCGTCAGTTCGGCGCAGGCACGTTGCTGCAGCCCGCGGGCGAGACCAGCACGCGCTGCTGGCAGGTGCGCAGCGGTGTGGTTCGGCTGTTCTACCTGAACGAACAAGGCACCGAACGCAACCGGTCGTTTCACGGCACCGGCAGCTGGGTGGCTGGCAACCTGCCGCCTCTGGCGCTGCCCAGTCCTTATGCCATCGAGGCCCTGGCACCCGTAGAGGCTGTGGAGCTGGCCTATGCCACCTTGCAGCAGTGGCAACGCAGCTTTGCCCACATCGGCCCCTTGCTGGAAGAGGCCCTGGGCTATGTATTTCAGCAGCACGCACAGCGCGAAGCCGAGTTGTTGAGCCACCCGCCCGAGGTGCGCTACCAATCTTTTCTCGCTACACACGGTGATTTGACGCCCCACCTGCCGCAGCACCATGTGGCCAGCTACCTGGGGATCTCGCCGGTATCGCTATCACGCATCCGGGCACGGCTGGGTATGGTGGAAGCGTCACGCGGCGTTTGAAAATTTTCAGCGTTCCTGTGGCCACGCACTGACCGTGCGATCCCGCCCTGGCATCACCACCTGGGGCAATTTTTCCTTGTCCATGAGGGCGTCACCTGCCACCAGCCCGTTCAGATGCAGCAGGTGCGCGGTGATGCCGTACACCTCGTTATCGGCCAGGCTCTTGGGCGCGTGCATCGGCATGCCCCGACGCACATAGTCGAACACCGTCGTGGCATAAGGCCACATCGCGCCCACCGACAACACCTGCAGCGGGTACTTGCGCACGCGCAGGGGGCGCAGCGGGTCGCTCCAGCCGATAAAACCATCTGTGCCCACCAGCCGTGCGGCAGGCCCTTCGATGCCCTGTGCGCCGTGGCAGGCGGCACAGTGCATGGCATACAGCCGCGCGCCCTGCTCCACGCTGCCCCGGCCGGGTGGCAGATTGCGGCCGTTGGGGAAGACGGTGATGGCATAGCGATCAATGTCGGCAGGCGAGAGCGGTTGGCCTAAGCCGATGACAAGTGGCGGCGCTGCTGGTGCAGGAGCCGCAGCGGATGGCGCCTGGGCCTCGCTGGCTCTGCCTGCACTTAGCAGTCCCACCACCATCGCCACGGCCACGCCCCGCCGCAGGGTGGCGCGTCCTGCGGGCAGCAACTGGCTGCACAGGTCTTCACGCATAGACGTTCTCCACGCGGCCATCGGCCTGCACGCGCCAGGCCTGTACCGCGTTGTAGTGATTGAACGAGTGCATGGCATAGCGCCGCTTCCATTCACTGCGCAGTGGCTGTGTACGACCATGCTCGTCCGTGGCGCGGCTCATCAGGTCGGCCTTGCGGCCGTTCCACTGCCAGGGCAGCGTGAAGCGCGTAAAGGCCCGGTCCAGTACCGGGCCGTGCAGCTGCGCCGCAGCCCAGGTGCGACCTCCGTCCACGGACACATCCACACGCGTTATGCGCCCCCGGCCCGACCAGGCCAGACCAGCGATTTCGCAAAACCCATGGGGCTCAGGCAAACGCTGCTGGCCGGAGGGGTGCGTGATCACCGACTTCACCTCCATGTGGAACGCGAAGCGCTCGATCCGTCCATCGGCCAGCACTTGCGTGTACAGACCCGACTCGTCCTTGGTGTAGGCGGGCGCGTCGGTCACTTCGAGCCGGTGCAGCCATTTCACATTGACGTTGCCCTCCCAGCCGGGCATGAACAGGCGCATGGGGTACCCCTGTGAAGGCCGCAGCCGCTCTCCGTTCTGGTACAGCGCCACCATGCCGTGCTCCAGCAAGGCCTTCAGCGGCAGGCTGCGGCTGTGCGATCCACCGTCAGCGCCTTCGGCCACCACCCACTGGGCACGGTCCTTCACCCCCGCTTCGTTCAGCAGATAGGCCAGCGGCACGCCCGTCCATTCCGAACACGACACCTCGCCCGCAATCTCGCCCAGCGTCTGGTCCAGAGCCGTGGGCGATAGCGCGTTGGCGGCTGAGTTGCCCGCGCATTCCAGAAAATGCACGCGGCTGACCATGGGGTAGCGCAGCAGGCGTTCCAAGTCAAAGCGCAGCGGTTTGTGCACCAGCCCATGCACCTTCAGTGTGTGGCGCTCCGGCGCAATGTCGGGCACGCCGTTGTGGTGCACGGCAAAGTGCAGGCCGCTGGGGGTGATGATGCCGCGCTGGTGCTGCAACGGCGTGCGCCACACCGGAAAGCCTGCCGCAGTGGACAAGGTCCGCTCCACCTGCGCCTCCTGTGCTGCGGGCAGGCCGTACGGCAGATCGGCCCCACCGGGGCGGGTCATCGCATCGGGCAAGCGGGCGGCTAGTGGCCGTGGCTGCGCTGCCTGCGCCACCGCCATACCCACGCCCCCCGTCGCAAGCCCCCCCAAAAAAGTCCTCCGAGCCAGTCCGCTGTGGCCGTTGAATGAACGCATCCGTCATCTCCGCAAAAACAAGCACTCGGCACCCATTGGCCGCAGCTGCAGTGTTGCCCTCCGCATGCCGCTGCGCATTAACGTTGGTTAACGCGCCCACAGTGGATTGGCACCAGCCACGGCGCCACGCCCTTTACACTGGCGCGCCGCTTGCAGCCCAACCGTTGCTGACGAGCAAAATGGCGTTCTGACTTTTCCCCCTTTCTTTTTGTTTCAAGGACTCCCCGTGCGTATTTCTTCCGCCCTTGTGCTCATTGGCCTTCTGGCTGCCCCCTTTGCCTCTGCCCAGGCCGCTGGCCCCGTCACCACGGCCAGTGGCCTGGTTTATGAATCGCTCAAGGACGGCACCGGCGATTCGCCCAAGGCCACCGACACCGTCAAGGTGCACTACAAAGGCATGTTTCTGGACGGCAAGGAGTTCGACAGCTCCTACAAGCGCGGCGAGCCGACGTCGTTCCCGCTCAACGGCGTGATCCCCTGCTGGACCGAAGGCGTGCAACGCATGAAGCCGGGTGGCAAGGCCAAGCTGACCTGCCCGCCCTCCATCGCTTACGGCGCCCGGGGAGCCGGTGGCGTGATCCCACCCAATGCCACGCTCAACTTCGAGATCGAACTCATCTCCATCGGCCGCTGACCCCATGCTGCTCAAGGTCGGTGATCTCGCGCGGCGCACCGGCCTGACGGTGCGCACGCTTCACCACTATGACGAGATCGGGCTGCTCAAGCCTTCAGGCCGGTCCGAGGCGGGCTACCGCCTCTACAGCCAGGCCGATGTGCAGCGACTGCACGGCATCCAGACCATGCGCCAGATGGGCCTGGCGCTCAGCGACATCGGGGCGCTGCTGGCGGGTGACGGCATGGCCCCCGAACGCATCATCGGGCAGCAGATCCGCTCGCTGGACCAGCAAATCGCGCAGGCCACCGAACTGCGCGGACGCCTGACCATGCTGAGGGACGGCCTGATGGCCGGTGCCGAGCCAGACATGGGCAACTGGCTGGAGGCCCTGGCGCTGATGACGACCTATGGCAAGTATTTCAGCTCGGCCGAACTCAAGCACATCTTTCAGAACTGGAACCTCATTGAGGCCGACTGGATGATCGTCAAAGACCTGGTGCGCAGCGCCATGGACCGCCAACTGGCACCCGACACACCCGAGGTGCAGGCGCTGGCCTACCGCTGGATGGCGCTCATGCTGCACTGGATGAAGGGCGATCTGGACCTGCTGGAGCGCTGGGGCCATATGTTCCGCACCGAACCCAGCACCCAGGGGCGCAACCATGCACCGCCGGGTGAAATGATCGAGTACATCGAAACGGCCATCAAGCTGCGCATGGCGCTGCTGGAAAAGTACCTGACCCGCAACGATCTGCGCACACTGGGCCATGTGCCCCATACCGACTGGGCAGCGCTGGAGCAGGACGTTCAACAGCTTCTGGCCCGCGCCCTTCCTCCCCACCACCCCGATGCGGTGGCTGCCGCTTTGCGCTGGAACGCACTGTTCGACACACTCACGCGGCGCAGCCCCGAGTTGCGCCAAAAGCTGCTCATGGCCTCCGCCAATGAACCGCTGCTGCAGGCAGGCTCGCCCCTGAGTGCTCCCGTGCGCGCCTATCTGCAGGCAGCGCTGGCGCACGCAATGCCAGCACCTGCGGCCGCTGTGGTATCCCCACACCGCTGACAACAACACCGCCCCAAAAAGTCGGAAAAGTGCTTGACCCTCACGCAACGTGAGGCTTCACAGTCGGTCCCTATGAATGGACCGACTCACACCCCAGAATCCGCCGCCCCGGGCCGAAAGCTGCATGCCCTGGACAATTTGCGCGCCGCCATGATGTGGCTGGGCATCGTGCTGCATGTCTCGGTCATTTACATGAGCCGGCCGTCTCCCCTGCCCTGGCACGACGATTTGTCCACGTCGGTGGCCGACTTGCTGGTGGCGGTGATCCATGCGTTCCGCATGCCCCTGTTTTTTATCCTGGCCGGTTTTTTTGTGTCGGCACTGGTGCAGCACCGAGGGCTGGCGGGCATGGTGCGCAACCGGCTGCGCCGCCTGGGCCTGCCTTTTGTGGTGTTCTGGCCGCCCTTGTTGGCGGTCAGCGCCCTGCTGGGCCTGTTGTTCCTGCACCGCATGGCCCATGGCACCTGGGGCGTGGACCGCAGCCTGCTGCCCAACGGCCCCAATGTACCCAAAGGCCCACCGACCATGCACCTGTGGTTTCTGTGGATGCTGCTGTGGCTGGCCGTGTTCACGCCTGTGGTGTGGGCTGCGGCACGTGCGCTGCCCGGCGGCGTGCAAAAAGCCCTGGGGCGCTTCGCCGCCTGGCTGGGCGGTTCTGCCCTGGGCATTGTGGCGCTCACACTTCCACTCGCCTGGATCGGCGCCCACTACGACCACGGAATCGTCACGCCCAGCGGTTCCTTTCTGCCTCCCTTGGCGGAATGGCTCCACAACGGGCTGTTCTACGGATTCGGGCTGTGCCTGTACACGCAGCGCAGGGACTTGATGGTGCGCTACGCAAGGCACTGGCCCGTGCTGGCGGGCCTGGGGCTCGTGTGCTTCCTGATCACTGCATTCTTGTCGGAAGTGCTGGCCCAGCCTGAGGCTTCGGCCTTTGCTCTGGTCCTGGTCACCGGTGCCTTCACCGAGATCCTGGCCGAGCCCGTCTCTGCCACCCGGCACCTGCAGTTCTGGATGGCACTGGCTTACAACGCCGCGTCCTGGTTGTGGAGCTATGCGCTGATCGGACTCTTTCTGCGCCACCTCGGACAGCCCCGTGCCTGGCTGGCCTACCTGGCCGACAGCTCGTACTGGGTGTACCTCGTGCACCTGCCGCTGACGATTGGTTTTGGCGCGCTGCTGTATGGCGTGCCGATTCCCGTCCTGGCCAAGATGGCTCTCAACGTGCTGGCCACCACGGCCCTGTGCCTGGCCAGCTACCACCTGTGCGTGCGATTCACTGCCTTGAGCCAGTGGTTCAACGGGCGCCAGCACACCCGCAAATCTTTTGGAGACCCTGTTCATGCGACCTGAAATGCCCCATCACCCTTCGCCCCCCCACCCAAAGAGCGCCCCCCAGGACCCGCGCGCCGCGCTGTTCAAGGACCCCAACTTTCGCTGGATGACGAGCGGCTCCTTCCTGTCCATGCTGGGCGACCAGTTCACGCTGATTGCACTGCCCTGGCTGGTGCTGCAGATGACGGGCGACACCCTGGTGCTGGGCACCGTGCTCGCCCTCATCAGCGTGCCGCGCGCACTGTTCATCCTGATCGGCGGAGCACTGGTAGACCGCCACTCGCCCAAGCAGGTGCTAATGATCACCAAATACATCAACCTGGTGCTGCTGGCCGTGCTGGCGGGGCTGGTGCTTGCAGGCACCCTGACGCTGTGGATGGTGTACGCGCTGTCGCTGGGCATTGGCCTGGCCACGGCCTTCAGCATTCCTGCTGGCACGGCCATGATGCCGCACGTGGTGGCGCGCTCGCAGTTGCAGGCCGCCAACGGCATCAGCCTGGGCCTGCGCCAGCTGACCATGTTCCTTGGGCCCTTGCTGGCAGGGCTGCTCATTGCGCTGTTTGGTGCGGGCGACGCAGTCAAAGAAGTCGCCAGTGCACCGGCCCATGCCAACGCCACCGGCATCGGTCTGGCCTTTGCGCTGGATGCCCTGAGCTTCGCGGTGTCCGCCTGGACGCTGTCCAAGGTGCTGACCCATGCAGGCAACTCGGCCCCGGCTGCCGCACCCCAGGCGGTGCTGGCATCGGTGGTGCAGGGCCTGGTTCACTTCTGGCGCGATGGAGAACTGCGCACCTGTTTTCTCTACTGGAGCGCCATCGCCCTGTTCATCATGGGCCCCATCCACATCGCCATCCCCGTGCTGGCCAGCAGCACGCCAGCGCTGGGCGCGGCAGCGTTCGGCACCATGGTGGGCGCCCATGGCGCGGGCACGCTCCTGGGCATGGTGGTGTCGGGCATGTTGCCGAGGCTGCGTTTTGGCAGCCTGGGCATGACCATCCTGGCGTTCGACGCCATCATCGGTGTACTGTTCATGCCTCTGGGGCTGATCACGGCCGTGTGGCAGGGCGCAACGCTGATGCTGGTCATCGGCCTGCTCGGCGGCTTCATGCAGGTGAGCGTGTTCACCTGGATCCAGCAACGTGTGCCGCCGGCCCTGATTGGCCGGGCGATGAGCCTGTTCATGTTCATCTTCATGGGCCTGGCCCCCATCTCCGCAGCCGTCACGGGCTGGGTGATGAAAAGCATCACGCTGACCCAGCTGTTTGCGGCCAGCGGAGGTACGCTGGTGGTGCTGGCCGCGCTGGCTTTTGTACTGACGCCCATGCGCCGCGTGACGGATGCAGCACCCGCCACACGCTGAGGCTCCCCACGCAAACCCACGCAAAAAAGGCTGGACCACGGTCCAGCCTTTTTTTGTGCCTTAGGAGGAGATCCTCAGACTTCAGTCACGAACTGCTCGCGGGGGCGGCGCACCTTCTTCAGGTTCACCAGCCAGTCGCCATCATCGGCGCGGTAACCCAGCGGCAGGATCGACACGCTGCGCAGGCCACGTGCCCGCAGGCCCAGGATCTCATCGAGCGCGTTGGGGTCAAAACCTTCCATGGGGGTGGAGTCCACCTCTTCAAACGCAGCGGCGATCAGTGCGGCACTCATGCCAATGTAGGCTTGGCGGGCTGCGTGCTGGAAGTTCACCTCGGCATCGCGCTGGGGGTAGCTGTTCAGCAGCATCTGGCGGTAGTTTTCCCAGCCTTCGTTCTTGAAGCCACGCTGGTCATTGGTCAGATCGAACATCATGTTGATGCGGTCGGCCGTGTAGTTGTCCCATGCAGCAAACACCAGCAGGTGCGAGCCGTCGGTGATCTGGGCCTGGTTCCAGGCGATGGGCTGGATCTTGGCGCGCACAGCGGGATCGGTCACCACGATGATTTCAAAGGGCTGCAGGCCACTGGAGGTGGGCGCCAGGCGCGCGGCTTCGAGAATGCGCTCCACCTTCTCCTGCGGAACCGCCTTGGCGGGGTTCATCTTCTTGGCGGCATAGCGCCATTGCAGTTTGTTCAGCAGGGGTTGGGCAAGGGAGGTGTCGTCGATGGGGTTCATGGCAAAAATTCCTGACAGTCAGTAGCGATCGGGTTGGATCTAAAAAATGCGGGATGGTTGAACTGTAGGGATCCGAGTCTCCTTCGGTAAGCCCCGTGAGAGAAAAGGATTGTTCGCAATTGATCAACAATCGCCCCTTGAAAGAGGCGCTGAAGCCGTTCACCCCGGTCTCTGCGCGTACGAGCCCCCGGGGCCTGCAGGATCCGCAGGCTTGCGGGCGTACACTCGTGGCCATGCTTTCTGGCCCACAGCATTGCGCAGCGCGCGCACTTTCCTCGCGCCAAAACCCCTGGCCGCGCCCCTCCCATGAGTGAACCCGACCTGTCGTTTCTGGACCCTGCGGGGCGGCAGCCCGCTCCCACAGGTCATGCGCCCGGGACTCCCACCCCGCGTGCCACGCCCCCCAGCACAGGAGCCGAGGGCCTGGTGGCTGAGCTGCGCGCCTACCAGGCAGAGCTGGAGAGCCAGAACAAGGTCCTGCGCTACAGCCAGACCGTGGCGGAAAGCGCCTACGAACGCTTCGAAACCCTGTTTGCCAGCGTGCCGCTGGCCCTCATGGTGGTGGACGAACACGACATGGTGGTGCAGGCCAACTCGATGGCGCACCGCTCGTTCCAGCCCACCGAACGCGACCGCCCGCTCACGGCGCTGATGCCCTTTGTGCGCCCGCAGGACGCCCGGCGCGTGCGCGAGGCCTTCGCGCTGGCGCAGGACCTGGGGCGCAGCGAGGTCAAGGAGGTCGTTTTTTCCATCAATGCAGATACGCCCATCACGGGCGACCTGCACATCGCGCACATTGAGGCCCCGCAAAGCAGTGGTCCCCCCCTGTCGCAGTTTCTGTGTGCAGTGATCGACCAAGGCCCACTGCTGGCCGAGCGCCAGGCGCTGCAGCACAGCGCCATTACTCTGCAGCAGCGCAACGAACAGATCCGCGCCAGTGAAAAGCGGCTGGAGGCCATCATCAACTCCGCGCTGGACGCCATCATTTGCGTGGACCAGCACCAGCGCATCACCGTGTTCAACCCTACGGCGGCAGCGCTGTTCCAGTGCAGTGCCAGCGACGCGCTGGGCAGCACCCTTGACCGCTTTTTGCCCGATGCGGCGCAGGCGCTGGCGTTTGCCCAGCTCACCACCCAGGCCCTGCTGGGCGAGATGACGGCGTTGACCGCCAGCGGCAAGGAACTGGCCGTGGAAGTGAGCGTGTCGTTCGAGCGCCATGCCGAGGGCGAAACCACCACCGTGTTCGCCCGCGACCTGACCGGGCGCAAAAAGGCCGAGGCGCACCGCAGCGAGCTGGAAGCCCAGCTGCGCGAGTCGCACAAGATGCAGGCCGTGGGCACCATGGCGGGCGGCATTGCTCACGACTTCAACAACATCCTGGGCGCGATCCTGGGCAATGTCGAACTGGCCAAGGCCGACTGTGCAGCAGGTTCGCCCGTGCTGGAAAGCCTGATGGAGATCGACAAGGCCGGTCGGCGTGCGCGCGACCTGGTGCGCCAGATCCTCACCTTCAGCCGCAACGAGCCACCGCAGCGCTCCGCAGTGTCGTTGGCCGAAGTGGTGCACGACACCGAACGCCTGCTGCGCGTCACCCTGCCCCCCGCCATCGAGCTGCACATGCAGTTGCAGGCGGGCCTGCCCCCCGTGCTGGCCGATGCCACGCAGGTCGAGCAGGCCCTGCTCAACCTGTGCACCAATGCGGTCCACGCCATCCAGAGCCAAGGCACCGAGCGCGGCAGCATCCATGTGGAAGCCGCTGCCGTGCAGCCCGACCAGCGCCTGAGCGAACGGCTGGGCCTGGCCCCCGTGGACTATGTCGCACTGACCGTGCGCGACAGTGGCCCCGGCATGGACGCTGCCACGCTGGAACGCATCTTCGAGCCCTTCTTCACCACCAAACCCGTGGGCCAGGGCACGGGCCTCGGCCTGGCGGTGGTGCACGGCGTGATGCGCACACATGAAGGCGGCGTGGACGTGCACAGTGCCCCCGGCCAGGGCAGCCGGTTCACGTTGTACTTTCCGGTCGCCCACAGCGCGGCGCAAAGCACCCTGGATGCGCAGCCCACTCAAGCGGTGCAGGCCGCACCAGCATCCTCCGCACCCTCGACGCCTCCCGCCACCGATACCCCCGGCAGCGCACCGCGCAAGAAGCACCACGTGATGTACGTGGACGATGACCAGGCCCTGGTGTTTCTGGTTCAGCGCCTGCTGCGCCGCCGGGGCTATGAGGTCAGCGGCTACACCGACCCGCACGAGGCCACGGCCGCGCTGCGCGCTGCCCCGCAGGCCTTTGACCTGCTGGTCACCGACTACAACATGCCCGGCTTCTGTGGAGTGGACCTCGTGCGCGAAGCCCGCCTGATCCGCACCGACCTGCCCGTGGCCCTGGCCTCGGGCTACGTCACGGCCGAAATTGAACAGGCTGCGCTGGCCGAAGGCGCACAGGCATTGATCCACAAGCCCAACGACGTGGAAGAGCTTTGCGCCACCGTGCAGCGCCTGGTGGGCGGCGACAGCCATGCCGCAGGCTGAAACCAGCGCGCTGGCTGCGGACACTGCTGGCCTACCCGCCCCGGTGGCACTGCATGAGGATGCCGACCTGCTCGTGCTCTGCAAGCCCTCAGGCCTGCTGTGCGTACCAGGGCGCGGCCCCGACAAGCAAGACTGTCTGAGTGCCCGCGCTCAGCAGCACTGGCCCGGCGCACTCATCGTGCACCGGCTGGACCAGGCCACCTCAGGCCTGGTGCTCATGGCCCGGCATGCCGAGGCACAACGGCGCCTGAGCCTGGCGTTCGAACAGCGGCAGATTCACAAGCGCTACGTCGCAGTCGTGCAAGGCCTGGTGGCCGAACCGCCCGGCTCCTGGGCAGACATCCATCTGCCCATCGCTGCCGACTGGGAGCGACGCCCCCTGCGCGTGATTGACGCAGAGCACGGCAAGCCCAGCCACACCCGCTGGCGCCCCCTGGACCACAACACGGCGGCAGGAACCACGCGGGTCGAGCTCGAACCCGTCACTGGCCGCACGCACCAACTGCGCGTGCATCTGGCCGCCCTGGGCCACCCGATCCTGGGAGACGCGCTGTACGCCGATGCCGCCACCCAGGCCCAGGCGCCACGCCTGCTGCTGCATGCCGGGGAACTGGCCTTGGCCCACCCCACCACCGGGCAGCCCATGCGGTGGGAGCTGGTAGCTGATTTTTGAAGTGTTTTTGCCACCCAGCGCTTGAAGGGCGTCATTTATAGCTATATTTTTAATAGCAAACCATACTCAATGACTGGGCAGCAGGGCCGTCACCGAATGGCTCAATTGCTCCTGCCAAGGCAAAGCGTCCACCACCGTGGACAGCAGTTCCAGGTTCTTGTGCCACCCGGTGTCGTTGCCCGTGGAATACACCAGCATCACGTTGCTGCGGGGCTGGCCCAGCCGCGCCCAGGCAAAGGGCCGTTGCGCTGTCCAGAGACTGATGTGCCAGTCCCAGCCAATGGAAACCACGGGGCAGGACGCGCTCACCCATTCGGTATAGCCGCTGATGGTGGTTTCGCAGCCGCACACTGCGGTGCGTGGCACCACCAGGTCCAGGTCTACTGCCGACATCAGATGGTGGATGGGCAGGGACAGCAACTCGTCAATCGACAGGCGCAGCAGGCCATCCGGCGACACCTGCATTGCGTTCACGCCCGCCCCCCACAGGCCGCCCAGGTTGCGGCCCATCCCAGCTTGGTGCAGTCGGGCTGTGCGCAAGGGCCAGCAGCGCCCCCGGGCCGCTGCATCAGCCCAGCAACCCCAGCATGGCGGCACGCACGGTGGCAGCCGTCTTGTTGGTGGTTTGCAGTTTGGTCACGGCATTCTTGACGTGGAAGTTCACGGTGTTTTCCGACACATCCAGCAGCGAGGAGATGTCGGCAGAGGTCTTGCCGTCGGCGGTCCATTTGAGCACCTCGATTTCTCTGGCCGTCAGATGCGGCTGCATCTCTTCGGCCTGGCGTGTCGTAAAGATGCGCGACAGGATCAGGTGCGCAATGTGCGCCAGCCAGCGCATCTTCATCTCGCTGTGGGCAATCTCGTCGGGTGTCAGGGCATCGGACGAACGCGCCAGCGTCAGCATGCCGCGCACCCCGCCCCCGTCAATGCACGATTGCGCCCATCCAAAGCGCAGGCCAAACGATCGCGCGTCCTCCCAGAAATCCTGGGCTGATGCAAACACGTCGTCCGACCAGACCAGCGGGGTCTGCTTGCGGCACCCATGCTGCACCGTGGGGTCCACCTGCACATAGCCCTGCTGCACATACCGCTCCTGCCAGGCCGGCGGGTAGTTGTTCAAGAAAATGGTCTTCGGGTTGGACAGGGGCATGGGTACCCGCAGGCCATAGGCGCAGTACTCAAACCCCAGGGCGTGCGCAGCAAGCTCGATTTTGCAAAAAACCTCTTGCTCAGACTGCGCGCGGTCCATCACCCCCAAAAGATCTTCTTGCCAGCTTGTCATAGGACTCCAACACCGAGCACCACCCCACAGAGACTGACCATCCGCATGCGAATTACGCACCATCAACCGCCGTTACGTTTTTCCACATTCTGGCGGCATTGAAGCCCTTTGGCGAGTTGATTTTGAGAGGGACGGGGTCAGGCAACACCTACCAGAGTTGGTAGTTACAAATATTTTCGGGTGATTTTCTAATGGGGAAAACTCATGAGGGAATCTCCGATGCGCATCACCTCTGGCTGCTCTGCGGAACTGCGTCCACCACTGATGACCCGCATGGCCCGGTACCGGCACCGCGTTTTTGTGGAAAAACTGGGCTGGCAGCTGCACTGCCGCGATGCCCTGGAGCTGGACCAGTTCGACCGGGACGACACCGTCTACGTCATCGCCCAGAACGAAGACGGCGAGGTCATCGGCACCGCCCGGCTTCTGCCCACCACCCGACCCTACCTGCTGGCCGAGGTGTTTCCGCAACTGCTCAACGGTGCACCGGCCCCCGACGCGCCGGAGGTGTGGGAGCTGTCCCGCTTTGCATCCATGGATTTTTCAGGCCCCACGGGCTCTGCGCTCGACCAGTTCTCCTCGCCCATCACCACCGGCCTGCTGCAGGCGGCCAGCCGGTGCGCCATGGCACACGGGGCCCAGCGCATGGTCACTGTCTCGCCACTGGGGGTGGAGCGCCTGCTGCGCCGCACGGGTTTTGAATCCCATCGCCTGGGCCCGCCCACCGTGGTCCAGGGCCATCCGCTTTTTGCCTGCTCCATCCGGTGCAAGTGACAACACAAACCCGCCAGCTGACACGCTCGCCGCCCGCAGCCCTTGCCTGACATGACCATGCCGCAGCCTTCCTCGCTCCAGCACCCGGCCCAGGGCCCAACCCCTGCGGCTGCATCTCCCGGCCTGACGCCCCACGGCCTGCGGGTGGTGATCCCGCATGCCGGACGGGTCACCGGCCCCCTGCGCGAGGACCTGCTGCAGCAGCGCCCCGTCACCCTCTGGCTCACCGGCCTGAGCGGCGCGGGCAAGTCCACCCTGGCCTATGCGCTGGAGGAAGAACTGCATGGGCTCGGGTTTGCGAGTTTTGTGCTGGACGGGGACAACCTGCGGCACCGGCTCAACCGCGACCTCGGTTTCAGCGCCGCCGAGCGCTCGGAAAACATTCGGCGCGTGGCCGAAGTCGCCGCCCTCATGAACGACGCCGGGCTGATGGTGTTCACCGCACTCATCTCTCCCCAGCGCAGCGACCGTGCCATGGCCCGTGCGCTCATCGGAGAACACCGCTTTCTGGAGGTGCATGTGAGCACCCCGCTCAACGTGTGCGAGGGCCGCGATCCCAAGGGCCTGTACACCTTGGCGCGAGCGGGGCACATCCCACAGTTCACAGGGGTTTCCGCCCCCTACGAGGCACCCGAATCGCCTGATTTCAGCATCGACACCGCGCACCTGAGCCTGCCCGATGCCTGCGCCCAGGTGCTCGCGCTCCTGCACCAGCGCGGGTACATCCGCTAGGGCTGTCTTTTTTTGCACGTTTCTTTCCATGTCTACCGACCACGCCCCAGTCTCCGCCCCTGCGCCAGCCCCCACGGCCCATGGGGTGCACGCCTATGACCTCTTCAACGGTGATGCCGACGGGCTGTGTGCGCTGCACCAGCTGCGCCTGGTAGAGCCCCGCGACAGCTTTCTTATCAGCGGGGTGAAGCGGGACATTGCCCTGTTCGACCAGCTGCCCTCCGGGCGGCCGCTGCAGGTAACGGCGCTCGACATCTCGTGGGACCGCAACGCGCAGGGCGTGTGCCGGGTTCTCAATGGCGGCGGCAACGTGACTTATTTCGACCACCACAGCGCAAAAACCCTTTTTCGCCACCCGCAGCTCACCGCCCACATTGACACCGGCCTGGACGTCTGCACCAGCATCCTGGTAGACCGCCACCTGGGCGGCGTTTTGCGCCAGTGGGCCATCGTGGCGGCCTACGGTGACAACCTGGACGCCGTGGCCGACCGCATGGCGCGCGAGCATGGCTGCACGGCGGCCACACGCGGTGCCCTGGCGCAGCTGGGCTACCTGCTCAACTACAACGCCTATGGTGAAAGCCGCGAAGACCTGCACTTTTGCCCCGTGCAGCTGTACCGGTCACTCCATCGCTTTGAAAGCCCGCTCGACTTCATGGCCAAGGCCTACGAATTCCGCCGCCTGCAAGAAGGCCATGCCAGCGACCAGCAGGCCGTGCAGGACCTGGCCCCCTACACCGCCAACGACCGGGCCACCGTGTACGTGCTGCCCGACCGCGCATGGGCCCGGCGCCTGTGCGGCACCCTGGCCAACCAGCTGGTGGCGCGCAACAACGGGCGTTCGGTCGCCGTGCTCACGCCCCGTTCGGACGGCGACTTTCTGGTCAACCTGCGCATCGGCAGCGCCAGCGCCAGCCGTGCCGACATTTTCTGCAGCCGCTACCCGGCGGGTGGCGGTCGCCATGGCGCGGGCGGCATCGACCGGCTGCCCGACCAGGATATGGATCGCTTCATCAACGAGTTCTTCGCGCACCTGGAGTCAGACACACCATGAACCAGCCAACCCGCACTACACGCCCGCTTCCGCTGTTGATGATTCCGCTGCGGCGCTGCGGCAGCCATGCACTGCGCCTGCGCCTGAACGCCAGCCCACAGTTCCACTCCCCCTACCCCCTGCACATCGTGGACTTCATGCCCCTGGTGCCGCTGTATGGCGACCTGCGCGACGACAGCGCGTACCGGCAGATGGTCAAGGACGTGGTGGGACTGCAGCAATCCAGCATGGTGAAGTGGCCGGGGGTGCATTTCGACGCCGAGGAGATCTTCACCGCGCTGAAGAACGAACCCCGCAGCGTGCACCGCATTGTGTGGGAGCTGCTGCTGCGCAGCGCGGAGCAGCACGGAGCCAGCGTGGCCATGGACAAGTCGCTCGACAGCGTCCACTACGCGCACGACCTGATGGCCCTGTTTCCGGAAATGCGTTTTCTGAACGTGGTCCGCGACCCCCGGGCGCAGGTGGCTTCGATGAACCGGGCGATCATTCACGACTTCGACACCACACTCAACGCCCTGGCCTGGGTCAAGGCCCACGCCACAGGCCGCGCACTGGCATTGCGCTACCCGGACCGCGTGCTCACCATCCGCTACGAAGACTTCCTGGGCGACCAGGAACACACGCTGCGGCGCATCTGCCAGTTCATCGGCATCGAGTTTCTGCCGCAGATGCTGGACATCGCGGCATCGCAAGAGGCGCAAGACCTGTCCCGCATGTCCGCCCTGTGGGAGTCCAACTGCTTTGCCCCCCTGCCAGCCAACAAGGACAAGTTCAAGACCCAGCTGCAGCCCCACGAGATCGAGACCATCGAAAGCCTAGCGTGGGAAACCATGCACTACTACGGCTACGAATGCATGACCGAGGCCCAGGCCCTGCCCCCCACGCCCGTGGTGCTGGCGCAGTGCCACCAGCAGTCAGAAAAGCGGCGCGGCGAGGCCTGGGAGCAGTTGCTGCGCAGTGCGCCGCGCGACTATGCGGCCCGCCGCGTGCGGGCCGACTACCTGGAGCGCGTGCGCCAGCGCCTGCAAAGCACCAGCTCCCTGGAAACCGGGGCAGCGGCCTTGTCCTGACCAGCGCGGCAAACCAACCTGGTCCACAGGACCCCTACCCCAGCCCCCTTCACACACCTTCGCCACTGCACCCTCAAGGAACCGCCATGCGCATCAAAGACCTGAAACTGGGCATTCGACTTGGAGTGGCATTCGGGCTGCTGCTACTGATCACCATGGTCATCGCTGTACTCGGCGTCATGAGCGTGACCGCCCTGCAGCACAGCAACGAGCACATTGCCACCTCGGAACTCAAGCGCCAGGGCATCGTGCACCAGTGGCAGACCGACATCCAGATGAACTGGTTGCGCACCGAGGCCTTCCTCAAAGCCAACGACGCCCAGTACGCCGGCAAGCTCAAGAAAGACATGTCTGCCGTGGTCGAGGTGCAAAGCAAGCGCATGCAGGAGGTGCACAGCTACCTGTTGCCCGGCAAGGAAATGCAGCTTTACGACCAGGCTATTGCCGCGCGCGATGCCTACCGCGTCAAGCGCACCGAACTCGTCAAAGCCAAGGGGGCGGGACAGGACGTGGCCGCGCAGGCCGATACCGTGCTGGCGCCCGTCTTTCAGAGTTACGCGGCCGTGCTGCAAGAGCTGACCCACACGCTGGACGAAGGCGTGGCCAGCACCCTGAAGGACACCACGCGCAAGGCCGAGGCCAGCACCGCCTGGGTGAGCGGCAGCACCGTGCTGGCCATCCTGGTGGGGTTGTTCCTAGCCTGGTGGACCACCCGCTCCATCACCGCCCCCGTGCGGCAGGCCGTCCAGGCCACCACGGCCATCGCGGCGGGTGACCTGGCCACTCCCATCCCCCTGGGGGCCAAGGACGAGCCGGGCCAGTTGCTCACCGAGCTGGCACACATGCGTGCCAAGCTGGCCGACATCGTGGCCAACGTGCGGCAAAGCGCCGAAAGCGTCTCCACCGCCAGTGCAGAAATCTCGCAGGGTAACCACGACCTCTCGGCCCGCACCGAACGCCAGGCCAGCGCGCTGCAGCAAACCGCTGCTTCCATGGAGGAGTTGGGCTCGACCGTGAAGCAGAACTCCGACAGCGCCCAGCAAGCCAACAAGCTCGCCCGCAATGCCAACGACGTGGCCGTGCAGGGTGGCGAAGTGGTGGCCCAGGTGGTGGAGACCATGAAGGGCATCAACCACAGCTCCAAGAAAATTGCCGACATCATCAGCGTGATCGATGGCATCGCCTTTCAGACCAACATCCTGGCACTCAACGCCGCCGTGGAAGCCGCGCGTGCGGGCGAGCAGGGCCGGGGCTTTGCCGTGGTGGCCACCGAAGTGCGGGGGCTGGCGGGCCGGTCGGCCGAAGCTGCCAAGGAGATCAAGGAACTCATCTCGGCCAGCGTCAGCCGTGTGGACCAAGGCACGGCCCTGGTCGACAAGGCCGGGCAGACGATGACGGATGTTGTCCAGTCGATCCGGCGTGTGACGGACATCATGAGCGAGATCAGTGCCGCCAGCGCCGAGCAGAGCGACGGCGTGGGCCAGGTGGGTGAAGCCGTGATGCAGATGGACCAGGCCACGCAACAGAACGCAGCCCTCGTCGAAGAAATGGCCGCCGCCGCCAGCAGCATGAAGAGCCAGGCCCTGGATCTCGTCCAGCTGGTCTCGGTGTTCCAGTTGGATGCAGCGGGCAGCAGCACCCCGCTGCCCGCCGCCAGCCGAGCGCCCACGCCATCGGCCCACACCGCCCACACAGCCCTGGCACCGGTTGCACGCGTCGGCGCGCCCCGCGCCATCGCCGCAACCTGAGGTGCCGCAGGGCAAGGCGACAGTTCAGGGCCTTTTAAGGCCCTGGCGCATGATGGTTCTCATTGTTAGCTATACAAAATATAGCAATCAAGACCGCCTCCCGGCGCGACCAACGAACCTACCCTTGCACCGGCCTCGACATCGCCCACTGCACCGCCAAAATGCTGGCCAGCACCACCAGCATGCCCCCCAGTGCCACCCCTGTCATGGCCTGCCCCAGCAACACCCAGCCCAGCAGCACGGCCGTGACCGGGCTCAGCAACCCTAGCGACGACACCGCCACCGACGGCAACCGCGCAATGCCACGAAACCACAGCGCGTAGGCCAACAGGGCACCCGCCAGACTCAGGTAGACATAGCCGCCTACCTGCGTGGCCGAGAGCGCGGGCAGCGGCGGGTCGACCACCCAGGCCACGGGCGCTAGCATGATGCCGCCCGCCAGCAGCTGCCAGCCCGTGAATGCCAGCACCGGCAGGTCCGACCGCCAGCGCCGCGACCAGAACGTGCCCGCTGCCATGCACACTGTGCCCACCAGCGCCGCAGCCACGCCCACCATGTCCCACCGCGCCCCCGGCGACAGCAGCAGCGCCGCCATGCCCAGCACGCCCAGGGCACCCGCCGCCAACGCCAGGCCGGGCGGACGCCGATGGTCCAGCGCCCAGACCAGCCCCATCACCACCAGCGGACCTATGGCGCCCACTACAGCCGCCACGCCCCCCGGCAACCGGTAGGCCGCCACAAACAGCAGCGCCTGGAAGACCCCGATGTTCAGCGCCGACAGCACCAGCAGGCGCCGCCACCCCACCCAATCGCCCCACGCTGGCCAACGGCGGCACCACAACACCAGCAGCAGGCCTGCAGGCAGCGTGCGCAGCAGCGCCGCAGTGAAGGGCCGGTCGGGTGGCAACAGCTCGGTAGTGACGATGTAGGTAGAGCCCCAGATCACCGGGCCCAGGGCCGTGGTGAGCGCATCCAGCCAGGGAGAGGTGCGATGGTTTTGCATGGCAATCTATCTTCAATTCAAGATAAATAATCCTACCACGCCCGTACCCTACAATCTTGAATTCAAGATAATTTCATCACCAACATCATGGCCACTCAACGCCAACCCGACGCCGTGGACGCCATCCTGGCCCAGTGGCACCGTGAGCGCCCCGACCTGGACGTGAGCCCCATGGGCCCCATCGGCCGCATCAAGCGCTGCGCCGCGCTGCTACAGCGCAGGCTCGACGAGACCTTTGCCGAATTCGGCCTGAGCTATTGGGAGTTCGACGTGCTGGCCACGCTGCGCCGCAGCGGCGCGCCCCACTGCCTGGCACCGACCACGCTGTTTTCCACGCTCATGGTCACCTCGGGCACCATGACGCACCGCATGGGCAAGCTCGAAGCCCAGGGCTGGATCACCCGCCGGCCCAACCCCGACGACGCGCGCAGCTCGCTGGTGCAGCTCACGCCCGAGGGGTTGGCACTGATCGACCGCGCAGTGGAAGCCCATGTGGCCAACGAGCACCGCATTCTTGCGCCCCTCAAGGCTGCCGACCTGGCTGCGCTGGACGCGCGCCTGGCCCTGCTGCTGGCGACGCTGGAGTCGCCCACAGGCCAGTAATTACACCCGGCCATGGGTACTGCGCAGTAACATGGCGGGATGCCCCAAAACCACCTCACCATCCTCACCGGCGCATCGCGCGGCATGGGCCTGGCCATGGCCCAGCAGCTTTTGAAGAGCGGCAACACCCTGGTCTGCGTCGCGCGCAGCACCAACGCCGACCTGGCCATCGAAGCGAAAGCGGCAGGCGTCACCATTGAACAGTGGCAGCAAGACCTGTCGCAGGGCGAACAGGCCGCCCACAAGCTGCGGGCCTGGCTGCAGGCGCAAGGCCCGCAGGCGTTTGCCAGTGCCACGTTGATCAACAACGCGGGCATGATTCCGCAGATTGCACCGCTGTCACACAGCAATGTGGACGACCTGGCCACCGCCCTGCGTGTGGGGCTGGAGGCGCCCATGCAGCTCACCGCCGCCTTCCTGGGTGCAACGGACAGCTGGACGGTGCCCCGCAAGGTGCTCAACATCTCCTCGGGCCTGGGCCGCCGGGCCATGGCCTCGCAGGCCGCCTACTGCGCGGCCAAGGCCGGCATGGACCACTTCACGCGCTGCGTGGCGCTGGACGAGGCCCTCAAGCCCCACGGTGCCAAGGTATGCTCGCTGGCGCCTGGTGTGATCGACACCGACATGCAGGTCCAGCTGCGCGGCGCCGACCCGGCCGCCTTCCCGGACCGCCAGAATTTCGCCAACCTCAAGACGGGTGGCCAACTCACATCGCCCACCGACGCCGCTATCCGCGTGCTCGCCTGGCTGGAGCGCGCAGACTTTGGCACCAACCCGGTGGCCGATGTCAGGGATGCCTAAAGCCCCGAAACTCCTGTTTTTATAGCTGCTAGCGCTTTCTGGATAAGCACTAGCGGCCAATTTAGCCTCAAATTCATCTGAAAGGACCTCCCCATGACCCGTGAAGTCGTCGTCGTCAGCGCAGTGCGCACCGCCATTGGCACCTTTGGTGGCAGCCTCAAGGACGTGCCTCCCACCGAACTCGGCGCACTCGTCGTGCGCGAATCGCTTGCACGTGCCAACGTGGACGGCAAGGACGTGGGCCACGTGGTATTTGGCCATGTGGTCAACACCGAGCCCAAGGACATGTACCTGTCGCGCGTGGCGGCCATCAATGGTGGCTGCGGCGAAGGCACGCCTGCTTTCAACGTGAACCGCCTGTGTGGCTCGGGCCTGCAGGCCATCGTCAACGCCAGCCAGTCCATCCTGCTGGGCGACACCGACGTGGCGATTGGCGCCGGCGCTGAAAACATGAGCCGCGTGCCCTTTGCCAGCCTGAACATGCGCTGGGGCGCCCGCATGGGCGACACCAAGATGGTGGACATGATGATCGGCGCTCTGCACGACCCCTTCCACAACATCCACATGGGTGTGACGGCCGAGAACATTGCCGCCAAATGGGGCATCACGCGTGAAGACCAGGACAAGCTGGCGGTGGAAAGCCACAACCGCGCCGAACGCGCTACGCAAAACGGCGTGTTCAAAGACCAGATCGTCCCCGTCACGCTCAAGAGCAAGAAGGGCGACGTGTTGTACGCCACCGACGAGCACTTCCGCCCCGGCGCCACGATGGACGACCTGGCCAAGCTCAAGCCCGTGTTCATCAAGGAAAACGGCACGGTGACCGCCGGCAACGCCTCGGGCATCAACGACGCCGCCGCCGCCGTGGTGCTGATGGAAGCCGGTGCCGCCAAGGCCCGCGGCGCCAAGCCCCTGGCACGCCTTGTGGCCTACGCCCACGCAGGTGTAGACCCCAAGTACATGGGCATCGGCCCCGTGCCAGCCACGCAGCTGGCACTGAAAAAGGCGGGCCTCACCGTCAACGACCTGGACGTGATCGAAGCCAACGAAGCCTTTGCCGCCCAGGCCTGCGCAGTGACCAAGGACCTGGGCCTGGACCCTGCCAAGGTCAACCCCAATGGCTCGGGTATTTCGCTGGGCCACCCTATTGGCGCCACCGGCGCGCTCATCACCGTGAAGGCCATCCACGAGCTGCAACGCATCCAGGGCCGCTACGCGCTGGTGACGATGTGCATCGGCGGTGGTCAGGGCATTGCAGCGATTTTTGAACGCATCTGACCTCCCTGCGGGTGGGAACACTGCCATCGCCACCCGCGATGCTGCCACCCGCCATTGGCAAGGCGGGCGCCTCCGGTCATCAGCGATCATTGGCGCCCGCTGACCCAGATCAGCCAGGTGGCGTGTGCCCAGCCACCGCCTGCACATTCCATGAACCGACGGAGACAAACCACACCATGATTCGCACCCTGCTTTCCTTCACCGCGATCGCTTTTGCCGTGGGCACCACCGCGCACGCCCAGGCACCCGCACCGGCTGCGGCCTACCCCACCAAGCCCATCCGCCTGATCGTGCCCTTCCCGCCCGGCGGCGGCACCGACATCCTCTCGCGCCTAGTGGCCACCAAACTCACCGAAAGCGCCAAGTGGACCGTGGTGGCCGACAACAAGGCCGGCGCGGGCGGCACCATCGGCATTGGCGAAGCTGTCAAGGCCGCGCCCACGGGCTATGACCTGGTGATGGGCCAGAAGGACAACCTCGTGATCGGCCCCTGGCTGTACAAAAACCTGCCCTGGGACCCCACCAAGGACCTGACCGCCATCGCCCACGTGGCCTACACGCCCGTGGTCATCGCCACCAGCGTCAACTCCAAGTACAAAACGCTGGCCGACGTGGTGGCCGCTGCCAAGGCCTCGCCCGGCACCATCACCTATGGCTCGCCCGGCAACGGCACCTCCATCCACCTGGCGGGTGACCTGTTCGAGAAGGCCGCAGGCGTCAAGCTGAGCCACATCCCGTACAAAGGATCGAACCCCGCGTTGATGGATGCGCTGGCGGGCAACGTGGACCTGCTGGTCTCGTCCCTGCCCTCAGCCATGGGCCAGATCAAGGCAGGCAAGCTGCGTCCGCTGGCCGTCACGTCGGCCAAGCGCAGCTCGTCGCTGCCCGAAGTGCCCACCGTGGCCGAGTCGGGCTTCAAGGACTTTGATGTGAGCACCTGGTACGGCGTGTTTGCCCCAGCCGGTACACCCGCCGCCGTGGTGACCACCGTGAACGCTGAAATCAACAAGCTGCTGGCCACGCCCGACATGAAGGCCGCCATCCAGGCCCAGGGCGCCGAGCCGCAGGCCCTTTCTCCTGCCCAGTTCGGCGCACTGCTGAACAAGGAATACGTGCAGTGGAAAGGCATTGTGGAAGCCTCTGGCGCCAAGATCGAGTAAGGTCCTTTGACGCGCGGTCAGCGCCTCTGGCCGCCCATGGCTTTCACCCGGGGTGCAGGCCATGGCTCAGGAGCCTATAGCCGTGCCTCAAACTCCCCACAAAAGCGCACACCGCCACGGCGGTGCTGCTGCCCCGTCAAGCAAGGCGGCAAGCGCCGTGCATCCCTCCAAACCCAACGCCAACTACGGCTCGAAATTGCTGGTGCTGGTGGGCGCGGGCATGCTGGCCGCATTGCTGTATGCGGGAGCCACATCCGGCGCCAGGCCTGCCGTGGCGCTGCCGCCCCCGGTGGTGGACCTGGCAGCCTCGGTCAGCAGCCCGCCGGCAACGGCCACCGCAGTGTTTGCAGGAGGCTGCTTCTGGGGCGTGCAGGCTGTCTTCCAGCACACCCGGGGCGTGCTCAACGCGGTGTCAGGCTACGCAGGCGGCACCAAGGAGACGGCCAGCTACCCGCAGGTCAGCTCCGGCAAGACGGGCCATGCGGAAGCCGTTTCCATTACCTACGACCCCACAGTGGTGACCTACGGGCAACTGCTGCAGATCTTCTTTTCGGTGGCGCACGACCCGACCGAAGTGGACCGCCAGGGCCCCGACTATGGGCCGCAGTACCGGTCTGCGATCTTTTACGCGCGCCCGGACGAACAACGGGTTGCACAGCAGTACATCGACCAGCTCGACGCCACCCAGCTGCTGCCCCGCAAGATTGCCACCACCCTGGGCCCGCTGAGCAATTTTTACCCGGCAGAAGACGAGCACCAGGACTACGCCACGCGCAATCCGCATTCCATCTACATCGCCACGTACGATCGCCCCAAGATCACTCAGCTTCAAACGCTGCTGCCTGATCGCTTTCGCGAGGCGCCCGTGCTTGTCGCCGGGCAGGTTTCGCGATAAACCTGTGTACCAACCCACCATGAAAAACGGCTCCGCAAGGAGCCGTTTTTGTTGCGGGCCGCGATTGCCCGCCTTTGCGCGCACAGCTTAGTCGCGCACCACCAGCACGGGGATGTGCACCACACCCAGCACGCGCTGCGTGACGCTGCCCAGCACCAGCTTTTCGAGCCCCCGGCGGCCGTGTGATCCCATCACGATGAGGTCGGCGCCCGAGCTCTCCAGCGCGCGCAGGATGCCGTCGTGTACGGCATGGCCCTCGCCCACCACGGTGGTCACAGCCACACCGGCTTCGGCCATGGCTTTGCGCGTGGCTTCCAGGGCCGCGTTGGCTTCGGAGGTGGCCGCATTGATGTACTGGGCCTGGCCATACGCAAAATCGGCCCCCACGCCGGTGAATGGATAGGGATCTACCACGTAGACCGCCGTCACGGCGCTGCCAAACGTCTTGGCCAGCCCGGCCGCCTTGGACACGGCCAGCATCGAGGTGTTGGAACCGTCGACTGGAACCAGAATGTGCTTGAACATGGTGCTTCTCCTTGGGTTGATGGGTGAGTCAAGCTTGTGGCCCGACTTCTTGAACCAGAGTGTGAACCGCCACCATACCCCGCATCTTGATTCGCATCAAATCGGCTGCACACATGCGCTACTGCAGGCGCTTGTGTTCAGGCTGCCGGGGTCTGCCCCATCACGTCTGCCCCCTGAAAGTTGCCGCGGCGGCAGGTGACCACCAGGGTGTCGCGGTACCCTCCTTCGGCCAACGGCTGAATGGGGGTGGACTCGTGGATCATGCGGGCATCGTCCAGCAGCAGCAAAGACCACGGCTCAGTCAGCGTAAAGCGCTGGCCACTCGGGCCTGCGGCCTCGAACACGCGCGTCTCGCCGCCCTTGACGCCCTCGCGCCCCACCAGGAAGACGGCCACCAGGTCCACGCCATCGCGGTGCGCCCCCTCGGGCGTGGGCCGGCCAATGCCGTCGGTGGTGTCGATGCGGAACTGGTGCGCCTCGATGAACCAGGGCACGGGCGCCTCGGAAGGAGCAAACACGGCATCGGACACCCCAGCCAGCGCAGCCAGCAGTTGTTGCCACACCGGCTGGGCCACGGTGGCAGCCTCCATGGGCGCAAACCAGCGCTCCATGCCGCCATGCAGCGCGTTGTATTCCACAGGTTGCCAGTGCGCCCGGTGTGGTGCCTGCTGCAGTTGCCCGCCCTGCACCACAAAACACGCATGGCGACGGCGCCGGTAGCGGCCACCGTCCTTCAGAAAATCATCGGGCGGCAACGCCGCCCAGTCGCCATTCAGGGCCATCAGCGACGAAAGATCGCAGCCGACCCAGCGGGCCACATCGGCAGGCGACAAAACGGCATAGCCCGCCTTGCGAAGCTGGCTCGCCACATCGGAGGGAGCCGTGAACGGAGGAGAAAAAGTGACTTGGGCCATAGAGGCCCGAGCTTAACCGCTGGCGCCGCAGGTCTTCTGCGGTGGCGCAAGCAAGATGTGGCAGGGCCTGCCACCTGCGTGGCACCCCGCAGCACTGCGATATCGGCCGTCCCCCTCGGTCGTTAGCCATCAATCGCGGTTGCCGTGGCCCTTGCCGTTGCCATGGCCACGCCCCCGGTCATGGTCACGGTCGTGCTTGCCACCGTGGCGGTGGTCGTCGTCCCAGCGGCGGTCATCACGGCCGTTGGCACGGGGTGGAGGGCCACGGCGTGGTGGTGGCTCTTGCACAAAGTACACCGGCTGGTTGCAGGCGTTGTAGCGGCCACAGTGTTTGCCCCAGTTCTTGGCATGGCCGGGCGGCACATACAGGTAGATGGGCGAACGGGGCACCACCACGGCCGGACGGTGGATGATGACCGGCTCGGCGTAGATCAGCGGCGGTGGTGGCGCATTGCCGATGTTGATGCGGCCGTACACGCCGGGCGCCAGTTCGCCGCCGACGGTGGCGTTGACATAGGCCTGCGCGTGGGCGCCGCCAGCGGCTGCCAGCAGCAGCGCGGCCATCGCGCCAGACAGGAGAAGACGGAGTGAGTGCATCGTGGTCATGGTGGTGTTTTTCATGGGGAGCTCCTTGTTTTTTCCGCCCGGAGCCGCCACCCGTTGGGCGGCTACGGTAGGCTGGCCCTGCTTTGTAACTAGGCCTGCCACACCGTACACCGCGCGGGGGGCACAGGATGTAAGGAAATGGCGACAGAACCCCCTGCATGGCCTCGCAAGGGTCAATTTTATAAGCAAAATTAGCCTCTAGCGCTTATCTGTCAAGCGCTAGCAGCTATCAAAATAGAAGCGCTTCTCAGAAACAGATGGACCTTAGAACCACCGCCCCTGCCGACGCCTCCTGCAGTGCGCTGGCAGGTCCGGGCCGCCCAAACAGGTAGCCCTGCCACATGTGGCAGCCCAGGCTGGCCAGCATGTCGCGCTGCTCGCAGGTTTCCACGCCTTCGGCAATCACGCCCAGGTCCAGGCTGTGGGCCAGGGTGACGATGGTGCGGGCAATGCTGGCGTCGTTGGCGTCGGTGAGCAGGTCGCGCACAAAACTCTGGTCGATCTTGAGCTGGTCCAGCGGCAGGCGCTTGAGATAGCTCAGGGACGAATACCCGGTACCGAAGTCGTCGAGCGAAAACCCCAGGCCCAGCGCCCGCAGCGTGGTCATGCGCTCGATCGTATCCTCCACATCGTCGAGCAGCAGGGTCTCGGTCAGCTCCAGCTTCAGGCGCTGCGGGTTCGCCCCCGTTTCTTCGAGCACCCCCAGCACCTCGTCCACAAAGTGCGGGTGGCGGAACTGGCGCGCACTCACGTTCACGGCCAGAGTCCAGTGCGCGGTTGCGGGGTCTTTGGCCCACTCCACCAGCTGCAGGCAGGCAGTGCGCAATATCCACGCCCCCAGCGGCACGATAAGGCCAGAGGCCTCGGCCACCGGAATGAACTCGGCCGGCGACACCAGCCCCCGCTGCGGGTGCTGCCAGCGCACCAGCGCCTCGGCCCCCACCATGCCGCGGGCTTGGCTGATCTGGGCCTGGTAGTGCAGCAGGAACTGGCCGTCGCGCAGAGCCTCGCGCATCCCGGACTCCAGGGCCGTGCGCGCCGTGACGGCGGCCTGTGTGCGCGGATCAAAGAACCGCATCGTGTTGCGCCCGGCACCCTTGGCCTGGTACATGGCCATGTCGCCCCGCTTGAGCAGCTCATCCACTGAGCCCTGCGCATCGGCATACAGCGCCACGCCGATGCTGCACGAGCTGTGGTACGTGTGCCCCCCGAGCGGATAGCCTTGCGCCAATGCGAGCAGCACCGCGCGCCCCACGGTTTCTGCCTGGGCGGCGGCTTCGTGGGCTTGTGGGCTCAGCCCCTCGATCAGCAGCACAAATTCGTCGCCCCCCAGCCGCGCCACGGTGTCGCCGCTGCGCACACAGCCGCCCAGGCGGGCCGCCACCTGGCGCAAGAGCTGATCGCCGAACTCGTGGCCCTGCGTATCGTTCAGATCCTTGAAGTTGTCCAGGTCCACAAACAGCAGTGCCCCGCCCGCACCGGAGCGCGCCGAGGTGGCCAGGCTGTGCTGCAGACGGTCGTTCATGAGGCGGCGGTTGGGCAGGCCGGTGAGCGGGTCGTAGAACGCGAGCAGGCGGATCTCCTCCTCGGCCGCCTTGCGGTGCGAGATGTCGGTCAGCGTGCCCACATAGTGCGTGACCTCGCCTTGTGCAGAACGCACAGCCGTCACCGTGATCCACGCGGGGTACACCTCGCCGTTCTTGCGCCGGTTCCACACTTCGCCCTGCCAGGCACCAGTGCTGCGCAGCGCACGGTGTATGCCTTCGTAAAACTGCGCATCGTGGCGGCCAGACTGCAGCAATGCGGGGGTCTGGCCCACGAGCTCCTCCACCGTATACCCCGTGAGGCGTGCATACGACTGGTTGGCCTTGAGGATGCGCTGGTCCGGCCCCGTAACCACCATGCCCTCGAAGGACTCGAACACGGACGCCGCGATCCGCAACGACTCCTCGGCCCGGCGGCGCTCGGTGATGTCGGTGGAGATACCGCACAGCGCGTGGATGCTGCCGTCGGGCAGGCGAAGGGGAATCTTGACCGACAGGTAGGCACGGGTCACGCCATCGGCCAGGTGGGTATTGACCTCTTCCACCTCCAGCCGCTCGCCGTGCTCCAGCACGCGCCGGTCGTTCTCCTGGATCTGTACGGCAGTGGCCTGATCAAAAAAAGCCGTGTCATCCTGCCCCACCACCTCGCTCGCGGGCCGCCCGAACAGCTCCAGGATATGGTGGTTCGCATACTGGTAGCGATAGTCCCGCCCCTTGATGTAGATGAAGGCACCCACGCTGTCGAGAATGGCCGCCAGCTTCTGCTCGCTGACCTGAAGGTGGCGTGTGCGCTCCTGCACCTTGCGCTGCAGCACCACGGCCGAGAGCGCGGCCAGCAGCCCGAACAACGCCAGCCCCGCCACACCCCACCACACCCAGGGGGGAATGCGCGCGCCCTGCTCTTGCCCGCCCCAGCGGCGTAGAACCTGGGTGTATTGCGCGTCGGCACCGCTGCGCCAGTCCTGCACTGATCGATCAATGGCATCCAGCACATCGGCGTTGCGTCCGAGGCCGGTGGCAAAGTACAAGGTGGCGGGCTGGAACACGATGCCCGAATCCGCCAGCCCATACTGGGCCGCATGGAAGTTGCCGAACAGGTGGTTGGCAATCACCGCATCCGCATCGCCGTTCTGTACAAAGTCGAAAGCCTCGGTCAGTGTGGACGCGTCGATCAGCAGCACCGCGATGCCAAAACTGTCCATCATGCTCTGGAAGGTTGCGCGCTGCACCGAGCCCTTGAGCACCGCCACGCGCTTGCCCGCCAGGTCGAACATCGACTGGATAGAACTGCCCCGCGCGCGGTAGACCTGCGACCAGCTGTGCAGCACAGGCGAGGAGTGAAAGTCGAACAGCCGCTCGCGCTCGCTGGTGCGGGCGACGTCGGGCATCAGGTCAATCTGCCCGGCTGCCAGCGCATCCAGACAGTCCTGCCAATCGCAGGGCACATAGCGCAGTGTCCATTGCTCTCGGGTGGCCACCAGCTGAAGCAGGTCCACAAAGATGCCTGAGGGCTTGCCCTCCGCGTTCACAAACACCTTGGGTTCGTTGGAGTACACCCCCACGCGCAGTTCGCGCGGAGCCGCCATCGCAACGCCACATGCCCACAGCAACGCCAACAGCACTGCCCATCGCAGCCAGCCGACGCAATGGCTCCCGAACCGGTACACGCATGGACTCACAGCTTGGCCCTATCGAAATCAGGGAAATAAGACCCATGGTAACGAAAGCTTGCAAAAACATCCAAATGCAATCTGCCACCGCCGGGCTTGGAGTAGCATGTGCCTACCCCCGCTTCGCCCAGGAGACAGCGATGCCCCACGAACGCCGCCACTTTGTCCGCGTCGGCTTTGACGCACCGGCCCTGCTGACCACATCCACCGACGCATTCAGCGTGCATGTACTGGACCTGTCCCTCAAAGGCGCGTTGATCATGGTGCCCGCGCAGGCCGACCTGGAGCCGGGCATGCTCTGCCAGCTGACCATTCCCCTGGCCGAAACCGGCAACCACATCGCCATGTCCACTGAAGTCGCGCATACCGAAGGCCTGCACACCGGCCTGCTGTGCCGGGGCATCGATCTGGACAGCGTGACCCACCTGCGCCGCCTGATCGAACTGCAATTGGGCGACCCCGCCTTGCTGGAGCGCGACCTGGGCGAGCTGACGCTGGCTACGCCATCCCACTGACCCGGGGCATGGAAAAAAGGGCTGCCAATGGCAGCCCCTGACTCCGATTCCCGGCCTGGCCACACGCCCATGGGCCACTGCAACTGCAACTGCAACTGCAACTGCTACTGCTACGGCCCCTACTGAGCCTCCTGCTCCTGCAGCGCCCGCCACATCACCTTGCCACTGCCACTCTTGGGCAACGCCGCCACAAACTGCACAATGCGCGGCACCTTGTAGACCGCCATGTTCTCGCGGCACCAGTCGATGAGCTGCTGCTCGGTCGTGTCCTGGTGCGTGGCGCGCAGCACCACCACGGCCTTGACCGTCTCGCCCCGATAGCTGTCTTTGGCGGCGATGATGCAGGCCTCCTGGATGGCTGGGTGGCGGAACAAGAGCGCCTCGACCTCGGCGGGCCAGACCTTGAAACCGCTCGCGTTGATCATGCGCTTGAGTCGGTCGGTCAAAAAGAAATAGCCGTCCTCGTCCATTCGGCCCAGGTCCCCCGAGCGGAAGAACCGCTTGCCCTCGAACTCTATGAACGCCGACGCGGTGGCGTCTGGGCGCTTCCAGTAGCCTTCGAACACCTGGGGCCCGTGGATGATGATCTCGCCCTGCTCGCCCACCGGCATTTCCTGCAGCGTGTCGGGGTCCACCACGCGGGCATCGGTACTCATGAACGGAATGCCCAGGCACTGCTGCTTGGGGTGGTCCGGCGGGTTGGAATGCGACGGCGCCGCCGTCTCCGTCAGGCCATAACCTTCGGAATAACGCAGGCCATATTGATCGAACAGCCGCTGCGCCACGGCCTGTGGCATGGCAGCGCCGCCACCGCCGATGTAGGCCAGGCTGGACAGGTCATAGCTTGCAAAGTTCGGGCTACCCAGCAAGTCGATGACCATGGTGGGGATGTTGCCCCACGTGGTGACCTGGTAGCGTGAGATCAGGCGCCCTGCCAGGTCGCGGTCCCACCGGGGCATGATGACCAGCGTGGCGCCGCAGCAAATCGACGTGTGCATCACGCTCACCATGCCGGTGATGTGGAACATGGGCACCACCGCCAGTGTCACATTGTCGGCAGACCCATTGCCCCACAGGCTGGCGGCCACTGCGTTGTGCATGATGCTCTTGTGCAGGTGCATGCAGCCCTTGGGCAGGCCGGTAGTGCCGCTGGTGTAGGGCAGCAGCGCCAGGTCGGCCGGCCCCACCGACAAAGCGGGGGGCGCATCAGCACAAGCCAACGCATCTACCCAGGCATGGGTCTGCCCGCCCTCCAGCGCAGGCAAGGGGTGGCGCGTGCCCAGCCAGTCCATCCATGCTTCGGGCGGCGCATCGATGCCGGTCACGGCCACGTCGAACGCATCCGAAAACTGCGTGACCACCAGATGCGCCAGGCGCTCACCAGGGGCCAACGCATTGCTGGCCTTGGCCATCTCGGCTGCCAGGTCACCCGTGGTGATCGCCACCTTGGTGTCGGGGTCGGTGATGTAGTGCTTGAGCTCCTCGGCCCGGTTCATGGGGTTGACCGGCACCACCACCGCATTGGCCCGCAGGATGGCAAAGTGCGCCATCACCAGCTGCGGGCAGTTCTGCATGCAAAGCACCACGCGGTCGCCCCGCTGCACGCCCAGCTGGGCCAGCCGCGCAGCCAGGCGCTCCGCGCCTTCCATCAATTGCCGGTAGCTGACCGTGGTCCCGAAAAATACCAGCGCCGCCTTGTCGGGGTAGCGGCGCGCATTGGTGGCCAGGTTGTCCCACAGCGAGGTGGCCGGCAGCGTGATGGACTTGGGCAAACGACGGGGCCAGAACTGGTAGTGAGGGCGCATGGGCAAACAGTCTCCTTGTTCCCAGCAGCCTAGATGGCCCACCTGCACCAAGCAAGGGGAATGCCCCCATGATCGTCACCCATGTGACGCATGGCACCCCGCCGAAGGTCGGGTTTGTGCGCGCTGTTGACGCGGGCACATGGCCGTGTGCTCGCAATCCATCGCCCTGCCACAAACCATTAACCAAATGTATCGGCCGCACCTAGAATGGCCTGCAGGGAGGAACACGCATGACGCCAGAGGCGAAGGCCAGGCAAACCATTGATGCATTGCTGACTGCGGCAGGCTGGCACGTGTGCAGCGTTGCAGACGCCAACATCCACGCAGCCATGGGCGTGGCGATTCGCGAGTTCCCCCTGAACGCCGGCTTTGGCTATGCCGACTACCTGCTCTACGTCAACGGCAAAGCCTGCGGCGTGATCGAAGCCAAGAAAGAAGGCGCCACCCTGACTGGCGTAGAACTGCAAAGCAGCCGCTACGCCAAAGGCCTGCCCACCACCCTGCCCGCCTGGAGCCGCCCCCTGCCCTTTGTGTGGGAAAGCACGGGCGTAGAAACCCACTTGACCAACGGCCTGGACCCCGAGCCCCGCGCCCGCAGCGTGTTCGCCTTCTTCCGCCCCGAGCTGCTGGTGCAATGGCTGGCCCTGCTGCCGCCAACGATGAACGGCAACGGCGTCAGCGAACCACCCAGCACCTTTCTGGCCCGCATGCGCAACATGCCCAAGCTGGTGACCAAATGGGGCAGCGGCGGCGCGCACTACCAGTTATGGCCTGCGCAAATCGGCGCCATCACCAACCTGGAAAAGTCGCTGGCCGCCAACAAGCCCAAGGCCCTGATCCAGATGGCCACCGGCAGCGGCAAAACCTTTACCAGCATCGGTTTCATCTACCGCCTCATCAAGTTTGGCGGTGCGCGGCGCGTGCTCTTTTTGGTAGACCGGGGCAACCTGGCCCGCCAGACTAAAAAAGAGTTCGACGCCTACGCTTCGCCCTACAACAACTACAAGTTTGGCGAGGAATACATCGTCCAGCACCTGCAGGGCGGCCACATCGACACATCCGCCCGCGTGGTCATCTGCGAAGTCGAAGCCGCGATCAACGCCAACCTCCAACGCGCGCAGGCGCTGCGGTAATCCACATTGGCAAAGGCGTTTTCAGTAGGAATTAGAAATGGCTGAAAAGCTACCGTCACATTTTGTAGAGCTGGTTCAGGATGCTCTGCTCAAGTCCTATTGGCGTCGCAAGGCGTTTCGTAATGTCCTTCGGCGCAATGGCGTCGCTGAAGCCTTTTTAGACGGGTGGGCTGAAGATGAGTCAAAGAGGCAACTCTTAGACAGGTTGATTCCTGCGCTCGAACGAGCGGAGAGGGGCCACATCGTCATCAAACAACTTGCGGTGCATTTGGCGGATCAGGCCGCATTCCCGGATTTGATGGGCTGGGCCGATGAAAAGGAGAAGGTCGCATCAGCCAAGGCTGCGGTGGCAGCGTTGAAAATCTACATTGAACGCGAGCGCTCGAAAGCGGAGGTTGAGGCAGCCCGAGTCGCGATCCGTGAGGAGGCCGCACGCCAACGCGCTGAGAAGGTTGCCAGCCAACAAGACTTAAGGAAATCCTGCAAAACCCCCCGCAGTGTTTGGTACATGTCAGCATGCAATGGCATCCTCACAGGCCATGAAGCAAAGCAGCCTTGACCTGAATCTGAGCACCAAGAAGACCCGCAAACAGGAACTGC